>ENA-OFDM01000309-OFDM01000309.1-metagenomes-genome-assembly--contig:-NODE-309-length-21710-cov-2.995844_pt1 | contig 21710 bp, 17 predicted proteins | sample MGYA00153385_OFDM01 | MGnify analysis MGYA00153385
TCGCTGCCAGCAGACCGCCAAGGCGCTCGGCCGCAAGGTGCGCACCATCACCGATCTGGCGCCGGGCGGCAGCGTGGAAACCGTGCTCCGCGCGGCGCGGTGGCCCGACGCGGCGGAGCCGGTGCTCATCGTCGGGCATCAGCCGACCTTGGGGTACGTCGCCTCGTTGGTCGTCACCGGCTCAGCGCAGCCGTGGGCGGTGAAGAAAGGGGCCGTGTGGTGGATACGGTGCCGGGTGAGGGACGGGGTGAATCAGGTGGTGGTGCAGGGGGTGCAGGGGCCGGAGTGGTTGTGAGGGCCCTCCTTCCGTCTCTCTGACTACCGGCCCGGCAAATCATGTGGAGCCAAGTCGTAGTCGAATGGACTTCACGATCGCATCCCACAGCGCGAGACTTTCTTTTCTGGCGATGCTCGGATCGACGAGAGCCGACTGGTTCGCTCCGGATTTCACTTGCCCACCCAAGCTCATCTCGATATGAATTCGTGGCTCGGCCATCGTAGAAGGCTTAGTCAGCAGAGTTTCAGCTACAAAGACTCGCATCGTCTTACCTTCGGCTTGTTCCTCGTCGACAAGTTCCTCGGCAACTCGGCCCGCGATGCTCACTTTGCCGCTTCGCAGCGTAGACCCCGATGAGCCCAATGCGGTCAGCACGCCAGCCTTGCCTTGCACACGTTTGAGCAAACCTCCGTCCGTCTCGGCGAGCAGAGAATTGACCGTGATCTCCAACGTGAGATCAGTGTGCTCGGCGCTTCTTGTCCCCCAAGCAAATCGCTCACCGTCCTGCCCGGCATCGATCACAAATGGTCCAACGCAAGTTCCCTTGCCCTGTTGTGTATCGGGCATGTAGCGAGTGTGCTGCGCAACGTTCAGAACATTGGATTCGATGTCCTCAAGCCGGTCGCGACTGAAGACGTCTTCAGTGAAAACTCCGACTGCCCCGCCGATCCTCGAAATCACGAGGACTTGGTAGTACCCCCTCATCGTAGGTTCTTTGTGCCCCACGATCAAAGCTGTGTCCTTGTCGATTCGCCGGGTCTTGGCGAGCAAGTTCTTGTTTGGCGTGTCGGCGTCGTACGCAGCCGTCAATTCAGAAACTTTGAGATCGATGAGGGATTCGAATGTGCGCTGGGAGCCTTGGGCATGTAAGACCGCTGCCCTTACGACTTTGAAATTTTTGTCGAGGCCGTAGATGAGGTCCACTTCTCCGTCGAGTTGCAGCTCTTCAGGAAGGTTGATCAGATGGCGCCCGAAGCAGACGGTACGCCGAAGATCAGGCCGAGCGGCAGAGGTCAAAACGTTCCCCTCAGGCGAATCATTGCATCCAAGCATTGTGAATACCACGCACATAGCACAAAGGCGAACCTGGAACGTAGCCACCATGTCAGGTCGCGATTCGAGCCTTGCTCAGTTTCGATCCCGCGTCTTCGCCCGCAATCACGTAATCGGTCTTCTTACTCACGGACTTTCCCACTTTGCCGCCCACGGCGACGATGCGATCGCTCGCCTCATCACGCGTGAGCGTCGGCAGCGTGCCGGTCAACACGAAGGTTTTACCCGCGAACGCTCCGACCGGCGCTTTGTCGCGTAGCGGCGCGGAAAGATCGAGACCACTCGCGCGCAAGCGCTCGATCACCGCGACGTTTTGTGCCTGCGCCATGAAAAATGCGACGCTCTCCCCGATTTGCGCACCGATGCCGTCGACGGCGAGCAACTGCTCGGGCGTTGCGGCAAAGAGCGCATCGATCGATCCGAAATCGCCGGCAAGGAGCGACGCGTTCTGGCCGCCGACGTAACGAATCCCGAGTGCCGCGAGCACGCGCGCGAGACCGCGCGATTTCGAGCCTCCGATCGCATCGAGAATTTTCTGCACGGATTTCTCGCCCATGCGCGGCAGCACCGAAAGTGCCGCGGCATCGAGATCGTAGAGATCCGCGACCGTATGACAGAGTCCAACTTCAACGAGGAGACTCGCCATCGCATCACCCACGCCTTCGATATCCATCGCGCCGCGCGAACAGAAGTGCCGAATGCGCTCGCGTAACTGCGCCGGGCACGAGACGTTCGTACAGTAGGAAAACACATCTTCGGGCGGATGATCGACGGCCGAGCCGCAGACCGGGCAGATCGTCGGGATCGCGTAGACCGCCGCGTCGCTCGGACGCACTTCGAGCACGGGACCCACGACGTAGGGAATGACGTCGCCCGCGCGCCGTACCACGACGGTATCGCCGATGCGGATATCCTTGCGGCCGATGTCGGCTTCGTTGTGCAACGTCGCCATCTTCACGGTGACGCCGCCGATCGTCACGGGCATGAGAATCGCGTAGGGATTGAGTTTGCCCGCGCGACTGACGTTGATCCCGATATCGAGCAGCGTGGTACGCGCTTCGAGCGCGCGGAACTTGAACGCGATCGCCCAGCGCGGATCTTTGCCCGCATAGCCGAGCTTCGCTTGCAACGCGATCTCGTCGACTTTGACGACGATCCCGTCGATCTCGTACGGCAAGTCGTCGCGTTCGCGTTCGTAACGTTCGCAAAAATCGATCACCTCTTCGATCGTCGAACACGACACGTTCCGTTGGTTTACCGCAAAACCATACGTCCCGAGCGTGGCGAGCAAGGCGTGTTGCGTTGCCGGCGGCGCCGTGCCTTCGAACCGCCCGACGGCGTATGCAAAAAACGAAAACTTGCGATCTGCCGTGGCGCGCGCGTCTTTCTGGCGTAAGCCGCCCGCCGCCGTATTGCGGGGATTGGCGAAAAGCGGTAGACCGGCCACTTCGCGCGTTGCGTTGAGCGCGGCGAAGGCGGCCTTCGTGAGATAGACCTCGCCGCGCACGTCGATCACGGTCGGCAACGCCGGCTCGTGCGCGGGCGCGCGCAAGGCTGCGGGAATATCCGCAATCGTGCGCACGTTCGCGGTGACGTCTTCGCCGACGCTACCATCGCCGCGCGTACCGGCCGAACGTAAGCGACCACGTTCGTAGCGCACCGACATCGCGAGGCCGTCGATCTTGAGTTCACACATGTAGTGCGGCGCGACTCCCGCGAGCTTCGCGACGCGCGCATCGAACGCGCGCAACTCCACCGCATCGAAGGCGTTGCCGAGCGAGAGCATGGGCACGTCGTGCGGGTACGGCGAAAAATCGACCGTCGGCGCCGATCCCACGCGCTGCGTCGGCGAATCCGGCGTGGCGAGTTCGGGGTGCGCATCCTCGAGAGCGACGAGTTCGCGCAAGAACGTATCGTAGGTGGCGTCGTCGATCGTCGGCGCGTCGCGTTCGTGATAGGCGACGTTCGCCTCCACGAGCTGCTCGCGCAACACCCGGGCTCGCTCGGAGAGACTGCTTTCGATCGCCACGCCGCCGCTTACGACGGCGCGCGGGCTGCCTCCCAGGCAACCTGTCGCGCCGCAAGATTTCGGGGACGCGCGGCAAATATAATCCGTTCGATGAGTTGCTCGATCCCGCCGATACCCCGCTGATGCCCGATCACTTTCGGACGGTCGGCTTCACGCTCGAGCCCTCCGAATTGCAGTCGCTGCTCAAGCGCGCGGTCGGCCGTGGCTCCGTTATCGAGGCGCCCAACGGTGATTATCGCGTGTGGACGCCCGGCGCGGGCGCGGAGCTGTGGGTCAATCTCTACCGCCTCGACGGCGAGAAACGGAAGCTCGCGGGCGCGACTCCGCACTTCGCGAGCGACGCGCGCATGCACGCGATCGTCGAGGGGATCGAACCGAATCCCGATTTCGCGCTCGAAGGCGAACTCTACGCGTGGGCCTCACCCGGCGGCGAGGAGCACGGACTGTATCCTTTCAGTGCGAGCGTTCCCGATTTCGACGCATCGCTCGCCAAACGCGGCGTGCCCTTTCGCGCCGTGCTCGCCCTCGCAGGCTTCGCGCACGAGCTTCGTTGGTGGCCGAGCGACGCGGCCTATCAACAGTCGCTTCGCGACGAACCGACGGGCTTCGCGACGACCTCGCTCTTGCCGATCGGTCTCTTCGGCAGTAACGCCGGGCGCGCACGTTCGCAAGGTATCGTGACGGGCACGATCCGTGCGTGCGAGACGCGCATCAATCCCGCAACCGAGCGCGCGTTTTGGCGCATTCGCGTCGAGACGTACGGTGGCGAGATCGACGTCCTCGCCGCACCCGATGTCGTTGCGGGCGAACCGATCGTCGGAGGCATCGTCCGCGCGACGTGCTGGCTTACCGCGCGCATCGTTTCAAGTGACGGTGCGGAGCCCTCGATCAACTAACGCCCGCTGAACTTCGCCGGGCGTCTTTTAAGGAATGCCGCGACGCCCTCGTGGAAATCGAGGCTTCCATAACAACGCGCGAGCAGATCGCTATCGGCCGCGTTCGCCCCATCGACGCGGATGCGCCGCACGAGTTCTTTCGCGCCGGAAATCGTGAGCGGGGCGTTGTGTGCGATGCGTTCGGCGAGATCGTGCGCGCGCGCTTCGAGCGCATCGTAATCGGCGACGAGTTCGGAGAAAAACCCGAAGTCGAACGCTTCGCGTGCCGTCGCGAGTTCGGCGACGAGAATCCAGCGCACCACGCGTGCGCTTCCCACGACGGTCGCGAGCCGCAACACGTTCGCCGCCGACGTAAGATTGCCGACGTTCTTCGCGATCGGCACGCCGACGCGCGCGCCGCTCGTGCCGATGCGAATATCGCACGCGGCCGCAAGGATGGCACCGCCGCCCGTGCACGCGCCCGAAACGGCCGCGATCGTCGCGATATCGAGCGCTTCGAGCGCGGCGAGCGCGGTCTCGACGATCTGTTCGTAGACGAGCCCGTCGGGCGCGGCCGAGAACAGCTGAAAGTCGGCGATATCCGCGCCGCTCACGAATGCGTCGGTGACGCCGCAGACGATGAGCGCGCGCAGCGATGCGTCGCGCGCGACCTCCGCGATGCAACCGGCAAAATCGCGCCACATCTGCGCCGACATCGCGTTACGCGTCTGGGGTTTCGCGATTCGTAGCCATGCGATCGCCCCGCGTCGTTCCAGCGTAACGCTCACGCGCGTGTGCCCCGAAGCTGAGAGCGCGCGACGCGCAGCGTAGCAAAGCGCATGCGCAACGTGCAACCCTTCATCATCGGAGCCATCTTCGTCGCGGCGGGAGCGTTGCATTTCAAAAACCCGATGATGTACGAAGCGATCATGCCGCCGTTCATCCCCGCACATCGCGAACTCGTGCTCGCAAGCGGTCTCTTCGAAGTGCTCGGCGGTATCGGCGCGATGATCCCGCAGACGCGCAAAATTGCGGGCTGGGGTCTCATCGCACTTCTCGTTGCCGTCTTTCCGGCGAACATTTACATGGCCGTCGACACCGATAAATTTGGCAAGCTCGCACCCGCATGGGCACTCTACGCGCGTCTCCCGTTACAGTTTTTGCTCATGGCGTGGATTTACGGCGCCTGCATCAAAAACGAATAGCAGACGCTCCCGAAACGACCGTTCGAGTCGGTTGCGGTCACACCGTCGGAGCCGCACGTTCCACGATCGCGCGCGTGTCGATGCCGCGCGGAAGCGTGCCGTACGCGTTGCCGCTATCTCGCGCGAGACGCGACGCGCAGAACGCATCCGCCACGTAGGTCGGGCTCTGCTTCACGACGAGCGCCCCCGTGAAGACGAGCGCCATGTGCTCGACGACGCGACGCGCGCGATGCTCGATCTCGATCGTATCCGCGAGCTCCGCACGCAGCGCATCGCTCGCCGCGTCGAGCCGCGCGTCGGCACCGCGCACCGCCTCGACTTCGGCGAAGTACGAATCGAGGACGCCCGCTTCGCTCGCCATCGCGCGCAACACGTCGAGTGCGTTGACGTTGCCGGAGCCTTCCCAAATCGAATTGAGCGGCGATTCGCGTAAGAGCCGCGGCATGATCGATTCTTCCACGTAGCCGTTACCGCCCAAGCACTCGAGCGCTTCGCCCGCGTGACCCACCGCGCGTTTGCAGACCCAGAACTTGCCGAATGCCGTCCCGATGCGTTTGAGCCGCGCTTCGTGTGCGTCGCCGAGCGCCGCGCGATCGCACGCGAGTGCGAGCCGAACGAAAAGCATCGTCGCCGCCTCCGATTCGAGCGCCAGATCGGCAAGCACGTTGCGCATCAGCGGCTGATCGACGAGTGTCTTTCCAAACGCGGCCCGATGCGACGCATGGTGGATCGCCTGCGCGACCGCCTGACGCATTCCCGCAGCCGACCCGATAATGCAATCGAGCCGAGTGAAGTTCACCATCTCGACGATCGTTCGCACGCCGCGACCTTCTTCGCCCACGAGCCAACCCGTCGTATTTGCGAACTCAACTTCGCTCGAGGCGTTACTACGGTTCCCAAGTTTCTCTTTGAGGCGCTGCAACGCGAATGTATTCTTCGTACCGTCGGGTAAAAAACGCGGCACGAGAAAGCACGAGAGTCCCGCGGGCGCCTGCGCGAGCAGCAAAAACGCATCCGACATCGGCGCGGAGCAGAACCACTTGTGACCGACGAGTGCGTACTCGCCACCCGGGCCGCCGGCACCCAGTGGCGTCGCGCGCGTCGTGTTGGCACGGACGTCGGAACCCCCTTGCTTCTCCGTCATCGCCATGCCGAAAATCGCCGAGCCTTTTTCGCCTGCGGGACGCAACACACGATCGTATGTGGATGCGAACGCGAGCGGCTCCCAAAGAGCCACGAGACTCGGTTGCGCGCGTAATGCTGGAATCGCCGCATGCGTCATCGAGATCGGGCAGCCGTGCCCCGATTCCGCCTGGCTCCACAGATAGAATCCCACCGCACGCGCGACGTGCGCGCCGAGCTTGGGCTCGCGCCACGACGATGCGTGCAAGCCGAACCCGACGGCATCGGCCATCAGCGTATGATACGCGGGATGGTACGTGACTTCATCGATACGATGGCCGAAGCGATCGAATGCTTTGAGCTGCGGCGGATGAGCATTGGCTTCGAAGCCGAGTGCGATCGCATCGGCGGAACCCGCTCGCATACCGATCGCATGCAACTGCGGCTGCGCCCATGCCGCGCTCGCGTCGACGACCGCGCTTGCGACGGCACGATCCGTTGCGAAAGCGTCGTAGTCGGCGAGCGGCGGCGGTTGATTCGTCACGTCGTGCGTTTGGTGTGGTGTCGGCGCCGAAATGCGCTCGCGAACGTCCATCGAGAGCGCTTCCGTATGCCTTGCAGGCGTCCCCTCGCGGCCTTCCAAAGCCGCTCGAATGCTTCACGACATACGCACCGTCGACCGCAACACCCGCGAACTACGCCTCACGTGGCAAGATCCGCTCGCGACCGCAGCGCTCGTGCGCGAATCATCGGGCATCGAGGCGCTCCGTATGCTCATCGATCGTCGGCTCTTGCCGCCCATCATGGTGCTCTTGAATATCTGGCCAATCGAAGTCGATGACGGTCGCATCGTTTTCGAAGGCGAGCCCGGCGAAGAACATTACAATCCCATCGGCAGCATCCACGGCGGTTTCGCCATGTCGATTCTCGACTCGGCGCTGGGATGCGCGATCCATACGAAGCTGCCCGCGGGCGTCGGTTATGCGACGACCGACGTGCAGACGCGCTTTATCCGCGGCATCTCGCTCGAGAGCGGACGCGTCCGTTGTGAAGGTAACGTGATCCACATCGGTCGCACGACGGCCGTCTCCGAAGCGCGACTCACCGATGCGTCGGGGCGGCTCCTCGCGACGGCAACGACGGCGTGCGCGATTTTCAGGCCGGCAGCGTAATTCAAACGGTTTCCGGTGCGGGAACGGGCGCGCCGCCGACACCGAGATGCGTGAGTTCGATGAGCTTCGCGAAGACGCGTTTGCGCAACGCCTCGCTCGTTGGTCCGAGTTCGAGAACGTTACCGAGCCACAGCCTGTCGGCGGCCGAGCGCACGAGTTCGGCAATCGCCGGATCGATGCCGTCGTTCTCGAGTCGCGTCCGCCATTCGGCGTAGCGCTGCCGGAGCGGCGAGAGCAGCTGACTGTTGATCGCAACCGCCGCGAGGATCCCCGCCGAGACGCGTAATTGCCGTGTGAGCACGCCTTCGGGATCGAGGCACGCGCGCAAGAACGCCCGCGCAAAGCTTCCGGGACCACTCTCGCCCTGCATGTGCCGAAGCAAATCACACTCGAACTGCGTCGTCACATCGTCGATCATCGCGGCGATGAGGGAATCCTTCGTTGCAAAGTGATGGAGGATTCCGCCCTTGGAGAGGCCGACTCGCTCCGCAACGGCATCGAGCGTGAGCTTCGATGCGCCTTCTACCGCGACGATTTCGGCTGCCGCCAAGAGCACGTTTTTGCGCGTCGAATCGCCCGATCCACGAACGGCCATCGTCGCTTATGCTCGAAGGGGCGGAGAGGGACGGCGCATGCGATCACCAATACCGTCCAGCTAGACGGTATTCCCTCTCCCCCGGGAGCAAAGACGTTAGCCGAATGAGCACGAGCCTCGTAGCCACAGGCGACATCACGTCGTCCGATCTCGACGACGCCATCGCGAACGCCGAGCGCGCGCTACTGATCCATCAACGACCCGACGGTCACTACGTCTTCGAACTCGAAGCCGACGCGACGATCCCGGCGGAATACGTGATGCTCGGCCACTATCTCGGCGATATCGATACCGCGCTCGAGCCGAAGATCGCCGTCTACCTGCGCCGAATTCAAAACGACGATGGCGGCTGGCCGCTTTATTATCGCGGCGCTTCCGATGTGAGCGCGACCGTAAAAGCGTACCTCGCGCTCAAACTCATCGGCGATGATCCCGACGCCCCGCACATGCATCGGGCGCGCGAACGCGTTCTCGCCCTCGGCGGCGCCGCGCGCTGTAACGTCTTCACCCGCATCGCACTCGCGATCTTCGGGCAAGTCCCATGGCGCGCCGTCCCCGTGATGCCGGTCGAAATCATGCATCTCCCGAGCTGGTTTCCGTTCCATCTCAATAAGGTCTCGTATTGGTCGCGCACGGTGATCGTGCCGTTGCTCGTCGTCATGGCGTTGCGGCCGCGCGCGCGCAACCCGCGCAACGTCGATATCCGCGAACTCTTCGTCGTCGCCCCCGATGACGAACGCCACTACATGCGCGCCGCAACCGCGTCGCCACTGGGAAAATCGTTCGTGCGTCTCGACGACGTCCTACGCTTTGCCGAACCATTGCTGCCCACGTTCGTACGCGCGAACGCGATCGATCGCGCGATCGCCTTTACGACGCAACGACTCAGTGGCGAAGACGGCCTCGGTGGCATTTTTCCCGCGATGGCCAATGCGGTGATGGCCTTCGACGCCCTCGGTTATGCAAGCGACCACCCCGACCTCGTCACCGCCCGCGGCGCGATTGCGAAACTGCTCGTTATCGGCGAAGACGAGGCATACTGCCAGCCTTGCGTTTCACCGATTTGGGACACGTCGCTCTCCGCGCACGCGCTTTTAGAATCCGGCTCCACGGGCGCTCGTGTCGCCGTCGTTCGCGCGAATGCGTGGCTCAAAGATCGCCAGGTGCTCGACGTCGTCGGCGACTGGGCGCACCGTCGGCCAGGGCTCCGACCCGGTGGCTGGGCGTTCCAGTATTGGAACGACTATTATCCCGACGTCGACGATACCGCCGTCGTCGCGATGGCACTCCATCGCGAAGATCCGACGAAGTATTGCGAAGCGCTCGATCGTGCGGCCGAATGGGTCATCGGCATGCAGAGCGCGAGCGGCGGTTGGGGCGCCTTCGATGCGGAAAACGAACACGTGTATCTCAACCACATCCCCTTTGCCGATCACGGCGCGTTGCTCGATCCACCGACCGAAGATGTCTCCGCGCGTTGCGTCGGTATGCTCGTGCAAATGGGCTACGCACTCGACCATCCCGCCGTCGCTCGCGGCCTCGCGTATCTGCGACGCAAGCAGTTGCCCGACGGCTCGTGGTTCGGACGCTGGGGCACGAATTACGTCTACGGCACGTGGTCCGTCATCAACGCTTTTCTCGCCGTCGGCGAAACGGCACGCAACTCGCCGACGGTACGCCGTGGCGTCGAGTATCTCTTACGCGCCCAAGCGACCGACGGCGGTTGGGGTGAAGATGGCGCGACCTACTATCCGCGCCAACAAGGCATATCGAAAGCGAGCACCGCGAGTCAAACCGCTTGGGCGATCCTCGGATTGCTCAATGCGGGCGAAGCCGAGCATCCCGCCGTCGCGCGCGGCATCGCATATTTGCTGCGCACGCAAGCCGAAGACGGGACGTGGGACGAACCATGGCACACGGCCGTCGGTTTCCCACGCGTCTTTTATTTACGCTATCACGGGTATCGAGCGTTTTTTCCGCTCTACGCACTCGCACGATACCGTAATTTCGCACTTCGCGGGGATGCATTACCAAAGCTCGGCTTCTAGCATTCCCAAGCGAGCGAGCTAGCCGTCGCAGATCACGCCGTCGATTCCCCCGATGGGAACGGGTGCGCGCGCCACACGTACGGAGTATGATGGGGCGTGCCTACCATCGTATTCGACGTCAACGAGACGCTGCTCGACATGAGCGCACTCGATCCACTCTTCGCTGACGCCTTCGGCGACAAATCCGTCCGCCGTATCTGGTTCTCGCAGTTGCTGCAATCGGCGTTCGCGGGAAGCGTCATCGGCGCGTATCACCCCTTCGACGAACTCGCGCGCGCGTCACTCGAGATGACCGCACGCAAACGGGGCGTCGCACTCGATGGCGAACGCAAACGGCGAATTCTGGCGGGCGTCGCGTCGTTGCCGATCCACGGCGATGTAGCGGGCGGTCTCGCGATGTTGCGCGATGCGGGCTTTCGACTCGCGATCCTCACCAATTCGACGCAGAGCATGATCGAGGCGCAACTCGCGCACAATAAAATTACCGAACTCTTCGATCTCGTACTCTCGACCGACGCGATCTCTGGCTACAAACCCGAACCGCGAACGTATGCGTACGCGTGCGAACGACTCGGGGTCGAACCCGCCGAAGCGGTGATGGTCGCCGCGCACGACTGGGACATTACGGGTGCGTTGCGCACGGGCATGCGCGGCGCATTCATCGCACGTCACGGCACCGCGCTCAACCCGCTCGACCCCACCCCCGAGATCGTCGCACCGACGATTCGTGCGCTCGCTGAAGGCTTGATCGGGAACGGCGCCGTCGCGCCGGCGAATTAGACCTCGACGGTAACGCGGTTTCCCGTTGCAAGTTCCTGCAGGCGCGCGAGATTTTCGATTTCGAGCCGTTCCATATTCGCGCGATCCGGTGACATGACGCCGTGTGCGCGTTCGTCTTTGAGGACGGGCCCGAGATAGTATCCCGTGAACGAGCCCTCGACGGTCGCCACGTGTTCGGGCGTGCCGACCGCGACGATCATACCGCCGCGATCGCCGCCTTCGGGGCCGAGATCGATGAGATAATCCGCCGTCTTGATGACGTCGAGATTGTGCTCGATCGTCAGCACCGTATTACCGACGGCAACGAGACGCTGCAAGATATCGAGCAGCTTGTGAATATCGGCAAAGTGCAGCCCCGTGGTCGGTTCGTCGAGCACGTAAAACGTGCGGCCCGTCGCACGTTTGGCGAGTTCGTTTGCAAGTTTGATCCGCTGTGCTTCGCCGCCGGAAAGCGTCGTTGCCGGCTGGCCCATCTTGATGTACCCGAGGCCGACATCGGCAATCGTTTTTAGCCGCGTATGAATGCGCGGGATCGCCGCGAAAAATTCGGCCGCTTCATCGACGCGCATCTCCAAGACGTCGGAAACCGATTTTCCCTTGTACTTAATTTCCAACGTCTGCGCGTTGTATCGCTTGCCCTTACAAACTTCGCACGGCACGTACACGTCGGGTAAGAAATGCATCTCGATCTTGATGATGCCGTCGCCCTGACACGATTCGCAGCGCCCGCCCTTGACGTTGAACGAAAAGCGCCCGGGCGTATAGCCGCGCATCTTCGAATCGGGTACGAGCGAGAAAAGCTCGCGCACGAGATCGAAAGCGCCGGTGTAGGTCGCGGGGTTCGAGCGTGGCGTGCGGCCGATCGGCGATTGATCGATCACGACCATCTTATCGAGGACGTCCGCACCCGAGACCGTACCGTACGTGCCCCCGGCATTGGAGCCATGGAGATGTTGGTTTAGTGCTTTCACGAGCACTTGATTGACGAGTGTCGACTTGCCACTGCCACTCACACCGGTGACTGCCGCGAAGACACCGATCGGAAAATCGACATCGACACCGGTGATATTATTGGCTTTCGCGTTGCGAACTTTGAGCCACGATCGCGGCTTGCGCCGTTTCTTGGGAATTGCGATGAATTGACGCCCCGAGAGGTACGCCGCCGTCGGCGACTCGTCGTTCTTCATGATCTCTTCGAGCGTGCCCACGGTAAGGATTCGCCCGCCCTCGGCACCCGCACCCGGACCGATATCGACGATGACGTCGGCCTCGCGCATCGTATCTTCGTCGTGCTCGATGACGATGAGCGTGTTGCCGAGATCGCGTAGCGTCTTGAGTGTGGCGAGGAGCCGATCGTTGTCGCGCTGGTGCAATCCGATCGATGGCTCGTCGAGAATGTAGAGCACGCCGACGAGCGACGATCCGATCTGTGTCGCCAGACGGATGCGTTGCGATTCGCCACCCGAAAGCGTCGTCGCCGAGCGCGAGAGGTTGAGATAGCCGAGACCGACATTCGTAAGAAAGCCGAGCCGCGCGCGTACTTCTTTGAGGATCTGTTGCGCGATGATCTCTTCGCGTTTGTTCGGGACGAATTTTTCGAAGAACTCTACGGCTTTTTCGACCGACATCGACGTTACGACGGAGATATTCGTATCCGCAACCGTTACCGCGAGCGCTTCGGGTTTGAGCCGCGCGCCCTTGCATGTCTTACACGTCGTCGCCGACATGAATTTTTCGATTTCTTCTTTGACGTATTCCGAAGACGTTTCCGTGTAGCGGCGCTGCAAGTTATTGCACACGCCCTCAAACTGCGCGTCGTAGCTCCACGCGGTGCCGCTCTTGGACTCATACGTAAAACGTTGCTTGCCCTCGACGCCGTGCAAGATCGATTCGAGCAGATCTTCGGGCATCTTGTCGACGGGTGTCGAGATCTTCACGCGACGCGAGCGCAGCAGCTTGTCGACCTGTTGCATGTAATACGGGTTCATCGAGGGATACTTGCCGCCGCCGAGCGACTTGCTCCACGGTACGATCGCACCTTCTTCGATCGACTTCGTACGATCGGGCATGACTTTCCACGGATCGATCTCGATCTTCGCGCCGAGACCCGTGCAATCGGGGCACGCACCATACGGCGAATTAAACGAGAAGAGGCGCGGCGCGAGTTCTTCGAACGAAAGCCCACAATACACGCACGCGAGCGATTCGGAGAACGTGAGCTCGCGCGCGACGACATTGGTCTCGGCTGCGGTCGCGGTTTTCTTGCCCGGCTCGACGATCACGGTGACGATGCCGCTCGAAAGTCGCAGCGTCGTCTCGATCGAATCGGTCAGGCGCTTGCGAATGTCAGCTTTGACGACGAGGCGATCGACGATCACTTCGATCGTATGTTTTTTCTTCTTATCGAGATCGATTTTCTCGCGCAGTTCCGTCGTCTCGCCATCGATGCGGACGCGCGCGAAGCCCTCTTTGGCGATCTCCTCGAAGAGCTTCGCGTATTCGCCCTTACGCCCGCGGATCACGGGTGAGAGCACTTGAATGCGCGTCCCTTCGGGCAGTTCGAGAATTTGATCGACGATCTGTTGGCTCGATTGCGCGCTTACTTCACGACCGCAGTTGTAACAGTGCGGTCGCCCGATCCGCGCGTACAGCAAGCGAAGATAATCGTAGATCTCCGTGACGGTGCCGACCGTCGAACGCGGGTTGCGCGAGGTCGATTTCTGATCGATCGAGATCGCGGGCGAGAGGCCCTCGATATAATCGACGTCGGGCTTCTCCATTTGGCCCAAAAATTGCCGCGCGTAGCTCGAGAGCGATTCGACGTAGCGGCGCTGGCCTTCGGCGTAAATCGTGTCGAATGCGAGCGACGATTTACCCGACCCCGAGAGTCCGGTGATAACGATGAGCCGATTGCGCGGCAGCGTCAGATCGATGTTCTTGAGGTTGTGTTCGCGCGCGCCCTTGATGACGATGGCATCGAGGCCGCGGGGCGCGGAACCGTTGGAAGGCAATTTCGACACAACCATAGGACCGATTTTGGCGGGTCATCGTTGCATGCCCCAGGCCCTAGAAGATGCCGGTCTTTTTTTCGACGGAGTAGTTGACGACCCACGTGAGGAGCCCAGCCATGAGGATCACGGCCCCGATCACGCGTAACGTGAAGGCCGCCGCATCGACGTTGAGCGCGGGGGGCGTGTCGTGCCGGATCTGGAGCCCGCGATCGACCGAGCTTCGCACGAAAAACGAGCCCACGAGCATGCCGGCGCCCAGGAGCGTGACGAGAAGACGGACCGCGAGTGGGATCATGTGCGACGTCGATTCCCGGAGAGTGGTAACACCCCCTCGACCTCATCGATTCGGCTCACGACGGCGTCCGCCGCGAGATCGGTCGGGAGCGACTCGTTGCGCACGTTCATCCAGACGGTGAACATGCCGACCGATGCCCCGCCGCGCACGTCGCGATCGAACCGATCACCGACCATCGCGCAGGCCTCCGGCGCGACGCCGAGCCGTTCGGCTGCGAGCCGGAAGAGGCGCGGATCGGGCTTGATCATGCCGACTTCGTCGGCGATGAAGACTTCGTCGAAGGCATCGTCGAGTTGCAAGATGGTGAGTTTCTCGCGGTGCGTTTCCGAAAAGCCGTTCGTGATGAGCGCGAGCTTGTAACCATCGGCACGCAAGCGCTGCAAGAGGTCGAGTGCGCCCGGCCAGAGTTCGAGCAAGTCGCGCCGGTGCGTGTTGTACGCATCGGCGCAACGAACCGCGAGCGCCGAATCGTCGAGCCCGGTCTCGACGAGCGCGGCGCGCCACATCGTGGTGCGTAAGTCGACGAGGTTTACGGAGAGCGTCGGGGTATCGAGCGTGCTCCAGAAGCGCTCCGCTTGCGCGATATACGCATCGAGCAAACGTTGTGCGACGATGCCCGATTCGCGGGCGACCTCGTGGGCGACGCGGCTCGCCGCCCCATGGTAGGTCGCCGTATCGTCGTGCAACGTATCGTCGAGATCGAAGATGACCGCTTCGAGTGGCACGCTCATGCGGTGTGCACGCGAAACGAGCGTAGCGCGAACGCGCCGACCGGGGCGACGATCGCGCCGTCGGCGTAGAGCGCATCGCCCGCGATCGGCGCTTCGAGCGCATCGACGCAGCCGATCGCGCGGACACGCGAGCCGCAACGTAAGCGCATCGTCCGCGGCGCTCCGTCGCATTCGCGAACGCGAACGACGACACCGTCGCCGTCGTCGGCGAGCTTCGTCGCGACGACCTGCACGGCTGGATCCTCCGAGGTAAACATCGGCACGTCATACGTGCCCGCAAAGCGTTGCCACACGGTTTCCAGTTCTCCCATTCCAAGATCCGCACACGGCGCGTAGCCGAGGGCGAAGGCGTGCGTGCCGGCATCGGCACTCGGGTCGGGCCACGTCGGTCCGCGTAAGAGCGAATGGCCGAGCGATGTGACGCCCGCGCATCGCTCGATGCTCCACCCATAAGTATCGAGTGAGAGCAGCGCGAGCCCACGACTCGGCGCATCGACGCGCGCGAAACGCTGACCGGGCGCTTCGTATCGCGCCCGATCGGCGCGCGATTGCGGGTTTGGCGGGCGATCGATCGTGCCGTGCGGCGATCCGAATCGCGCGCGCGTCGCCTCGAAGGCGAGCGAATTTTCAACGCGCAACACCACGTGACGTTCGCGCCAGTCGACCGCGAGATCGACGCGAACGTAGGCGTCGTTGCGATCGAGTGTGAGCCGAGCGACGGCGAGCGATGCGCCGAACGCGTAGCGGATTTCGATGCCGTCGTCGACGATCTCGACGCCCGTGACGCTCACGCGGAGCGGATGCTTGCGGTAGGTTCTATCGAGATTCCACGCATCCCAACGTTTGGGACGATCGACGTATGCGGCGAGCCGCAGACCGTCGCGCACGAGATTGAGTGCGTGCGGCGCGCGCAGTTCGACGAGCGCTCCGCGGTCGTCCACGCGCGCGATGACGCGATCGTTTGCAAGCAGCGTCATCGCGCCGCGCCGATCGCTCGCGAGTTCGCGCACCGGCGCGACCGGTTGCGGAACCGCGATCGCGTTGCTCTGCGGCAGGACGCTTCGCGCACTGGCAAGCACGTGCGCGACGAGAGAGTCCGCTTCGTCGTACTCGGCGTGGACTTGCGCGTACACCTCCGCGATCGCACTCCCGGTCAAGACGTCGTGAAATTGCGCCCGCAAGACGATCTCCCACACGGCCGCGAGTTGCGCGCGCGCTTCATCGAGGAAGAACGGCGTCGCGTGCAACGCTTTCGCCCACGCGAGCGCGAGTTCGGCCGAACCGAGCGCGCGTTCGAGTGCGGCGTTGCGCGCTTTGATCGCGTGGTTCGTCGTATACGTGCCGCGATGTTCTTGGAGGTAGAGTTCGTCGTGCACGATCGGCAAGCGATCGGCAGCGGAAGCGACGCCCGCGAACCACCCGGCGAGTGAGGTCCACGTCCCGATCGCGCTCGCATCCGCGATCGCAGCATCCGTCGCACCGCCACCACCATCGCCATGGCCCACGAGCAACACGTCACCGCGCGCGCGCGCATGCCGCACGCGCGCCGCATCGACGTCGCCCTCGATCGAAGCGATCTGGGCCGAAACGATGCGCGTCCCATCCGGCCCCTCCCAAACGAAACGCGCGTGCGGGAACGCCGTGGTATCGTTCCAGCCGAGTTTCGTCGTCCCAAAGGACGCGATGCCCGCGTGCCCGAGTAGCGTCGGTATCGTATTGGCGAAGCCGAACGAATCGGGCAACCACGCCACACTCGGGCGTCCTCCGAACGTTCGCTCGATATAACGAATCCCAAAACTCAATTGCCGAAGTAACGACTCACCCGAGGGAAGGTTACAATCGGATTCGACCCACATCGCCGCACCGCTCGTATCGAACCGTCCCGCGCGACCGAGCGCGCGCACGCGTTCGAAAAACGTCGGATCGCCAAGCTCGACCCATGCGTAGAGTTGTGCTTGACTCTGCGTGAAGACGAAGCCCACGTGGCTTTCGAGCTGCCGCACCGACGTCGCGAACGTGCGTTGCGCCTTGCGCGCGGTATCGCCGTACGTCCAGAGCCACGCGACATCGAGATGCGAGTGGCCGACGAGGGCCAGATCCTCGGCGCTCGGTTTGGCAACTCGCGATCGCGCGCGAAGCTTCGGCATCACGCGCGCGATCGTCTCGATGACCCGCGCCGGTTTCTGCGCGGCGTTGGCGAGGATCCACGTCCAGCGAAAACCCGCACCCGAGGGCAAACCCGTCGTCGGCATCGCGCGACGTTCCACTTCGAGCGTCACATCGCCGCGCACGTGCGCGGGCAGCGGCACGCTATCGTGTTCGCGATCGAACGCGCCACGCACGATACCATCCACGCGCAGCAGCGCACCCGTGCGCGTCGCATAGCGTACTGCGATGCCGGCCGTCTCCGCCGGTGGCCCGAGCGGTTCCGTCGCGCGGAGAACGACGACATCGCCGTCGTCGGAGACGATCTCGAGTGGACGCTTCACGCCGATTGCATCGCAAACGCCGCGATGGCCGCATCGAGGGCGCCCGGATCTTCGCGTTGGATGAAGTGACCGATGCCCGGCAGTACGATGCGTCGATACACCGCGCCAAAGAGGTGCGCGCGATCGGCGGTCGCCTCGGGTAACGTCGCGCCATCCGCGTCGCCGTGCATCACGAGCGTCGGCACCGCGATGCGCGGGAGCGCGGCGAGCGCCGCTTCATCTTCGCGCATACCCGGACCCGGCTCGGCAAAGCCCCAGCGATGACGATACGAGTGCAACACGACCTCGACGAAGTCGTCGTTCCCGAAGGCGCCAGCCGTTCGATCGTATTCCGCATCGGCAAACGCCCACGACGGCGACCACGTCTTCCAGAGATGGCGGCAGAACGCTACCCGATCGTCACGCAACGTCGCCTCACCACGTGGCGTCGCGAAATACCATTGATACCAGTACGCGTGGATCTGAGCGTACGACATCGGCGCCACGGGAAGACTCGCGCCGTATCCCACCGAGAGCGCGACGAGTCGCTCGAGGCGCTCGGGCGCGATGACCGCGACGCCGTATGCGGCGCGTGCGCCCCAATCGTGGCCGATAAGCGTGCAGCGCGCGATGCCGAGCGCATCGACGATGTCGCGCGCGAGCACGTGTGCGGGGGCGCACCGCGGTGCGGCGGTAGCGCGAAAACGTGTCGCACCAAAGCCACGCAGCGATGGCACGATCGCGCGCTTTCCCGCAAGCGTCGGCCGACCCAGGAGCGCGTCCCACGTTCGCACGTCGTCGGGAAACCCGTGGACGAGGACCACGACATCGCGGGCATTCGGGTTGCGTTCTTCGTAGGCGATTTCGAGAGACGGCGTGATCGCGAGCGGCACGTCAGTCTCGAGCCCCGAGCGTTCGCACGCGTGCGGTCATCGCGCGACCTCACCATCGTAATAGTCGAGATCGGGATGATCGCGAAGCATGAGTCCGCGCCGATCGACGAGCACTTTTTGCGAATCCGGATAACTGCAGATGTCGTCGAGATCGTTACACGCGACCATCAAGATATCGCACGGTTCCGAAGACTCGTTCGAGACTTTGTGTGCGCCGACCGGTGTGGTCGGAAAGTGCACGAAGTCGCCCGCGCGCACGCATGTCGACCCGTGCGGCGTCACGAGCGTCGCAGTCCCGCGCATCACGAAGAAGACCTCTTCTTCGAGCGTGTGCCAGTGGAGCGGACAGAAGGCCGCACCCGGCTCGATTCGTGCGACGCGGTAGCCGAGTTTCTCCGAGCCGATGAAGTCGCCGACTTCGAACGTGCTTCCGCCGAATCCCGACGGTTCGTCCGGCCACGTGCGCCATACCGCATCGTCGACGTTGATCACGCGCATCTCCGGCAACGCGCGCGCGTCGAGCGTCTTCCACACTTCGGCCGTCGCGTTACCGAAGACGCAAGCCCCGTCGCCGACGAGCACATGCCGCGGGTGCACCGCAGCCACAGCGCGGAGCGAGAGCGCCGCGCCGCGCGGGTCGGCGAGTTTTTCATCGGGCATGAGCGACAGCGCCCCTGCGGGCGCGCCCCACAGCGCATCGCCGACGACGACCGTCCCGAGATCCGCGAAATACAACGCGCATTCACCCGGCGTTTTGAATCCGTGAAGCCCGATAACGCGCGCCCCGCCGATCTCGTCGCCGTGAGCGAGCGCGCGATCCACCGGGCCCGCGAGCAGCGCGACGTCGGGTGCGCTCGCGGCGATCTTCGCGCCAAATCGCGCGGCGATCGCGCGAGCGTCACGTTCGTGATCGCGATTCGTCACCACGACCCACGCGAGGCCGCCGCGCGCTGCGATCTCCCGAGCATCGGCGTCCGTAAGTGGCAACGGATCAATCGCGAGATTCCCCTCGGGCCTCGCGATGAAAAACGAATTGAACGCAAGATTGCGCTCGGGTTGCCAAACGGACCAGATCCAGACGCCCGTGATGATGGTCGGTTGCACCCGAGCGTGGGTTCGCCCCATCGCGATGCCTTCCGCTCGGTCTTCACGCGCTAGCGCGCGGCCCGCCTAGCGGCCGATGAGCGCCCAGAACGGCAGTTCGCGCACGAAGCGATAGAGTTGCGGCACCGCCGCGCGCAGATCGGGTGAGACCGATGCGCCCGGCTGCGGAGCGAGTGGCGAGAGTTTCGAACTCTGCGCGACGATCCGTCCGCGTTCGTCGAGATAGCGCGCCTCATCGTCGGCGTTGACCGTCCCCGAACTGGAATCGCGTTCGCGCGCGAGCGTTCCGGAATCGCGAAAACACGATTCGGCATCGGCGTGATAATCGAGCGAACGCGTCGCGGTCCTCACGATCGCGACCGTTCCGGCAAGTGAATAGACGCGCGCGACGTCGCTGTAGAGGTCGGGATCGCGGGCGATGCGCGCGAGGAGCGGTGCGCTCGCGACGCGCCAAGCACCATCGACTCCGCCCGCGCCATAGACGCGTCACGTCCGCCGAATTCGAGATACCCAGGAGCGCCGTCGCGAGCGCCGCGACACCGATCGCGCGCGCTCGGATTATGTTCCGACGAGCTCTTTGAGTGCGTGCGCGAAAATCTTCGGCGCCTTCCCTTGGAAGAGAATCGATTCGTTGCCACCGATCTGCTTGCGCAATTCGAGCAACTCGTCGCGAAGCGCGGCCGCTTTCTCGAAATCGAGATTGGCTGCAAACTCTTTCATCTTCTTCTCGATCTCGCTCGCCATCGCCATCGCGACGTCGCGCGGGAGCTTGTCGCCCTTGAGCTTCGATGCCTCGGTCTTATCGCCACCGATGAGTGCGAGAATATCGCGAACTTCCTTGCGGATAGTTTTGGGCTCGATGCCGTTGGCGAGATTGTGCGCGATCTGTTTCTCGCGACGCCGTTTGGTTTCTCCGAGCGCCTTCGCCATCGATTCCGTGATCACGTCGGCGTACATGATGACGCGCCCCTCGACGTTGCGCGCCGCGCGACCGATGGTTTGGATGAGCGACGTACTGCTGCGCAGATAGCCTTCTTTGTCCGCATCGAGAATGCCGACGAGTGAGACTTCGGGCAGATCGAGCCCTTCGCGTAAGAGATTGATGCCGACGAGCACGTCGAAGATACCCTTGCGTAGATCGCGCAAGATCGCGATGCGCTCGAGCGTCTCGACTTCGCTGTGCAGATACCGCACCTTGAGGCCGTTTTCGAGCAAGAAATCCGTGAGATCCTCGGCCATTTTTTTCGTGAGCGTCGTGACGAGCACGCGCTCGTCGTTGACGACGCGTTTGCGAATCTCTTCCATGAGATCGTCGACTTGATTCTTGGTCGGTCGAACCTCGACTTCGGGATCGACGAGGCCCGTCGGCCGGATGATCATCTCGGCGATCTGGCTCGATTGTGTGAGCTCCCACGTCGCGGGAGTCGCGCTGACGTACACGACTTGATTGAGGTGCGCCTTGAACTCTTCGAACATGAGCGGCCGATTATCCATCGCGCTCGGCAGACGGAATCCGTGTTCGACCAGGATTTCTTTGCGCGACCGGTCGCCCGCGTACATGCCGTGGACTTGCGGGATCGTCACGTGCGACTCGTCGACGAAAAGCAACCAATCTTTATCGAAGAAATCGAGCAGGCACGACGGCGTCGAGGCCGGTTCGCGACCCGAGAGATGCCGACTATAATTTTCAACGCCGTTGCAGTAGCCGACCTCGCGGATCATCTCCAGGTCGAAGCGCGTCCGTTGCTCGATGCGCTGGGCTTCGAGCAGCTTGCCTTGCTGCTTGAAGAGGGCGATGCGCTGGTGCATCTCGTCCTCGATGCCGATGACCGCCTTCTCCTGCCGCTCCGGGCTGGAGACGAAGTGGGAGGCGGGGAAGACCGTGATCTCGTCCTTGCTGGCCTGCACCTCGCCGGTCAGCGGGTCCACGATCGTGATCTTCTCCACCTCGTCGCCGAAGAACTCGACACGAATGACGATCTCCTCGTCTGCCGGCTGGAGTTCCAGCACGTCGCCGCGCACGCGGAACGTTGAGCGGGTCAGGACGATGTC
>ENA-OFDM01000315-OFDM01000315.1-metagenomes-genome-assembly--contig:-NODE-315-length-21582-cov-3.089794_pt1 | contig 21582 bp, 17 predicted proteins | sample MGYA00153385_OFDM01 | MGnify analysis MGYA00153385
GTGAAGCCGAACCTTCGGGAACGATCGCCAGTACTGGCGTTCGGGAAGCCGTGACGGTCACGCGCGATCGACGCGGCATTCCGCACGTTCGTGCGCGAAACGAACACGATCTCTATTTCGCCGAAGGCTATCTGCAAGGCAGCGATCGGCTCTTCCAACTCGATCTGTACCGACGCTCCGTCGAGGGACGGCTCTCCGAAGTGCTCGGATCGATCACCTTATCGAGCGATGTGGACGCGCGGACGATCGATGTCGCGGGCATCGCGGCCGCGCAGTTCGCGGCGCTTCCGCCAAACCAGCGCGCGAATCTCGAGGCTTTCGCAAGCGGCGTCAACGCGGCGATGGCGACACGACCCGTGCCGCCCGAATTCCGTTTTCTCGCGTATCGCCCCGAACCGTGGAAGCCCGTCGATTCGCTTGCCGCGTCGTTCGCAACGGTGCTCGCACTCACCGATTCGTGGACCGACGTCACCACGCGCGCGGACGTACTTGCGAAACTCGGTCCGAGCGCGCGCGATGCGTTTTTCTCCATCTCCGATCCCGCCTACGACACGCCCGTGGGCTCGGCTGCGCGCGCGGCGCTCGCACCCGTCGCGCCGCTGCCCGCGCTCGCCGCGCCCGATCCGCATGCCTCACCGCTCTCCGTTGCCGAGATCGACGCGCGTGCGGGGCTCGGGAGTAACGCTTTTGCAGCCGGTGCTGCACTGACGTCGTCGCATCGCGCGCTCTTGGCGAACGATCCGCATCTCAATCTCTCGATTCCCGGCGTCTGGTGGATGGCGGATCTTTCGGCACCGAACCTTCATGTCGCAGGCGTAACGCTCGGCGGCGTGCCGGGAATCGTGCTCGGCCATAACGCGCACCTCGCGTGGGGCGCGACGAACGGCACCGTTGCGACCGTGCGCGTCTTTCGCGAGCACTTTCGCTCGAACGATTCCGATGAGTATGTTGCCGGAGCCGGCTTCGCCCGCGCCGAGAAACGCGTCGAGACGATCCTCGTGCGCTTCGGCAAGCCCCTCGTGCGAACGTATCTGCGCACGCGCCATGGCTTCGTTTTCGACGATCGTGGTGAGACCAAACTCGCGGCTGCGTGGACGGGCGATCTCGATCGGCGGTCGTCGTTCGAGCAGTTCGATGGCCTCGCGCGCGCGACGTCGGTCGCCGCCGGTGCGCGGGTGCTCGCGCGCTATCCCGGCCCGCCGCAAAACTTCGTGCTCGCCGACGATGCGGGCAACGTAGGCTACGCCCTCGCAGGCGATATTCCGATCGACGATGCGTGGGGTATGGCGATTCATGACGGCTCTGCCGAAGCGGTCGTAACACGCGAACGTGACGTTCCCGCACGTGCCTTGCCGCACGTCGATGCGTCGCGGAACGCGCTCGTGCTCACGGCGAACGCGCGCGTGTACGGGCGTGGCTACCCGTACCGATTGAGCGCGGCATTTTCGCCGCCGTATCGTGCTGCGCGCATCGCCGAAGATTTGCGTTCGGGTCCCTACGATGTCGCGCATTTCGCTGCGGTGCAGGGTGATGTGACGTCGCTCCCCGAGCGCGACCTCGCTCGCGCGACCGTCGCCGCGCTCGAGCGAGCACACGTCGATGGCGACGCGTCGTTGCGCGATGCGCGCGAGACGCTGCGTGGATTCGACGGGCGCTTTACGGGCGACTCGCGAGCGGCTGTGATCGTGACGGCGCTGCGACGAGCGACGACCGAGCGACTCGTGCGCGGGCATATGCCGGGCAGACTCGGGCGGCGCTACCTTGCGGCGGAAGCGGGCCCCGCGTTCGTCGCCGTCATGCGGATGCTTCGCGAAAAGCCGCGCGGATGGGTGGGGCGCGACGACTACGACGCCTTTCTCGTGTCGGCGACACGCGATGCGATCGCGGGTCTCCAATCACGCCGCGAGAGCGAATCACGATGGGCCGATGTCGGCGCGCGGATCGCGGCGCACCCGCTCGCGGCATTTGGGCTCAAAATGTGGAACGGCGTCCGCTTTCCCGGGCTCGGCAGCGCCTACGCGCCGCACGTCCAGGCCCCGGGTAATGCCCAAAGTTTCCGCGCCGTCTGGGATATCGGCAAGTGGGATGACGGCGGCATGGTGATCCCGCAGGGGGAGTCGGGGAAGCCGGGTTCGCCGCATTATCGCGATGCCGCGCCGCTCTGGCTCCAGGGCGATCTCGTGCCATTTCCCTTCAGCGACGCCGCCATCGCGCGCGACCGCGCGTCGGAATTCGTATTCGCCCCATAACGAGTGACTTGTGAGGGATGAAAATTCCCCAGATCAACGGAGGGACTTGGCCGTATTTTAGCCTAGCGATACGGATGCGGTTTCTTGGGAGGCCGCGGTTTGGGGCGTTGCCGCGTCAGACCGTGATCACCTTGCTCCTCGTCGTCGGTTTGCTCGCATTGTTTGTACTTGCGGCGCGGCTTTCGTATTACGGCGGGATCAACATAACGAACGCCTTCAGGTATCAAACGGCGATCGTTGCGACGCAACGCGATTCCGAACTCTTGCAAGTGGAACAGGTCGAGCATCGCGCCGGGCCCGATGCGTTGCGGCCATACCAAAAGCTACTTGCAAGCGATCTCGCGCGTATCGATAGCATCGCTGACGACTTCGAGCAACGCGCGCCCGTCTTCGTTTTTCCCGCGACGAACGCCGATTACGATCGGCTCACGCGCGAGTTACTCTCGCGCGAGATGCTCGGGCAAAAACGCTTCGACACAATCGTCGCACGTAATACGCAGACGCGCGATTTCTCAAATGCCATGTTCGCGATCGTGGCGTTGCTCTTCGTCGTGATCGTCGGACGCCTGCGTCGCGCCGTGGAAGAGGGACGATCGCTCGTGCAACGCTTGCAGGCGGCGTTTCTCTCGCGACGCCGTGAGATGCGGAATGTCGAAATCGGCACGGTGCTCCTCTCCGCAACGCTCGGTTCGAACGTCGGCGGCGATACGCACGACGCGTTTTCACTCGACGGCCACCACGCGATGTTTCTCGTCGCCGACGCGAGCGGAAAAGGCATCGATGCGGCCATCGATACGGCCTTCGTCACGTACTCGATTCGTACGCTCTTCTCCGAAAATCACGATCCCGGTGTGGTCCTCTCGAAATTCGCTCATCTTTACGCGCAGAGTGTCGATCGGCCGGAATCGTTTGTCGTGATGTTCCTTGCGGTGCTCGATCTCGAAACGGGCCGATTGCAGTACGCCTCGGCGGGCCACGAGCCCGCATGGGCGATCATCGGCCAAGACGTTACGTCGCTGCCCGCAACGGGACCGATCGTCGGGATCGAAACGGATCCGGTGTACGTGACGCGCGAGTTGCATCTGCGCTATGGCGACGCGCTCGCCGTAAGCACCGACGGTCTTACGGAATCGCGCGATGCACGCGGAGAATTTCTCGGCGCCGATGCGGTGACGGTCTGGCTTTCGGAGATTTCCGGTTCCGCCCAACGCATGGCCGATGCGATCGTCACACGCTTGAAGCGTCGGTCGAGCCGCATCACCGATGACCTCGCCATTCTCATCGTTCGCTACACGCCGGCCGTGCGCGCGGGTCTCACGCCACCTGCGGCGAGTGACGAGCCGCAGTTGGCGCTCAACGACCTACGGTCGTGAGCCTCGCGCATCCGGCGTTCGGCGCGCGCTTGCGCCGGGCGCTCCTCGCGGGGCATCGCGCTGGTGTCCGCGGGATCGGAAGCGCGTCTGCGCGGCGGAGCGATGGTTATGAATTCGCGGAATTACGCGGCTACGTTGAAGGCGACGATCCGCGCCGTATCGATTGGGCCGCAACCGCACGTGCCGGCGGTTTGCAAACGCGCGTCGTGCTCGAAGATCGCGCACTCCATCTCGCGGTCGCGATCGATGCGTCGCATGCGATGCGTTTGGGACGCAGGCGGAGCGCGCACGATCTCGCCTGCGATGCGGCGAATGCGTGGTACGCTGCCGCAACCGATGACGATCGTTGCGCACGCATCGGCGAACGAGCGCTGCTCTTACGCGGTACGCGCGGCCGCGCGGCGGCACTCGCGTGTGCCGCGATGCGCGAACGCTTCGGCGAGCCCTTCGCAGCCTCGCTCCGGCTCGCACTCGCGACGCTTTCGCGCGGGACGCGGCTCCTCGTGGTGAGCGATTTTCACGAGATCGATGCGCTCGCACCGCTCGTTCGTGCGTGTACGGCGCGCTTCGATGTGGTCGTGCTCGTGGCGCGCGATCCGTGGCACGATGGATTGCCGCTTCGCGGCTTCGTGCGCGTGCGGGATGCCGCGAGTGGTCGTTCGGTGCGTGCGTACATCGATCGTGGGGCACGCGAACGTTACGTTCGCGCGGTGAGCGAGCGGGAAACGGCCGTATGCGCGACGTTGCGTCGCGCGGGCGCCCGTGTCGCGACGCTCGACGAAACGGGTGGTGCGCAACGCGCGATCATGCGCGCGCTTGGATTCGGCGAATGACGTTCGCGCATCCGGCGCTGTTATTGGTGGCGATCGTCGCGATCGTGCTGCTGGTCGTGGGATATCGCGCGCTCGAAAAACGCCGCGCGGCGCAAGCGTATGCGTTTTCGAATCTCGCGTTCGCACTTGCGGCGATGCAACCGGCGCGCTTACCCGCAGCGGTGCTCTTCGCGGCATTCGTTCTCGGTACGGGTGCGGAATTGCTCGCGCTCGCGGGGCCACGCCTTACGACCCGCGTGCCCGCGAAAGATGGTACGGTCGTGATCTGTATCGATACGTCGGGTTCGATGCGTGCCCGTGATGTCGCTCCGACGCGTGCGGATGCCGCGCGTGCGGCCGCGCGAGCGTTCGTCGATGCGGTGCCCGAGGGGACGCGCGTCGGTATCGTGACGTTCTCGAGTGGTGCGAGCGTGATCGCGCCGCCGACGAGTGATCTCGCTGCCATTCGGGATGCACTCGATCGCATTCCGCCACCCGAAGGCGCGACGGCGATCGGCGATGCGCTCATGCTTGGGGCGCAGCAGATGCCGCCGAGCGGTAAACGTATCCTCGTGCTCTTGACGGACGGCATCAACAATCGTGGCACCGATCCGGTCACGGATTCGCAGACGATCGGCGCGCGCGGAATCACGATCGAGACCGTCGGCGTGGGCTCGAGTGGGAGTGGGGAAATTATTCCCGGCACGCGCGAACCTGCCGAACTCGACGCGCGAGCACTCACCACGATCGCCGAAAACGCGAAGGGCCGCTACATCGAAGCACGCGACGCGGGTGCGCTCAATTCGGCGTTTCGCGCGATCGCGCTCGCAACGGTGTGGGAGAAGAAGCGAATCGATGCGAGCTTTCCGTTCGCACTCGGTGGTGGGCTCGTGCTCGTTATGGCGCTGCTCGGAAGTCTGGCCGCGGGACGGTTGTGAAGCGACGCAACGCCGCGTTCGGATTCGTCTTTGCGACGGTCGCGATCGACATGCTCGGGTTCGGGATGATCGCGCCCGTCTTGCCGAAGCTCGTGCTCTCGATGGCGGGGAGCGATAGCGCGCACGCTTCGGCAATATTCGCGCTCTTCGGGACGATTTTTGCCGTCATGCAGTTCGTCTCGTCGCCCGTGCTCGGCGTGCTCTCCGATCGCATCGGTCGTCGCCCCGTCATCGTCTTATCGACCCTCGGCCTCGGGCTCGACTATGTGTTGATGGCGCTCGCGCCGTCGCTCCCGTGGCTCTTCGTCGGGCGCGTGATCTCGGGCGTAACGTCGGCGAATACGGCGACGGCGGGTGCTTATATCGCCGATGTCGTGCCGGCCGAAAAGCGTGCGGCGAGTTTCGGTTTGCTCGGTGCCGCGTTCGGTATCGGATTCGTCGTCGGTCCCGCGGTCGGCGGTCTGCTCGGCGCGATTTCGCCGCGTCTCCCGTTCTGGTTCGCCGCAGGACTGAGCATCGCGAATGCGCTCTACGGGGCGCTCGTTTTGCCGGATTTACGACGACCGTTCACGTGGTCGCGCGCGAATCCGATCGGATCGCTCGCGCTCTTGCGGTCGCATCGCGAACTCTTCGGGCTCGCGGGCGTGATGTTTCTGAGCGTTTTCGCGGGTGCGTGTTTGCCGAGCGTCTACGTGCTCTACACGACGTATCGTTACGCGTGGGACGAGCGGACCGTGGGGCTTTCGCTCGCACTCGTCGGGATCTGCTCGGTCGTCGTGCAGGCGCTGCTCATGAAACCGATCGTCGCGCGTTTCGGCGAGCGTATGTCGCTCGCGGCCGGGCTGCTTTGCGGCGGGCTCGGCATGGCGATCTACGGTCTCGCCCCGAACGGATTCGCCTTCTCGCTCGGTACGCCGATCCTCATGCTGTGGGGGCTCTCGTCGGCAGCGCAGAGCATGATGACGCATCGCGTCGGCCCGGGCGAACAAGGCGAACTCCAAGGCGCGATCGGGAGTTTGCGCGGCGTGGCGACGCTCGCTGGGCCAGCGCTCTTCCCGCTGACGTTCGCGGCCGCGATCGGACCGCTACGCAATCTCGGGGTTCCCGGGGCGCCGTGGTTTCTCGCGGCGGCGATGCTCGTGGGCTCGATGCTGCTCGCGCTCGCGGTGACGCGCCGTGACTCGGTCGCGACGGAAGCGACCGAAGCAACGGCCGCGTGATCGCCATGCAAACGCAACGCTCCGGGCGCCCATCGCGTCAAAAGGGATCGTGAACGCAAACGACATCGGCACCTCGCGCATCAGCTACGAAAAAGGCGCCCTCGACGAAGCGACCGTCGCGCGCGATCCCTTCGCGCAGTTCAAGATTTGGCTCGACGAAGCGGTCGGGACCGAGGGGCTCATCGAGCCCAATGCCGTCTCCGTATCGTCCGTCGCGCCGGACGGGCAGCCGTCGCTGCGCATCGTGTTATTGCGCGGCTACGACGAACGCGGCTTCGTCTTTTTCACGAACTACGAAAGCCGCAAGGGCCACGAACTCGACGGCTCGGGCAAAGCTGCGATGCTCTTCTATTGGGGCGCGCTCGAACGGCAGATCCGTATCGACGGCAGCGTGGAGCGCATCTCTTCCGATGAATCCGATGAATATTTTGCGAAACGGCCGCGCGGTCATCGTTTGAGCGCATGGGCCTCGAAGCAGAGCACGGTCGTGCCGGATCGCGCGTTTCTCGAGGCGCAGATGCACGAGGAAGACGAGCGCTTCAAAGACGTTGAAGTTCCGCGCCCACCGTACTGGGGCGGCTATCGCGTCACCCCACACGCCTTCGAATTTTGGCAGGGTCGTCGCAACCGCGTCCACGATCGTCTCGCGTACGTGCGCGATGCGGCGTCGTGGAAAATCGAGCGCCTCTCGCCGTAGCGCGAGCCCGAGCTAGCGCGATTCGTCGATGCGGTCGAAGCCATCGCGATTGGGCATCGCGACCTTCGGCAGCGTTCGCGCATCGAGTGTCGTATCGCGCGAGACGATGCCGTTCTGCGCGAGCAGATACGCGGTGAGGGCGTACACGTCGGATGCGGGGAGCGGCGTTGCGGTACCCGGGGGCATCGCGCGCGCGATGTAATCGTAAATCGTCGTCGCATGCGGCCAATAACTGCCGACACTCTTTTCCGGAGGAATGCGGCCGAGCGAACCGATCCCGCCCCAGAGCGCGGGTAAGACCGGCGATTCGTGGCATTGCATGCAACGCGCTTCGTAGAGCGTCGCGCCGCGCTTCGCGTTTCCGCTTCCCGCGGGCAAGCCGACGCCGTCGGGCGTTACGTCGATATCGATTGCAGCGATCGTAGCTGCATCGACGGGCGTGCCGATTTTTCGCGCGTATGCATCGTGCGACGCACACGCGCCGAGCGACGCGAGTGCGCCGAGCAACGCGAGTGCGCGCATGACATCGCGCACGAATTCACGCACCGTTGCGCACCGTTCCGCTGCGGCCGATGTGCCAGACTTGAATTGCGTTGTTGTGATATTGCGAGAAGAAGCCGCGTTCGGCGACGAGCGCGGCGTGCGTCGGTTGCACCGCGCCCGTTTCGTCCGTTGCGCGACTGCGCAGCGTCATCGGTCGTCCCTCCCACGTGAAGGGCGCTTCGAATGCGGTGAACGCGCGCGTGAGAATCGGTGGAAGCAGACGCGCGTCGCGCCACATGTGTCCGTCGGTCGAAACTTCGACGCGTACGATCTTGCCGCAGCCCGACCAGGCGAATCCGCGAAGCATCTGCGCGCCGCGTTCGCGCACGCGATCGCCCGCAGACGGTGAGACGATCACGGATTTTGCGCGCATCACGAAATCGTAGGCGCGCGCATGCCCCGATGGAAGTAATTCCGTGTACTCCGCCGTCTCTTCGCGCGTCGCCCACGGCGCGCGGCCGAGTTTGAGGCGATGCAGCCATTTGATATTCGTGCTGCCTTCGTAACCAGGTAAGATCAAGCGGAGCGGCCCACCGTGAAGTGCCCGTAACGGGTTCCCATCCTGCGCGTAGACGAGCATCGCGTCATCGAGCGCTTTGTGGAGTGGAATGCTGCGATCGTACCGCGCCGAATCGGCGCCTTCGGCGAGCATCCAAGATGCATCGCTCGCAACACCGACTTCTGCCAAGACGTCGCGCACGAGCGCGCCCGTCCACGATGCGCATGAAACGAGGCCGTGCGAATGCATCACGTCGCTCGCGCTCGGACCCTGCCATTCGCTTCCGCTATTGCCCGCGCACTCCAAAAAATGCGTTCGCGTGACGGCGGGAAACTTCATGAGATCGGCAATCGTGAAGGCGAGCGGCGAACGCACGAGGCCGTGCACGATGAGCCGATGGCGTGCGGGGTCGATCGTCGGTACGCCCGCATGGTCGCGGACGAAGAAGTTCGCGAACGGCGTGACGATGCCGCGTTGTCGGGCGAGTGGTGAGAATTCGATGTTGGGCTCGACGTACGCGGCTTCGGCACGACCGCGGAGCGCGAGCGGTGCTAGCGCGAGCGCCCCCGCACCGCGAAGCAGAAGGTGGCGGCGCACGGATTAGCCCGTTTGAATGTGCGTGCCGTCCGGCGTGATGGCCCGTATGGAATCGATCTTCATCGCCAGCGCCGGTTGGAATTTTACGCCGTGTGAGAAGACGTGGGCTTCGAAGGGGTCGAGTCCCGTCGCGAGCGCGCGATATTTCGCGAATCCGAACGGAACATCGGGCGTCGTCCACACGTCGATCTGCGTGAGCTTGTGTTTGCTCGAAGTCGGCTTTGCGAATCGGGCGACGACGTGCACCGTCGATCGCGTCCCGAACGGTAATGTAAGGCGTTCGTGCGTAGCGGAGACGATCGTAAGTGCGCGATCGTCGTACAAATACGGCGCATCGAAGAGACGCAGCCGCGCGCTTTCGGGCGTCTGCGTCTGGCCACCGCCGATGTCGCCCCAGCGCGTGAGAATCGTGCCGGAATCGGCGACATTGGCGAGCACGGGCATTTCGGTGATGAAGGAACCGATGCGTTGCGAACGCAGGTAGACGCGCTTCATCGTATTGGGATTACACGATCCGCCCGGTATGCCGATCTGCGTCTCGACATAGGTGAGTTCGCCGCTCTGCGCAAGCTCGGTGCCAATGCCGATTTGCTTCTGATAATCGACGCCCGAGCCCATGATGATACGCGACCAGTCGCCGGCCTTGGGCCGAGTAAGCGCATCGAAGAGATCGCGCTGGGTGGTACGGCGCGCCGAGACGATTTCCGCGAGCGCGTCGACCGGAATTGCGGCTGCGGCGAGGGTCCCGCCGAGGATAGCTAGGAGCGTGCGACGATCCATATATCAAAGATTACCTAGCCGTTCCCGACCACCTTCGCTCGTGTCGCATGCGCGTTATGAAGGCGCACCGTTGAGCTACTCCGGTTGTCGTGCAGCCGCGCGCGGGTCGTCGGCAGAGTCTTTTCCGGCCTCGATGAGCGTCTCTCGCAACACGTAGCCGCCCACGAGCGTGAGCGCAGAGCCGAGCAACGTCTTCCATTTCGCATTGAAGGGTAGGAGCCCGAGCAACGATGGGATCGCTATGCCGCCGAGTAGCGTGGCGATCTCCATTTTTCTGCCGTGTTTGCCGACGAACATCGGATCGCCGATCGTGCCCGCGTGACGGCGAAAATCGAGAATGATGGCGGCTTCGGCGAGCGAGGCGACGAGTTCGAGGCGTTCGAGACGCTGCCTCGTGACGGGATTGGGATTGCCCCCGAGCTCCAGGAGCGCCGCATTGAGCGCACACGCGGCAGCGATGCCGGAACATGCGGACATCGAAGGGATATGTCGCTTGCCTTTCGCCCACACGGGAATTGCCGTCGCCGAGAGTAGCACGCCCGTGTAGCCCGCGATGAACGCGCCGAAAAGCGCTGTGAGCGGGTTCATCATCGCTCGCGGGCCGAGGTAACGCACCCATTGAAATTGCTTTGGAAGTAGACTATCGCGTGCGGCTTGCGCGAGCGCACCCGCAGTCGCAGGAAGTGAAAAAGCGATCAGTCCCCACACGCCCATCGACATGGGCGACTTGAACTTCACGATGCGCAGCATGTAGAGAAATCGCTCGGGCCGACCGAGATGTTTGATGAGGACGATCGGGCACGTCGAAGCCAAGACGAACGCGACGTAGCGAGCATTGCGCGCGAGTTCGGCGTCTTCGCCGCCTTCGTCGGCGAGTGCGATGAGGATACCCGAGCCGCCCATGATGCCGCCGAGGAAGAGGTACACGATGACCTCCCATTCCCAACGCGGCTTTTTCAGGAGCGGCTGCTCGTAATACGTTGCCGAATCGCGCGGCGGCAAGCCGACACCGGCCACGCCGAAGCGCGCGTTGTCGGGTGCGAGGTCGCGCATCTCGCGGCGTGCTGCGTCGATGACGCCCGAATCGTGCATCGGTGCGATCGGAACGGATGCGATGTCGCGATCGATGCTCATTTCGTCGTCCGAAAGAGTACGAAGCCTACGAGTGTCAAGGCCGCGGCGATGATGGTTGCGCTCGTGTAGCCCGCGCGCTGATGCGTCGATGGAAGCACGGGGCGTTCGGGAAGGTTATACTTGCCGGGCGCGTCGGTGAGCAAGAAGAACGCGTTGAGATCGCCGACCGACGTGTCCTCATCGACGCCGTAGAGGTACGCATCGACGCCATTTTCACGCAACGTCGCGACGCGTTCGCGCGCTTGCACTTTGAGTTCGTCGACGTCGCCGAAATGAATCGAGTCCGTGGGGCACGCCTTCGCACACGCGGGGACGAGACCGTCTTTCTGACGGTCGTAACACAGCGTGCATTTGCCTGCGATTCCGCCGCGATCTTGGAGCGCGTCGTCGGACGTGCGACCATCGGATTCGAACCCGCGCGTCGCTGGATAGTCGGAATGACCGATGAGATCGACCACGCCGAAGGGACACGACGGCACGCAGTAGCCGCAGCCGTTGCAGATATCGGGCTGGATGAAGACGTTGTCGAATTCGTTGCGCACGATCGCACCCGTCGGGCATGCTTCGAGACAGCCCGCATTGGTACAGTGCTTGCAGACGTCGCTCATCATGAGCCAGCGACTCGTGCCGACGGGCTCATCGGGCGGCGCCATTTGCTCCACGAAGGCGACGTGTCGCCACGACGTCGCACCGAGGGCGACGGTGTTATCGTAGGAATTCCCGGTGAACGCATAGCCGTCGCCGGGTAACTGATTCCACTGCTTGCATGCGACCTCGCAGGCCTTGCAGCCGATGCAGATCGTCGTGTCGGTGAAGAAGCCGCTCGCCATGGTTAGTACCGTCCTGCATCCGCGCCGTGCGCTTGCGATTCGCCGTGTCGCGTTTGTTGCCGCGTCGGCACGTTTGCATCGATTTGGTTTTGCGTGAACGCGACGCGACGACCCGCGCGCACCGTGCACGTCATCGACTTCGCTTCGTGGATCGACACGTTGGGATCCATCACGAGCGGAATGAGGCCGCCGACGGAATCGCCCGTCGCGACGCCGAGGTGGCCGAAGTTATACGGTACGCCGATTTGATGGATGCGTCGCCCCTTGCCCAAGGTGAGCGGACGCATGCGACCGCTCACGAGCGCGCGCGCTTCGAGTTCGCCCGTTTTCGTACGAATCGTGAGCCAGCCACCGTTGACGATACCGCAGACGACCGCGAGTTCGGGATCGATCTCAGCAAAAAGTTCGGGTTGTAATTCGGCAAGCCACGGCACGTAGCGCGTCATGATGCCGGATTGCTCCGTGATGCGATACGTCGTGAGAACGTACGGAAATTCGGGATTATCCGTTCCGTTGTAGCGATTATCGTCGCGATCCCATTGCCGGAGTGCCGGATTATTTTGCTGGCCGTACATCGGATTGCGAACGACCGATTCGACGGGCTCGTAGTGCGTGGGAAGCGGTCCGTCTTTAAGCGATGTGGCGACGAAGAGTTGCGCGAGGCCGTCGGCCATCATGATGAACGGATCCGCGCCACTATGCGCGTCGAGTCCACCCGCACCTGGCTGCGCCGGTTCGTCGGGCGCCTTGTGCAAGGGGAAATCGGGAACATCGGGCCCGGTCCACGATCTTGTCGACGCATCCCATGCGATGTAGCGCTTGCGTTCGCTCCATGGGTTACCCGCGGGATCGGCGGAGGCGCGGTTGTAGAGCATGCGGCGATTCGCGGGCCACGCGAATCCCCAACCCAGGGACGCGACGTCGTCGCCGGAGCGATGTCGTGCGGCGTTGTCAGTTTTGCTCGGCGCGACGCCGGAGTAGATCCAGCATCCGCATGCCGTGGTGCCATCGTCGCGCAGGTCGTCGAATGCGGCAATCTGCGGCGAGTCGTCACGCGAGCGGCCGGGTTTCGTGCAAGACTTTGATCGCGGAGGGTTCGCCGAGCGCGCGTTCGTGCGCGCCGTCGCTTTCGTAGTCCCACGTGAGATCGAGGATCGGCCGATCTTTGGCGTCGGTCGAGCCTGCGTAGAGTGCGCGGATGCGCTTACCGAGTTCGTAGATATAGAAGAGATCGGAGTGCGATTGACCAGCGGGCGCGAGTGCGCGGTCGTGCCACTGCAACAGCCGACTGGTGTTGACCATCGTGCCTTCTTTTTCGAGCACGGTCGCCGCGGGCAAAAAGAAACACTCGGTCCCGATCGTCGTGGGATCGGCGCCCTCGCGCTCCCAGAACGCGACCGTCTCCGTATCGTAGGAATCGATCACGACCATCCACTGCAGGCGGTCGAAGGCGGCGCGCGCGAGTTCGCTATTGAGTCCCGATGCCGCCGGATTTTGCCCGATCACGAAGTAGCCATCGACGTTGCCGTCTTTCATCGAGATCTGCATCGGGAGTGCCGAATGATCGCCGATGATCTGTGGCAAATAGTCGTAACAGTAATCGTTTTCGGCGGTTGCGACATCGCCGTAGTATGCCTTGAGCAACGAGATGATGTATTTCGGCGTATTCGCCCACCAGCCGGTCGCGACGCTACACGTCTTGAGATAATCCGCAAGGGTCTGCTCGTCGCGCAGCGCCGACGGCATCGGCAGATATCCCGGCAAGAGATCGTACAGCGTCGGAATATCGGTCGCACCTTGAATATTTGCATGTCCGCGCAGGGCCATGATGCCGCCGCCCGGCCGCCCCATATTGCCGAGCAACGTCTGCAAAATCGCGGCGGCACGAATGTATTGAACGCCGACGGTATGCTGCGTCCAGCCGACCGCGTAGGCAAAGGCCGTCGTACGTTCGCGGCCACTATTATCGGCGAGTAAATTGGCGATGGCGAAGAACTTCTCGGGCGGCATGCCGCACGTCGCCTCGACCATCTCCGGTGTATAGCGCGCGTAGTGCTTGCGCAAAATCTGCATCACGCAACGCTCGTGTCGTAACGTCTCATCGCGCTTCGGTACCTTAACGGTGCCCTTGCCATCGTAACGCGGGACGTCTTCTGTCTCGAAAGCCCATGATGCCGGATCGTAGGTTCCAGCCACGCGGAGATGTTTGTCCGCGCCCATCTTTCCTTGCGAGTCCCCGTCGAAAGCGTGGACGCTCGGATCGGGTCCGTCGTTAAAGCCGGAGAAGAGACCATCGAGATCTTCCGTATCGACGAAGTTCTCGTTGACGATGTACGACACGTTCGTGTACGCGCGCACGTATTCGTCGAAATAGCGCTCGTTCGAGATGACCCAGTTGATGAGCGCGCCGAGGAACACGATATCGGAGCCGCTGCGAATCGGCGCGTAGACGTCGGCCATCGCCGAGGTACGCGTAAAACGCGGATCCACATGGATGATCTTGGCACCTCGCGCCTTTGCGTCCATCACGAAACGAAATCCGACGGGATGTGCTTCGGCGAAGTTCGAGCCTTCGATGAGAATGCAATCGGCATTGACGAGATCTTCAAGATACGTCGTGGCACCGCCGCGACCGAATGAAGTGCCGAGACCCGGCACCGTCGAGCTATGTCAAATTCGAGCTTGATTCTCGACGGAGATGACGCCGGACGCCTTCATCAGCTTCTGGAGCAGATAGTTTTCTTCCACGCCGAAGGTCGCGCCGCCGAGCGACCCCATTCCGAGCGTGTGATTGACACGTTTGCCATCGGGCATCGTCCGCCGGAACGTCTTGTCACGCGTTGCTTTGAAGCGTTCGGCAATACGATCGAGCGCCCAATCCAGCGGCTTTTCTTCCCACTGCGTCGCGTAGGGCGCGCGATATTTCACGGTCGTCCACCGACGTGGGTTCACGGTCGCCCCGAAGATTGCCGAGCCTTTGGGGCAGAGTTTGCCCGCGTTGATCGGGCTCTCGGGATTGCCTTCGACGTCGAGCAACTTGCCTTCGGGGGAAACGAAGGCGAGCGTACTGCATCCGACCGCGCAGTATTGGCAGATGCTCGTCACCGCTTTTCCGCGGCGCGAACGTGGCTCGAGCGCGCGCGTTCGCGGTGAATCGAGATTGGGCAGATCGCCAACCCGTTCGGAGAGGCGCAATGCCGAAACGGCTCGGCTCAGTGCTGATGGAATTTGGAAACGCATCGCCTGGCGTATTCCCAAGATCCGCGAGCCGAACCGCCGCCCATACCGATTGGATTTGCGACGGTATGCGCGGGTCACCGCGCGAACGAGACTGCGATGAATGCGCGGCAACCGAGCACGCTTCTGACGGTGCGGCTCCGCGGCGCCGGGGGGGAACCCGTCTCGTTTCGCGGCACGATCGGTTCGCACGGCCTCGCATGGTTGCCGCCGAATGCGATCGCTACCGACGAGTCGTCGCTCGCGACGACGCTCGTGCTACCCGATGGCACCGCGCGGCGCGTCGTGCTCTCGGAAGCGCAGCCGGGCATGCTTGCGATTGCGATTGCGGGTCGCGCGCCCGGTTCGCGCGGTCGCGCGGCGCTCGTCGCGCAAGTTCGGCACATGTTCGGACTCGATGACGATCTCGCGCCCTTTTTCGCACGCCTACGCGACGATCCTGAGCTCGCGTTCGCGTGCGACGGAACGGGCCGTCTCTTGCGTAGCGCGACGGCATTCGAAGATGTCGTGCGTACGATCTGCACGACGAATTGCGCGTGGTCGGCGACCGAACGCATGATCGCGGCGCTCGTCGCGCACCTGGGCACGCCCGCCGCTGTGTCGCGAACGCCCCGCGCGAGGTCCGTTGAGACGCCGGCATGGGAAGGCCGCGCATTTCCGACCGCCGCGCAGATCGCCCGCGCCGACGATGCCTTCTTCAAAGATATCGTCCGTGCGGGCTATCGCGGGCAGTATCTGCGTGCGATCGCGCGTGCCGTCGTCGCGGGTGAGGTCGATCTCGAAGCTTGGCGCGCCGCTTCGCGCGACGAGATCTCCGACGACGACCTCGCTGCGCGGCTCGACGCGCTTCCCGGATGCGGGCCCTACGCCGTCGCGCACATCATGATGCTCTTCGGTCGATGCTCGCGACTCGTGCTCGATTCGTGGACGCGGCCGCGCTACGCGCAACTCGTCGGAAAGAAAATCGTTGCCGATCGTACGATCGAACGTCGCTTCGCCCGCTACGGTGAACACGCGGGGCGCGCGTTTTGGCTCGCACTCTGGAAGAGCCGCCATCTAAGAGAAGACCGCCGCGTCTAGTGCTTCCTCCACGCGTGGGTTCGAGCAAGCGGGAGGCCATCTCGGCCAATCCTTGGTACTTGTCGGTTCGTGGTTCGCCGTAACATTCTCGTGATCGGTTCGGGTCCGATCGTCATCGGGCAAGCGGCGGAATTCGATTATGCAGGCGTTCAGGCGTGCCGCGCACTCCGCGAAGAAGGCCATCGCGTCATCCTCGTCAACTCGAACCCCGCGACGATCATGACCGATCCCGAAGTCGCCGATGCCGTTTATCTCGAGCCGCTGACGGTCGCTTCGCTCGAAGCGATCATCGCGCGTGAGAAACCCGATGCGATTCTCCCGACGCTCGGCGGCCAGACCGGCCTCAATCTCGCCGTCGACCTTTCCGAAGCGGGCATCGTGCAAAAGTACGGCGTCGAACTGTTGGGTACGCCGCTCGAAACGATCGTGCTCGCCGAAGACCGCGCCGCATTCAAAGCAAAGATGATCGAAATCGGCGAGCCCGTGCCGCATTCGCTCGTCGTCCACGCCGTGGGAGAAGGGGTCGGTTTCGGGCGCGAGATGGGCTACCCGCTCGTCGTGCGCCCCGCCTACACGCTCGGCGGCACGGGCGGCGGCATCGTGCGCGACGAGTCGGAGATGATTGAGATCCTCACGACGGGCCTCGCGGCATCGCCGATCACGCAGGCGCTCGTCGAAACGTCGCTTTTGGGCTGGAAAGAAGTCGAGTACGAAGTGCTACGCGACGGTGCGGATAACTGCATCATCGTCTGCAACATGGAGAACATCGATCCCGTCGGCGTGCACACGGGCGATTCGATCGTGGTCGCGCCGTCGCAGACACTTTCCGACGAAGAATATCAGATGCTGCGCACGTCGAGCATCAACGTCATTCGCGCGCTCAACGTCCAGGGCGGGTGCAACATTCAATTCGCGTTGCACCCCGGGCGCAGTCAATACAATATTATCGAAGTGAACCCACGCGTGTCGCGCAGTTCCGCACTGGCCTCCAAAGCCACCGGTTATCCAATCGCGAAGATCTCGACGAAGATCGCGCTCGGCATGACGCTCGACCAGATCGCGAATCCCGTCACGGGCGTTACGAAAGCCGCCTACGAGCCAACCCTCGATTATGTGGTGGTGAAGCTACCACGTTTTCCGTTCGATAAATTCCCGCGCGCCGACACGCGTTTGGGAACGCAGATGAAATCGACGGGCGAAGCGATGGGCATCGGGCGCACGTTTGCAGCCGCACTCATGAAGGCGGTTCGCGGGCTCGATCTCGGTCGCGAGACGCTGACCGGCACGTCGCTTGTGGGCTGGAATGACGACGAGCTCGAGAGCGTGATCGTCACCGCAACGCACGAGCGGCTCTTCGCGGTCTGCGAGCGCCTGCGCCGCGGCGCGAGTGTGGAATCACTTGCGAAGCTCTCGACGATCGATCCGTTCTGGCTCCACGAATTCGCCGAACTCGTCGCACTCGAAGAGCGCTTGCGCGCGCAGCCGACGCCGCACGATTTGCGGCTCGCATCGGAAGCGGGCTACTCGCACCGCAGCATCGCATTGCTCACCGATGCCGATGCGACCATCTCACTCTGGAATGCGGCGCGCACGAGCGAGAGCGATCCCGGCCACGCATCGGCTGTGGCGTTTCGCATGGTCGATACGGCAGCGGCCGAATTTCCCGCGAAATCGCCATACTATTATCTGTCGCGCGGCGAGCAGAACGAAATGCGGCCGCTCACAAAAGAAGCGATCGTGGTGGTAGGGAGCGGCCCGATTCGCATCGGCCAGGGCATCGAGTTCGATTATAGCTGCGTCCACGCGGCGTGGGCGCTACGCGAAGCCGGTCGCGCGGCCGTCGTCATCAACAATAATCCCGAAACCGTCTCGACTGATTTCGATATCTCCGACGTCCTGATCTTCGAGCCGCCGGGAGCGGATGAAGTCCAGGCCGCGTACGATGCGACCAACGCCACGGGCGTGATGCTCGCCTTCGGCGGGCAAACCGCGATCAATCTCGCAGCCGAACTCAATCGGCGCGGCGTGACGATCGTCGGGAGCGATCGCAAGAGTCTCGATATGGCCGAAGATCGCGAAAAATTCGAAGCGTTACTGGAGCGCCTCGGCGTCGCACGGCCCGAAGGCAAGATCGCGACGTCGTTCCGTCAGGCGCGCACGATCGCGCGCGAACTGGGATTTCCCGTGCTCGTTCGCCCGTCGTACGTGCTCGGCGGGCGCGGGATGGAGATCGTCTACAACGAGGGGCAACTCGCGAGCTACGTCGTGACCGCGCCGCCGATCACACCCGGTGCGCCGTTGCTCGTGGATAAGTATTTGCGCGGACTCGAAGTCGAAGTGGACGCCGTCTACGACGGCACGGATATTCTCGTGCCCGGTATTTTCGAACACATCGAACGCGCGGGCGTTCACTCAGGTGATTCGATCTCCGTCTATCCGCCGCAGACGATCGACGCGGCGATGCAGGCACGTATCGTCGAGGTCACGCGCTCGATCGCACACGAACTCCAAACACGCGGCCTCATTAATATTCAATTCGTGATCCATGCGGGCGAGCTCTACATCATCGAAGCGAACCCGCGTGCGAGTCGCACGGTGCCGATCATTTCGAAAGCGACGGGCATCAATCTCGTTGCGGCCGCAACGCGAGTCGCACTCGGTGAGAAACTCTCGGAGATGCCGTATGGAACGGGCCTCTTACCCGACGCGCCGTTCGTCGTCGTAAAAGTACCGGTCTTCTCGTTTGCGAAGATGCGCGGCGTCGAGACGATCCTCGGGCCCGAGATGAAATCGACGGGCGAAGTGCTCGGTATCGATGAGACCTTTGCAGGCGCGCTCCTCAAGGGCTTCATTGCTGCGGGTGTGCGATTACCCGACCGTACCCTCGCGGGCGTACGCGGCCGCATCCTCGTGTCGATCGCCGATGAAGAGAAACACGAGTCGATCGAGGTCTTGCGCGCGTACGCGAACCTCGGCTTCACGCTCGTCGCAACGGGCGGCACGCACCGCTTGCTCGTGGAGAACGGGATCGCTTCGGAGTTCGTGAATAAAATTGCCGATGGATCGCCGCACGTGCTCGAGGCAATCGCTTCACGCGGGGTCGATTTAGTCATCAACAATGCCGTCGGTGCGCGCGAGATCTCCGATGGCTATCGCATTCGCCGAGCGGCGGTTGAAGCGAGCGTCGCGTGTCTGACGAGTCTCGATACGGCAGGCGCGCTTGCCGAAGCGCTCGCGTACGACCTTGGCCCACCGCGCTCGTTACAGGAATATCGGGCCATGGTTCGCGTGCGAGTTTAAGATGACAACGAACGTTCGGATGTCGCTTTCGCGCCGCGATCTTTTCCGCAAAGCTGCCGTCGCGCCGCTCGTCATCGGTGCGCTCGCGGCGCTTCGCGCGCTCGAGGCGGATGCGTATCTGTTACCGCCCGATAATTGCGTCGGCGGTTGGATCGCTAAACCCGATGTCGATTACCAAAACCATCCCAAAGGACGCGCCGCATGCCGGAGTTGCACGCGTTTCCACCGCGAGACGAAGCACGCACGGAGCGGGGTGTGCGATTACGTTTGCGGTCCGGTCTCCGCTTCAGGCTGGTGCGATAAATTCGAACCGCGATCGTAACGCGGCTACGGTAGCGAGCCTCACTCGCGACGACGATGCGAACGCCGTCGCGCGCCGCCTCGCTTTGACGATCGCGTCGTTGACGGTTGCGGGTCGCTCGTTACGATCGATTGCCGACCGGGGTCGTGCTTCGCAAACCACAATATCCCACTCGTGCGCATCGAGCGCAGCTGCGATATCGCTCGCGGTATAGAACACGGCCGGGTCGGGCGGCCGCCGGACGTTCGTCGTGAGATCCGATGGATCGTGACCGACGATGAGCAACGTACCGCCGGGAGCGGCGCACGCGGCGAGCGTCGCGAAAAATCGGGCGCGTTCTTTTTCATGGAACTGCATGAAATGCGCGGTGACGAGATCGAAGCGCGCTTCGCCGGGCGTCCACGCGAGGAGATCGGCCTGCTGCCAGACGACCGGCGTCGCGATCTCATTGCGATATCGTTGTTCGGCGGTCGCCGCGCGCGCGAGTGCGACGCGTGAGATATCGAGGCCCGTTACGTGCCAACCGCGCTTCGCGAGCCAAATTGCATCGGCGCCTTCACCGCAACCGAGTTCGACGGCGCTCCCGGGATCGAGCGACGAGACTTCCGTGACGAGCGTTGGATTCGGCTCGTCGCTCCAGAGCGCTTCGCGTGATCGATACCGCTCGTCCCACTCAGCTTCGCTCATAATGTTCGCACGCGTTGGCGCTCGACGTCATCCCACATCGGCTCGACTGTGCCCGTCTCGCATTTCGTCCCGTATGCGGACGGCGAAATGTATGGAACGTACATGACTTAACCTCCGCTCAAGAGCGAGAACACGAGGACGTCTCGGGGCGGGCCACTAGCCAGGAGCGATGCCATGTCGTTTGGGTCGGATGTCACGATGATCGATGGGCTGTGCGAACACGCGATATTCACGACGCTCGCGTCAATCGGTCCGACCGATGCGGAGACCCGCACCAGACGTTCACCGGCGCGCACCGCTGCGATGGCGTCGAGCGCGGGTACGCCGTGAACGCCCTTCATGAGGCGTGCGAGATTCGCTTGAGATGAGCCATCCCGCCACGCTTCGGCGAGACAACCAGCCGGGACGAGAATCGTCGCTCGTTCGTCTCGCGCCGCGCGTATGATAGCGCGGATTTTCGGATCGTTGCGATCACCTGCGATGAGGGCGCCGGTATCGAAAACGATCGTCCGCTTCACGAACGAAGCAGCGATCGAAACGTGCGGTAAAGTTCATCGTCGAGCGGTCGTTCGTCTTCTGAGGCTGTAAGATACGCGTCTTGAGCTTCGCGTACCAATTCGTGCGCGAGGGCTCGCGCGACGAACTCCGAAAAGTTTCGTTTTGCGTAACGCGCGCGAACTTCTGCGACCACGGCTCGCGGCACGGCCTGTTCGTCGCCATGCCGCAAATCATATCAATAATATGATTTGCGCGCAATGTGGCAGAGCGTACGCGACTTACCCTCCGGCGGGCGCGAGCAGAGCGTAGCCGCCCTTCGCCGCGATCTTTTCACCAGAGGCGAGGCCCGACGAAAGCGTTGCGCTCGTCGCATCGCTCGCGCGGACGGTCACCTCACGTAGCGCGAAGCCCGATTCGCCCGCCTTGGGATGCTCGTCACGCACGAAGACGACCGTCTTTCCGGTCTGCGGATCTTGCACGATGGCGGTGCTCGGAACGATAACGCCGCGCGCATGGCCGACGTCGATCGTTGCGGTGACGGCGTCGCCGGGAACGACGTCGGCGGGTGCGCCACTGACGATCACCGTCGCGAGTTGCGTGGTGGGATCGACGGCCGGCACGACGGCGATGACGCGGCCGTGCGTCTCGCGCTCTTTGGTTTGCGGAATCGCAAGCGTTGCTGGATCACCGACGGCGATTCGCCTGGCGACGCCCGCTGGAACGGTAAGCGTCACGCTTCGCCCGAGCCCGGGGCCGACTTCCATCACGGGTTGTGTCGGGTCGACCGATTCGCCTGGATGTTTCGCG
>ENA-OFDM01000316-OFDM01000316.1-metagenomes-genome-assembly--contig:-NODE-316-length-21439-cov-4.577768_pt1 | contig 21439 bp, 16 predicted proteins | sample MGYA00153385_OFDM01 | MGnify analysis MGYA00153385
ACGGATCGTCCTCCACCACCAAGAGCAGCTCCTGTCGTTCGGATCGCGCGATCATCCCTCACCTCGTGGAATCCACATCGTAAACCGAGCCCCGTGCCCTGGCTCGCTGTCCACGCGGACGTCTCCTCCGTGGGCGCGCGCCACGTGACGAACGAGCGAGAGACCGATCCCGCTGCCCTCGGTGGCCCGGCTCAACCGATCGTCGGCGCGCTCGAACGACCTGCGCCCGACGCGGGCGCGGAAGGCGCACCGGAAAACCTTGCGCCCGAGGGTGGCGAGGACGACGGCCTGCCTTGGCCCGATCCGACGGCTGTCGCCGCCTGGTGGCGCGAACAGGCGCCGCGCTTCACGCCGGGAACTCGCTACTTCATGGGCGCCCCGCCGTCACGACCGGGCTGCGCGGCGGTGCTGGCGATCGCGCCCGATCGGCAACGGCGCGTCGCCGCGGAGTACCTTTGCCTGCTCGCGCCCGGCACGCCGCTCTTCAACACCTCGGCGCCGACTTGGCGACAGCGGCGTGCGCTGGCGGCGATCGGCGGCTGAGCGCGCGCCCTCAACGATGGCGAGCGCCAGCTTGTCGCTCAACACCCCACGATCTTGAACTCCACCCGCCGATCCAGGGAATCCCCCGCATCGTCTGTCCCCGTCCCGATGATGTTCTCCCGCGACCCCACCCCACTCGTCTTCGTCCTTACCAACAATTCCGCCGCCCCCGGCTCGCCCCCCAGCTTCTGCCGAATGACCGCCGACCGCGACGCCGACAGCTTGTCGTTGTAGGCCTCGCCGCCCGTTCGGCTGGTGTGCCCGACGATGTTCATGCACACCTTCGCCTGCGCCGTCTGCTTCGCGATCTGCCGCAACCAGATCGCGTACGGCCCGCTCACCTTCGGGTCGGACCAGAAATCCGTCGTGCCCGGGTTGAACAGCAGCTTCACGCCCAGGCTGCTGTTCGCGATGCCGAGTGCCACGACCTTGCCGAAAGCCTGCTCGGCCTCCTGCGTGCGGCCGAGTTTCCAGCTTGCGAGGTAGATGCCGTTGAGCGTGCGCAGTTGCTCGCCCGACGGCGAGGCCAGCGCGCTCTTGTACAGGTCGAGCGACTCCTGGTACTTGTCGTTGTTGTAGGCCACGGTTGCCTCGTTGATGGTGGTCGCGGTCGCGAGGCGCTCGAAGTAGTCCTTCGCGGCCGGCTGCCCCGGCCTGGTCTGGCTGGTCGCGATGTAGCCGTTGACGACCTTGTCCTTCACCAGCACCGGGCTGTCGCGGTAGTAGGGCGTGGGCGTGGTGTCGAGGCCGTCGTCGCGGGCGCGGGACGAAGCCTGCGCGACGACCAACCCGCTCTTCACCTCGGTCAGCGCCAGGTCGATCTGGAACGGCGCACGGCCCGCGCCGACACGCTGGTTCTGCAGCCGCGTCGTCGTGCCGGTCATCACATACTGCGAGCGGTTCAGGTTCGCGAGCTGAAACGGCAGCACCGGCAGTTGCGTGTAATTGCTGGCCAGGCGCGCGGCGACCTTTTCTTCGATCTGTCGCGTCAGCGCAGTCTGCTGTCCGGAGCCGCTGTCGATCATCGGGTCGATCACCAGCGCGCGCTTGTCCAGCTTGGCCATGAACGCGGGCAGATTCTGGGTCTGCAGCGAGAGGGCGTCGGTGGCCGCGGTGATGGCCTGGTCGAGTGCGAGCGGCTCGGTGCTCGCACTCTGCTGCGGTGTCGCGCAGCCGACGAGCAGCGCTGCCAGCAAGGTCATCGAAGTCAGGGTGGCAAACCGCCACGGTGTTGTCGTCTCATTCATGGTCCGCACTCCCGTTTCAGGATGGCCTTCTCGGCGTCGCTCAGGGGTTCGCCGAGCGACACACGCTGGATGATGTCGGCGCAGCGTGCGCTGGGCAATTTCTTGTTAGGGATGGGTGGCGAACCTTGGGGGGTCGGCGCGGGCTCGCGTGGCGTGCGCGGTTCGCGCACCGCGCTGTGTTTGCGGGGCGGTGCCGCGTTGCTCGCCGGCTCGATCACCCTGGTTGTGGCGACTGACGGCAGCGGCCCGCTGTCGTCAGGGGCCACCTCGATCGGCGGCGGTGGCGACGCAGCAGGGGCTTGCTCGACCGGCATCGCGGGCGGTGTCGTGGTGACGATCGCGGATGTCGCCTCGGGCGGTGCCGCTGCTGCCGATGCGGCCGGCTCCGCGGCGGGCACGCGCGAGCTTGCGAACCATGCTCGCCCGCCTGCCAGCGCGGCGAGGGCGATCACCACCACCGCGGCACCGATCGCGACGCCGCGGCGTCGCCTTCGCGGCGTCGCGATCGGCGGCGATGGCGACGGCGGCAGCACCACATCGATCATCGGCACGGTCATGTCAGCGTGATCGTCTCGCGCATCGGCGGGTGCCAGTGGCACCGCCAACAGAGCCCGCATCTCCGCGACGCTCTGCGGCCGGTCTTTCGGCAGCACCGCGAGCGCGCTGTCGATGGCTCGCAGGAACGCATCGCCGTAGCGCCCCGCCGCCCGCACCGCGAGCGGCTCGCGCTTGTCGGCGAGAAAGCGCGTGACGGCCTGCGGCGGCGTGTGGCCGGTGATCGCGAACTCGACGACCGAGCCGAGCGCGTACAGATCGGTCCACGCACCTTGCGACATCTCCGGCATCGCGCCGTACTGCTCAACCGGCGCGTAGCCGGTCTTGAGGATCACCGTCAGCGCCTGCGTCATGTCGCCGATCACGCGGCGTGCGGCGCCGAAATCCAGCAGCAGCGGCGTGCCATCGGGCAGCAGCAGGATGTTGTCGGGCGCGATGTCGCGGTGGTAGCAACGGGCGGCGTGCATCAGCGCGAGCGCGTCGAGCAGCGGGTTCAGCAGCGCGCGCAGTTGCGCCTCGTCGGGCGGGCCGCCGGGCTGCGTCAGCCGCTTCGCGAAGGTGATGCCGGCGTAGTAAGGCATCACCATGTAGGCCGTGCCGTGCGCCTCCCAGAAGCGGTGCACCTTCAGCAGCGACGGGTGATCGAACTGCGCCAGCAGCCTGGCCTCGTTGACAAAGCTGCGCAGCCCGGCTGCGAAGGTCTCGGTGTGCCGGCTCGAGCGCACCGCGACCGTCATCGCCTGCGTGCGCGTGGCCAGCGCGCTCGGCATGTACTCCTTGATCGCGACGCGGCGGTCGAGCGACAGGTCGTGCGCGAGGTAGACGATGCCGAAGCCGCCCTGGCCGATTACCGAGACGATCTCGAACTCGTGCAGGCGCGTCGCTGCGGGCAGGGCATCGGCAAACTCGCCGGGCAGCGCGCTGCGCGCCGCGCCGCCGGCGCCGGACGTGCTCTTGATGACGGTGCGCTCGTCGTCGGCGGGCGTCGTCATGGCGGGGTTGCGAATCGGCGCATGCCTTTTGGGCTCCAGGCAAAGCGGTGCCGGCGCGAGGCTGGCGCCGAGCCTGGTCTGCACGGTACGCCTGCACCGCCACGGGCGAGCATGACCTTGGTTCATTGCGAACGTGCCGATGGCGCTTCACGATGGTTGATGACACCGCCCTTTAGCGCGCAACTGGTGTTCGCCGTGCTCGGCCCGCTCTTTGTGCTGGCCGGGGCGTGGCGGTGTCTGGGCACCGATCGCAACGTGATTCAAGGCCGCACCTGGCTCATCGTCGGCGCAATCTTCAGCGCTGTGGCCTTGTATCTCTGGTGGTCGCAAGCGGCCGGCCCCTGACGATGGACATGCTGATCAAGCTCTATCCGCAAGAGGCATTGCAGGCGGCAAACGTTGCCGGCGCCGTCGTTCGCAAACCCATCGGCCCCGAACACACCGCGATAACAAACTGGGTCGCCAGCCGCTTCGGCCCCGGCTGGGCCAGCGAGGTGCAGGTCGCGTTGTCCAACCGCCCCATCACCTGCTGGATCGCCACCCGCGACAGCACGCTCCTCGGCTTCGCCTGCTTCGACGCCACCGCGCGCGGTTTCTTCGGCCCGATCGGCGTCGACGATGCGGTGCGCGGCCAAGGCGTCGGCGCGGCGCTGCTGCGCGCCTGCCTGCTCGACATGCGTTCGATTGGCTACGGCTACGCGATCGCCGGTGGCGTCGGCGCGCCCGCGTTCTTTCAGCGCGTCGCCGGTGCCGTCGAGATCGCCGATTCGTCGCCGGGCGTGTATGCCGGGCGCCTCCCCCCTGAAGCGGCGACGGGTCCGTGACTTTGGTTCATTGTTCGGCCCGGTCGTCGGCGCGACGATTCAGAACCCCGCGCGAGTGACTGCCTCGTCTTCGCACGGGCTTTGTGGGCGTGCGATCGCTGCGCCGCGCTCGAGGTGATGACGGAGTCGCGAGTCGATGTCAGAAGAAGATCGATCGATGAAGCTGCGCCTGGGGGACGTGGCCGACACGCCTGCCGCCGCGCAGGCTGCACCGTCGACGCTGATACCGCCGCCCGAGGCCGACAACGACGCCACCTGCATCATGCCCACCGGCGGGCCGACGCTGGCCGGTTCTGCGGCGCGTGCGACGGGTGTGACGCGTGCAACGAGTGCCATGAATGCCTCCCGCGATTTCGCGCGCACGCATGCCTCGGGTGCGGCCGTCGATCTGCCGACCGACACCAGCCTGCCGCAACCCGCCAACGCGGCGGTCGTCGAAACCCTGCCCGGCAGCGCCCGCGCCGATGCGCCAGCGGTGCGGCAGGTCGGTCGCTACCTGATCGGCGAGCGCCTGGGCCGCGGCGGCATGGCCACCGTGTTCAGGGCCCACGACCCCGACATCGGCCGCGACGTGGCGCTCAAGTTCCTGCACGCCACTCTGTGCGAAGACGCCGAGTACCACACCCGCTTCCTGCGCGAGGCGCGCGCGGCCGGCGGGCTCTCGCACCCGAACATCGTCACCGTGCACGATGTCGGCGAGATCGAGGGCCGGCCCTACATGGCGATGGAGCTGCTCGACGGCCAGCCGCTCAGCGACGAGATGAGCGACGCCAAGCCGATGCCGGTGCGCGACGTCATCGTCATGGGCATCCAGCTCGCGCGCGCGCTGGCCTACGCGCACAAGCGCGGGATCGTGCACCGCGACATCAAGCCCGGAAACCTGATGCGCGTAAAAGACACGCAGACCATCAAGGTCACCGACTTCGGCATCGCCCACATGGAGTCGGCCGGCAGCGAGCACCGCACGCGGGTCGGCGACATTCTCGGCACGCCGCAGTACATGTCGCCTGAGCAGGCGCAGGGCGACAAGCTCGACGGCCGCTCCGACCTGTTCGCAACCGGCATCCTGCTGTACCAGATGCTGACCGGCCAGCGGCCTTTCCTCGGCGACAGCCTGGTCGCGCTGGCGGTGAAGATCGCGAAGGAGGACCCGATCCCGATCGAGAAGCTGAGGCCCGATTTGCCGGCCTCGCTGCGCCGAATCGTCGAGCGCTGCCTCGCGAAGGCGCCCGACCGGCGCTTCCAGACCGGCGAGGAGCTGTCGGATGCACTCGGCCGCGTGCTCGCCGAGCTCGACGAGAACGAGCGCACGAAGAGCCAGGCGCGCATCATCCCGCTGCGCGTGAAATGGGCCGCGACGATGGCGCTGATCGTGGCGCTGGTGATGGGCCTCACGGCCGCCGTCATCGTGCAGCGCCAGAACGCGGCCATGATGAACCAGCTGATCGACAGCGGCGCCGCGCTCGCGCGCTTCATCGCCACGCAGAACTCGGCCGCCACGCTCGAGGAAGACTGGGTCTCGGTCGATGTCTCGGTGCAGCAGATCATGAAGACCGGCGACTTCCACAGCATCACCGTGATCGACCGCGGCGGCGTGGTGCGAGCCGCGAGCCGCGCCGAGCTTGTCGGCAAGACCTATCAGCCACCACCTTCGGAGCCGGTCACGGCCGACGAACGCGGGTTGCCCGTGGGCCGCTACAGCGCGGGTGGCGAGGCGGTGCTCGGCTTCGAGGCGCCGATCACGTTTCACGACAAGCGCGTCGGCCTGCTCGCGCTCGGCCTGCGCGAGCAACCGCTGAGGCAGGTGGCGCGCATCTCGATGGGGCTGATGGCGGTGCTGGTGGTGGTCACGGTGGCGGCGGTCGCGATCGCGATGTACTTCGTCGCCAACTGGTTAGCGCAGCCGATCAAGCTGGTCGGAGAGGCTCTGGGCGAGATCGCCAAGGGCCGTTTCGACCACCGCATCGACGAGCGCCGCAAGGACGAGTTCGGCGAGCTCTACCAGGCCTTCGACCGCATGGCGCAGGCGCTGCAGGACCGGCAGGCCGGCGCCTTGGTGGCCGCCACGATGCACACGCCGGTGCCCGCTGCGACAGTCATACCGGTGCCCGCCGCCGGCCCCGCCGCGCCATCGGCGTGAGGGCGTCGCGATGCCGAGCGCTCGCTGCGGGCAGCGCATCTTGAGTGCATCGACGCGCCGGTTATGTGGGCTCGCTCCCGCGGCGCTCGCGCTGCTGATCGCCGCCTGCTCAACACGCGCGCCGGCGCCGGTGCCCGTGCCGCGCGTCGAGGTGCCGGCACTGCCCGCGGGCGGCCGCGTGCTCGGCCGCAGCGAGCGCTTCGTAATCTACCGGCCGGCGGCCGGCGACACGTTGCGCTCGATCGCGGCACGCTTTTTGGGCAGCGAGTCGCTCGACTGGGTCGTGGCCGATTTCAACGGCCTGAACAGCGCCGCACAGGCCGAGCCGGAGCGCACGCTGACGATCCCGCTGAAGTCGATCAATCCGACCGGCACCTACGCCGACCAGTACCAGACCGTGCCGATCCTGTGCTATCACCGCTTTGCGGCCGGCAACGGGAATGGCGGCGGCAACGGCGGCGGCAAGATGGTGATCTCGGCCGCCAACTTCGCCGCGCAGCTCGACTGGCTCGCGCGCAACGACTACCGCGTCATCCCGCTGTCGCAACTCACGGCCTTTTTGCAGGGCCAGCAGGCGCTGCCGAAGCGCGCTGTCGTGATCACGATCGACGACGGCTACGAGTCGGTGCACCGCGTGGCGCTGCCGCTGCTGCGCAAGTACGGCTTCCCGGCCACGCTGTTCGCCTACACCGATTTCATCGGCGCAGCCGATGCGCTGAGCTGGGCCCAGCTGCAGGAGCTGGTGGCCTCGGGCCTGGTCGACGTGCAGGCGCACTCGAAGAGCCACCGCAACCTGATAGAGCGCGCCGCCGCCGATTCCGACGAGCGCTACCGGCAGATGCTCGAGCTCGAGACCCGCACGCCTCGCGAGCTGCTCGAGCGCAAGCTCGCGGTGCCCGTGCGCGCCTATGCCTACCCCTACGGCGATGCGAACCAGGCCGTGCTGGACACGCTCGCGCGCCAGCGCTACCAGCTCGGCGTCACCGTCAACCCCGGCGGCAACGGCTTCTTCGCGCAGCCGCTGATGCTGCGCCGAACCATGGTCTACGGCGACCTCGACCTCGCCGCGTTCAAGCTCAAGCTGCAGACCGTGCGCGGGGTCGCGGCGCCATGAAGGGCGGGTGCGCGGCACGGCGCGGCGCGGCACGTCTTCGCCCCGAATTCGTCTGCGCGGCAGTCGTTTGCGCGGCATTCATTTGCGCGGCGCTGACCGGTTGCGCCTCGGCGCCGTCTGCCGACGAGCCCGGCGATGCGGTCGCATTGACGCCGCGGCCGACCGCGCAGCCATCGGTCTACGAGCAGCAGCAGCGCGATCGCGCGCTCGGCTTCGCGCGCCAGAAGCGCCTGGCCGATGCCGCGCTCGCCTGGGAGCTGCTGACCGTGTTGCGCCCCGACCTGGCCGAGTACCGCGAGCGCCTCGCCGATGTGCAGCGCCAGATCGACGCCGCGGTGGCCGAACGCGCGCCGCGCGCGGCGCAGGCGGCGCAGCGCGGCGAGCTCGACAACGCGACCCAGCTCTACCTCGCGATCCTCGCATTGCAGCCACTCAACGAGGGCGCCGCTGACGCGCTGCGCGCGCTCGAACGCGAACGCAACAAGCGCAGCTACCTCGGCAAGTTCTCGCGCACCACGCTGACCCGCCGCGCGATGGCCGAGGCCGAGATGCCGGCCGGCGTCGGCGTTATCAGCGGCGGCCTGGCCGGCCGCAACGACATCGAGCACGCATCGCTGCTCGCTGGCGACGGCGAGTTCGACGACGCGATCGGCCTGCTCGAACGCCGCCTCGTACTCGACCCGAAAGACGGCGCGGCGCGGCGCCTGCTCGCCGACGTGTACTACCGCCAGGCCGAGTCGCTGCTGCTTCGCGATCGGCCCGGCGCGGTCGTGGCGCTGCAGAAGAGCGCGCGCGCTTACCCGGCAGAGCCGCGCGCCGCCAATCGTCTCAGGCAGTTGGAGAGTGCGGCGGCCATGCCGGCCGCGGGCGCCGCATCGGCCGCAACGGGCGGCGCTCGCCCCACGCGCTGACCAGAGCGCGGCCGCCTACTTCACGCCGCCGAGCTTGACCTTCAGATTCTTGGCCCGCTCCAGCTCGGAGCGCGCGGTCGTGTTGCCCGGGTCGAGGTCGATCACGCGTTGCCAGTTCGCGATCGCGCCGTCGAGGTCTTCCTTCGTAAACGCGTTGCGCGCGGCCCGCGTGTAGCGGCCCACCAGCAGCGCGCGCATCTGGTCGACCTTGGCGGTCGCGCCGGCCTGGCCGAGCGTGTCGGCCTTGCGGTAGGCGGCGAGCGCGCGCGGCAGGTCGCCGCCGCGCTCGGCCGCCGCGCCATCGCTCATCGCTTGTTCGCCCGGTGTCAAGGGTGCCGGGGGTAGCGGTGGTGCCGCAGCCGGCGGCGCTGGTGTGGCTGGCGCGGGTGCCGGTGCCGTCACGACCGGCGGTGTGGGCCGTGGCGGCGGAGCGGCCGGCGCGTTCGGGGCCGGTGGCGGGCTCGGCTCGCGCACCGCCACGGCTTTGCCGGGCAAGCGGATCACCTGCCCCGACGAGAGCTGCTTCGGCACCTTGATGTCGTTGTAGCGCGCGAGCAGGTAGAACAGGTAGGCGTCGCCGAGCTGGCGCTTCGCGAGCTCGGCCAGCGAGTCGCCGGGCCGCACCATGTAGGTGAAGGATTCGCGACCGAGCGTTGCAACCGGGTCGACGGTCATCTGCCGGGTCAGGCTCTGCGCGAGCTTGTTCTGCGCATCGAGCGCGAGCGCGCGCTTGAGCTCGGTGCGTGCGCCGTCTTCGTTGCCCGACTGCAGCAGGTCGACGGCCACCAGCGCGACCTTCTGCGCCTGTTGCCTGGCCTCGGGTGACGCGGGCGGGCCGGCCACGACAGGCGACGGTTCGGGCGCCGCCGGCAGCGGTACAGGCTCGGGCGCCGGTGCGGGGTCGACCCGCGGCGCGCGCGGTGGCGCCTCGCAGGCCGCCAGCACGCCGACGAAAAGCATCAGGATCAGAGGTCGTTTCATCGGGGTCGACCGGGTGAGTTCGGGGAGCTGCCCATGGTGGAACATTGTCGTGCCCGGGACAAGCCCGCGTCACCGCGGCGCGCGTGACTTTCGTTCATTGATGTGAGTCGCGGCGGCGGCGACGATGCACACGTGCTCCCGATGCCCCGGGGTGCAGGCTCCGACGCCGTCGCCCGCGGCGCAGGGGGTCGGGTTGCATAGACGGCTGAACGACATGACCCTCACGCTGCGCGCGGTCTCGCTCAACGACCACCCGCTAACTCAGCCGATCACCGCCCATTTCGATGCGGAGGGCGGCAGCGTCGGGCGCGGCGATCACAACACGCTGGCGCTGCCCGACCCCGAGCGCCACATCTCGCGCCAGCATGCCGAGATCAGCGTCAGCGGCAGCGGCTACGTGATCCGCAACGTCGGCAGCTCGAACCCGATCATCGTTCGCGGGCAGGCGCTCGCACGTGGCGAATCGGCGCTGCTCGCGCACCGCGACCAGGTGCGCATCGGCGGCTACCTGCTCGACGTGATCCACGAGGCCGCGCCCGACGAAGAGGCCGATACCGTCGTGCGCGGCCGCGCCGCGGTCGATGCGTCGACACCCGGGGTGCAGCGCCGCGCCGCGAGTTCGCCGAGCGGCGCGCGCGCGTCGGCCGGTGGCACGGCGGCGGGCCTCGGCGACCTGGGCGCGCCGCTCTCGCGCAGTAATCCGTTCGCCGACCTGCTCGGTGACGCGACGCCGGTCAGCGCAACGCCGAAGCCCGCCGCACCGTCGGCGCAGCCCGCCCACCCGCTGCTGCCCGACGACTTCGACCCGTTCGCGCCGCTGGCCCCTGCCGCGCCGGCCGCACCACCCCGGCCCGAATCGATCGGCCGCGGCGCGTTCGACGACCTGATCCCGAGCGCCGCACCCGCGTCGATCGACCAGCTGTTCGGGCTGCAGGCCGGCGCGCGCGATCCGCTCGCCGACTTCATGGCCGGGGCCGTCATGCCGCGCGCCGGTAAAACGCCCGATGCGGTGCCGCGCGTCCAGCCGTCTTACGACCCGATGGCGATGTTCGGCGAATTGCTCGCGCCTGGTGCCGAAACCGCGCCACCGCCCGCCGACCACGTGCCCGAGCTGCACGCCGCGTTCTTGCCACCGGCCGTGCGCCCGCGGCCGGTGGCCGCGTTGCCTGCCGTGGCCGAACCCATCGCTGCACCTCTTGCCACACCGCTAGCCGCCGCCCCGCGCGCGCCGCTGCCCGCGCCCGCGGCGGCAAGCGCGCGCAGCGCCTGGCAGGGAACACCGCGCGAGCTCTGGTCGGCCTTCTGCGAAGGCGCCGACGTGGCCATCGAACCGCAGCAAGGCATCGACCCCGAGCTAATGCGCGTCATCGGCAGTCTGTTGCGCACCGCGGTCGACGGCACACTGCAGATGATGGCGGTGCGCGCCACTGCCAAGCACGAGCTGCGCGCCGACGTCACGATGATCCAGGCGCGCAACAACAACCCGCTGAAGTTCTCGCCCGACGCGCGCTCGGCGCTCGAGCAGATGCTGCAGCCGCCGATGCGCGGCTTTCTCGCCGGGCCTGCAGCGATGACCGATGCGATGCACGATCTCGTCGGCCACACGATCGGCACCATGGCGGGCACGCGTGCCGCGCTCGAAGGCGTGCTCGACCGCTTCACTCCGCAGCAGCTCGAAGCCAAGCTCACGGACCATTCGATGCTCGACACCGTGCTGCCGATGAACCGCAGGGCCAAGCTGTGGGCGCTGTACCTGCAGCACTTCGAGGCGATCCGCAACGAGGCGCAAGACGACTTCCATACGTTGTTCGGCCGCGCCTTCCTCGCGGCCTACGAGCAGCAGCTCGAACGCCTTCAGCGTGACGAGCCGGGCAAGGCCTGAGAGCGCCTGCGCCTCCGATGTTCGAGATCACCATCGCCACCTGCAGCGAGTGCGGCCAGCGCTCGGAAAACGAAGACGCGCTGGGCGTCGGCGGCGCGGGCAGCACGCAATACGCCGTGCTCTCGGATGGCGCGGGCGGCCACGCGCGCGGCGCCGTGGCCTCGCGGCGCGTGGTCGAGCACATCGACGCGGCGCTGCGCGCGGCCGCGTCGGCCTTCGCCAGCGACCACCTGACGCAGGCACTGCTCTCCGCCCACGTCGCGTTGCAGCACGACCAGATGGGCGCGCAGGGGCGCCAGCGCATGCACGCGACTGTTGTCGCGCTGTGGATCGACACGCGTCACGACCACGCCGTCTGGTCGCATGTGGGCGATTCGCGCCTCTACCGGCTGCGCTACGGCGCGGTCGACCTTGTCACGGCCGACGACAGCGTGGTGCAGCGCCTGCTCGAAGGTGGCATCCTGACGCCGCAGCAGGCGCTGGATCACCCGATGAAGAATCAGCTTCTCGCCGCCGTCGGCATGCAAGACGGCCTGAATCCGCACACGGTGAAGCAACCCGTGCCGCTCGACGACGGCGACGCCTTTCTGCTCTGCACCGACGGGTGGTGGGGCCCGCTGACCGATGCGAAGATCATCGCCACGCTGACCGATGCCGACACGCCGCAAGGCTGGCTCGATGCGATGCGCGAACTCATCCTCGCGCAGGCCGCGCCGGGGCAGGACAACTTCAGCGCGATCGCGGTCTGGGTGACCGACCCGGCCGAGTCGACCCAATCGATGGCCGACAGCGAGGAAACCGTTTCGGCGCCGCTTGTTCTGGGCTGACGCGACCCTGAACAAGCCCCGGCGAGGGGGCGCGCCGAGCCTCACCGGCGTGGTCAACTTAGCAGCATCTGCGCGAACGCGGTCGGCTCCGGCAGACCTTTCACCACCTCCGCCTCGGTGTCGCGCTTCGCGTCGCCCTGGCGCCACCAGATCGAACACCCGCTGAATCGCGCATGCAGTTCGTCGAGCGCGATCGCATGGAGCCACTGGCTGATCGACACGCGGTGACCGAAGGCGTAGCTGACTCCCCCCGGCGCGGCGCAGGGCGCGAGTGTGGACAAGGCCGCGACCGCCGCTGCGGAAGGCCACGGCGGCGCCTCGCTCAACGCCTGCTCGAACCCTTCGACCGTCGCGCCTTCGCGCAGCGTGTGTGTCGCGGCGTGCGCGAGGTGGGCAAACCACAGCTCGAGGTGGTCGAGCGCGATGCGGTCGAGCGGCGGGCGCGCGCGGCGCTGCGCGATCAGCAGCGGGAAGTAGCGGCCGACGGCATCGCAGCTCGGCATCAGCACGCCGAACCACCAGTGCGCCTCGGCTGCTCCGACCACACCCGGCGCCCACGCGAAGCGCATCACCGGTGAGGTCAGGTAACCATCGAGCCAGCGCTCACCCAGCTGCTGACGGCTCGCAACCATCATTTGCGACAGCCACGCGTCGCTCGCCTGCACGAACTCGGCCGGCAGCCGCCGCTGTGCGAAATCGCCGAGCGTCGCGAGCTTGCCGTACCACCCTGGCGCGTCGCGCGTGGCCGCCTCGGCAGGGGCGGAGGCCGCAGCGCTCACAGGCTCGACGGGCACGAGAAATCCCTCAACTCGCGCAGCACGAAAGGGTTGCGCACGCTGCTCGTCGTGACCTCGAACACCGCCTTGCGGCCATCGACATCGAAGGTCACGCGAAACTTCTCGGGCGAATTGCCCGGCTCGATGCGCGCGGCCTTGTCGAACATGCGAAACAGCGCCCATGGGCCTTCTGTCGTCGCGCCCGAGCCGCCGCTGCTGCCGGGCGGCGAAATCTGCAGCCGCACCTGGGTGCTTCCGCGCGGGCCGGGCCAGACCACCGGCATCGGGATCTGCGGGCCGTGGGCGTAGCGCACCAGCTGGCCGTCGACATCGAGGATGAAGGATTTGAGCTCATTGTCCATGTCGACCGGCTTGAACTCGAGCTTGATCGAGATCGCGTTGCCGGTCGGGAAGAAGGTCTCGCGGATCGCCGCGGCGCGCTGGAACTGCGGCAGCGTGCCGAGGTCGGTGCCCAGCGGCGTGCCGTCGACCGGCTTGAAGCGCCAGTTCGGTCGCGCGGCGGTGTCGATGTAGAGCGCGAGTTTGTCTTGCACCAGGCGGTCGAAGCGGCCGCCGGGGCCGAACACTTGGGCGAAGTCGGCCGGCGTCGCGTCGAGCGTGGCGGCGCGGTCGACGGGATAGCGCCGCGCGATCGCCTGGTTGCAGAACTCGCCGACCTGCGCGCGCACCTCTTCGCTGAGGTTTTGCCGCATCATGATCTGCGACACGCTTGCGCTGCTGTTACCGAGAGCGGTGACCATCGACAGCGCCGGCTCGGGCAAGCGCGGCGCGTCGGCCTTGACCTTGGCGGGCACCGGCGAGGGGGGCGGCACGACCTTGCTGTCCATCGCGGTCTTGACGATCTGCAGGTGGTTGTAGACCTCGCCGATCAGCGCCACCGTGTCGTCGACCGGCGCCTTGCCGCCCTCGGGCGCGGTCACGAACTGGCGCAGCTTGGCGAAGCGGTCGTCGACGATGCTCTCCTGCGGCAGGCCCGAAGCCAGCACCTTCGGCGGCACGAACCTCTTGATGAACCCGCCCGCCTGCGCCTTCGCCTTGTCCACCACCTTGTCGACCGCCGACTTGTCGGCCTCGGCACCCAGAGTCGTCTCGCGCGCCAGCGCCTTCATCAGCACCGGGAACGGGCTGTCGGGTGCCGAGAGCACGCGCGCGGTCTGGATCGATTGGCCGAGGCCGGTGAGCGGCACGATGCGGATGTCGGCGATGAAGGTCTCCCAGGTGGTCGCGTACTCGTTGAGGTAGAGGTAGCGCACCCGGTCGGCGAGTGAGTCGCCACCACCCACCGCCGCTCCGCCCCCGGCCGGCTCGTTGACGGCGAGCACCCAGCCCTGCTCTTCGAAGAGCTCGGCGCTGACCTTGTCGACCTCGTTCTGAAACCCGTCGCGGTAGCCCTTGAACGAGAACAGCCCCGCCACGCCCTGCGTCAGCGGCTTGCCGCTGCTGCGCGCGAACACCAGCGAGGCATTCGCACCGGCGGCGCGTGCAATCGTGAACTCGGGGAACTCGGCGCCAAGCCCGCGCTGGCGCATGCGGTTGTAGACGCGCTGCGGCAGTGCCACGCGCGTGATCTGGGTTCGGGTGGCGGCGACCAGCGCCTCGTCTGCGGGCACCACCGAGACGACCGGGCCGAGCGCGAGCAGCGCGTCGAGGTGCTGGCTCAGTTGCGCGCGCTGGTCGTTGCTCAGGTCGCGCGTCAGGCGCGCATCCCAGTCGCGTTCGAGGTAGGTTTTCAGTGCCTTCGCGTCGAAGCGCTGCGGGTCTCGCAGCATCAGGTAGGTCTTCAGCGCTTCGTACTGCGACTCGGCCGCCTCCCCGCCCTGGCGCAACTGCTCTTCGACACGCAACGCGAGGCGAGGCTGCACCGCGTCGACCAGCATGTGCTCGTATGCGACGCGGGCCGCGCTGTCGAGCTTGCGGCCCTGGAACAGGCCGTAGCCGAGCGACCACGGCACCGCCTCACCGGCGCCGGCCCCGGGGATCGCGAGCAGGCGCGTCGCTTCGAGCGCGGGTACGACGGGCAGCAAATCCGGCGCGTAGCGGTTCGGCGTGGTCTGCACGAGCTGCTGCACGCCCTCGACACGCTTGGCCACATCGGCCACGTAGCGCCGGTTGTTCGCATAACTGATGCCCCAGGCCGTGATCGCGCCGACGGTGACTAGGCCGACGAGCACATAGCCCGCGATCGCGAGCTGCGTGCGCCCGCGCTCCCACTTCAGGTTTGTGCCGGCGAGGCCGCTCTCGGCGAACACCACGTCGCTGAGCAGCTTCGACAGGAAGTAGCTCTTGCCGCTCGATTGATTCGGCGCCAGCACCGCGTGCTCGAGCCGGTAACTGCGCGCGACGAAGCCGAGGATGCGGTCGATCGGCGTGCCTTCCTGTGTGCCGCTCACGAAATAAACGCCGCGTAGCATCGGGTCGGCATCGAACTTCGAGCTCGAGAACACGCCGTCGACGAATTCGCGCAGCATCGGGCCGACGCCGGCGAACTGGCTCGGAAAGGCGTAAATCGCGGCGCGCCGCTGTGGGTCGCGCTCGGCCTGCAGGCGATCGATCAGGCCGTCAGTGAGGCGCTGCTGCAGCAGCTCGATCTCGGCATCGAAACGCACCAGGCGCTGCGCTGATGCCGGCAGTGGCGCGTTCGCCGGCAGCGGCGCGGCCAACGGGTAGGTGAAGCCCCAGGGGGTGGCGCGCTGGTCCTTGTCGAGCGTGGCAAAGTAATCCATGAACCCGGCCATCAGATCGCATTTCGTGACCATCAGGTAGATCGGGAAGCGGATGCCGAGGTCTTGTTGCAGCTCCTGTATGCGCAAGCGTACGGTCACCGCGTGGCGCGCGCGCTCGTCGGCGCCGCGCGTCAGCAGGTCGGGCAACGCGACCGTGACGAGCACGCCGTTGACCGGCTGGCGCGGCCGCGCCTTGGTCAACATCTTTAGAAAACCGCTCCAAGTGCTGCGGTCGGTTTCGCGGTCGCTGTCTTGCGTGGTGAAGCGGCCGGCGGTGTCGATCAGTACGGCCTGGTCGGTGAACCACCAGTCGCAGTTACGCGTGCCGCCCACGCCGCGCACCGCGTGGTCGCCGACCGATTCGGCGAGCGGGAACTTCAGCCCGCAGTTGTGCAGCGCCGTCGTCTTGCCGGAGCCGGGCGCGCCGATGATCAGGTACCAAGGCAGCTCGTACAGGTAGCGCCCACCGAACTTGGCCGACCAGCCCGAAAAGACCGAGCCGACCGACGCGCCGGCGCCGAAGCGTGCCCGCTTGAGCGTTTGCAGCGCGTGCTCGAAGCGCATGCGCACGGCAGCGAGGTCGGGGCTCTCGGCGTCTTTCTTCGACTCCGGCGGCGCGGCCATCAGCTGGTTCACGACGGCCGTGTTGCCGCGCCGCGCGCGCCAGCTATTCCACGCCACCATCAGCACAGCGCAGCCGACGATCAAGCCGATGGCGATTCCTCTGGCCCGCTCCGTGGCAAGCGGCTCCTTGCCGGCGATCGCGACGAGCGGCCCAACGATCCAGATCACACAGGCCACCGCGAGCAGCAGCACCGCGATCAGCACCCAGCGATTGAAGATGAGGCCGAGGACTTTCTTCATGACGTGCTCGCCGGTCTGGCAGCAGGCATTGCCGCGGCGGGCGGGATGTCTCGGCCGGTCACCAGCGTGATCTCCACGCGCCGGTTCATCGCCTGATTGCCGCGGCTGTCGTTCGCGACCAGCGGCTCGCTGTCGGCCCGGCCCTCGGCCTGGATGCGCGCAGCCGGCACCTTGTGCGCGACCAGCAGCTCGCGCACCGTGCGTGCGCGCTCTTCGGAGAGATGCCAGTTCGACGGGAAGCGCGCCGAGCGCATCGGCGAGCTGTCGGTGTGGCCGGTCACCAGCACCTGCTGGCCACCGGCAAGCACGAGCGCGTCGCCGATGCGACCAATCAGTTCCTCGCGCTCGGGGACGAGTCCTGCGCTCGCAGGCGGGAAGAGGCCATCGCCGCGGATCGTCACGATGCTGCGGTCGACGTCGTCGCGTACCGCGACGAGGCCGGCCTTGATGTCGGACTGCAGGAACTGCGCGAGCCGCGGCTTCGGCGCGGGCTGCCGCGAGACCTCGACCGGCGCTTTCAGGCGCAGGCCCTGGATGTGCGCGAACACCGGGTCGGAATCGTCGCTCAACGACATCGACAGTGCGAAGTGCACCAGCACCATCACCAGCGCGGCCACGGCCGCTGTGGCCGCCAGTGGCAGCCAGCTCAGCGCCACGTTGCGCTTGGCCGTTTGGCCGAACCAGTTCTGCGCCAGCGCGGGCGAGTGGTCGACGCGCTGCTGTCGCAGAATCTGTGCGAGCTTGTCGCGCACCGCTTCGAGCTGCGCACGGCCGTTGTCGATAACGCGGTAGCGACCCTCGAAGCCGAGCACCAGTGCGCAGTAGATCAGCTCGAGCAGGTCGCTGTTCGCCTCTGGCTTCTCGGCCAGCCGCGCCATCAGCTGGAAGACCTTCTCGCCGCCCCAGGCCTCGTTGTGGAACATCGTCAGAAGGCTGTTTTGTGCCCACACGCCGGAGCCGCCCCACGGCGTGTCGGCAGCGGCCTCGTCGATCATCGTGCACAGCACGTAGCGCGCGGCCATCACACGCTCGGGGGCGATGCCTGCAGCGGCCGCTTGCGCGGCGAAGTCGCGCACGCTTTGCGCCAGCGCATTGCGCAGCGCGGCGGGGTCGGCGACATGGCGCGTGCTGCGCAGCTGGGTCACAACGAGCAACAGGCGGTGCGCAAGGGCGACGAGCGAATTCAGGCCGGCATCGGGCGCGCCGGTCTCGGTCATCGCCTCGCGCGGTGGCTCGGAGGCGCGCCGCGGGCCGGTCTGGCCGCCCGGGTTGGGCTTGATGAACGTGCGCGGCTCGTCGAGCTGGGCGAACGGGTCAGTGATGCCGGGGGAGTCCATGGCGCAACCGTTTCGTTACTGTCGGATTGCCCAGAGTTCGAGCTCCAGGCCGGGAAAATCCCCGCCCACGTGCAGCGCAAGACTGCCGCTGTGCTCGATCTGCTTCCACAGATCACCGCCGCGGTCGAGCTCAAAATAGTGGAAGCCGGCGTGGAACGGCAGCTGCCGCGGCGCGGTCGGTAGCAGCCGAAGGGTCACGCCCGGCAGTTGCAGGTTGACCAGGTCTCGCAAGCGGTCGGCCGGGCCGAGTTTCGATTGGGTCGGAAAGCGCTGACGCACTTGCTCGGACGGCAGCTGCGCATTCACCGCGAGCACGAAGTTGGAGGTGCGCGCGAGCTCGGCATCGGGGAACACGCCGAGGCGCACGCCACGGCCGCGATCGGCGAGCTCGATCTGCAGCGCATTGCGTTCCAGCACGACCGACAGCATGCGCCGCAGCGCCTCGACCACCGGCGCGAACGTGGCGCACAAGTCGGCATGGCGGTAGAGCGGGAACTCGGGTGGGTGGCGCACATCGCCGAAGGTGCAAAGATCGCCGGCAAGCTGCAAACACGCGAGGTGAAATTCGCTGGGGTGCACGTGCGGGCCGCCGGCGTGCTGGCGAAACACCGGCTCGGCGCGGTTCAGCGCCTGCAGCATCAGAAAGTCGGCCATCTCGGAAGTGCCGTGACCAAGCTGCCCCATGCGCGCAGCGAGCGCCCGCGCGCGTTGCTGGATCAGCCCGTGCAGCAGCGAGGCCGTGGCCGTGAGCTGGGCGGTGGCCTCGATGCGCGTCTGCGGCGCGATGTAGTCGCGCGCCAGCACGATCTGGTTGTCGGCGCGGCGCTCGACCACGCTGGCAACGCCCAGCACCGCGTAGGCATCGGTCGCATCGCGAGCGCGAATCAGCACCAGGTTGAGTGCGCCGGTCTGGATCGGCTCGGGCTCGTCGCCGGCATTGGTGTGGTCGCGCAGCTCTTCGTTGACGGCGCGAAAGCGGTGCAAGTCGCGCGCGCCGGAGTCGCCGAAATCGATCTCGGTCACGCCCGCGCGTGCCACCGGCGCGGCGAGGTAGACGAGTTCGCCCTTCAGGTCGGCCGGCAGATCGAGCGGCACCGGTGTGGCGTCGAGTGCGGGGATGGTGAACGGCGTGCCGTCGGGCAGCACGCCGCTCGCGCGCAGTACGCCGACGCGGCCGAGCGTGAGAAGGCCTTCGTCGAGCACGAGTTCAGAGAAGCCCCAGGCGTGCGGGCCGGTCGCGCGCACCCGAAGATCGAGCACATGCTCGACATGCCGCGCCTCCTGCTGAAAGTGGTGCGGCTGCAAGAACATGCCTTGCGACCAGATGACCTTGCTGCGCCAACTCATGAAGGTCGCGCCCCGTTAGGGCTTTGCTCGGGACGGCCCGGTGCGGTGGCACGGGCGGCTGATGCTGACACCGGAGCTCTCATCGTCGCCGCTGCCTCACTTCACGACCACGGCGCTGATCGACAGCTCCTCGGCATTGATCAGGATGCGTTGCTTCTGCCCCGGCTGGATCGCGACCACGCCGCGCCATTTCGCGTGGTCGAGATCGCGGTAGGCCGCGAAGACCCCGACGAAGCGTGTCTCGGAGGCCGTGAGCTTGTTGATCGGGCGCGAATCGCCGGGATTCAGGATGATCTCTTCGCGCCCGACCATTTCGGTGCCTAGCTCGGCCTGGTCGCGCTGGTAGAGCGAAATGAAATCCGCATTGTTAAAGGCCGCGACCGACTTCAACTCGTAGACTCGCACCATCAATGGCGATGGCCGTTTGCTCGCGCTCGGATTGACGTTTGCGGCGGCTTGCAGCGTGCCGGTCACCTCGGTCGGCGACGGTGGCTTGGTGGCGCACCCAGTGACTGTCGAGACCAGCAGCGTCGACACCAGCAGCGCGCTCGTCGCTGGCCAGGCACTTCGCAATCCGAACGTGTTCATCGCTGCTCTCCCGTGTCGCAAGAATAGCCAGCAGCGCCTCCTTTTCGGCGTGACTTAGGTAACCCTGTGGATGCAGGCCGCCCTAGACTCGAACGCTCATCGAAGCGAACAGGAGGTAACTTGAAAACCGACCCATGGGGCCGAGCGATCGTGGTGCTGGCACTGTCTGCATTGGCGTTCCGTGTGGTGGACGCGCGAGGCGCATCACCGGAGCCGTTCCCCTTTGCCGCCTGCATCGACAGCTTGCGGCGCGAGCTGCCAATGCATCCGCAGGTGCGCGCCGAAACCTTCGAGGCGCAGACGCGCGAGGTGCAGGATTTGCGCCCCGTGATCCGTGCGGCGACCGAGACACAGCCCGAGTTCAAGCTCGCGGTCTGGGACTACATCGCGAAGCTCGTCGACACCCAGCGCATTGCCGACGGCAAGGTGGTGCTGGCCGCGCAGGCGGTGCCACTGCAGGCGATCGCGGCGCGCCGTGGGGTCGACGCTGCAACCGCGGTCGCGGTGTTCGGCGTAGAGACCGACTACGGCAAGGTCGAGGGCCGCTATCCGGTGGTCGATGCGACACTGAGCCGCGCCTGCCTCGATCTGGGCAGCAAGGAGCGCAAGCGCCACTTCTACGCGGCGTTGTGGTTGCTGCAGCAGGGGCTCGTTCAGGCCGAGTCGTTTCGCGGCTCGTGGGCCGGTGCGTTCGGGCAGACGCAGTTCATGCCGGGCACCTTCGTCACGTACATGGACGGCGGCGAAAGCATTGGCGGCGCGATCGACACCGTGCGCAGTGCGCCTGACGCACTGGCGACGACCGCCAATTTCATTGCTGCTTCCGGCTGGGTCGACGGTCTTCGCTGGGGCATCGAGGTGACGCTGCCGCAGGGCGTTTCGCGCGCGTCGGTGCGCGCTCGGGCGGCCACCGAGCGCGAGCACGCCTGTCTGGGCGAAGGCGCGAGCAACAAGTCCACAAAGTGCCGCAGCGTCGACCAGTGGGCCGCGCTCGGGGTGAAGGCGGTGGCCTTGGCGAACGATGTCGCTGCGCCTTCGTTGCCGGGCGATGCCCCCGCAGCGCTGCTCGCGCCCGCCGGCGACGCCGGCCCTGTCTGGCTGGTGACGCGCAACTACCAAGCACTCTGGCAATACAACCGCGCTGACATTTACGCGCTGGCGATCGGCCTGCTCTCCGACGCGTTGCGCGGCGACCCTCCGATGCGCACCGCGTGGCCCACGGACGACCTCGGCCTCGGAAGGACCGAGATGCGCGAACTGCAGACTGCACTGGTGCTGCGTGGGCACAGCGACGTGAGCATCGACGGGTATGACGGCCCACGGACGCGCGAAGCGATCCGCCTCCAAGAACGCGCACTCGGTTGGCCTGAAACCGGGCGCGCGGGCGCGCGCTTGCTAGGTGCACTGCGCTGAGCATGCACACGCCTGCGACGTTCGTTGGCGTGACTCATGCAATCGTTTTTTTATGGGCAATGGAAAGCGTGAAGCGTTGCACCAACTGGTTATGCCCGTGGTGACATTACGGTATTTTTCAAACGTCCATACAGAGCTGGCCCCACAAAACTGAACATCCCGATGAGGGTGGACACTGCTCCCGAGGGCGAGGACATCGCCCGTGAGAACGGGAGCAAGCATGGGCAGAAGACCGCGTCGCACGCACTCAGCGGCTTTCAAGGCCAAGGTGGCGCTGGCCGCCGTACGTGGCGACAAGACGCTGGCCGAGTTGGCGCAGCAGCATGACGTGCACCCCGACCAGATCACCGACTC
>ENA-OFDM01000321-OFDM01000321.1-metagenomes-genome-assembly--contig:-NODE-321-length-21283-cov-11.304221_pt1:5000-21283 | contig 21283 bp, 18 predicted proteins | sample MGYA00153385_OFDM01 | MGnify analysis MGYA00153385
ACAATACTAAACTTTTATGACCTGCTATTTCCCCTTGCTTAATTATATAACTTTCATAGTCTTCACGTCGCTGCCGATCGAGCATCAGTTCCAGTTGAGCGCGAAGAGCATAAAAATGAGACTTCGGCCGCAAATTTTTATAAAATAACTCTTCATCGGGTATTGCTAAAGCTTTTGTGGTTAATTTTTCATCGCCAATAACAGCTAAGTTGGATTGACTGAAATCAGCACTTTGTAACTGTTTAAATTCACTTGGTGACAAAGATTTTATCCATTCAATCTGATTAAGCCAAATATCTAATGCGCCTAAATCGTGATTGTGAATTCGGGTGATTTCTGGGAAGAGAAAATCTAGTTCGTCGTCTGAGTCGCAGTCGGCAATTACTGTTAAGCCATCTTGACGGATTTGTTGTTGCAGTTGAGAGATCCGATCGCCCGCAGCACCAAATTCATTTTGCACCTGATACGTGCCAATAATACTTTGCTCGATCGCCCAACTGCACTCTAATCGGCGCAACTGTCCCGCCGCACAGGTTTCTGCCAATAACTGCGGATTTGTGTAATCTGCTAAAGCTTCAAACAACATCCCGCGCGCCGCATCAATTTCAGCATTGCGGCGGTTGATATCTTCCAGTTGCAAAGCCGATCGCATTCGTTGAATTGCTTGATTAAATAACCCGTAAGCCCGCACTAACACTAGGCGATGGTTCTCAAATTTTAGATCTGCAACAACTTCGGAAATTAATTGCTTAATTTCCGCGCCTTGGCCTTTCAAAAGTTGTTCTAAATTGATGAAACCATTTTCAACTTTAACATCCAGCCTTTCTACCGCTTTTTTTAGTTTCAATGTCTGGTGCAAATTCACCGCTGACAAGGCTACCCCGGCGAAAGTTCCGACACCAATGACGGCTGTAGTCGCTTGCAGCACCCCCAAACTGGCTTGCACGGCTTGAAAGCCCATGTGGGTTTGCTGCATCTGCAAGCCGCCCATAACAAGCTGCATGGGAGAGACTAACGGCGATAGCGGGCTGTTGTTGAGGGCCGCGCCCACGGCATGGGCGACGAACTCTCCCGTCGCTGCATCTCTCGCCATGCCGATCGGCACTCCAGCGGATGTAAACACTTGTGCGTACTTGCCAGCCTCGATCGCAGCCTGTACCGCTGCGGGAAATACAAAGTTCATCATCAATTTTTACCCTGGTAGCAACCAACAGAATAACTAATATATTATGATAGTTTAAATAAAAAAAATTATCAGTAGGCCCTGCAAATGGACACTTCGCTAATTAGTTCGCAAACGGTTGAGCTTGTTTCGCTGCTGACTGGGCAAAGACTACGAAAAGAGGATATTACTCCGCCTCTGCTTTTTCTGGCGGGGCTAGTGACGGTATTGTTGGGAGTCATTCATGCCGACGGTACGGTAAGTGCTGAGGAAAAGCAGCGATTGCGGACAACTTTTGCGGAACTTATCCCCGCTAACAACAGTTTGGGCCAATTCGTAAGGCCGATGGTTAAGAGCGTGCAAGACCGGCAAGTTTACAATAAAGTGACGGCGTTGCTGGCGCTGACAGCGTGTTTTTCTGAGGAGGAAAAACTGCTGCTGATTAGTTTTGGGTATCAAATGTCGGCGGCAGATGGGACAATAGACGATCGCGAAAAACAGTATTTGCAAAACATCGCCAACAGACTCGGAATCGATGGGCGATTTTTGACTGTTTTGGAAGCGAGTTTTAGCAGTCAAGCAATAAGCGATACAGCAGCTTTAGCAGAAGTTCACTCATTACTCGATCCTGCACGATTTCAAGCTCTCGATTCTTTGTTTGTCCGTGCTGCTAGTCACATTCTCCAACATTTACCAGCAAAACCGAAACAGCAAACAAATCAAAAACAGTCAGTTTCGTCATATCAGGAGTTGAAAAAGTTTCAGGAGTATCGGCAACAACTGGATGCTGTTTGTGGAAAACTAGGTTTAACTCTGCGAGATGGAAGCGATCGCAACGTGCTATCTCCTAGTTTAACAGAAGAAGTAACAAAGATATCTCGTAAATTAGAATCTCAGCGGTTTCGCGTTGCTGTTGTCGGTGAGTTTAGTAAAGGCAAATCAACTTTACTCAATGCTTTGCTGGGCGAGGAAATTCAACCCGTGCGGGATATTCCCTGTAGCGGTACGGTGACAGTTTTGACATACGGGCCACAGCAGCGGGTAATCTGCAAATACAAAGACGGACGCGAAGAGGAGATTTCACCTGAGCAATATCAAGATAAAGCTTCAATTTCTGAGGAAGCGGCTTTAGGTTCTTTTGGAGATGAAATGGTCAATTCAGAAATCAAAGAAATCATTTTCGAGCATCCGAATCTCGAATTGTGTACCAATGGTGTAGAAATTATTGATACTCCCGGATTGAACGAACAAGCGGAACGCACGTTAGTCACCGAACAGGTTCTCAAAACAACTGATGCGGTGATTTTTTTGACTCATGCTCAAAATGCTTTGACAGAAAAAGAGCGAGAACTCCTGTTGTACTTGAAAAAAGAGTTGAATCCCGGTAAAGATAATGAAGCTGCGAGAAATATTTTTGTTTTAGTTAATTTTGCCGATTTGCTGCGCCGGGAAGGAAGCCGCAAGCAGGTAAGAGAAAAGGTAGAAAGGTTTGTTAAAAATCACAATTTTATTGTGGGTGAAAACCGAATTCATTTTATTTCGGCTCAATCTGCACTTGAGGCGATTTTGGACGGAACGGAAAATGAGTATGTGAAATCTTTTCAGGATTTTACTAAATCTCTGGAACAGTTTTTGACAGTTGAACGGGGGGCGATCGCACTTAACCAATCCGCCGCCGGCATTAAGCAAATTATTAATACTGGCTGCGATGAATTGAGTCAATATAGGGAAATTTTAGAAGGAAATTTGACTATTTCTCAAGGAGATAAGGCGAAAATTTTTGAACAAATGGCGGAAGCAAGCGGCCGCGATGTGAAAATCAAACTTTTAGCGGATGAACTGATGGAGAAATCTGTAGAAGAAGTTATTGAATCTTGGAATGAATGGGTGGAAGGATTGGGAGAACGCCTGATTGTAAAAAGCGAGCGCTGGACTTCGGAGCATTCGCATATGTGGAGTCAAAACGAGCTGACGAAAGATTATTCCGACCAATTTGTGCGAGATATTACCCAAGAAATAGAAGATTGGGCTACTAAAAAAGTACAGTCTATTTTACAAAAAAATCTAGGAAGTTTAAACAGCCAAATCAGTGAAGAAATTAATGCGATTTGGCAGGAGTTTCAAAAGTTCGATAAGCAACTGAGTAGTAACCTTGTCAGTCAATTTAAGAATTTGGCGAGCGCGGGTAATTTGGGTGGTATTGGTACAAGTGGAAGCACAATTGCTTCATCAATCTCACAAATAGAAGATGGCGGACTCATGGGCGGTTTAGGCATTGGTGCAGCAGTCGGTGCTGCGTTGCTATTTTTTACGGGACTTGGTTTTATTGGAGTTATTTTGGGTGGTTTAGCTGCGGGTGTTGGTGGCGGTTTGAGCTGGGGTTTTTTAGATGGCGATGCAGTTAAACAGCAAATCAAGGAAAAAGTTTGCGAGTTAGGGCTTGAGAAGTTCAACGAATCTTCAGAGTCGATTTTTGATAAGATACACGAAAGAATTATTGCAGTATTTGAAGAAAGAGTTGAGACGAGTAGCGGTGCGATCGCACAAGCAATGTCGCTGTGGGAAAATTTATTAGAACAGCAGGAAAAGCGCGATCGACAAACTAAAGCAGAATGCGAGGCCCAAAAAGTTTGGCTGGCTGACAAACGCCGAGAACTCGAACAAGTACAAAATCAAATTGAGGCTATTTTAAATCAGAGCGATCGCTAATTCAATGAGTAATATCAATTCCGGTTGCACCGGAATTATAGAGGAGACGGCAGTGCCGTGTCCCTACCCAAAATAACATTGTAGGGAAAGGGCACTGCCGTCTCCTAATTTCGGGTAGTAATAATTCTGATGCTACCGGATTTGAGATAACGGGTAAGCGCAAAAAAACCATAGTACCTTGTAAATACTATGGTTTTTGTGGCAATGACCTACTTATTACTGGTGTTTCTACGCCAAAACTGGCACGGGTTGCGGCCAGCGATTCATGACTTTACCAATAACGGCCAATTCTTCCATCAACTTGTCGAACTGATCCGGTGTTAAAGATTGCGGCCCGTCAGACAAAGCTTTTTTGGGATTTGGGTGCACTTCTATCATCAGGGAATCTGTACCCGAGGCGATCGAAGCAAACGCCATTGACGGTACAAACTGCGCCCAACCGGTGCCGTGACTGGGGTCAACCATAATCGGTAAGTGAGTCAGAGTCCGTAATACTGGAACCGCCGACAAATCGAGCGTATTCCGCGTATACTGCCTGTCATAGCCGCGAATGCCGCGCTCGCACAAAATCACGTTCGGATTGCCAGCAGCCATGATATACTCGGCTGCCATCAACCATTCTTCAATGGTGGCGGAAATGCCGCGCTTCAGCAAAATTGGTTTGTCTTGAGCTCCGACTTTCTTCAACAGTGAGAAATTCTGCATATTTCTCGCGCCGACTTGCACCACGTCGGCTACTTCTACGATCGCACTTAAGTCTGCCGCATCCATAACTTCGGTGATAATTCCCAAACCGCTGGCTTCCCGCGCCGCAGCTAGCAATCCCAAAGCACTCTCGCCGTGGCCTTGAAAAGCGTAGGGGGAAGTTCTCGGTTTGTATGCGCCACCGCGCAGGAAATGAGCTCCAGCAGCTTTGACGCGCATTGCCGTTTCGACAATCATTTCTTCGTTTTCGACCGAGCAAGGGCCTGCTACGATCGCGATCGGGTGATTTAGACCGATCGTCACGGTTCCCAAAGGAGTCGCGACTGCTACGGCGCTGGGTTCTCCTTGGCGGTATTCGAGACAAGCGCGTTTGTAGGGTTTTTCGACGCGAAGCACTTCTTCAATCCAAGTGCTCATTTCGCGCAGTTGCATCGGTTCGAGCTCGGCGGTATCACCCACCAAACCCATGACAACTTTGTAACGCCCGACGATTTTTTCTGGTGTCAAACCCCAGTTAGTGCGGAGTTCTTCGTCTAGGCGATCGATCTCGGCTTCTGGAGTGCCGGCTTTCATTACAATAATCATATTTTTTTCTCTTGATTCTGTTGCGCTAAGACACGCATTATGACATGGATGGAATGCGAAAAATAGATGTAAGGGCGATCGAATGATATCAGCACACGGCACATTGGTGTCAACTTAAGCTTTTAGTCCGACAAGTTCTCTTGCTCACCCGCCAAGTCCGCCAGGGGTTTTAACCCCTGGCGGGCTATCGAACTATCGGTTTAATGTTAAGTTGTCACGAATGACAAATGACTGCTAACTAATAACTAACTTTTTGGTTTGGCGGCACGCCACGCTTCTCGCATCCGTCCAAAATTAGTATTGAATTCTTCTAACCCGAGACTGCTTCCCGAAACTTCTTCATCCCAGGAAGCTGAAAGAACTCCGTAACTCAATCCCAGAACTCCTAAACCAAAACAGCCCATACTTACTAATAAGACTGCTGTGTTGGGTAGGTCGAATAAGCCCTTGCTGACAATTAAATAACTCACAAAAAATGTGGAAATTCCCAGGAGTGTCGGTACGCCGCAAAATAAGGCGATGCGCGATATCATGCGTTGGCTAACAACTTCTGGGATCGATTGTGACTGTTTGCCCCCGGTTTTTTTGACTGGGGGCTGTTTGTCTTCTTTGGCTGGATTTTCTACGGTTTCTGCGGGCTTTTTGGGCGTTTTTTTGCGATTTGCGATCGGTTCAAACGGTAAGCGCTGGCGGGGTGGTTCGGAGGACATATTCTATCTCTAACCTGAAATCTCGAACTTGTATTCAATTAAGTCTTGGTTTGCGTCCAAGGTTCTTGAATATTGTCGCAAATTTTTGCCCTTGTATTTAGCCGCGAATGCCTAGACGGGCAATCAGTGCTTTGTAGCGTTCCATACTTCCTTTTTGGATGTAGGCCAGCAGGCGCTTGCGGCGGCTGATCATCATCATCAAACCGCGCCGGGATGCGAAGTCTTTTTGGTTGATTTTCAGGTGGGCGCTGAGTTTGGTGATGCGATCGGTCAGCATGGCGACTTGGACATCTGCTGAACCGGTGTCTGTTTCATGGGTTTGGTAGTCGCCCATGATTTCTAGTTTGCGCTGTTGTGTAAGTGGCATGAATTGATTTTATGTTTTTTTGTACGATGTCACAGTCTGCAATTGTACCACAGGGAATGGACAAGGGTGCAGCGTGCGGGATGAAATTTTTACTGCAAGTGTTCGCATGGTGAGATATAAGCGGAGGAGACGGCAGTGCCGTGTCCTCATCATTTCGGCACAGCCGGAATTGATATGAATCCCCTGGCTGGGAAAAGAGGAGACGGCAGTGCCGTGTCCCTACAATTGATCGGGGTAGGGATACGGCACTGCCGTCTCCTCATCATTCCGGCGCAGCCGGAATTGATATTAATCCCCTTGCTGGGAAAAGTAAATTGGGCGTTGCTGAATTTAGGTATGATTCACTCGCTATAGCAATCCCTGAAATTTAGAGTAGGGGCAATTCATGAATTGCCTCTAAATTTCGGAGGCAAATCATACTCCAAATCAGCAACGCCGTAAATTGCAACTGAAGCTGTTGAAGACTGGACGATCGGCAACTTCCAGTTTCAATCCCCTTGCGGGGAAAAGTGAATTGCGACTTTGGAGGTTGTTCGCAGCAAGTTCATGATCTGTTCCAGTTTCAATCCCCTTGCGGGGAAAAGTGAATTGCGACGGGAAGACATTCAACTTCTCGGTAGTGTATGGGGCTAGGTTTTAATCCCCTTGCGGGGAAAAGTGAATTGCGACCCCTCGTTGTGAAAGGCTTGCCTAGTAAAGGCTCCAGAAGCGGTTTCCGACCGCCTCTGATGCTGAACTCACTTAGAGCCAAAAATTAGCTGTCAAATATGACTGAAACCCTTACGGGACAATGGAACGGCCGCCTATACGAGAGAATCGGTGTTTCAGCCATTTAGCGAGGCGGTCGCATAGCTAAATGATTGAACTGCTAAAACACTGCTTTAATCTATTTAATTTTCTAGGTACTGGTGCTGTTGATTCGGGTAGTAATTAACACGACAAGTTTATTTTGGTTTGTGTGATTTACAATCATAATTTAGCAATGGCGTAGTATTAACCTAGATTTCCCTAGCCGTCAAGTGTCAAAAAAAATACTTTAGACAACGATCGAAGTTGGCAGTTGAGTCACCGACGGGCCATAACCCCAAGTTTCCACCTGCCCGATCGCCCGCGTTGACAAGGCATAAAAACGGATGTTATCTTCATCCAAATTGACCCGTCCTCGCAGCCCGCGTTGACAAATATCGTAGGGTGCGTCGATCGATATATTGTGTTAAATAGCTAGAATTATTCGTGGCGACGCACCCTACTTTTGCTATCGGCTTAAATAGCCGATCGCCTCGCGTATCCAATCTTCAGCATTACCTTCGGCGGACAAACTGCTGTCTTGACTGAGGGTTTGCAGCGCTTGCAAGACTTCGGCCCCAGTGTAACCCATTGCCAGCAACACCATCTCCACTTCTTCTTGAATAGCTGGGGGGACTCCGGCGGCGACGGGCGTTGTCAAACCTGCCTGCTGTCGCCATTCCGAGAGTTTGTTTTTGAGTTCGAGGGCGAGACGTTCGGCGGTTTTTGCGCCCACACCGGGGGTTTTGGATAAAATGCGGATATTGCCGCCGACGATCGCCTGGACTAAATCTTGCATTCCTAAAGTGTCCAAAAGGGCGATCGCCAGTTGAGATCCAACACCGCTAACACTCGTCAACTGCCGAAACAAATCGCGTTCTGCCGCGCTCCCAAAACCGTACAATACGATTTGGTCTTCCTTAACTTGCTGGTGAGTAAAGATTTGGGCGACTTCGCCGGATGCTGGCAATTGACCGGTGATGCGGGGCAAAATCTGGATTTCATAGCCAATTTGATTGACTTCCAGAATCAAGATGACGCGGTTGCTGCCTTTGGCGATATTGGCGACTATACCTTTGAGATAGTTAATCATAAAATTAATAATAATACACCGCTATTGGCTTTCATCAAAATCGGCGATGATGCTAACGAGATCGGATTCATTCGACATCGATGCCCTCCCACATTTGAGAAACAGGTATTCGTTGCCCGGTTTTAGCTTCCTGCAACGCTCTTCTGAGACTAGCTTTTACTTCTTCCACTGGAGTATCATCTGGATCTTCTTCAGATTCATCTATAGGTTCCTCAAAAAGGACGATGATTCGCACCGGGCCGGCATTTTCTGCGGTTAAAGGTCGATCGAGCAATAATTGACCTTTTTCGTCGATCGTTCCTGTAACTTCAAAGGCTTTCATTTATTTATCCTTGATTTTTTACATCAATACTATTACAGCACTTTTCAGGTATGTGAGATACATAGTTTTTGTAGGGACACGGCAGTGCCGTGTCCCAACGGGATATTGAATGTACTTCATAAACCGGGAATCTGCTGTATATAACTCACCGCGATCGATCTTATTTGTTAACTCAAAATCAGATGCTGTTTAACCAAAGACAAATCCGTCTTGCCAAAATTCACAACCAAAGCCACATTTAAATTTTCCAATGATTTAACAAACCACATAATTTCATCCGAAGCTTTACCTTCATAATGATTAAACAAAACAGAAAATCGCTTTTCCAACTCTGGTTTAGCTTTGCCCGAAAGCAGTACAATTTTGAGTAGTAAGCCCATTGTTCGGCTGGGGCCGAGGTTGTGCACCAAGTCGTAAAAAACGTAGTGGCTGGGGTGCTGGGCATTTTCCACTACTAAGAAGTTGAACAATTGGTGGCAAGTCCGAACTAACAATACATTATTTAATTTCACCGAGTCATGTTCGGGGAATGTATTTTTTATATGCTTATGCAAGCGTTCATTAAATTGACGCCCGCCGTATTCTGGTTCTACCGACGAAATCAAATATTCATATAAATGCACCTTAAATGAGCCGTAGGATGGAATCTGTCTGGCATCTCTCAGGAAAAATTGAGCCGATTCTTTGTAAGTGCGATCGCCCGTTACTCTTCCGGCAAATTCCCTGACAGCTAAATGCAGTTCTGCATCGTTCAAAAGTGTGGGATTTGCCGCCCGCTCCACAATTCCGATCTCTGTATTTTTCGGCTCAACTAAATAATTTAGATATTGAGAAAGATTCTTTTCAAATTGTCGCTGTCTTTGAAATTCTAGCCGTTTGATGGTTTGCTGGTCTTCCTCAATACTACCCTTGCTCAGCAGAGAATGCCCGTACAAATAAGGATACCGAGAAATTAATTCGCCTAAAGGAGAATGAGGATCTTTTTTCTGCGGTTCCGGGTCTCGATGTACAGCTTTTACTAAGCGTTCTAGGGTCTGAAATTCTTCGCTTTTAGTAAAGAAGGCTATCTGTTCTTGCAAGCGTTTGACGATGTAAAACTCCATCCCAAACCGGGGAGAAGTCTGCTTAAATAAAGCTACCAAATTGGCGATCGCCAATTTGTTTTGTGAGTGCAATTGCCAGCGGTTGATCGGGATGTAGCAGCAGCGGTGGAGGATATATTTAAAGTCCTGATCCGATCGCTTGACGGAGACGATACTGTACAAAGTTGCTTCAATCTCGCGATCGGGATAGCCCATACCGTCAATAAATAGCTTTCGGAACCGCTCGATCACCTGTGCCGCAGATTCTGTTTGCACGCAGGAGACGATGTGATCGTACAATCTCTGTTCGTTGCTGCCAGTTGGAACAGTGTCTGAGGGCGGGGTGAGAATACTGCTGTCTGCATCGGTGTCTAGGCTGCTGTCTGCAACTTGTGCCGCAGCGACTGTGGGTTTTTCTTCAAAAGCTTGATCGGGATTTAAGAACCAATAGTGTTCTTGGCTTAATTGTTTATTTGCCGCCCAATCCAAAGCTGACTGCAAACTTTCCCCGGTCAATAACTGCGATTTGTCTTCGCGATCGGAAGCCAGCCATGCCGCCAGCGCCTCTCGGTACGGAGCCAAATTTCCTATTTCTTTTTCCACCCAGAACTGATTGAAAACAGACTGATAAATTAAATTAAAAACTATTAATTTACCCTGAGATTTGACAACCAGTCCTGATAGTTGTAATTCGCTTTGTTCGGGAGAATAATCGACAGGTACTCCCGGCGTATCCTCGGGTTTCTCCTGGTCTGGCGGTTGCAAAATTTGCTGATACAGTGTTAACAGACGGGTGAGATCGCAGCGACTGTGGAAAATGCGATCGCGTATAGCTGTTAAATGTTGGGGTTCGTCCTGTTCTTCCCAATTTTTAAGAATTCTATGTTTGAGCAGTTTTTTAACCTGCTGCGCTTCGCAATTTCTGCCAATAAAAGGTCCGTATTCAAGTACCAAGTGGCACAGCTTTTGAGTCATAAACGGTTGCCCGCCCGTCCAAGCTAATATTTCTTGGAGCACTCTTTGAGGACGAAAAGCTTTGAGTGCTAATCCTTTTGCTAGTGGTAAACATTCGTCTAGTTGCAATCGAGTTAAATTAATCGACCGTCCAATATTAAAAGGGTTGCACCTTTGATCTCGGAGCAATTCTGACGGGGCGGCTACTCCGAAAACAGCAAAAGTTAGGCGATCGTACTCCGGTTGTTCTGCCCGCTTGGAATAACAAGCCCGAATCAAACCAAAAAAATCACTGGTACTGAAATTGAGGCGGCTGGCGCTGTCAATATCATCGATGAAAATTACCAGATTTTGCCTAATTGACTTGAGCAGAACTTTTTCGATAAATATCTCCAATCGCAGCACCGGCGACAGGAGTTCGCGATCGTTCCACCACTTGATGGCATCAAACCTGTTTGTCAGGTGTAAACTGCTGGCCATGCGGTACATGATTGCGGCATACCACTTTTGGAGGGAGATATCTGGGCTGCTGATGCTTCTCAAGTTGACGGCGGCAAAAGCTGTACCTTCTGCTTGCAACCTTTTGGCCGTTTGCACAAGCAGGCTGGACTTTCCCATTTGCGGCGCACTCAACACGTAGCAAAATTGTCCGGCTTTTAGTCCTTCGTAGAGTTCGCTGTCTGCCGATCGCCTGACATAGGTGGGCGCACCGGCAGGCAAGTATCCTCCGACTTGATATTGGTAGCTTAAGTTAACTTCTGCTGTCCTCTGCGAATTCATCAAGATGCTGCGCCCCTATGCTGTGCGATCAGAAGGTTACAAATTGCAATCATTGCCAGCTTATATCATTTTAGATTTTAGATTTTAGATTTTCAGACTTGGGAATGACTTATTCAATAAGGGTTTGGAGTTGGCCTACAGTTGCCTTGTTTTTTTGAACTGGTCTTACTATGGTTGAAAATTTTTGTTGATCTTTCTCTATTGTCCACTAATTCACCTTTCTCCTGCTCAATCTTTACCGTATCTTTGCAACTGTTCGCCTCACATCCTGCGAGGAGGGCAGGATCGTACCCCCGATACCTGATTCTTTACACTCGTTCACATAATTATCTGAATTTTCACTTAACCGGATTGAAAATACCAAAACGCCATTTTGTTCACATTTTTTTACAATAAAACTTGAGAATTCACCCAGTGGTATGATGTTATTAGGGAGACTCATAATCACAGCGCCGTCAACTTTCTGCCTTCAGATCCGGCTGCCAATAAAAAACCTCAGCGTTTTGCTGAGGACTGCTTGAGTGGGAGATATCGTTAATCTGCGTTTTTTTTAGTTGACTTAGATTGCATGGAATTCCATGCTGCTGACACTTCCCGGGCTTCCGCAAGCGCGGGGATTCTTAAGGACAAACCTTTCTGGACGAATCCAGAAAAAGTTTAATTCTTAAAGGCGCTGTCAGTGCGCCGTTATCCACTCGCTCAACTATAAAAGTTAAGTCTGTGGCTAATTGTAGAAGATGCGCCCTGATGATTTAACTACCCGTGGATTAGCACCCTGATGGCATAACTCCCTGATGGATCGACGCCCTGATGGCTTTCGCTCCACTACCCGAAAAATTCCGGTTGATGGATGATCGTGGACATTAGTAACACGTCACTTCCGGCGTTTCCGATCGCAAGCGGGTGTGCCTGTCTAAATTGATTATGGCAGGCAGATTTATCAGAAGACAAGTGGGCTATTGCATCAACCCATTTCTGACAGATCGGGTTTGCCAAAAAGTGTCAATCTACGCAAATCAGGGTCATCGAACATGAAAAACAGCATCTTAGTATTAGCGGTAATTGCCTCGGGTGGCATCGGCTTTTTCCATGCAAGCAGCGCCAGCGCAACTGCTGTCGTTCCACAACCCTCATCAGTCAGCAGTTTGACGGCTTGGGAGAGTCGTCCCGACTTCAACTACACTGGAACGAATGAGGATGGGGAGCAGGAAGAGGTAAAGACAGGTAAAGGCAGGAAATAATCGGCGCTCTTAGTGGTTTGTTCTGAGTAGTTGTGGTTGTCGTTGTTGTCGTAACCGCCTCCGATGGAGGCGGTTAAAAGTTGATCCCAATATTCAGTCTACCTAATCCAGGGGGTTGGAGTCAGTTTCAAAGAACTGTAAATGGGAAATAAACAGGTAAGGCGAGTCTGTCGGTGGAGTTTCCCCGGCTCTGGACTTCCTTACCTTCTGATGTTTGGGATTCGGATCTGGCACAATCGTATTTCATCTCGTAAAAACCCAATGGAAAATACTCTCGAAACTACTCGCAGACAGCGGGTATTGACACGAACCCAGGAACGGCGTCAGGCGACACCCAAAGAAAAAAAGTTAATTCACCTACTAGCCAATATGGCTTGCAGTTTGGTGAACTACGATTACAAACACGCGACGACTAAGGGAGTTATCCCGCCTTCGGAACGCAAGCTTATAGCTGAATGGCACTACCTGCGAGTTCAGCAAATTCGCAGAATCGAACGCTCTTTAGAACCTGTAGCGACCCTCAAGCGCGTGTACTACAAGAGTATTCTTAGTCCGAGGGATCTGAAGTCTTTAAAACTTCTCTGGCTGGATGAGGACAAAAATCGCGTCAAACGGGTCGATCCTGAGTTGGATGACATTCTCAGCGAAGCTTTGGATCGGGGAGATACTTTAAAACAGCTATTTCAGACGATCGAGTTCAAAGAACGCGCCTTTGCGAGAACTCCTTGCCCCGGCGTTGTACCGTTTTGGGTGAAAGAGTGGGAAGATTCGGAATATGATATCAACTATTTTCCGCCTTCGTTCTCTGCATGGGCTGCGATCGTGGACGATTAGCCTCAAGAAAAACTCTTTTAAATGGCATCAGCTCATCTGTGATTGCTGCCATTGGCTCAAGGGCGGTGCGCGCGATCGGGTAAACTGGGCCAGGTTGCGCGCAGACATCGATCATACACAGAAGTGAATCGGAGTCAGTACCATTGTACAATGAGGGAAAACCAGGGCTTCAGCTAATAGCTGATAGCTGATAGCTGATAGCTGATAGTTTCTATGACTGACTCGATTTCTACTTCTCCATTAGACTCGGTGGCCGATACAGCCGAATTCCGCTCTCAGTTACGATCGGGTTCGGAAAAAACTCAACTGCAACTGCTACAACAACACATAGCAGATTCCGGTTGGGATGTATTGATGGAATTTTTATTAGAGCGCAAGTCGGAGCCACCGACTGCGGTAATGGGTAAGGCTTACCAAGTTTTGTACAGTGCTGACTCTCCGAGAGCGACGGAGTTTTTGCAAGCGAATTTTCCGACTGGGGTTGTGCCGCTGCGATCGGACTCTAGCATTGACTACACTCCGCTACAACAATTATTGGTGTTACAGGAATTTCAAGAAGCCGATCGCTTGACTTTAGACAAGCTTTGTGAATTGGTCGGTGAAACAGCTTCCGCGAGAAAGTGGCTGTATTTTACCCAAGTTGAAAGTTTGCCCGTAGCAGATTTACAAACAATTAATATGCTGTGGAAAGTTCATTCCGAAGGCAGATTTGGCTTTTCGGTACAGCGAGAAATTTGGCAAGCTTCGGGCAAGAATTGGGATAAGTTGTGGCCGCTAATTGGCTGGAAAAAAGGCAATAATTGGACGCGCTACCCGCAAGAGTTTATTTGGGATTTGAGCGCGCCGAGGGGTCATTTGCCACTGTCGAATCAGTTGCGGGGAGTGCAGCCGTTTTCGGCTTTGATGGCTCATCGAGCTTGGTCGAAATGAAGGGTTTAGGGTTTTTTGAGGACTGTTACAGCGTATTCCTGGTTTCGGAAGGGACACGGCAATGCCGTGTCCCTACGGGGAGCGAGGGTGTACTCGATGAAGGTGGAATCTGCTGTAGATACCCGACTTCTTTAAAAAGTGGGATATCTGGGTATTAGGAAATTTGGAAAATTTTGTAGAATAGATATTTCAACTAATTAACAAGAGGGCTAGGAGTCATGGTAAGCATCGGAACCAAACTCACTTTAGCAGAATTTCTAGCTTTGCCCGACGGAGATGTATATTATGAGTTTGTAGATGGTCGAGCAGTTCCTAAAGTGTCTCCCAAATTTTTTCATTCTAGTTTACAGGGAGCTTTGTGTCTCCTAATTCGTGTATGGTGTAAAGGACTGGGGCGAGTGCTTCCAGAATGGGCAATTTTGTTAAAACGTCAGGATAAAGATTGGGCACCTGTTCCCGATTTAACGTACATTTCTTATGAACGTCTGCCGAAAAGTTGGCGGCGAAATGAAGCTTGTCCCGCAATTCCTGAACTGGTGATTGAGATTATATCGCCGGATCAAAGTATGAAGGAATTTGAAGAGAAGGCGAAAGATTATTTGGCGGCGGGCGTTCCGCGAGTTTGGGTGATTGATCCAGAGGCTATTTTAATTAGAAGTTTTTTGACCGATGGTTCTAGTCAAGTTTATACGGATAATACACTAATTTTGGATGAGTTGCTGCCGGGTTTGGAGTTAACGACTCGGCAGATTTTTGAAGAAGCGGAATTGATAGACTAAGTGCTTGCGGGCGATCGCACTCTATGCGAGAGATCCGTCGTAGGGTGCGTGACAGCGGGAATATTTTCACACCAGCTTAAAGAATTCTTGCAACTCCAGAAGTGCACGAATTTTTAGGCGTGATTTTTCAGCTTGTTCGATACTGCGGAATGGTTCAGAGAGTAATTTTTGAAGTTCTGCGATTACTGCGTCAGCCAATGTCAATTGTTTGTACTCGTGCATTTTTTTTTATCCTTAGTGCGACTTGGAATTGGGAAGAGGTCGATATCGTCTAATTACTTCCCACATCTCTATATTCCTTGAACAGCAAAGGCTTGACGGCTCAATTTCAACGCACTTCTGGCGCTGTATCCAAAAGTGAGCCAAAATTGAGCCTCGCCACAAATTGGCAGATGTTATAAGTTAAATATGGTTAATGAAGGTTAAAAAATCGGCATGGCAGCTACTCTAAGAGCATCCGAACAAGGACTAAAAATTATAGATAGGGCTAGGAGAAACAAGGGTTGGAATAAACAAGCTAATATCTGGGCTAAAGAGCATAACTTGAAGCGCTTTTGGTCTGCCATACCAATCGATCGAGATGCCTTTATCGAGATTTGTAAAGCGGTTGGCATAGAGAAATGGGAAGAAATTGTTGATGACAGTCCAATTCAGGCTGATTCGAGAGCCGAGTTTTTTGCTTTTGATGGTGCTTGGGTTGGCCGAAAAAATCTGATTGCTCAACTCACAGATAAAGTTAATAGTTCGTGTCGCCTGTTAATTCTTCTTGGCATATCGGGAATTGGTAAAACGGCTTTAGCTGAAAGATTAATGGTGGAGTTGCAAGACGACGGTCGTAAGTTTCATCAGGAGAATTTTGAAAACCAACAGCAAGCTTCTGATTTTGCTAGTGTGGCGATTCGGTGGTTGGAAAAGTGGGGAGAACGCATTACGCCAGATGACCGCAAAGATACACAGTGCTTGCTGAATCGATTGGTCAAGCGATTGCGAGAAAGTCAGTATTTGGTGGTGATAGATTCTCTGGAACTGATTTTAAAAGGAAATGAAGAAGCAGGCTGGAATGGTTTTCAGGATGAGTGGTGGGCAAAATTTTTTGAAGGTTTTTTGGCAGTAGAATCTTGTCAAAGTCGGATCATCGTAACATCGCAGGATTTGCCAGAGCAAATTCCGGCTCGTTATAAAAATTTTTGGTATCGGCTCAATAAGTAGGGGTAGCAGTTATTCTAGTTGCCAAGACAAGCCCA
>ENA-OFDM01000323-OFDM01000323.1-metagenomes-genome-assembly--contig:-NODE-323-length-21252-cov-4.488607_pt1 | contig 21252 bp, 4 predicted proteins | sample MGYA00153385_OFDM01 | MGnify analysis MGYA00153385
GTGTCGTCAACTTGGACGGTGGTGAGGGCACCAGGATTGGCGGCAGGGTTGGTCAAGGTTAGCGAAAGTGTGGCATTGGTTCCGGGAGAAATACTTGCGGGAGCAATTGTTTTCGTAGCGGTTGCCGGAGCATAGACACCGATGGTCTGGGTTGCAACGCCGTTAACAAGACCAGCGCTGGTCGTGACATCACTTGGGCCGTTAGTGGTCGTCCCGGCAGTCACACCACGGACGGTGAGCGTGATGGTACAGGCTGCATTTGCGGCAACGTCCACACCTAAAACCGTAAAAGTTTGAGTTGCATTAGCTGCGGTGAACGTCGGCGCGCCGCAATTTACCGACGTAGGCGCGGGTGGGTTGGCGATATTAATGCCTGAAGTCAAGGTATCTGTAAAATTCAGACCAGTTCGCGCTGCGTTGCCCGCGGCAGTATTGGCGATCGTAAATGTCAGTGTCGTCGTACCATTCACAGCAACATTTGCTGTGCCAAAGGCCTTGGTCAACGCTGGCCGCGACTGTACAGTTAAATTTGCGGTGTTCGAAGCAGGGCCCGTTGCCGCTTGGGTCGATGAGACACCTGAGGTGGTGTTAGGTTGAACACCTACAACCGTGCTCTTAACCGTCAGAGTCAGCGTACATCCACCATTCGCAGGAATCGTAACGCCGGCAATTGAAATGGCGGTTTGATTATTCGTCAAGCTATTACTGCCCGCTCCAGCGCAGGTGCCGCCGACGGTTTGTGCGCCCGCGACCGACATATTGCTCAAGCTATCCGTGAAATTTACGCCGGTCAGCGCAATGCCGTTGTTATTGCTTAATGTAAAGGTAATTGTGCTTGCCGTAACCCCGTCATTGGGGATCGCGGTCGGCGAAAATGCTTTTGCAATCGTCGGTGAGCCACCCACTACGGTCAGGTTAGCCGTGTTGGAACCTGCAGCACTAGCCACTGGCAGCGGTCCCGTGAACGAGATTGGCGACGTTGCATTTGGCAATACGCCTGGTATGTTGCTGGTGACCAACAACGAAATGGTACAGGTTCCGCTTGCGACCGATGGTATGGTGAAAGAAATCGCACCAGTTTGTTGATCCGAGTAACTTCCGGTTGCACCGCAAGTACCACTGGGCGGGTTTTGCAAACCACTCACGCGAATATTGGTTAGCGTATCTGTGAATGCACCGTTGGTGAGCGCAACGGAATTATTATTGGTAATAGTGAACGTCATCGTCGACGTGCCGCCAGCGTTAATGGTAGCTGGCGAAAACGCTTTGCTGATCAATGGCAAACTTAGTGCTGTCAAGGTTGCATTGACACCGCTCGCATCTATCACCCCAGAAGCAGGAAGCCCCGAAATTCGGGCGGCGTTATTAAGGTATGCCCCCTGCGCGGCGGCCGTTATATCGACGCTTATGGTACAAATCGTCAAGCCGGCCGACATGCCCGCCGCAGCGCTTGCAGTTACTGTGCCGCCACCGGCTGGAGCGGTGAGAAATGCCGGGCTATTAACCTGGCCACCACCCGCTGGGCAATTGCTTTTCAAATTAGGTACTGCGGCAATCACCACACCGGATGGCAATGAATCAATAAACGACAAGCCAGTTTGGGCAGGGTTACCAGGCCCGTTGTTTAGGCTGAACGTGAGCGTACTAACCCCACCAGCTTGGATGGTGGCAGGAGCAAACGCCTTGGTGAGTGCGGTGCGCGATACTGATAAACACTGATCGGTAATGCCAGACGTGACGAGCAGCGATGCGCCGCTAGATACACCGCCAATATTTCCCTGGCCGTTTGTAAACGCCGAGTTTGGACAGGTGCCGTAGATGTTGGTCGCATTTGTTACGTTGACGTTAATCGTACAAGTCGCACCTGCATTGATAGACGCCCCGCTCACCGTAACCGTGCCCCCACCAGCCGCAGAGGTAACAAATGCTGGGCCTGCTACCTGCGCGCCGCCTGCTGGGCAATTGCTGGTAACGCCAGGGGTGGCCGCAACAATCAGACCCAACGGCAAAGTGTCAGTGAAAGCCAGCCCAGCACGCGCTGTGTTACCCGTGCCCGTATTAGCGATCGTGAAGGTCAGCACCGCCGCGCCGCCACCTCCAATAGCCGCTGTGCTAAATGCTTTTGTTAGCGCGGGTTGAGCTTGAACCGTCAAGCCACTGGAGGTGACGCTATTGGTGAGATTACTGGTGGTGACGTTAGCATTCGTATTGTTGTATGGCCCACCCGGAACATTACTGGTGACATTCACGGTGACGGTACAGGTCGCTTGGCCTGAATTCATAGCGCCGGCGGAGAACGAAATTGTTCCACCGCCTGCACCTGCGCTGATGACGCCCGCCGGACAAGTGCTGCCCGCAGCGGGGGTAGCCGCCACAAAAACATTGGTTGGCAGAGTATCAACAAAACCTAATCCCGTTTGCGCGGGATTCCCCGCACCGTTGGTAATCGTGAAGGTTAATGTCGAGGTGCCCCCCATATCGATGGTGTTGAGCGCAAACGCTTTGTTGACCGATGCCTGTATCACCGCTAAATTCGCCGTTGGTGCGCCGGCTCCTGCCACTGGCGTTTGCGTGGTGGTCACGCCACTAGTGGTGTTTGGCAACGCCGCGCTTAGCGTGGAGCTGGTCACTTGCAGCGTAACGGTACAGGTCGCGTTAACCGGCAATGTCAAACCGGTTACTGAGATGGATCCAGTTTGGCCCGCCGTATAAGTGTTACTCGTCGCCCCACTGCAGGTGCCAGCCGCAGCGCCCGCTGTGGCCACCGACATATTGTTGAGGGTGTCGGTAAATGTTGCGTTATTGAGCGCAATAGTCGCGCTGCTGTTGGTGATTGAAAAAGTGATGGTGGATACGCCGCCCGGGCCGATGGTGGCTGGTGCAAATGCCTTGGTTATGGTCGGAGCTGCAACCGCAATAAGGTTTGCGGAATCACCCGAACTGGTATTTCCATTGCTGGTTACGCCAGCTACGGTATTCGCATAGGTTCCGGCATTGACACCCACTTTAATGGGGATGGTTATCGTACAGGTAGTGCCATTGATGAGACTTCCACCCGTCAGCTGATAGCTCGTGGCATTCGCCGCGATAGTGGTCGGCGTCAGGCTGCCGCAATTCGCCCCGGTAATGGTTAAGCCCCCAACCGCCTGCATCGCCGATGGCGTTGTCGGGAAAGTGTCGAGTGCAGATGTTGTAATGTTTTGAGTGGCGCCGGTGCTATTGGAAATCACCAAAATTAAGTTGGCACTGCCTGAACTGTTGGTTTGCACCACGGGAGCCGAAAATGATTTCGTAATCGACAAGGGTGCAACAGCGAATCGATTCACCGTATCGGTCGCTGTTGTACCTGCGACTGGCGTTTCATTTGATGTGACGCCGCCCGTGGTGTTGGTAAACACCGCGTTAGCACCAGTGGTCTGAATTTGCACCGGGACGCTAAATGTGCAGGATGAATTGGCTGGCAGCGTTGCACCATTCAGGCGGATGCCGAGCGAAGTTCCCGCGACCAATGCTGCTCCGGTATTGTCGGTGATAGTGCTGCCCGCGCCGCATGGAGGACTGGGAGTAATGGTCGTGCTGTTAACCCGCATGCCGCCATTGGTGGTCGGAAACACGTCCGTCACCGATACACCGGTTAAAGCAGTCGCATTCGGATTGGTCAGCGTAAGGGTGAGCGTGATCGGGTTTGCAGCACCGCCCACAATACTAGTTGGGCTAAACATTTTAACAATCGTCGGTGCAGCCAGCGCAGTCAAGATAGCCGATGCGCCGGGGCCAGCGGTTGGCGTTTGCGAGGTTGTCACGCCACTGACGTTATTCGTAATGGTGCCTGCCGACGTTGCTGTCACGGTCACATCAACAAACACCGTACAGCTCGCATTAGCCGGAATATTTACGCCGCTGAACGTAACAGAACCGACCGCGCCGCCGGTAGAGGCGCTGGGAATAGCCCCGGTACACGTGCCACGCCCAGCTCCCGTATACGTTTGCGCTGCGGCGATAGTGGTCATACCAGCCGGGAAAGTGTCGCCAAAACTACCGCCCGACAACACGTTTGCATCGGGATTGGTTAATGTAAATATGATGGTGGTTGCTCTGGCTGTACCAACCTGCACTGGCGTCTCTGGCACGATAGTGGGCAGCGACGCTGTTTTGACAAACTGCTTCGTAATCGTTGGTGGACCGGAGACGATTAAATTCGCGGAGGCAGGCACTCCCGGAACCACGCTGGTTTGGGTGCTGGTCGCGCCGCTAGTGGTATTTTTGTGACCCGATGCCGGACTGATTATTGTTGATTTGATCTGTACGCTAATTGTGCAAGATTCACTTGCGGCGAGGTTGCTGAGCGTAGGATTAAATTGCGTTCCGCCCACTGTCAACGCCGGCGCAAAGCTCACGCCCGCAGAGCCTGCGGCACAGGTCGTGGAGACAGTAGTCGCATTCACAGTCATGTTTGACAGCGCATCAGTGAACGTAGCGTTGGTGAGCGCGACAGCGTTTGGATTGCTTACCGTGATGATCATCGTGCTCGTGCCGCCGACGAGGATATCGTTGGAGACAAACGCTTTTTGCAGGACGGGTGCAGTCAATACGTCGAGGACGGCAGAATTGGAAGGTAAGCCCGCAGTGGGGCCTTCAGTCGAGCGCACGCCGCTGGTTACGTTAGGGTTCGATCCGGGATTCGACGATGTAATTGCAACGATTACCGTACATTGAGCGCCGCCCGCAAGCGTTGGAATGGTCAGGTTTAGACCGGTTGCACCGGCCGTCAGCGCGGGGCTGCTGGTTGCACCGCAGGTGCCGCCGAGCGTTGAATTTACAACCGACATATTGACCAACGTATCGGTGAAATTCAGATTGGTCGAGGTGACGCCATTACCATTGCGAACCGTAAAGGTGAGCACACTGGTGCCACCCTGCGAGATCGGGCTTGGCGAAAATGCTTTTGCAATCGTCGCCGGCGAAATCACGCTTAGTGTTGCGGTATTGGATGGTGATCCCGCCGCGCCTGTCTGGATCGTGGCAACGCCGCTGGTCGTGTTGTTATAAGTCGCTGCAGTCGCTGATGTCACCGCAATCGTGATAGTGCAACTCGCTGAAGCGGGAACAGTGCCGGCGGTCACGTTAAATGAATTTCCACCGGCGGTAGCCGAGGTCGTTACACCCGAACAGGTTCCACCTACCGCGAGCGGCGTAGCATTAATCAGGCCTGCCGGGTACGCATCAGTGAAGCTGACACCCGTGAGTGCGATAGAAGAGGCGTTCGTAATTGTGAGCGTTAACTGGCTGGTGCCGTTAGCCTGAACAGAAGATGGCGCAAATGATTTTGCAATGGTCGGCTTGGTTACCACCACTAAATTAGCGGTGTTCGATGGTGGCCCGGCAGGCAGCAACGCGGAAGACACGCCACTCGTTGTGTTTGGATTAGTGCCCACCTGCACGCTGCTGACAGTGAACGTCACCGTACAAGTGTCTATCGCAGGCGTCGCCGGAATATTGATTCCGGAAAAATTAATGGATGCCTGGCCAGCAGTTAGCACAGCGGCGCCGCTGCAACCGGCGTTTCCGCCGACTGTAGCGGTTTGCCCAACGTCAACCGACATATTCGCAAGGGCATCGCTAAAGGCAGCATTTGTTTGTGCAACGCCCGTTGGGTTGCTGAGTTTAAGAGTAATCGTCGCCTGCAGGCCCGGTGTTACCACGGCAGGCAAGATTGCCTTGCTAATGGTGATTAGGCCAACGCCTAAGCCCGCCGTATTGGAGGGTGGCCCGGCATCGGGGGTCTGGGTGGTGGTCGCGCCGCCGGAGGTATTCAAATAATTTCCAGCAACCGACGACGTTACTTGAACCGTAATCGTGCAGCTACTGTTGGCAGGCACGTTGCCCGCAGTTACGTTAAAAGTTCCACCACCTGCGGCCGCGGTTGTAGTCACCCCGGTACATGTTCCAGCAACGGTCAACGGCGCCGCGTTGAGCAAGTTAGTCGGGTAGGTATCTGTGAACGCGAGTCCGGAAAGCGCCTGCGTAGAATTCGGATTGGTAACCGTGAAGTTCAGCGTCGAGTTTGTATTTGGCGCAATTGCCATTGAATTAAATGCTTTGACAATGGCCGGGCGACCTAGCAGGGTGCCGGTTGCAGCCGCCGCATTCGATACATTTTCGGCCGAGGTCACTCCAGACGCGGGGATCGTATTGTCATAGGTTGCCGCAGCAGCCGCAGTAACCGTTACCTGCAAAGTACAAGTACCCGAGGCCGCAATTAAGCCACCACTGAATGCAAACGAAGTGCCCGATGCATTCGCCACAATAGTGCCGCCACAACTTGAACTCGCCGCAGGCGCTGCCGCGTTAGCCAAGCCCGCCGGATAGTTATCGGTGACGCTAACATTGGTCAGCGCGATGGTATTGGGATTAGTGATGACCACTTGCAACACCGAACTACCGTTGGCAATAATGCTCGTAGGATTAAATGATTTTGCGACCGTGAGCGGGGCACGAATTGTCACGTCCTCACCAGTATTTCCGGCCGCAGTACCCAAATAGTTGCTGCCGAGAACGGTGCCGCCGCCCGCGTAAGTCCCACCCGGTGTGACTGTTTGGCCCGCCGCCGTGCGGGTGGGGTCGGAATAGATAACGTTTGCGTTATTGTTGTAAGTGCCGGGAGCAACGGATGTTGGCAGGTTCACCACAAAAGTAATGGCGACCGAACTGCCGCCAGGAATGGTGAACGTTCCCCACACTGGCGAGGTCGCTCCTGCCGTTGGATTGCTGACAGCTGGACGTGACGCGGTGCCTCCCAGCGTAATCGCACTGGTGCTCGCTAGCGTGAACGCGTTGGTAGGCGCAAGCGGATCGTTGATCGAAACGCTGGACGCCGTACCTGCACCATTTTGGTTGGTTATTGTGATGGTGTAGGTCGCTGTTCCACCGGCAACTGAACTCGGCGTGGACGTAGTCTTGACCGTCGTTAAACGTGGCAAGCAGGACGAACTGGGTGACACACCCGGGATGGAGGTTGCCGCGAGATTAACAATCTGCGTACCGCCCGGAGAACTGGTGGAACCGTAATCTGCCGTGGACGTCGCACTGGTTGCGGTTGTACCATTGACGCCACCGGAGACATTGAGAGATGTCGCCGATCCAGAAAGCGCTGCAAAACCTCCGCTACCGCCGCCACCAGGGCCGTGAGGCGCGCCATTACCTGTATTGCTACCGCCATTTCCACCGGCAACGTTGATGTTTGCGCTGATCGATCCACCACCGTTGTTAACAAAAACCAATACTTGACCGCCACCGCCACCGCCACCTGACGCATCGTTCAAAACTGTATTGTTTGCACTGGAGCCCTGAGCACTAATCGTCGCCGTTCCGCTGATGCTACCCGCACGAACGAAGACCATACCGCCCCCTCCAACGCCCGAACTGGCCACGCCATTTGCAGGCGTGCCGGTTCCATCGTTATTCGAGCCCGAACCGCCACCGCCGCCCATAAACAGGCGCGTTGCAGACGAGGGTAACGCACCACCACCGAAGCCGCCGGTTTGCGATCCCGGCGGAGTACCAGGCGTCCAACCGTAGCCGCCAGTGCCGCCATCGCCATAGCTTCCGCCACCGCCACCGCCTGTGTTTTGATCGTTGGCAGGCGTGTTTCCGTCGCTACCGCCACCGCCGCCATTGCCGGGAGCGCCTCGCGCGAAACTACCTCGAGGGTAGCCTGCGCTAATTCCGTCTGTGCCCCCCGACAGTACCACCGCACCTGCGCTGTTGTTATTGGGTGTAGTGGGGTTGAATACCAAAATTGGCGACCCCGCAACGCCCTCGCCCTTGGTTCCGTTTGGAACGGAGCCCGCACCCGCTAAATTAATGGTTCCTGCGCCAATGGCTGAAACATAATCAGTGGAGGTTAATGCAGGTGTACTTGCTGTCGCGTCACTCCTTGATGCCTGCCCACCGCCGCCACGGAAACCTCGGCCTGCCACGTCAATCGTGCCGCCACCCCATGTCAGTTGGCCGCCCACATCTATCGCAACAACACCGCCCGATGAGCCATTCCACGGCGGGGTCGTAACTGTGCCGGTGAGTGTCGCGCTTGAATACTGGGGCACACGGACAACCTGAAATGTGCGCTGGCCCATGGCTGAGTTGGCAGCGGCGCTGGTATACGTGTTCAATAAATTAGAAACTAGAGTAATCGACGAGCCGCCTGTTGCCGCGACGCTCGCGTATTCATAGGCACCCGCATTGTTCAGCGAGGTATAGCCTTGACCTGGCCCGGATCCGCCATAGGCTGAAGAGTTGCTGCTGCTAAATGACGCGTCCTGCATTTGAATAATGAGGACCAAATCACCGACGGCTACTGGGGTCGTGTTGCCACTTGCATTGAGCGTTCCAATACCCACAAATTTAGAGCCCGCGGATGCTATACCCGTTCCAGGATAGTAGGTGTTGGGTAATGCAGAAACTGTTCCTGGACCTGAGGCACCGGGTTGCGCGGTACACACTTGCGCTTCGGCCGCGCTCGACGTCACCAGGATTGAAACCGCAATCACTAATGCTGCGCCAAGTGTCCTGGCTGCTTGACGCAGCGAATACCGATTGATCGGTGCCTTGAAGAATACTGGCAATAGTTGTGGTGTTACTCCCGATCCCAGGTAGCCCGCTGTCTTGTAATTATTTGTACTCATTGTGATGCTTTCCTGAAGCTATCAACGCCGCTGCTGCAAGCCGCATTTGCCGCTATTTCGTTGTCGGCGGAGGGTGATGCTAACGCTGGACTGGATGTCGCCGGATTTTTCGGGGCGGCCAATGCGACCGATAGCGCGGTAAGTTTCGCTTCATCGCTTTGCACAAAATATGCATTGCAATTAACGATAGTGGCAGGCACTTTCGGTGTTTGTGGCGCGGGATTGACCAACACCGCAGGCAAGGCAATAGCAACCAGGGTGGCTGATTTTGCCGACGTATCAACAGACGGGTTTGAAACGGCTGCATCGTTCTTTGCTGACTCGGCTGCCATTTTCTTACCGGACTCTGCGGCTTTCGCTTTTGATTGAAAAAGATCCTCATCAAATTTATAACGCAGACGCAAATAAGTGCCCTTATTGGTGTATTCCCCATTTGCAAAATCGTCATCGCGGTAGCCAAAGAAATTGTAGCCGCCAGATAGCCAAAGATTCTCCATCACCAGGAATCCAAGCTCAATACCCACTGCATACTTTTTGGACTGGACGCCGTGGCCGAACATCGTGGATCCGGTAGCCGACACATCCCAACGCGGTGCCAGTTGCCAAATGGCGCGGGCTGACAGAAGCTGCGCGTTGTTTTTAGCTTTGATTCCACTCGAATCATCATTCACCCACTTTGCGGCGTAGCGGCCAGAGAACGTGAATGGTCGACGTGGTTGCCAGTTGGCGTGTAAAGAGAACAGTTCGACCGAACGCTTAAGTTGAATTTCAGGTTGTGTCGTGTCTTTCTCGGCGCGATGCTCAACACGTGCCAATCCGCTCCAGACATCAGTATCGGTGTCACGATATGCAACACCGACCTGGAAGCGCTCTTGCGCGTTTTCGCCAGACTGCGCGCCTTGGTTCTTGATTAAAGAGTACGTGTTGCGACCCAGAAAAGTCCATTCGCGATTAATTTTGGAAGCGATTGCAACCGTCGAAAGTAACGAATCGCTGGTCGTACCATCGCGCAGTTCAAGGCGGGTGGAGCCACGCCATAACGGATTTGCGGTGTATTCCAGACCGAACGTGAGTGCCACCGACTCGCCCGTTCCGGAGCCAGAAAACGAGTGAACGCGTTCAAAACCGGTTTGTAATTTCAATCCGTCGCTTAACGTCCACAGATTTCGCAGGCCAACCGCAGCTTCGGCATCGCCCCCCGAAATTGCGTCGCGAATGCGGTATTCACTGAAAACATTGCCGTCTTTCATGTAATCAGTGCTAATCCCAATCACGCTGCTGTTCTGGCGTTGCACAGTATTCAAGCCGTATGGTCCCGTCAGCGAAGAAATAAATTCGTGGCGACCATACAAACGTCCGTTATTGGACAATTTATATTCACCACCCACTGCCACGATTTTGCGATCAGTATCTTTTGGATCGACTTCCGCCTCGACATAAGCAGCTGCATCTTTCACACCAGGAACGTCACCCGTTAAACGGGCACGAATACTTGTTACTTCCGAAGGCAAGGGGCCAGATGCAGTCGTTGCCGGGGCCAGGGTTTCGCGAGCGTGACGCACGCCAAGCTCGACTCGCATGCCATTGTCCAGCGTGCGCTCAACTGCTGCCAGCAAGCCATCGCGCTTGCCGTTGCTGAGCAAATCTTCGCTTCTTAATAACTCCGCTTTAAGGCGGGTTTTTTCATCGATCCGGTATGCAATATTGCCGCCGATTTCAGTTCTGCCGCTGCTGAGACTAGAGCTGATATTGTCAAATTTTGCATCCGCGCGACCCGCGTAGAACAAAGCATCAATGTCATCGCCTTTGTGGCGGAATTCTATGCGTGAAGCGATTCCGCGCTTCTCACCATTAGTCGCTGCGCCTGCTCCAGCCCCCGACCCTGCCCCCGCAACATTGCCACCATTTGAATCGAGCCCATTGCCTGACAAGCTACTGCCAATGCGGTCGCGGTTAGTTTGCGCAATTTCAGCAATCAAGAATGTTTTGTCGGCTAATTTGGCAATCGCGTTGATGCCAATCATGCGGAATTTGTCTACCGGATTACGATCATCCACGACCATGGCACTGATTTCAAAATTGCTGCCAATCTTAATCTGTGCATCTGCACCGGTGACCCAGAACTCCTGGCCGCCTTGATCGACTTCAAAAGTGACACGAATAAAGTTCGGATTGAACAACTCATCGAGCGTCGGCACGGGTGCTTTCAAGATAATTCGCCCCGTCAGCGGCTCCAGTTCATAGTCAGCAAACCGCGAATAAGGAACAGTGCGAATAATGACGCCGCTCTGATTACGGTCGCGAGTAATGATCTCAACTTTTTCACTGTTGATGAGTCCCTTCGCGTTGGTCAGCGCGAAGGGGCCCGAGGTGCCATTGGCCTTGAATTCCTGCAGCAATTGGCGTGTCGTGTCGCGACTGGCAAATATGTTTGCTGAAATTGTGTCGTTTTCGAAATGCTGCTTGAGGCCAGTCAGCGAGCGATTGTAATTAGCCAGCTTGCGCGCTTCTGACGCGATAGTCGTGTTGTAGTCGCCATATAACAAATAGGATTTCTTGTTATCCACCCGAACATAGAAACGGCCCGTGGATTGCGCATCAAAACCGCGCACACTGGAGTCGCCGTAGACGGGATAAAACTCATCGGGCTGAATGTCACGAAACAAGCGGTCACGTGTATTTTTATCAGAGTCATAGGCCAGCGTAAGCAAATATTCACCTTTGATCTTGCCTTTGATGAACATCGCCGCGCGCGCTGCCGCATCGTACTTGCCATCATTCCAGTTACGGGAAATATGTGTGATTTCTTGCTCAAAGCCGTCCTGCGCACGGGTTGGCGTCAAGGCACGAGAATCAAGTTTGCGCAAATTCAGGACGCCCTCAATGACGCCAACAGCCATCAGCTCACGCACATCCGGCAAGAAATCGAGACGTGCCTCCGCGCTCAAAGCCCCACTGCGCGCAAGAATCACCGCCTGGCCCGGATCAGCTGGCGGCAACAGTATAAATTCGGCCACACCGCCCTTCACGAAGTTCTGTACGCCGGGCTCGGCCGCGTTCAAATCTTCAACATCCCATCGGCCCAGATTTGTAAATAGCGTCACCGCCGTGCGTGAGGTGACGGCAACGCCTTTGCTGTCGACCACACGAACGATAACCGTCACTGGTGTTTTGCCGTCCGCGCGCGCGCCTGAGCTCGACGCATTTGGAAATTCAATCAAGAGCTTTGACACAATACCGGGTGCAGTAACTCTAATGGTGGTCTCGCCGCGGGCGTTACCAAAGTCGTCTGTCTGTTTCACGGTCAGTGTGTTCACACCGGGAACCAGATCAGCGCCAACATATTCCCAAGCCTGTAGTTTTTTGTCTTCCATCATGGCTTTTTTACCCACGCGATCATCAGCAAGCTCTTTACCATTGACTGAAAGCTTGAAGATCATGCCTTGCATGCCCTTGACGCGAATTGTCGTCTGCGTGTAGGCGAGCGTATCGCCATCATTCAAGCCGATAAATCCGAGCGTGTTGTTTTCTTGCGGCAGAATATTTTCAAGAACAATCACTGGTGCATCTGGTATCCGCTCAACGATCGGTCGGTTTGGATTTGAAAAGGCCGTTGGTTGTACTGGTGTGATGGTCGCAAAGCCAATGGTGCCCAACGTGTTGTTGCTCGGAAAAGTCTGATTAACGCTAAACGGCAAAATCGAGGCGGCACTTGGAGTTGGCGTCGCCACCACCGGCGCTACTGAACCGACTAAACCGCTCGCAGGCAATGCCCTCACGTCGGTGACAAATCGATTGGCAGGGTCGGTCGTCAGCTGTCGCTGCAAGCGCCCGTCAATTTCAGTTTGTAATTTATTGGCATTGACGCGGCGCACAGAAATTTGATTCATCACCGACGCACCGCATGATTCGATAGCAAAATTTGCTTTATGCAACTCACCATACTTGAGGTCAATAAAACGGCTATCGCCCTTGCCGCCAGTGCGGCTGGAATCAATCGCGAAATCTTTGACCTCAATACCTGCTGGTAGGGTTGTGCGATCAACCTTCAATACATGAGTGCGGGTTGAAAGACCGTAGAAACTATATTTGCCTTCAATATCAGTGGTCACATTGGTGCCGTCTTCCAAATACAGGCGAACACCCGGCACGCCAACGTCACGCGATATTTTCTTGTCCTGTTGAGGATTATTTTCAGGCAGGTTCTGAATGCCGTTCTTGTCGCAATCGACAAACACTTTGCCCACCACGTAGCCTTTATCGCTGAACACGCCGCCGACAATCGTGACCTGAGCGGCAGCAATATTTGATTCACTAAAGCGGGTATTTCCGCCCGTACCGTCAGCACCGACGCGGTAACTGGCAATCACGCGGTTGGTGCCATCCCCTTGCATCGCGCTAGGACCAACGCGCACGCGGTAGGTCAAATGAAGCTGTTGACCCAGTGCCATATTGCCAATATTGAAAACCAGCCGTGAGCCCGCGATAAATTGCGGATCCGCCAACGGCTTTCCTTCAAGGCGGGCCGTACCGGGCACAAACGAGAAGCCTGCAGGAAGCGAGTCTGTTAACAATACCGGACTCGCATTTAATGCATAGCCGGTGTTGTTATTTACCGTCACAGCGTAATCGGTCAAATCCCCAATTTCGACGGTCGTGCGCGATACCGTTTTCTGCACAAACAGTCCACCAATACGCCCGGCATCCACTGGAATATCAACGATCACAGGGCCGGTATCGGGGCCAACGCGGAACACGCCACCATATGAACCTCCCGTCGTGGGGCCGGTTGCCAACCCGTTGCGACCAGCCGGCAGCTGAGTAAACGGCACGGCTGAAGCAAACGTATAACCGTTGGGCGGTATCACCAGCACACAATAGTCACCGCTCGACACGAGTGGGAAGTTGAAACGACCATCCGCCAGCGTGACCACGTTCGCGGGTGCTGGCACGATCAAGCTGTTCACCAGCTGGCTGACGGTGGCCGGTGTGCTCGTACACACGCCTCCCTGAGCCGTCACCAGCCGTACCGTGGCCCCGGCAACAGGCTCATTCGTGCGACTGTCGAACACCACACCGTTTGGATCAATAACCGTGACGCTGGTAGAAATTCTGCGCCCACAACCCATAATCTCCACGATGTAAGTGTCGTATGGGTTACCTTCCAAAATATGATCGCCTGGAATCACTGGCGGCCTGCGAACCGGTAAACCTGTCGTTACAAAAATGCCCGTATTAGGTCCTGTCTCAATCGAAACAATTTCTTCACGCTCACCATTGGGGCCGGTGATGATGATGATGCGACGTTCAATTACATCCGGTAATAGATTGCACGACGGCGCTGTTACCCGTATGAATAAATTCTGCCCAATAAATGCCCATGGAGACGCGCGTTGGAAGCCGGCGTCGATAAAGCTTTGAATAATATTTTCAACGGCGGCGGTGCCTCCAATCGTCGTCGTATCGCGATTAGCGAGCACACCGCTGGACGTGGTGTTTACGCGGAAATCGGTGGTGTTGCTTGTACCTCCTGTTACCGATTGCGGCGCAACGACGCGGTTTAAAAACACAATACGTGCGCCCGGCGGCAACGTGAATGTGCTGCTAGAGGTTACGGCTGTGTCGGTTGGGTCCAACACACCCACTATGGATTGTCCACCCGCGACCGGATTATCGACACCGATCTGCGCCGTCCAACCGGTGCTGCCATTGACCAGGAAATTGGCAGGGAACGTAACGGTTTCGTTGCAGGTGCCAACGTTTGTCAGGATATGGGTGTAAACAATATTTCCGCCCGGTGTGGTGGTGCCAACATTATCCGACTCTAAAATAACGCGACACGCCGCACTGATGGCCGAGACGATATCGTCATCGATCGCCCGAATCAGCGGATTGGAAATAGACTGCGCTGCCTTGGATACATGGAAAGGGCCGCCACCCACGCCTGGCGGCAGGATTGCCTTGACGACAATGCGATAAGTGCCTCCAGCGGCGACCGGCCCTGTATCGGGAACGGTATTTCCATTTGTGTCCCCCAGCGGCGTCACACCATCGGCTTTAAAAAGCTGAAATATCGTGGCAGGCGGGAAATTTGAGCCGGAGAGCGTGACATCGAAACTGTCCGTTTTGCTGGTGCTGTTCGTCAAGATATTATTAAATGTGACGGTGCTGCCCGGATCAACCGACGCTAAGGTTACACCGCGTAGTGTTATGTTTTCAGTGCCCGTAATGCGGAAATCGACAGGATTGCTGAGACGTGGCCCGACTCGGATGCCGCCAATGGGGGTATAGGAATTTTCGGCTATGTTGGTCAAAACACTATTCAGTGTTTGTCCCGGCGCAATATTTACATCAAAGGCCACTAACCCGGACTCGTTTTGTCGCATCGTGGCGAATGTCAAACTCACGCGGTTTGCCGAAGTCTCGTATGTTCCGGTCAAGCCGTTGAATACAAACGGTCCGGACGAAGCGCTCAAGCTTGCGTCATTATTCTGAGGCGGGGCTGACAGTCGTAGTGATCCTGACACATAGGTCATTCCAGCGGGCAGGACATCGGTAATTGTTACATTCGTTTTTACGGCTTCCGGATTACTGGCGTTGCCATAACGGATCATGATTCGATATGAACCACTGGGCGAATTGCCTTGGATCGCAGAAATGGATTTGCTGAAAAACAGGTCATACGCGGGCGGCAGCACAATCGGCGGCGCAACAACTAAACACTGGCTAGAAACGCCGTTAGCGGCATTTACAATCCCCGAAATGGCAGCCGGTCCATTGGTGAACGCCGGTGGATTACCAGCGCAACTCGCATTCGTTTGCGTGGGCATGCTGGTAACGCCGCTGATGATGAAGTCGCAAACTTGGGTGCCTGCGGCGATACCCACATTTGAGAGGCTGATCAAGGATGGCTGCGTGAATGTAACGATTCCTGAGCAACCTGGTGAACGCGTCACGGTTGGCGTGGCGGTCAAACGCAGACCTGTAGGAAGCGTATCGGTGAAAGCAATCCCAGTCTGTAACGGTGAACCAGAAGTATTAAACAGCCTGAAAGAGAGCGTTGTACTCTCGCCCGGATTGATTGACTCTGCACCAAATACTTTCGTCAAAGTGGGCGGGCCAGCCAGCGCACCCACGGTAGCTGTCACGGCATTACTCGTGATTGATTGAGGAACACCGCCGACTTGCTGGCTGCTTGATGCTGTGTTCGTCAACACAGTACCTGACGGTGGTACAGCGGCGCGCGCGCTGGTAAGGAACACGCCCAGCACCACGGCTGTCGCCAGTGTTTTCGCGATTGTTCTAAAAATACCGTGCCATTCAATGCTGTTCGATGCGCGCGTTCTAGGGTCAATCAAAACAGAAACCCAAGGGTCGGCCAGATCGCCGGCATGTTGACGACGAGTATTTTTGTGATGGCTATTCATCGTCGACTACATCGTATTAATCTTCACGCAGAACTGCAGCGTGAGGGTTTGATTGGGCAGCAACGGAGTAGCCGTGGTGGGCGAAGATTGCGCGCTCAGCGTGCCCGTGAAGCCAGCGGGATAGGCCCCAACCAAAGCAACGGGCCCCGTCACAACAGGCGCGCCACAGCCAAGCTCAATAGAGGTATTTGGCGGCACCAGATCAGTCAAATTGATATTGGTCGCATTCGCGCTTGCAGAATTAAGCCCAACGATAAGATAAGAAATACATTTGCCCGGCACCGTATTGGCGCTGGCAGTGAGCGGAGCGCTGCTCCATGGCGCGTTCGGTGTTGCGCCGGTCAAGGTCATTGGCGGCGTCGTGGTGCACGATCCATTGCCGCCTGGTAGCTGCTGATATTTGGCAAGTCGCAATCCATCCGATAGCGACGTGATGTCGGTAGCAGATAACACCCCTGCACCGCTGTTATAGGTTGCATTGAGGGTCGTGGTATTGGGCGGACTACCGGTCGCAGGCGGCGCGGTTACGCGGACAAAAATCGAGCGGGTCTCGTTCGGCAGCAGGCTCGGGATGGTGGTTACACCGGCTGTGATTTGGGTGTCGGTGCCCGCGTCGTAAATACCATTGCCGTTGCTATCGATAAAAGCCACCGCGTTCCATGCATAGGTCGGGGTTTGGTTGTTGGTCAAAAAATTAGCGGGGAACACGATGGCTTCAGCCAAATTACCGGTATTTTCCAGAATGTGGGTATAGGTCACACTGCCACCAGGCACCGTGCCTTGCATGCCGTTTGGGGTTAACGTCACTGCATGCACGGCTGAAACCGACACCCGATCGCGAATCGTGTCTGCCACCGCAGGATTGGCCTGATTGGCGATACCAAACTGCACGACATAATTGCCCGGGGGCGACGGTGTTGGCGTCGCCATGGAGCCGGGGGCGGTAGCAGGCACGGTGACTTCGGCACAAACGATACGGCTGCCCCCTGCCGGGATCGGCGCAGCACCCGTCGTTGTCACGGCCGCCCCTAATGGCGCATTACAATTTATACCGTTTCCGCTGTCATGGAACGTAATAACCCATCCTGACGGCGGGGATGCCAGACCTGCCATATTGGGCACGGAGATAAACGATGAACTCAAGTTATAAATCGACGCGGTGGCACTCGTGTTGTTCGCATAGAGCGTGAACACAGTGGTGACAGGCGCAGTGGGCAAGGGCGCGACTGTGTTGGTAACTTGCACCACGGAACTGTCAGGCCCCGCGCCAAGCACGTCTGCGCTCGCGACGGGCGCATTATTGGTAATGTCTGCACTGTTCGGGTTAATAGTTGCCAGTGTGTCGACAACAGTATCGGTACGCGTAGTGTCAAACCGTGAGCGGCCTTCCAGCGTAATGCGATAACCATTGCCGCCGTTATTGCCCGGTGTCGCATTAGCAGGGAGCGTGACCCTGATCAACACAGCGTAGCCACAGGAAACACCGCTGGCGCTGATGATATAAGGCGCTGGACAGGTGCCGCCGCTCGGCAGCGGAATCGTGCCTGTATCCGGGATGCCGTTGCCGTTGCTGTCCTGCAATGCGGTAGTGCCGTTGAAAGACAGGATTTGAAACGTGCTGCCTGCAGGGAAGGTACATGCATCAGCCACCGCCGCATTGGCAGGGTTACAGGTTGAGCCGTTGGCAGGCAGGGCATTGCCTGGATAGGCCGCTGCCGAGGTGCCGTCGCGGATTATCAAATCAAAACTATCAGGCGAACTGCCGCGGTTCCACACGTAGTCTGTAAACGTGACCGATTGGCCAGGCGCCGCGCCCGGTGCGACGACAGGTTCGCTATCAGAAATACCGGTGGTGTTCGATGAGCCATTTACCGATAAGTTTGCGGTTTGTGCGACCACATACTGCACCGAGTTAGACGGCGATGGCGGCACATTGGTGGTATTTCCCGCGATCGTGTAGCTGTATTGAATGCTGGCGGTATTGGTGGTGGCAATAGCGTTTCCCGGCGTTGTCACAGGTAGGTTCGGCGCGAGCGTCACCTGAAAATAAACATTGCCGCTGGTAGAAGATGCCAGTACTGATACAGTAGCATCGACGGTGCCAGACACAGCATTCGTCGGCGCTTGATAACTTATTCCGGCTGGATCGCCTGCGGGCGGATCAGTGAGCGCGGTTGATGGCCCGGAGACACTCCAGCGTCCGCTGCCCGGCACATAAAACCAGCCACTTGGTAACGCATCGATAAGATGGACGTTGTCGGCTTGAATCGTCCCGGTATTGGAATAATCGAGGATTACATATAGTGGCCCAGAATTCGGACTGGCTCCGCCCGCAACTGGAATGTAGCCGGGAGGCGGCACGCTGGATAATTTTTTGGTCACATTTACGGAAGCCGCACCGATGGTGGTGGTATCAGTCTGCGTAAGCGTGTTTGCGGACGGCGTATTGGTATCGCTCACGGAGACAATAATTGTTCCCGTTTGACCCGGCGTGGCCGTCGCAGCAGTGGTGCCGCACGCCACAAAACTAAAGCTGGCCCCCGCATTAATCGACACCGGCGCAGAAATTGTTACGCCCGAATCTGCCACGCCGTCTTGGTTGGTATCCGCGAAATAAGCAAGGCTTGTGTGCGCCCACATGCCACCCGTGGTGGCGGGGTTTAGGGTGTATGAATCAGTGCCGTTACCGGTATTGGTGATGGTGTGTGGATAGCAAACTAGCTGATTTGCCGGAACCGTTTTGGCGCCGGTCTGCGTCAGAATAAAACTCTTCACTTGGAGCACGGTGGTTTGCACCGTATTTGAAGACACTGGACGCACGGTATTGCTGCTGTCCAAATAAGTTGCAGAAGCTTGATTGCCGATCACGGCATTGGCGGGTGCCGGTGCCGCATCAGAAGTGATTGAAAAGGCGTTGCCCAGCAACGCCAGCACCATCAGCATTGCGCTCGGCCATGAAACGGGCAGGCGTCGCGATCGGGAATGCAGTAGCCGAAAACGCGTCGTTGGCGCGCACCCAGCAGCAATGATCGAAATTTTTTCACCAGATACCATTACTGAGCTCTAGCCGTGGTCAGTGCATTTTTATGCATGTTGATCTGCGCGTCTCTGTTAGTTCTTATGCTGCTGTTTTATAGTCTTATTGTCGTTTCAAAATTGTTTGAGTACATTCAAATTTTCTGTAAGGCACTTTTTGGTGAAACTACGATTTGCATTGATCTATTTTTAGGCACCATGCTTTACCATTTTGTTGAAGGGTAAACTTTCTCCGCCGCAAAAACCGTGAACTAATTAACGTTTAACAATTGTTGCTTCGGCTCCATCGGCAACCTTGAAGCGCGCCGAGAATACGACCGATTGCTTAGCCGCCATCGCTCCTGGAAACCATCGCAGGAAGCGATACTGGTTTGGTGCCACCGGTTGCTCTAATTCAACGCCATTGCCTTGCTTTAATTTGACGCTAAGCGGCATTGCAAAAAAATTAATGCCATCGGTGCTGGCAAATGCAGTTGCTGGCTTAACAGAATTCAAAATCAGCTCGGTATTACGGGGAATGGGCACAGTTGCGGTCGGCACCACCAGTACGCGGCTGGTTATATTCGAATAGGTCGCTATGTCCTCAAGCACATCGCCCGGCTTCGCCGTTTCCGCGCTTTGCAGGCTTTCCTTGCCAGACAAAGTCACAACTTTGTGCCGCTCCAGCTTGATACTGACAGGAACAGCGGGAGATTTTTGAACAGAAATGGCATTTACGACAGCGCTCGATGCACTGGATGCAGCCACAACTCCTGATAAAAATAATCCACAAGCGACGGGTACGCCTAAAGGCAGGATGCAAACCATTTTGCGTAGCAACATCTCAGCCTCCCCTTTTAGCTTCTCGCTTTAACCGCTTTACTTTCTTTTCATTTAATCAATGAATTAAGTCAAACTTGTTTGCAACTCAAAGACTTACGCAATTTTTATAACCCTATTTCGAGGTTTGCGTGAGTATATTGCAACACCATTGGGTACGCAATCATTCAAATTTCACACTGAAACGATAATTGAGACCCATAGCAATTGAATGCTCTGCAGGTTTTTTACCAACAAAACGATCCACTATTTACGTTGACATTGAAACCGCCTTTTTAAGATCCCCTACCACAGACAGGTTGATAGTGACCTCACGAATATACGCAACAATCTCAAGCGCAATATACCGATATATACCGCAAGTGGATGTCAACACTTGTGACTTTTGAACACTAGACGCAAGCCTTTGCGCTACTGCGCATTCAAGTTTCGACGTAACGCAAATGACCGGCTATAATTCAGTTTCGTTTACAACTGTTTATTGAGTAAAGCGAACGGCCCAGCGGAGAGGTGGCAGAGTGGTCGAATGCACCAGACTCGAAATCTGGCGTACGGTTCTACCGTACCGTGAGTTCGAATCTCACCCTCTCCGCCAAGTAACAAGCAAATACGCCCCTCACGGGGCTTTTTGTTTTTTCTACCGATCATAGCGCCCATCAAAAGAGAAGGTCGTTAACACCGAGACGGGTACCCTTAATTTCTTGCGTTTGAACGCGGATGTGTGCCTAGGGGCAAGCTGCATGCGGCGAATTCTTTGAAGGTTTTGTCAAAATTGCAAAAGCAGACCTGAATTCATGGGATTGCATAACTGAACACATTTCACTTATTTGCGTCACAGTAGGGTTTCCCACGCGCTAATAACTGTCTGCGTAATGTTATATAGCGCACAAAAAATTAACCGTCAGCACACTCAATCCACTCATGTTCGGGCCGATTGAATATTGACCCACCGTGCCGGAAAAGTGTTGACCCAGGTGTATTTGTAAGCGTCAAGTCCTACTAGGCATTCGGTATAGTTTACTGGGGTCAGTAAAAAATGGCACGTTGGGTCAATTCGGCATTGGCCTCAACACATACGTCTTTAATATTAATTTAAAGTCGTTCTGATTTGCGTGCGCTGGCCTGTCCATCGTTCACGACGAGCAAGGCAAGCATTGCAAACACTAATTTTTTTCACCCCTTATTGCCACAGAATCCGATTTCATTTTTGCAGATATTCCTCTCTGCTCCAAGCAGTGGCCCCGTTTATCTGAACAGCAATCCCCGATATTTAAGTGGAAGCGCGG
>ENA-OFDM01000325-OFDM01000325.1-metagenomes-genome-assembly--contig:-NODE-325-length-21240-cov-10.238659_pt1 | contig 21240 bp, 23 predicted proteins | sample MGYA00153385_OFDM01 | MGnify analysis MGYA00153385
CGAGCAAAGGCAGCGCGAGTGCGTTTGACAGCGTGTGAGCGAGATCGGCCGGGGAGACCGCGCCCGCCGCAATGACCGACGCAACGAAACTGTTGCGCTTGTCTTTAGCGCTGCGAACCAAGTCTTCCGCAACCTTTGCGTTGAGCTTGCCGGCGTGCACGAGCACCCGTGCAACGCCGGAAAGCGCTGAGTGCGGAGCTTCTGCCAATGTGTCCACGATTCGCTGGTTCAATCCATGCTTCTTGAACTAAGGATCATCCCTGATCTGTTAAAGACTGTAAACGCGCCCTACCGCCGTTCAGGCCAACAATTCACGGGGATTCCCGGGCAATTGAAACAGGCTGAATCGGTGGGTCTAGTCCATCCTCTTTGGCCTGCCAAAGCAGACGACACAAGCAACAGATGCGTGGAAAAACAACAGATTAGCACGCGTTGTGCAAAAAAGGCACTTAGACCACCGGCAACTCTTATCAGGCGAACACGATCCCACCGGGCGCACAACGTATGCGTGGTTCGAGTCAGACGAAGCGGTAAAGGATTTTTGGTCGGGGTGAGAGGATTCGAACCTCCGGCCTCTACGTCCCGAACGTAGCGCTCTACCAGGCTAAGCTACACCCCGAAAAATTGGCTGGCCGAGATGCAGAGCCATCTCAGAACGGCTCACGAAGAGCGTTCAACAGACTTGAAGCATAAGTCTAGCAGAGCCGCACGGTGGGCCGACTCGGGGAGCACGCCGAGCCCCTGTGCCGCCTTGTCGGCTTCGGCGCGGGCTGCGTCCCGCGTGGCTGCGATCGCCCCGGTGCGGCGCACGATCTCGACGATTTCCGGCAGCCGGTCCACCTCGCCGTGCTCGATCGCATGGCGAATCAAGCTGCGGTCAGAGGCGCTGCCGCGCTCCATCGCGAGCAGCAGCGGCAGCGTCGGCTTGCCCTCTCGCAAGTCATCGCCGACGTTTTTGCCGAGTTGCTCTGTTGCGCCTTCATAGTCGAGCAGGTCATCGATCAGCTGAAACGCCGTACCGAGCGAACGGCCGTATGTCGCACACGACTCCTCTACCGCAGGCGCTGCGTCGGCCAGCACCGCGCCGATGCGTGCGCTTGCCTCGAACAACTTGGCAGTTTTGAAGCGGATCACGCGCAAATAGTCGTCTACCGAAAGATCGGGATCGTGCATGTTCATCAACTGCAGCACCTCACCCTCGGCGATCACGTTGGTCGCGTCGGCCAGCACCTCGAGCACCCGCATGCGGTTCACCGACACCATCATCTGAAAGGCGCGCGAATAAACAAAGTCGCCGACCAACACGCTGGCGGCATTGCCGAACAGCGCATTGGCGGTCTGGCGGCCGCGCCTCAGTGCGGACTCGTCCACCACGTCGTCGTGAAGAAGCGTGGCTGTGTGGATGAACTCGACCGTCGCGGCGAGCTCGAAACGCTCGCGGCCTGCGAAACCCAGTGCATTGGAGAACAACAGCACCAGCATCGGCCGGATTCGCTTGCCTCCGGCGCTGATGATGTAGTCCGCGATCTGGTTGATCATCACCACATCGGATGCGAGACGGTGCCGGATCACGCTGTCGACTTCACGCATGTCGCTGGACATCAGAGCTGCTGCGCTGAAGGCAGAGATGTCTGCGGTTGGCGGTTCGGAGATGAGAGAGTTGGTGTGCACGCTAGGCTCGTCGGATACTCACTGATTATAGAAAGTGTGCCGAGTGCGAGTGGGGCCGACGGCGTTTAGTGGTCATGAGCCGCCCGCGTGCTAGAATTTTGAGTTGTGCTTGCTTTGCAAGGCCGTTCTGCCACGGGTTTTACCCAAGGCTGCGGTGAACTTCGAAAGGGCTGATATGTACGCGGTCATAAAAACCGGCGGTAAACAATACAAGGTTGTTTCCGGCGAAAAGATCAAAATAGAACAGATTGCTGCGGATGTTGGCCAAGAGATCACGATCGACCAAGTGTTGGCCATCGGTGCCGGCGCTGACTTGACAGTCGGGACTCCTTTGGTAACGGGCGCAAGCGTGGTAGCCACCGTGTTGGCTCATGGCAGGCATGACAAGGTGCGCATTTTCAAGATGCGCCGTCGTAAACACTACCAAAAGCGGCAGGGTCATCGCCAAAACTACACCGAGATCCAAATCGGTGCGGTGAACGCGTAAGGAGCAAGAACCATGGCACAGAAAAAGGGCGGCGGTTCCACAAGGAATGGTCGCGACTCCCAACCGAAGATGCTCGGCGTCAAGGTGTTCGGCGGCCAGAAGATTCCGGCCGGCTCGATCATCGTGCGCCAACGTGGCACCAAGTTTCACGCCGGTACGAATGTCGGCGTCGGCAAGGACCACACGTTGTTCGCGCTGGTCGACGGTCAGGTGAGTTACGCCATCAAAGGCCCGCGCAATCGCCAGACGGTGTTTGTCACGGCATTCTGATCGGCCAATCGTCGCGCGAGCGGCGGCTGGCCTACACCAAAGCCCCGGCCTGCCGGGGCTTTGGTCTTTCTGGCGACGCCGTAATATCAGGCCTCTACCCGAATCAAGACCATGAAATTTGTTGACGAAGCGACCATCGATGTCGTCGCCGGTGACGGCGGCAATGGCTGCATGAGCTTTCGGCGCGAGAAGTTCTTGCCGTTCGGCGGTCCGAACGGCGGCGACGGCGGCAAGGGCGGCAGCGTCTACGCGGTCGGCGACCGCAACCTAAACACGCTGATCGACTTCCGCTATGCGCGCCGCCACGAGGGCCGCCGCGGTGAGAACGGGCGCGGCTCCGACCAGTACGGCGCCGCCGCCGAAGACATCGTGATGCGCATGCCGATGGGCACAGTGATCAGCGACACCGAGACCAACCAGGTGGTCGCAGAACTGCTGGTGCCCGAAGAAAAAATGCTGATCGTCAAGGGTGGTGACGGTGGCTTCGGCAACCTGCATTTCAAGACCAGCACGAACCGCGCGCCGCGCCAGAAAACGCCAGGCTGGCCTGGCGAGCAAAAGAAACTGAAGCTGGAATTGAAGGTGCTTGCCGATGTCGGCCTGCTTGGTATGCCGAATGCCGGCAAGTCGTCGCTGATCACTGCCATTTCGAACGCGCGGCCGAAGATTGCCGACTACCCGTTCACCACCTTGCACCCGAACCTCGGCGTCGTGCGCGTTGCGCCGGAGCAGAGCTTCGTGGTCGCCGACATTCCGGGATTGATCGAAGGTGCATCCGAGGGCGCAGGGCTGGGTCACCTGTTCTTGCGACACCTCCAGCGCACGCACTTGCTGCTGCACCTCGTCGATTTCGCGCCCTTTGATGACGCGGTCGACCCGGTCGCGCAAGCCAACGCGATCGTCGACGAGTTGAAGAAGTACGACCAGTCGCTTCACGACAAGCCGCGCTGGCTCGTGCTCAACAAGATCGACATGGTGCCGGTCGAAGAACGCGAGAAGCGCGCGAAGGACTTCGTCAAGCGCTTCAAGTGGAAGGGTCCGGTGTTCCAGATTTCAGCGCTCACGCGCGAGGGCTGTGAGCCGCTGATCCGCGCGATCTACAAGCATGTGGCTTCGCTGAAAAACGTGGTGCCGGACGACCCCGATCCGCGCTTCGACGAGGCGCCCGCCACCTCGACGCCATGAGCGCGGCGCTCGAGCGCGCGCGGCGGATCGTGGTCAAGGTCGGCTCCAGTCTGGTGACGAACGAAGGTCGCGGCGTCGACGCTGAAGCGGTCGGCAACTGGTGCCGGCAGATGGCGGTGCTGGCGGGCGAGGGCCGCGAGATCGTGATGGTGTCGAGCGGCGCGATCGCCGAGGGCATGAAGCGCTTGGGGTGGTCGGTGCGGCCCCGGGAAGTTCACGAGCTGCAAGCGGCCGCCGCCGTGGGGCAGATGGGCCTGGCGCAAATCTACGAATCCAAGCTGCGCGAGCACGGCATGGGCAGCGCGCAGGTGCTGCTGACTCATGCCGATCTGGCCGATCGAGAACGCTACCTGAACGCGCGCTCGACGCTGCTGACTTTGCTCTCGCACAAGGTCATCCCTGTGATCAACGAGAACGACACGGTCGTCGTCGACGAGATCAAGTTTGGCGACAACGACACGCTTGGCGCGCTGGTCGCCAACTTGGTCGATGCCGATGCGCTGGTGATTCTGACCGACCAGCGTGGTCTGTACTCGGGCGATCCGCGCAAGGAACCCGACGCGCAATTCATCAGCGAGGCCAAAGCCGGTTCGCCTGAACTCGAGCGCATGGCAGGCGGCGCCGGATCGAGCCTGGGCCGCGGCGGCATGTTGACAAAAATTCTCGCGGCCAAGCGCGCTGCGAGCAGTGGCACGAGCACCGTGATCGCTCACGGGCGCGAGGTGGACGTGTTGATTCGGCTCGCCCACGGTGAAGCGATCGGCACTGCGTTGATCGCGCCCACGCACAAGCTCGCGGCGCGCAAGCAATGGATGGTCGACCACCTTCAGCTGCGTGGCGCAGTCGTGGTCGATGAAGGCGCCGCTCGCAAGGTGCGCGACGAAGGCAAGAGCCTGCTGCCGATCGGCGTGACCGATGTGCAGGGCGAATTTCACCGCGGTGACGTCATCGCCGTGCGTGGCTTGAACGGCGCCGAACTCGCACGCGGCCTCTCGAACTACGGCAGCAGCGAAGCCCGGTTGATCGCGCGCAAGCCGTCGAGCGAATTCGAAAGGCTGCTCGGCTACACGGCCGAGCCGGAGCTGATTCACCGCGACAATTTGGTGCTGGTGTAGCCACGACTCACGTCTGTGTGTGGCCGGGCCCGAACCCGTGTGAGTTCAGTCTGCCAGTTTCTCCGGTGGCGCCGGCATGTCGACCGGTGGGAGGAGCCCGACTTCGTGATGCGGCTCGTCGAAATACATTTGACCATCATCCCGGTGGTGCGGCCGCATCCCCGAACGTAGATATCGGTTGTGATGCGTGCCGCGCGGCAGGAAACGCGCGAGCTCGGTCAACGCCATTTGGTACACGTCGCGCTTGAACTCGATCACGAGCTCGAGCGGTACCCAGTATTCGTTCCAGCGCCAGGCATCGAACTCGGGGTGGTCGGTCGCGCGCAGGTTCATGTCACTGTCGCGGCCGACGAGCTGCAACAAAAACCAGATCTGCTTTTGACCGCGGTAGTGGCCGCGCGCGTCGCGCCGGATGAAGTGATCCGGCACCTCGTAGCGAAGCCAGTCGCGTGTGCGCGCGACGATGCGCACATGCTCGGGCACGAGGCCGACTTCTTCATGGAGTTCGCGGAACATCGCCTGCTCGGGCGTCTCGCCGTATTTGATGCCCCCTTGCGGGAACTGCCAGGAGTGAGTGCGGATGCGCTTGCCCCAAAACACCTGGTTTCTCTGGTTGAGCAGGACGATGCCGACGTTGGGTCTGAACCCTTCACGGTCGAGCATAATCAACCCCGATTTATTCGTTGAATTCATTATTACACCGGTGTGACGGGATTTAACCCCTGCGGTTTCCCTCAGCGCACGAGCGAGTTTCGCCAGCCCAGCCGGTGCCGCGCACAGCCGCTCCACCGTTCACGCCCAACGCCACAGCACGCCGCATGAAAGCTTCCCGGTTCTTCATCTCCACGCTCAAAGAAGCGCCCGCCGACGCAGAGGTCGCGAGCCACAAGTTGATGATGCGCGCGGGCTTCATCAAGCGGCTTGGCGCAGGCATCTACAGCTACATGCCGATGGGGCTGCGCGTGATCCGCAAGGTCGAGAACATCGTTCGCGAAGAGATGAACCGCGCCGGTGCGATCGAACTTCTAATGCCGGTCGTGCAGCCAGCCGAGCTCTGGCAAGAGACCGGCCGGTTTCAGAAGTACGGCCCCGAGTTGCTGCGGATCAAAGACCGCCACGACCGCGATTTCGTGATCCAGCCGACCAGCGAAGAAGTCATCACCGACATCGCACGGCAAGAGCTGCGCAGCTACCGCACGCTGCCACGGAATTTTTACCACATCCAGACAAAGTTTCGCGACGAGCGACGGCCGCGCTTCGGCGTGATGCGGGGGCGAGAGTTCACGATGAAAGACGCGTACTCGTTCGATCGCGACGTCGAATCCGCGAGCAAGAGCTACGACATCATGTTTGCCGCCTACACGCGCATTTTCGAGCGCATGGGCCTGACCTTTCGCGCGGTCGCGGCCGACAACGGTTCGATCGGCGGCGTGCGTTCGCACGAATTCCAGGTCATTGCCGACACCGGCGAGGACGCGATCGTGTACTGCCCGACATCCGACTACGCGGCCAATATCGAGATGGCCGAGGCCGTTGCGCCAGGCACGCCGCGCGCGGCGCCGAGCGCGGCACTGTTGAAGACGGCGACACCGGGCAAGGCGACCTGCGATGACGTGGCAGCGTTGCTCGGCGTGCCGCTTCAGAAGACCGTGAAATGCATCGTGCTGGCAACAGAGGGAAAGACCGAGCGTGTCGATTTCGGGCAAGTAACACTGTGGCTGCTGTTAGTGCGCGGGGACCATTCGCTCAACGAGATCAAGGCGAGCAAGGTGCCCGGCCTGAACGACGGTTTTCGCTTCGCGACCCCTGCCGAGATCGACGCGCAGTTCGGCTGCAAGCCCGGCTACCTCGGGCCGATCGAGCCGAATGGCGCAGAGCGGCAGCCGGTCACGGTCATCGCCGATCGCACCGTCAGCGCGATGAGCGACTTCGTCTGCGGCGCGAACGAGGTCGACTTCCACTTCACCGGCGTCAACTGGGGCCGTGACCTGCCCGAGCCCGATGTCGTCGCCGACATCCGCAACGTCGTCGCAGGCGACCCTTCGCCCGACGGCAATGGCGCGCTCGCGATCCAGCGCGGTATCGAGGTCGGCCACGTGTTCCTGCTCGGCTCGTACTACAGCGAGAAGATGAATGCCAACTACCTCGACGAAGCCGGCAAGCCGCAGCTGATGCAAATGGGTTGCTACGGCATCGGCGTCACGCGCATCCTCGGCGCCGCGATCGAACAGAATTTCGATGAACGCGGCATCGTCTGGCCGACCGCGATCGCGCCGTTCACGGTGGTGATCTGCCCGATCGGCTACGACCGCTCGGCCGACGTGAAAGCCGCTGCCGACCAGCTCCACGACGACCTGGAACGCGCCGGCGTCGACGCAATGCTCGACGACCGGGGCGAGCGCCCCGGGGCAATGTTCGCCGACTGGGAACTCGTCGGCGTGCCGCACCGTGTGGTGCTCTCGGACCGCGGCTTGAAAGAGGGGAAGGCCGAGTACCAGGGCCGCCGCGACACGCAGGCAACCTCGATCGCCATTGCCGAGTTGCTGCCCGCGTTGAAGGCCAAGCTCGTCGCATGAACGGCGCTCTCTCCCGACAAGGGAGAGCGCGGCGCAGCCTGACTGCCGCGGCCGTGCTGAGCCCGCTTGCGGCGTTGAATGCGGTCGTGCCGACGCGAGCCTGTGCTGGCACGCAGGTCGAAGAACCGCTCGCGAACGCGGTGCGCTCGGCGCTTGCTGCAGCGGTTAGTGATGCCGCGCCGCCGAAACCGCAGTTCGACACGATGGATGCCCGCCTGGCCTACCTGCGCTGGCTCGGCGACATGAGCAACCGACTCAAAAAGCGAGAAACCGAGCACCTGCGTCGTGTCGACTTTTTGGAGGCCGCCTGGTATGAAAGCACGCGCGCCGGGCTGGAGCCGGCCTTGCTGCTCGGGTTGATTCAGGTCGAGAGCGGGTTTCGGCGCTATGCCATCAGCAGTGCCGGTGCGCGCGGCTACACGCAGGTGATGCCGTTCTGGGCGCGACTGATTGGCGATGGCGATCCGGCGCGGCTGTTCCACATGCAGACCAACCTGCGCTTCGGCTGCGTGATCCTGCGCCATTACCTCGACCGCGAGCGCGGCGACCTCTACATGGCGCTCGGCCGCTACAACGGCAGCCGTGGCCGGCCGGAGTATCCGAACGCCGTGTTCGCGTCGCAGCGCTTGTGGCTCTACAAGCCGACGGTTGGCTAGTTCAAGTCGACAAGCTCGGCCCGCAGGCTCGGCCTGCGAAGCCAGGCCTACAAGCCCGACCAGGACTTCGGCGCGGCGCCTTGCACGCCGAGCAGCGACAGCACGCGCTCGACCGTGTCGTCAACCATCTCGTCGATGGTCTTCGGCCGGTGGTAGAACGCCGGCAGCGGCGGGAAGATCACGCCGCCCATTTCGGTCACGGCGGTCATGTTGCGCAGGTGAGCCAGGTTGAACGGCGTCTCCCGCACCATCAGCACGAGGCGGCGGCGCTCCTTCAGAACCACATCGGCAGCGCGGGTCAGCAGGTTGTCGGACAGGCCATGCGCGACCGCGGCGAGCGTGCGCATCGAGCAGGGCACGACCACCATCGCGTCGGTCGTGAACGAGCCGCTGGCGATCGCGGCGCCCACATCGGCCGGGTTGTAGGCATGGTCGGCGAGCGCTTCGAGCGCCGGGCGACTCAGGCCGAGTTCGTGGTGCACGTTAAGCACGCCGGCCGGGCTCGCGACCAGGTGCGTCTCGGTACCGGCGGATTTCAGCCGCCCCAGCAACCGCACCGCGTAGACCGCGCCGGTCGCACCGGTGACGCCGACGATGACGCGGCGGGATGCGTGTGAACTCAAGCGGCGGTCAGCAACGGTTGCAGTTCACCGGCCTCGTACATCTCCATCATGATGTCGGAGCCGCCGACGAACTCGCCGTTGACATAGAGCTGAGGAATTGTCGGCCACTGCGCGTAATCTTTGATGCCTTGGCGGATGTCTTCGTCCTCGAACACGTTGACGGTTGTCAGGTCGGTCGCGCCGCAAGCCTTCAACACCTGGATCGCGCGGCCCGAAAAACCGCACTGTGGAAACTGTGCGGTGCCCTTCATGAAGAGCACCACGCGGTGGCCTTTGACGATGTCGTCGATGCGTTTTTGGACGTCACTCATGGTGGTGGGGCTCGTGATAATGAAGAGTCCCCAACTTTATACGGCAATGCGGTCAGAGGTTTGTGTCGATGACGCCAAGGCCCCGTTGATCGACCCGGCTCAAAACGTGTACGAGACCCCGAGCTGCAGCAACGGCGTCATCCGCATGTCGCGAACCAGATCGTCCAGACTCTGGCCGGCGCCGACGCGCACGGCGCCGGCCGGGCTCTTCGCGATCAGCCCGAGGTCGGCGCTGATGCCCCAGCCGTTGCGAGGCGACAGGCCCGTGTAGCCGATGCCCACGTAAGGCAGGGTCGCGGTGTCGTTCGCGCCGTCGTTGGTGGAGGGCATCGGTGCACGGCCTTTCGAACGGCTGCCGATGCTGATTGCGCTGCCGTTCGCCCACCCGGGTTGGCCGACGCTCGGTGCGCTGCGCGGGCCGAAGATCAGGCCGCTTGTGGCTCGCAGGCCGCCGAGTTGAGCCGGGCCGACGAGCGAGCGGGCGAAGTAGTAGTCGCCCATCAAACTCGCGCTGCTGAGCTTGGTCGCCGGGCCCTCGACGCCGAGGCGCCACGGGTCGGTGGCGGTGACCAGCGAGAGCCGGCCTTGCCAGCGCGCCCAGGGCATCGGGGTCGAGCCAGCCTTCAGGCCATCACCATCGGCCGCCATCGCAGGCGACAAGGGCAGGGCAGCAAGTGCCCCGGCAAGCATCCACGCGGTCTTGCGCATCGCAGGTTCCTTTCGACAACAGGTTCCGGGACCGCGGTGGAAGGCCCGTCAGAAACCGCCTGCACCGCCCCTTCACTTTACGCCGTTGCTTGCGTGACGTGTTGCCATTGCAGCGGACACTGTCCCCCGACCCGGGTGTTGGCCGTGTCGTGTGTCACGACCCGACGGGCTGGCGCTTCCCGCCGGTGCAGCGCGGCTGCCTGCCGAGGTCGCGCCTGGTTTGGATATCGACGAAGCCTTGCGCGCGCAGCAGCGAGGTCACCGCATCGGCCTGGTCCCAGCCGTGCTCGAGCAGCAGCCAGCCACCCGGCGCGAGGTGCTCGTTTGCCCGGGCTGCGATCTCGCGCAGCGCGTCGAGCCCGTCGCCACCCGGCGTGAGCGCGAGCAGGGGTTCGTGTCGCAGCGCGGCGAGGTGCGGGTCGCCGCCGGCGATATAGGGCGGGTTGCTGAGGACAAGGTCGAAGCGCTGGCCGTCGAGGGCTTGCCACCAGGCACCTGGCTGCATCGCCACGTCGAGCCCGAGGCGCTTCGCGTTCGCGCGCGCGATTGAAAGAGCGGCTTCGCTGATGTCGGTGGCGAGCACCGACGCCCCAGAGCATGCGTGCTTGACCGCCAGCGCGATCGCGCCGCTGCCGGTGCCCAGGTCGACGACACGCGCTTGCTTTGCGCCCGCGTCGGCACCCGCCAGCAGTTCGATCGCCCAGTCGACCAGCACTTCGGTGTCGGGCCGCGGCACCAGCACGTTCGCGTCGACTTGCAGCACGAGGCCGTGAAACGCTTTCTCGCCGACGAGGTAGGCCAGCGGCTCACCAGCGGTGCGCCGAACGCACAGCGCGCCGAATGCCTGGCGCTGCGTGGCATCGAGCGCCGCGTCGTCGTGTGCGAACAGCCAGGTGCGCGGCTGCGTGAGCACATGCACAAGCAGCAACTGCGCATCGAGCCGGTCGAGGCCGGCTGCCTTCGCGTTACCGAGCGCGCCGGCAACCGTGAGCTCACCGCTCATGCATCGCCACTTTCGAGTGCCGCCAACTGCTCGGCCGCGCGCGCGGCTTGCAACGCAGCGGTCACGTCGTCGAGGTCGCCGTCGAGGATGAGTTGCAGCTTGTACAGCGTCAGGTTGATGCGGTGATCGGTCAACCGCCCCTGCGCGTAGTTGTAGGTGCGGATGCGGTCGCTGCGGTCGCCGCTGCCGATCAGGCCCTTGCGAGTGGCGGCATCTTTGGCGGCGCGTTCGTTGCGGTCCTTGTCGCGCAGGCGTGCGGTCAGCACCGCCATCGCCTTGGCCTTGTTGCGGTGCTGCGAGCGGTCGTCCTGGCACTCGGCGACGAGGCCGGTCGGCAGGTGGGTGATGCGGATCGCGCTGTCGGTCTTGTTGACGTGCTGGCCGCCGGCGCCACTGGCTCTGAACGTATCGATGCGCAACTCGGCCGGGTTCAGCGTGACCTCGTCCGCTTCGTCCGCCTCCGGCAGCACAGCCACGGTGCAGGCGCTGCTGTGAACGCGGCCCTGCGTTTCGGTCACCGGCACGCGCTGCACGCGATGGCCGCCCGATTCGAACTTGAGCCGCGCGTACACGTCGTCGCCCTCGATGCGGATCACCACCTCTTTGTAGCCGCCGAGGTCGCTCGCGCTTTCGCTCATCAGCTCGGACTTCCAGCCGCGGCGCTCGCAGTGTCGCAGGTACATGCGCGCGAGGTCACCGGCAAACAGCGCGGATTCGTCGCCGCCGGTGCCAGCGCGGATTTCGACGAACGCATTGCGCGCGTCGTCGGGGTCACGTGGCAGCAGCGCCGTCTGCAGATCCAAGGCCAGGCGCTCGACATCTGTCCGCGCTTCGGTAATTTCTTGCCGGGCCATCTCGGCCATGTCGGGCACGGCTGCGGATTCAGTCAGCATCGCTTGCGCATCGGCCAGGTCACGCTCGCGCTGCTCGAAGCGCCGAAAGCGTTGCACCAGCCCATGCACCTCGGCGTGCTCGCGCCCGAGCGCGCGGTAGCGCTTCATGTCGCTTGCGAGCGTCGGGTCGGCGAGCGTCGCGTCGAGCTCGTTCAGGCGAAGCGCGAGGCGCTCGAACTGTTGGCGGAGGGAATCTTTCATGCGGGGATCGGTACAAGAATCGGCACCAATGTCGGTGCTCAAACCAGCGAAGGCGCAGCGGCGCAATGGCGCGCTGCGAGCGGCGAGCGAGGTCGCCGCTAACGCGCGTCGTCGACCGGCGGCCGGGCGCTCTGGCGCAGGAACAACTTCGACACCGTTTGTGCGAGCTCCGCGCGGTGCTCGCCATCGGCCGCATGCAATTCGGCGAGCGTGCCATGCAGCATTTTTTGCGTGAGCCCACGCGAGAGCGCTTCGAGCACCGATTCGACGCTCTCGCCCTTCGCGAGCATCTTGCGGGCGCGCGAAATCTCGGTCGCGCGCCAGTCGTCGGCCTGCGTGTGCAGCGCCTGGATCAACGGCACCGAGCCGCGCTGATCGAGCCAGTGCACGAAGCTCTGCACGCCAGTTTCGATGATCGCCTCGGCCTGCGCGACGGCGGCCTGGCGCTTCTCGCCGGCGGTCTGCACCAGCGTGGAGAGGTCGTCGACGGTGTAGAGGTACACGTCGGACAACCGCGCCACTTCGGGCTCGATGTCGCGCGGCACCGCCAGGTCGACCATGAACATCGGGCGCTTGCGGCGCAGCTTCAACGCGCGTTCCACGGCGCCCAGGCCGATGATCGGCAAGCTGCTCGCGGTGCAAGAGATCACGATGTCGAACTCGGCCAGGCGTGCGGGCAAATCGGCCAGCCGCATCGCCTCGGCGCCGAAGCGGCCGGCGAGTTTTTCGCCACGCTCCAGCGTGCGATTCGCGACCGCGACCGCGCGCGGGTTGCGCGCTGCAAAGTGCGTTGCGACGAGTTCGATCATTTCACCGGCGCCGACGAACAGCACCTTGGTCTCGCTCAGGTCTTCGAAGAGTTGCGACGCGAGCCGCACCGCGGCCGCGGCCATGCTGATCGAGTGCGCGCCGATCTCGGTCGAGCTGCGCACCTCCTTGGCGACCGAGAACGAACGCTGGAACATCTGGTGCAGCGAGCCGCCGAGCGTGCCAGCGGTCTCGGCCTCGCGCACCGCAAGCTTCAGCTGGCCGAGTATTTGCGGCTCGCCGAGCACCATCGAATCGAGCCCGCTGGCGACGCGAAACGCATGCCGCGCCGCGGCGCCGCCTTCGAGCAGGTACGAGTGCTCGCGCAAGGTGTGCGCCGAAACGCCGCCGACATCAGCGAGCCAGTCGACCGCCGGTATGACGAGCCCCGGGTTGGCGCCGACATACAACTCGGTGCGGTTGCAGGTCGAGACGATCGCCACCTCGCTGACGCGCTGCAGGCGCTCGCGAAACGCCTGCAGGGTCGGCGCCAGCTGCTCCGGCGCGAACGCGAACCGGCCGCGCAAATCGAGCGGCGCAGTGGTGTGGTTCAGGCCGAGGGCAAAGACAGTCATTTTCCGAATTATAAAATCTGCTGCGTGCCCGCGCGCTTGACCTTCGTCAGTGGCCTTGCACATCGAGAAAGACACGATTGGGCCCGATAGACGCCATTTGGCATTTGCTGAATTTCTTCGCGCCCGCCCTCGGCGCGGGGTTGCTCACCGCCGCGTTCACGAAACTGCTGTGGCGGCGTGAGCTCAAGCCCGTGCGCTGGACACGGCTCGCGGCATGGGCGACGGCCGGCTGCGCGCTGGTGCTGGTAGCCGGGCTGATCGCCTTCGGTCACGACGGCAAGATGGCGACCTACGCCGCGATGGTCGGAGTCTGTGGGTTGACGTTGTGGGCCGTTGGCTTCGGCCCGCTCAGGCGTTGATTCGCAAGCTCAGGCGTCGACCGCTTCGCGCTGCAGCACCTCGCCGCGCAGCGAGTGCGAGTTGACCTCGGTGATGGTCACGTCGACCATCTGGCCGGTCAGGCGCGCCGAGTTCGGCCCACCCTGAAAGCTCACCATGCGGTTGCATTCGGTGCGGCCGCTCAGCTCGGCAGGGTCTTTGCGCGACGGGCCTTCGACCAGCAGCCGCTGCACCGTGCCGAGCTTGGAGTCACTGATCGAGCGGGCGCTTTCGGTGATCGCTTTTTGCAGCCGGTACAGGCGCTTCATCTTGTCGATCTGCGGCGTGGCATCGGCGAGGTTCGCGGCCGGCGTACCCGGGCGCGGGCTGTAGACGAAGCTGAAGCTGTCGTCGAAGCCCACGTCGTCGATCAGCTTCATCATCTGATCGAAATCGACCTCGGTTTCGCCCGGAAAACCGACGATGAAGTCGCTCGACAAGCTGATGCCCGGCCGCACCGCGCGCAGCTTGCGCACCGTGCTCTTGTATTCGATCGCCGTGTAGCCGCGCTTCATCGCCATCAGGATGCGGTCGGCAGCGTGCTGCACCGGCAAATGCAAATGGCTCACGAGTTGCGGCAGCTTCGCGTAGGCGTCTATCAGGCGCTGCGTGAATTCGTTCGGGTGGCTGGTGGTGTAGCGGATGCGCGCGATGCCGGGAATTTCAGCCACGTATTCGAGCAGCAACGCGAGGTCGGCGATGTTCGATGTTTGACCCATGATTCCGCGGTACGCGTTCACGTTCTGGCCCAGCAGCGTCACTTCCTTCACGCCCTGATCGGCAAGGCCGGCCACCTCGACCAGCACGTCGTCGAACGGCCGCGAGACCTCTTCGCCGCGCGTATACGGCACGACGCAGTAGCTGCAGTATTTCGAGCAGCCTTCCATGATCGAAACGAACGCGGTCGCACCGCTGACGCGCGCCGGCGGCAGGTGATCGAACTTCTCGATCTCGGGAAAGCTGATGTCGACCTGCGGGCGCATTTGCTTCGCGCGTGCATCGAGCATTTGAGGCAGGCGGTGCAGCGTTTGCGGGCCGAACACCAGATCGACATACGGCGCGCGCGCGATGATTTCCGCGCCCTCCTGGCTGGCGACGCAGCCGCCCACACCGATCAGCACGCCCTTGGCCTTCAGGTGCTTGACGCGGCCGAGGTCGCTGAACACTTTCTCTTGCGCCTTCTCGCGCACCGAGCAGGTGTTGAACAGGATCAGGTCGGCCTCGTCGACGTTGCTCGTCGGCTCGTAACCTTGCGCAGCGTGCAGCACGTCGGCCATCTTGTTCGAGTCGTACTCGTTCATCTGGCAACCGAAAGTCTTGATGAAGACTTTTTTTTGTGCGGTGCTCACGGTTTGGCCCAGGTCATCGTCGTCGAATCGTAGGTCCAGGTTTGGGCCTCGACGAGCGTGGTCGGCCAGGGGCGCACGGCGGCTTCGTCGGGGGTCAGGATCCACACATCGCGCACCTGCGCGCCGCCCATGTCGAGCGTGTAGTTCACGAGCCACTTGGCGCCTGAGAGCGTTGCGGCCGGCACGATCATGTTTTGTTGGTTGCGCACGCGCGAGCCGGGCGTCAGCGTCGTTGGTTTGCCGTTCAGCGTGAGGGCCGAGTCCTCACCAAAGACGACGGCACCGCGCAGGGTGTTTTGTGGAAACGTGCGCGACTGCGCAGCGGCGGAAGCGACAAAGCCGAGCGCGACGATCGCGCCCAGCGCACAGCGGTACATGGTGTTCATCCAGTGGCTGTCGGAGTGGAGGGAATACATATTTTAGCGTGCGACCCCGCGGGCTTACGATCGGTTCCCGCACCGTGTTTCGCCTCTGGAGTTGCCCATGTTCGGCATTGCTGACTACCCTTCGTTCGTGATCGCCGTGATCGTTTTCCTGATGATCCCCGGGCCCGGAAACCTCGCGCTGATCACCTCCACCGGCAAAGGCGGGCTGCGGGGTGGTTTCGCCTGCACCTTCGGCCTGATCGCTGGCGACCAGGTGCTGATGTGGCTGGCGGTCGCTGGTGTCGCCGCGCTGCTGAACGCGTACCCGCCGGCCTTCCATGCGGTGCAGTGGCTGGGCGCCGCTTATCTCGCGTGGCTCGGGTTGCGCATGGTGCTCGCCAAACCCGGTGACAAAGCGGTGCTCGAGATCGCGCCGCACCACTACGTCAGGCAGGCCTTCGTCATCACCTTGCTGAACCCGAAGGCGATCGTGTTCTACATGGCCTTTTTCCCGCTGTTCGTCGACCCGGCACGGCACCAAGGCCTGCTCACCTTCGGTGTGATGGCCGCGACGATCGCTGCGCTGACGTTTGCCTACGGCGTGGTCGTCGTGCTGTTGACGCACCGCCTCGCGGAGCGCCTGCGCGCGAACCCGAAGGTCTCGGGCGCGCTACAAAAACTGGCAGGCGTATTCCTGATCGGGTTCGGCGTCAAGCTCGCGCTGTCGCAACGCTGATTGGTAGGGTGACGGCCCGGCAGCGTCAGGTCGTGAACCGATCCTTCAAACCCGCCCAGCAGTCGGCGTAGCCGGGATCAAGCTGCGGGCTCGCGAGCGCAAAGCCGGTCGGGATGAACCGGTAGCGGCTCTCGAACATGAAGGCCAGTGTGTTGTCGAGCTTGTGCGGCGAGAGCTCCGCGTTGCTCGCGCGATCGAAGGCTTCTGTGTCGGGCCCGTGCGGCACCATGCAGTTGTGCAGGCTCGCGCCGCCGGGCTTGAAGCCTTCGGGCTTGGCGTCGTACTCGCCATGCACCAACCCCATGAATTCGCTCATGAGGTTGCGGTGGTACCAGGGCGGGCGAAAGGTGTCTTCCGCGACCAGCCAGCGCGGCGGGAAGACCACGAAATCGCAGTTCGCGGTGCCCGGCGTGTCGCTCGGCGACGTCAGCACCGTGAAGATCGATGGGTCGGGGTGGTCGAAGCTGATCGAGCCGATGGCCATGAAGTCGGCGGTGTCGTATTTCACCGGCGCGAGGTTGCCGTGCCAGGCGACGACGTTGAACGGCGAATGCTTCATCGGCGCGCGCCACAGGTGACCGCCGTATTTCTTGATGACTTCGTATTCGCCGGCCGCCGCCTCGAAGGCGGTGTTATCGGAAGTGGCCGCCTCGAAGGCGGCCACGGGCGCCTTGAAGTCGCGCGCATTCGCCAGGCCGTTCGAGCCGATCGGGCCTAACTCGGGCAGGCGAAAGTGCGCGCCGTAGTTCTCGCACATGTAACCGCGCGACGGGCCGTCCAGCAGCTCGACCTTGAACGCCACGCCGCGCGGCAGCAACGCGATCTCGCCGGGCTTGACCTCGAGCACGCCCATCTCGGTCACGAGCCGCAGCGCGCCTTGCTGCGGCACGACCAGCATTTCGCCGTCGGCGTTGACGAGCGCGCGCCGGCCCATCGAGCGCGTCGCGAGGTAGATGTGCGCGGCAACGCCGGTTTGCATTTGCGCATCGCCATTGGCCGCCAGCGTGCGGATGCCGTCGACGAAATCGTCGTCGACGCCGTCGGCTGCGTCACCCACCGGAAACGGATTCCAGCGCAAAGGCTCCGGCGCGAGCGCCGTGTTCGCATCGCCGCCGGTCTGCCAGAACGCCTGGCCGTACGCTTCGTAGCGCCCCGACACGACAGAAGGCTGGCGTCGGTACAGCCAGGTGCGGCGGTTCTCGTGGCGCGGCGCGGTGAACGCGGTGCCCGACAGCAGCTCGGGGTAGAGCGCGAGCGGCGCGCGCTGCGGGCTGTTGCGACCCTGCGGCAACGCGCCGGGCACGGCCTCGCTGGCGTACTCGTTGCCGAAACCAGTTTGGTAAATCGGGGGTGTCGTGGTGCGCATCGCGGTGGGTCAGGTTCGCGCCGGCGCCGCCGATTCGCGCGCCGCGACGAGCGCCTGTTTCAGCACGCCCTGCACGCCGATGTGGTTGGCCAGCAGCAGCACGAGGCGGGCGTTCAGCGCGTGGCTGTCTGCTGGCGCAAGCTCGCGGTGCGCGTCGATCAGCGCCTCGTAGAAGTCGTCGGGTGCGTCCAGGTTCGGGTCGGTGTTCAGCTTCATGGTGACGATCTCAGTGCCGCGCCAGCGCGCGCTCTAAGGCCGCGTGAAGCGCGTCGGCCGAGGGTTGGCGCCAGCGCGCGCAAACGTGTTGGTCGGGCCGCAGCAGGTAAACGGTGCCGGGCACCATGTCGTAGCGCTCGGCAACGAAGCCGTCGTGGTCGACGAGGCTGTGCATCACCTCGGTGTGCGCCGCGGCCTCGCACGGCCGCACGTGCACCACACGCAGCGGTGCGAGGCCTTCGGCCGCGGCCTGCAGTTGCAGCGCGATGCGAGCCGCGTCGGCACTGGCATAGACGAGCGCACAGAAACCGTCGCCCAGCTCGCGCAGCAGCCAGCTCGCGCGGTCGTCGGCACGTGTGACGGGCGCGTCGGCAGCGGCTGCGCCGGGGTGCATGCCGCCCTCGAAGTGCGCGGAGTCGGGCGTGTTGAGCGGCGATCGGGCGAGTGTGGTCGGTGTCGAGAGCCGGCCGCTGTTGACCAGCGTGCGCGCGAACGTGTGGTGCCTGGCGAGGTCGAGCACCGCGTCGCGGAACAGCAGGCTGATCTCGCTCTTCGGCGTGATGAAGTCGGTCGCGCGGGTGGAGTGCAGGATGTTCTCGTCGGCCGCGAATTCGCGCTCTTGTGCATAGGTGTCGAGCAAGTGCTCGCCGGCGTGCCCGCCGAGCACGGCGGCGAGCTTCCAGCCGAGGTTGTCGGCATCCTGCACGCCCGAGTTCGCGCCGCGCGCGCCGAACGGCGAGACGCCGTGCGCCGCGTCGCCCGCGAACAGCACGCGGCCGACGCGAAAGTGCGCCATCCGCGTGCACGCAAAGGTGTAGACGCTGGCCCATTCGAGCTCGAACGCCGCGCCCGCCATCGACGAGTGCGCCAGCAGCGCCTCGATGCGCGGGATGATGTTTTCGGGCCGCTTCTCGAGCTCGGGGTCGGCCTGCCAGCCGAGTTGGAAGTCGATGCGCCAGATGCCGTCGGGCTGCATGTGCATCAACACGCTTTGGTTCGGGTGAAACTTTGGGTCGAACCAGAAGCAGCGCTCGGCGGGCCGATCGAACTTCATCTTGACATCGGCGATCAGGAAGCGGTCGCGGAACACGCGGCCGGTGCTTTGCTGGCCGGTCAATTCGCGCAAGGTCGAGCGGCTGCCGTCGCATGCGACGACGTGGTCGGCGCGCAGCCGGTAGGGGCCGTCGGGTGTTTCGATCGTCAGCAGCGCGTGGTCGGCGTGCTGCTCGATGCCGGCCACCTTGTTGTTCCAGCGCATGTCGACCGCGGGCAGTTCGGCCGCGCGATGCGCGAGGAAGCCCTCGACGAAATATTGCTGCAGGTTGATGAACGCCGGCCGCTCGTGACCGGGCTCGGCGAGCAGGTCGAACCGGTAGATCTGCGCGTCGCGAAAAAAGACCTTGCCGACGTTCCACGACACGCCTTTGTCGACCATGCGTTGGCCGCAGCCGAGCCGGTCGAAAATTTCGAGCGTGCGCTTGGCAAAGCAGATCGCGCGTGAGCCGGTCGAGAGGGTGTTGTCGTTGTCGAGCAGCACGACGCGTACGCCGCGTTGTGCCAGGTCGATCGCGAGCGTCAGGCCGACCGGGCCGGCGCCGACGACAACGACCGGGTGGCGCGCCGGGGCGGCTGCGTTTTGATCGGCGTGGCGCCGGTGCGTGAACTGCAGCGCCTGAAAGTCGACGGCGTCGGTGGGCATCGCGTCAAGTTTCCAGCGCGTGCCACATCTCGATGTCGCGCGCGGCGGTCCAGATGCGCGGGTGGGGGAATTGGGTCACTTCGTCGAAGCAGCGGGTCACGTCGAACGGCATGCAGTGGTCAAAGATGACCCAATGCCCGTACGTGGGTTTGAGCTTGGCAAAGGTGTCTTTGTAGACGGCGTTCAGGTCCTTGCCGGCAGACACGCCGGCCTGCACGCTGGCGCGCACGTCGGCGATGAAGCCAGCTGTGCTTGCAATGCCTTCTTGTACGCGCGCCTCGCCGACCAGCGCCGGCCCGCGGCCGGGCACGAGCGCGAGCGGCTTCAGCGCGGCAACGTTCTCGAGCGTCTTCGGCCAGTCGTTGAAGTAGGCGTCACCCGCATACGGTGTGGCGTCGAACTCGACCAGATCGCCACTGAGCAGCGTGCGCTCTTGCGGCAGCCACACGACCGTGTCGCCCTTGGTGTGGCCGCGGCCGAGTTGCAGCAGTTGCACTTCGAGTTGGCCAAGCCAGATCGTCATCTTGCCGGTGAAGGTCATGGTCGGCCAGGTCATGCCGGGCGGCACGGTCTCGACGTTGCTGAACAGCCGCGGGAAGCGGCCGATCTCGCTCGCTTTGTCTTGCTCGCCGCGCTCGACGATCAGGTCGTAAGTGTCTTGGCTGGCGAGGATTTGCTGCGGCTGATACGCACTCGCGCCGAGCACGCGCACCGCGTGGTAGTGGGTCAACACGACGTACTTGATGGGCTTGTCAGTGACTTCGCGAATGCGGCGAATCACATCGGCCGCCATCGCCGGCGTGGCTTGCGTATCGGCGACCAGCACGCAGTCGTCGCCGATCACGATGCCGGTGTTCGGATCGCCCTCGGCGGTGTAGGCCCACGCGTGCTCGGAGATCTGCGCGAAGGTGACTTTCTTCTGCTCGAGATCGGCTTGGCTGGCGAATTGTTTCGGCGCGTTCATCGGTAGTCCCGGCATCTGGCAGCAGGTTTTGAGTTTAGTGGATTCGTTAGATGATGTGTAATCGCGTTTGTGATGGACTGATTCGAGCGTGACCGCATGGGCGAGCAAAGCGACAAGATCGACCGAAACCAGCGCGGCATCCAGAGCATCGAGGTCGGTGGCCAGTTGCTGCTGGCACTCGTGCACCACGGCCGGTCGATGGCACTGAAAGACTTGGCGCGCGCGGCCGGCATGGCGCCCGCCAAAGCGCACCCGTACCTCGTCAGTTATGCGCGCATCGGGCTGATCGAGCAAGACCCGCAGAACGGCCTTTACTTTCTCGGCTCGTTCGCGCTGCAGCTCGGGCTGATCAGCTTGCAGCAGGCGAACCCGGTGCAGCTGGCCACGCCGCTGATTGCAGAGCTCGCGCAGCGCATCGGTCACACCGTGGCGCTCGCGGTCTGGGGCACCCGCGGGGCGACGATCGTGCGGCTGGAGGAGTCGCCCGCCGCGGTGCACGTCAACATGCGCCACGGCACGGTGTTCTCGCTCGCGAACACGGCTTCAGGGCGCATGTTCGCGGCGTTTCAGCCACCGGCCGTCGCCCGCGTGCACCTGGAAAACGAGCGCGAACGGCACAAGACGCAACCCGATCCGGTGGTGGCCGGCATGCCGCGCGCGACAGCATTGCCGGAGTGGAAGGCATTCGATGCGCAGCTCGCCGAAGTGCGCACGCGCAGGTTGTCGCGATCGGTCGGCGAGGTCGTGCCCGGCGTCAACGCGATGGCCGCGCCGGTGTTCGACCACACCGGCGCGATGGTGCTCGCGATCACCGCGATCGGCCCGGCCGGCGTGTTCGATACAACATGGGGCGGCACGATCGCGCTGGCGCTGAAGCAGGCCGGCGCGCAGGTCTCACAGCGGCTCGGCGCGCCGGGTGCGTCGGGCGCTGAAATACGCAGTTCTCGCTGAGCAGTTTTTCGGTGAAGTCGAAGTGACACCCCGGAAAAGAAGAGGGCTTGCAAGTCATTGACTCACAAGCCCGGGGTGTTCTGGTGGCGCTTCAGGGATTCGAACCCCGGACCTGCGGATTATGATTCCGTCGCT
>ENA-OFDM01000328-OFDM01000328.1-metagenomes-genome-assembly--contig:-NODE-328-length-21143-cov-4.870732_pt1 | contig 21143 bp, 19 predicted proteins | sample MGYA00153385_OFDM01 | MGnify analysis MGYA00153385
CGGTTTCTGAGGATATCGATTCAGCGGGGCGCGGTGGTGTTGTTTCACGTGCGCCGGCGACGATGACAGCATCAAAACGGCCTGGTGTGGGTTCGTTCCAGGCGCTGATGAAATGAGGCGTCAGCTGATAGGCCAGCCCGTGTGCAACCGCCGAGATCCCAAGTGCCAGATACAAGAGCGAGGGACGCAACGACACTCGTTTGCTTAGCGATGGTTCAGTCATGGCTCCGGCCTCGATGCCGTGAGAAGGGGACGTAGGGACTGATGGCAGGTCAGGTTTATTTGTAATGGTGCTAAAAAGCTTCACAGGGCGGGCTCGATTTGTTCGAAAAAAGATGACGTATCACCAGCAGCCAGATTCGGCCGGAACATGTCTTGACGCTATTCCATCGGGACCAGAAGTAGCTGTGCTCTGCGCTCTGAACGAACGTTTAATCCGGTAATCTGGACGACACCGGAAGATTTTAAATCGACGCGTCCCTCCGCCAACCAGCGCAATACCTGCGGGTAGAGCTGGTGTTCCGCCGCCAATACGCGCGCGGCCAATGAATCGGCCGTATCATCTTGTGTGACTCTAACCGCTGCCTGCGAAATAATCGGGCCGTGATCTAATTTTGGAGTGACAAAATGCACGGTTGCACCATGAATTTTCACGCCTGCATCAATCGCCGCCTGATGGGTGTGCAGGCCCGGAAACGCCGGTAACAGCGACGGATGGATATTAATAATGCGCTTTGCAAAACGCTTAATAAACGGCTCCGATAACACCCGCATGAAACCGGCCATAACCACATAATCGGGTTTGAATTCATCGATTTGCTTCGCCAGCGCCTCGTCAAACGCTTCCCGCGATTCGTAGGCCGTATGATCCATCCCGATCGCCCTCACCCCCAGCTTGGCGGCCGTTTCCAGGCCTTTTGCGTCTGGTCGGTTGGCAATCACCGCACGAATATCAAGCGGCAGCGCCGAGCCTAAAATGGCTTCCATATTGCTGCCGCGGCCTGAAATAAGGATAACGATCGATTTCATGGTTTACGATGAGTAATAGATAAACAATAGCAAAACTAAATTATAGAACATCGATTGCCAGTGGGCATTCTGGCGCACTTTTAGTTGCGAAGCCGCGCTAGCGCTGGTGTTTGCAAATCCGATATTTTCCAGTGGCTTGGTTGTAGCAAAAGTCGCATGCACAACTTTACTCGCAAACACGTTGTTTCCTTAGCAAGGACGTTGACCAGCACTCTGGAGTGGTTATTGGCACTTCCACAAACCCGGCTCGGCTTCAAGCAACTGCTGCAGGTCCAGATTTTTGCGCTGCTGTTTATGATTTACACGATGATTCGGCCGTCCACGACCGGTTGGCATCCATTTTTCAACCCCGAAAACGTGGGCGGTTATGGCGGTGTCGCGGCATACTGAGAGGCAATCGCCGTCGTGTGTTTTTTAGCTAGCTGCTGTTTAAATTAGCAAACAAATTGAATAAAACAGATAAAGGCTAAAGCACAATCGCCTGCTTTTCCCCTTCCGCGCGCGCCTGAATTTCACCAATCACAAATACGGTTTCGCCATGTTCTCGCAGCAGCTGGGCGGCGCGTTCTGCGTCGTCTTTAGCGATAACGACGATCATGCCGATGCCGCAATTAAACGTCCGCGCCATTTCGGCATCATCGACATTACCATGTTGTTGCAGCCATTCAAACACGCTCGGTGCGACCCATGATTTGCGATCAATCACGGCCTTAACGTGCGGCGGAAACATGCGCGGAATATTCTCCGTTAAGCCACCGCCGGTAATGTGCGCCATCGCTTTCACCGCGATCGCTTGCATCAGCGCGAGCAACGGTTTCACGTAAATCCGAGTGGGCGCGATAAGATCAAGGGCTAAGCGAGCGTTTTCAGGCGCGTTCAAATCCACACCTGAACGTTCAATAATTTTGCGCACCAGCGAATAGCCATTCGAATGTGGCCCACTCGATTTCAGACCAAGGATGGTGTCGCCCGGCGCCATCGTTAGGCCCGTAATGATCGCGTCGCGCTCTACCAAGCCCACTGCAAAGCCCGCCAGGTCATACTCGCCTGCGGGATACATAGATGGCATCTCGGCAGTTTCGCCACCAATCAGCGCGCAACCTGCCAGTTCGCAGCCATAAGCGATGCCCTTGACCACATCAGTCGCGACCGGTACATCCAATTTGCCGCAGGCAAAATAATCCAGGAAAAAAATTGGCTCCGCACCCTGCACCAGAATATCGTTCACGCTCATGGCGACCAAATCCTGGCCAACAGTGTCGTGTTTGTTTAAATGGAACGCCAGTTTCAGCTTGGTGCCGACACCATCGGTGCCCGACACCATCACCGGGTTTTTATATTTTTTTGATACTTCCACCAGCGCACCGAATCCGCCAATGCCGCCCAACACCTCGGGGCGCATGGTGCGTTTGGCGAACGGCTTGATGTTTTCGACCAATTGATCGCCCGCATCAATATCAACGCCCGCCTCTTTATAGGTCAGGGGTGAAAGTGTACCGGGGGGAAGAAAATTCGGTGCCATGGGCGTCATAAAGAAAAGTGAAAGCAAAGAGGCAGAAAAAAACCCATAAATTGAGCTATTGAATTTGGCTGAATTTCGGTTAGGATAAGAGCAACAAAACCAAATTTTACTGGAAATGACGCCTAATCCGAAACGTTCTTTGATTCAAACCCACCTGCCGCTCAGCCAGCCCCGCCGTCCGCAGTGGCTTACACGGCTCCACGCGCGTGCGCACGCTCGCCCGCTCGCATGGCTGGATTTGCATTTGGTGACGCTGATTATTGTACTGATTGTCTTTGCGTTGCTGCTGTGGGCGCTTTCGCCGATCTTGGCACCATTCCTGGCCGCTGGCATTCTGGCTTATATTTTTGATCCACTGGTCAGTAAGTTGGTCGCGCGGGGCGTGCGGCGCGTTATGGGCACTGTGCTGGCGGTTTTAGCGCTCATTTTAAGCGTGGTGTTGTTGCTGGTGATTATCCTGCCGCTCTTTTACACCGAAATATCGCAGCTTATAGAGCAATTTCCGGCGTTGGTGGATCAAATCAAAACCACTGCACTGCCTTGGGTCAATCAAAAACTGGGCACCTCGCTTACGCTGGATCCGACGGTATTCCGTCGGTTTGTAACCGACAATCTGCAAGACGCTGGCGGCATTGCCAAACGGGTCTTCGCTTCGGTGGGCGTAGGCGGTATGGCGGTCGTCGGCTTTATGGTGAACCTTGCCTTGCTGCCCGTGGTGCTTTTCTATTTGTTGCGCGATTGGGATGGTATCGTTTCCAGCATCGATTTAATGGTGCCACGACGTTTTTACGATACCGTGTCGACGCTTGCGCGTGAGATCGATGCGGTGCTGTCAGAGTTTTTGCGCGGACAGCTTAGCGTGATGGTGTTGATGGCCGTATTTTATGTGGCGGGCATGTGGCTGGTTGGGCTGAAATTCGCGCTGCCGGTCGGGCTCATCACCGGAATTCTGGTGTTTATTCCCTATCTTGGTATTGGCATCGGCCTGTTGTTAGGCACTGTGGCAGCGTTGATGCAGTTCCCCTCAATTACGGGAGTGATGATGGTGTGGGCAGTGTTTGGTGTGGGCCAATTAATGGAAGCTTTTGTAGTGACGCCATGGCTGGTGGGCGATCGAATTGGCTTGCATCCAGTCGCTGTTATTTTCGCCTTGCTGGCGTTTGGCCAGGTATTTGGTTTCTTTGGTTTATTACTCGCGCTGCCGGTCAGTGCGGCTATTTTGGTTGGCTTACGGCACGTTCATCGTAACTACCGCGTCAGCGATCTGTATAAAAAATAAACGCAAAAATAGCGGTTAGCCGCTAAAAGGGCCGTCGCCACGCTTACTGTTTGACCTTACTATTTCGGCTTAACTTCCGCGCTGCTTTGAAAAGCGCAGTACGCTCTTTGCTGGTGCGAAGATGGGTCGATAGCTGCTCAAAAAAGTCACGTGAATTGTCAGTGGACGAGGCATAGCGCGCAACCAAAACAGACGCCTGGGCACCTAGCGTGACCGACACTACCTCTTCGGCACATACCATTTGTTCAGACGTGAGGGGCTTCAGACGGCGCTCTTTACTCGCGCCAGAACCGCTCGCGAAGAAGGTTTTTTGCGCACGATGTTTTTCAACTGCCAGCTTGGCACGACGCATAAAATAAGCACGCTTTTCCGCATCGTTAACACCGACCGCCAGCGTCTGGACAATTTCACGGATATTGCGCGTTTGATCCGTGACTCGTTTAACCACTTCCACAGCGCGCGCACCGTGGGCGGGAAGAAGTGCTTTGGAGATTTCAGCCAATAGCGAAATTTCATCATTGTTCAGCGCGGGATGATGGGGCGTCGTCATTGTTAGGGGTCTAAAAGTATTGTTGCGCGGGTCGGGTGGAAGGCTGCCGGACGTTGGGTCTAGGCGCTGTTCAAACGCGAGCATGCAAAGATTTAAGCTGGGCCAACGCCGTGCTGATTGGCGCCCGGCAATTGAGCAACGCCCGCGCCGAGATTGAGGTCTTTCGCAAAATCCAGCATTCGCTGAATGGACAGTTTCGCGCGTCGACCGATTCCTGCGTCCACTTCAATTTCATTCTTGCCGTTGTCCAAAACCTCGGCCAAATTTGCCAAGCCGTTCATCGCCATCCATGGGCACTGCGCACAGCTTTTGCAGGTCGCTGAATTGCCGGCGGTAGGCGCTTCTATGAATATTTTTCCCGGGGCAGCCGCTTTCATTTTGTGGAAAATGCCTTTGTCGGTCGCGACAATAAATTCAATCGCGTCCAGCGTTTGTGCGGCCTTGATAATCTGGGTGGTTGAGCCAACCACATCAGCCAGCCGCACCACGCTGGCGGGCGATTCAGGATGTACCAGCACCTTGGCATGCGGATGCTGCTTTTTTAATTCTTCCAGCTCAAAGGCTTTGAACTCATCATGAACGATGCATGAGCCTTGCCACATCAGCATGTCCGCACCGGTTTGCGCCTGAATGTAATTACCCAAATGACGATCCGGCGCCCACAATATTTTTTTGCCTTGCGTGTGCAAATGCTCAACGATTTTAAGCCCGATGCTGGACGTGACCATCCAGTCAGCCCGTGCCTTGACGGCAGCGCTGGTATTGGCATACACCACCACGGTGCGATCAGGATGCTCGTCGCAAAATTTATTGAATTCATCCGGCGGACAGCCCAGATCAAGCGAGCACTCCGCCTCTAGCTCCGGCATAAAAACACGCTTTTCAGGGTTCAATATTTTTGCGGTTTCACCCATGAAGCGCACGCCGCACACCACCACAGTTTTGGCAGGATGATCGCGGCCAAAGCGGGCCATTTCGAGCGAATCTGAAACGCAGCCGCCAGTTTCTTCGGCCAAATCCTGCAAATCAGGATGCACATAATAATGCGCAACCAATACGGCGTCTTTCTCTTTCAACAATCGCTTTATTTTTGCTTTAAGCTCAACCCGCTCCGCAGGTGAAGGCTCATATAAAACTTTCGCCCACGCATGCTCGGTGGAAATTTTAGTGTCCAGCTTACTCGGGCTGTAATTGCGAGGATGATCGTACTCAATACGGATGGGGGCAAGTGTAGGCATAGGAATATTTAATCTTTATTGTGCGTGGTAATCACCAGCAACAAGTGTTGATGTTATGTGACTGCATTTCTTGTCTGAAATTGCATCGCTTTCCATTCATTTTTGTTCATGACATCGCGCAATGTGTTGACAGCATCCCATACATCCACAAAACGGGTGTACAGCGGCGTAAAACCAAAGCGCAATAAGTCGGGTTGGCGGAAATCGCCGATCACGCGACGCGCAATCAGCGCTTGCATAATCGCATAAGCGTGCGGATGGGCAAATGAAAGGTGGCTCGCGCGCCGCGCGTGCTCGCGCGGCGACACGCAGTTGAAGCCAAATGGAGCGCAATGCTTATCCATCAATTGCCAGAACAGATCGCTCAGCGCCAATGATTTTTGTCGCAGCGCTGCCATGGAGATATTGTCGAAGGTATCTAGCCCGCATTCCAGCGCCGCCATCGAAATGGCTGAATGAGTGCCGCACAAAAATCGATTCATACTTGCTGCTGGCTGGTAATCAGCCGCAAAACTAAATGGTGCGATATGGCCCAGCCAGCCCCCAAGCGGTGTCGACATTTGCGTTTGAAGCGATTTGGTCACATACAAATACGCAGGCGCACCCGGCCCGCCGTTCAGATATTTATAACCACAGCCCACGGCAAGGTCGGCCCTGGATTCTGTTAGCGCGACCGGCAACGCCCCCGCGCTGTGGCTGAGATCCCAAATAATGCGAGTGCCCGCAGCGTTTGCGCGCTGGTTCAGCGCGGCCATATTGTGAACATGCCCCGTGCGGTAATCGACCTGGGTGATCAGCGCTGCCGCAACTGTGTGATCAAGTGCATTTTCGATCTGATCGGCTTCAACCAACTTCAATTGGTATTTATTTCCTAACAGCTCGTTCAAACCTTGCGCGATGTACAAGTCAGTGGGGAAATTTCCGCGCTCCGAAATAATCACGCGGCGTTTCTCGTCGTTCGCTATGCGCGGCAATTGTAGTAAGGCCGCGAGCAGCTTAAAAATATTGATCGAGGTGGAATCGGCGACGATGACCTCATCGGCACCAGCACCGATTAACGCCGCAATCTTTGCGCCTATTTTTTGCGGAAGGTTAATCCAGTCATGCTGATTCCACGACCGAATCAAATCGCGTCCCCATTGCTGCTCGACCACGTGGGCAATATGTGCCGATGTTGTGCGAGGTAGCGCGCCCAGTGAATTTCCGTCAAGGTAGACCATGCCGTCATCCAAGCTGAACCGCGCTCGGGCATGACTTACCGCATCTTGATTGTCAAACTGGATGCAGGCTTCACGCGTTGCCGCTGCAGTGGCGGTGAATTTGGAAATTGTTTTCATAATCAATTATCGCAGAGCTGTCGGTCTCGCTAACCTCGGTTATTATTATTGTATGAATCCAAATCATTTAAACGTTACGCGTCTCGCTGAGCGGCATGCCGCGCATACGGTTTTGCAAGCTTCGGCATGGGTACTGCGGTTTGCGGAAATGATTCCGAAGCAGAAAGCTGCGTTGAACCTAGCTCGCGCCGAGGTGCTAGATGTCGCGCTAGGGCAGGCTTTGGATATCGCCGCAGGGCAGGTTTTGGACCTCGCCGCGGGCTCGGGCCGTCATTCACGCGCGCTGGCAGCGATGGGTTATGCGATGTTGGCGGTAGATCGTGACTTGGACGAATTTGTTGCACCACCGCCGGGTGTGACCTTATTTAAGGCTGATCTTGAGCTTAATCCGTGGCCGTTTGCAAATCAGCAATTTGCCGGAGTGGTGGTGACCAATTATTTGTATCGCCCCCTGCTACCATTCATTGTTGCGGCAGTCGCACCAGGCGGGATACTGATTTATGAAACATTTGCGATCGGTAATGAGCAGTTTGGACGACCTTCGCGCGCTGAATTTTTGCTTCAACCTGAAGAGCTGCTCGACGCCGTGCGTGGTGAATTGCAGGTCATCGCGTATGAAAATATGTTCATAAAAGAACCCAAGCCTGCGACGGTTCAGCGTATTGCTGCGATCCGTAAAAATTGTGACAGTAATTGAAACCCTTTATCTAGAGAGGTGTTTGGCAAATATGTGCTCGGAAATGCGCGCCAATGCTGGAGTTTATCAATTAGTTGACGCTGCACCGCCGCTTGCACGCGGTAAAAAAAGCGGCTTAAACGCGCTAACGTTCGAATAAGGATTTTTTTGTGGGAAGCCATCCCGTTCGAGTGCCGGATGGGGCTTGGGTTTAAGCGCAATAAAATCATTAACAAATAAACTTTCTGTCGTCTCACGCGTGTTGGCCGACACATGCGTCAATTCGCATAGTTGGTCGAGTGTGCGCACGCCGTCTGCAAACACTAAAAATCGCTGCAGGCGTAGATGCAATATTTACGCTTCTTGCGCAATTTATACGTAGCCGCGCTGTGTTTTACGCAACACGCTATCGACTGCAAAATCTGCTCCTGTCGCTTTTGTGACACCTGGGGTGGTACTCAATATTGCAGATGCGGTCAACAAAATTGGCTTGGCCGTGATCGCGGTGTCGGCTGCTAGTCTGGTAGCCCGGGACCGCGAAATCAAGGACGCAATGGCAGTCTATAAAGCGAATTTTAGTATGGGTGTTCTGGTCTAAGTGCGGAACCCAACCTCGCGGCACGGGTCTTAAAGGTGTTGGTCTTAAAGAAACTCCTCAGCGAAAGGTTAGGTAAACCCAGGCTGCCAGGGCTGACCAAAAAAACCGGTCGTCAAATGCGAAATGCACCCGGCGCTTTGGATAGGTTAAAATGCGCGCTTGCCTATTTTTATGTGGCTGCTCCTGTGCGGTCCCTAATTAATTCTGACATCTACTTCATGTTTACTCCACGCTTATGTTGACCGGAAGTCTCGTTGCCATTGTTACGCCCATGCTGCCCGACGGTGCGCTTGACTATCCACGTCTTAAATCATTGATTGATTGGCACGTGGCCGAGGGCACGGACGGGATCGTGATCGTCGGTACCACTGGCGAATCCGCGACAGTTGATTTCGATGAACATTTCTCGCTAATTAAGGCAGCGGTTGAATATGCGGCGAAACGCGTGCCGGTGATTGCGGGTGCGGGAGCCAATTCAACCAAAGAAGCCGTAAACCTGACTGCGTTTTCGAAACGCGCGGGCGCGGACTACGCTCTTTCAGTAGTGCCGTATTACAACAAGCCGACGCAGGAGGGGATGTACCAGCATTTCCGCACGATCGCGGAAGCTGTCGATATCCCCGTCATTCTCTACAACGTACCGGGCCGCACGGTCGCAGATTTGAGTGGTGATACCACCATGCGGCTGGCGCAGATTCCGAACATCGTCGGCATCAAAGACGCGACCGCCAATATGGCGCGCGGTGCTGATTTGCTGATGCGTGCACCTAAAGATTTTGCCATCTACAGTGGTGAAGATGTATCGACGCTCGCGCTGATGTTTTTAGGCGCGCACGGCACGATTTCGGTGACCGCGAACGTGGCGCCCCGGCTGATGCACGAAATGTGCGAGGCCGCGCTGAAAGGCGAGCGTGCCAAGGCAATCGAAATCAACAACCGGCTCATGGGCCTGCATAATCAGTTGTTCCTGGAACCCAATCCTATTCCCGCAAAATGGGCGCTCAATCAGATGGGCCTCATTGAAACGGGTATTCGTCTTCCGCTTCTGCCGTTCGAATCCCGGTTTCACGCGCAGTTGCGCGAGGCGATGCGTGCGGCTGGCATTCATGATCTTGTAAAGGAATCGGCCTGAATATGTCGAAATTGTCGAAGTTTGTTGTTCCTAAAGCCGCATGCATTTGCGGTTTAAGCGTAGTGGCAGCACTCACGGTATCCGGCTGCACCATGTTTGGCCTATTCGGCGCAAACAAAAACACTGATTACCGCACCCAAGGCGGCAAAATCGCTGCGTTGGAAGTACCGCCTGACCTCACCTCACCCACGGTGGATGACCGCTTTGTCATACCGGATGGGAAGGCAACGACGTACTCACAATACAGTCAGCGCGGCACGGGCAGTACGGCAAGCGTGCCCGGCAGCGGTACTGTTGTGGGCTTACTCAAAATTGATAACGCACGGGTCGAGCGCGCGGGTGAGCAACGCTGGTTGGTGGTGAATGCGACGCCGGAAAAAGTATGGCCTGCTTTGAAAGAGTTCTGGGCGGATGCAGGCTATGTGCTGAATCGTGAAAACGCGACGATTGGCATCATGGAAACCGATTGGCATGAAGATCGCACCAGAATTTCTCAGGACATTATAAGAAACACCTTGGGGCGATTTTTGGATGGTCTATGGTCATCAAACACGCGCGATAAATTCCGTGTTCGCGTCGAGCCGGGCCTTGAGGCCGGTACAACCGATATATTCTTAAGTCACCGCGGTCTCGAAGAGATTTATACCAACCTCGACAAGACCAGCACGGGTTGGCAGCCTAGAGCCCCCGACCGCGATCTGGAGGCAGAAACGCTCAATCGCATGATGGCGAAGTTCGGTGTCGAGGCAAGCAAAGCGACGGCATTGGCCACTGCTGCCGTGTCCGGATCGGCCGTGCCAGGATCTGTCAGCAAGGCGACCTACGACAAAGCCAAAAACGGTCCGCTGGTGGTGAGCGAGCCGTTTGATCGGACATGGCGTCGGGTCGGCTTGGCGCTGGACCGTACCGGCTTTACAGTCGAAGATCGTGATCGCTCGAAGGGCTTGTTCTTCGTTCGCTATATTGATCCTGAAGGCGATTCCAAATCATCCGATAAAGGTTTCTTGGATAAGTTCGCTTTCTGGCGTAAGGACGATCCTGCGTCGAAGCCGCAGTACCGTATTTACGTCGTTGAGGCTGCTGGTGTGACCAATGTTGAAGTGCAGACCGGTGATGGTAAGCCTGATAACTCAGCAACGGCGAAACGTATTCTGTCACTGCTGCTTGAACAGCTGAAATAATTCTGGCGGTGGGGAACTGAAAATAAGCGAAAAAAGTGGGCTCGTCGCCGGCGATGAGCCCACTTCACTTGCAGACGTTTTTTGTGAATCGGGAATGAGCGCATGCGGGCTTCGCGGTATTTTTTATCCAGCTTTTTTGTGATATCGCTCATGGGTTTTTTCACCGATTTTTTAATTGATGTGCCGCTATGTCGTTAAGATTTACGTCGCTTGGTAGTGGCAGTCAGGGCAATGCGCTTATTGTCGAAGTAACGGCAGGCTCCAGCACCACTCGCGTCATGATGGATTGCGGTTTCGGCTTGGCAGAAGCCGAACGCCGGCTGGCGCGTTCAGGGCTGTCGCCCAGCGATCTTGACGGCATCGCCGTGACCCACGAACACTCGGATCATATTGGCGGCGTAGCGCGGTTTGCGCGTAAACACAGAGTACCGGTCTGGTTGACGTATGGCACCGCAAAAGTATTGCGCGATACTTCGGTGCCTGCGGTGCTGCTGCACCATGTTGATCCGCACCAACCGTTCGCCATCGGTGATATTCACGTGACGCCCTACTATGTTCCGCATGATGCGAACGAGCCCGTGCAATACGTGTTTTCCGATGGCGCGAAGCGGCTCGGGGTGCTGACCGATACGGGGACATTGACGGTGCATATCGAGGAAACGCTATCGGGTTGTGATGCGCTTGTGCTCGAATGTAATCACGATTTGGATATGCTGATGAATGGCCCGTATCCGGCATCCCTTAAACGTCGTGTTGCCGGTAAGTTTGGGCATCTCGACAACGCCACGTCTGCGCAATTGCTGACGCGCATTGATTGCACCCGCTTGACCCATTTATTTGCGGCACATCTGTCATCCAGTAATAATTCACCCGCGCTAGCCCAGGCCGCCTTGGCGGGCGCGATGGGCTGTGAAAGCAGCTGGGTGGGCATTGCCGATCAAGATGCCGGATTCGAGTGGCGCGATGCCTGATGGCGGTGAGTGGAGGCCGTTGGTGCAGTAGCCGTAGCGTCGGAACTGTCGGTAGTAATAATCAACGCCACAAATAAAAACGCCGACTCGAAAGTCGGCGTTTTTGTCAGACCAAAATAAATTTGGATCTGAGCCTTTCGCAGCGGGCGAAAATTACTTCTTCACTGCATCTTTTGCTGCGTCTTTAGCGGCTGCACCCGCATCTTTAGCAGCTTCAACAGCTTTGCCAGCAACGTCTTTAGCGGCGGTAGCACCAGCAGCGGCTGCGTCCTTAGCAGCGCTGGTAGCATCTTTACCAGCTTCAACCGCTTTAGCGCCAGCATCTTTAGCAGCGTCAGTAACGGCACCAGCGCCCGCTTTGGCAGCGTCGGTGGTTGCGGTGGCAGCGTCGGTGATAGCTTTAGGCATTTCGACTTTTGGGGCTTCTACTTTTGGCATTTCAACTTTTTTGGCTTCTTCTTTACCGCAGGCGGTAAGACCAACAGCAATAATTGCAGCAACTAGGATTGACTTATTCATGGCGACTTCCCTTGATAATTAATATGAAAAAATTTTGATCAAAAATTTTTATCGGCTTTGTGATTTCTAACAGCTTCGCAGCAAAACTTTTCTGAAAGCGATCAAATTACCCCTACGCTCTTTCAACACTGATCTGTTCCAAAGCGATTTTCAACCGAATTAAAGTATAGCATTTGTTTGACGCACTGCACAATATAGGCAAGAAAATGTAGAAAAATCCGTGAGTTGCGCTTGTTCCTGCTTGTTTTGATCCCTGCATATTACAAACCAGCGGCACCGCCAACCGCTACAAGTTCCGTGCCTTCCCAAATTTCTTCAAACCGGTCGATAAAAGGTTGAGTCGAATTTGCATCGTGCAGCGTAAGCACCGAGCGCTGATTTTGAAAGTAGGGCTTCCGCCAAAAGTGCGCATTGTCCGCGATGATCATCGCATCTTTTGCCTCACGTGCCTGGCCGACCGTCCGATGAATTTGAACCTGCGTGGAATGCAATTGCATGAGCATCAATAGACGCGGCAATTCGCTTTCGATCGCGGTGGTTTCATGCAGCGCGATACGAATCCGGCTGGCGCGGTTTTTCAGCAGCAGCGTTTTTAGGACTTCAATACGGGCAGGTCGTCCAAAATCGCGTTCGCGGAGCGTGGTGGGCTGTGCGTCAAATATTCGAAGTTCGCGCGTTGCGTTGGCCACCACCTGATCAATGGCCAGCAGCGCTTCCGCGTTGGATTCCATTATTTGGTAAATAATTTCAGGTGTTGTCATAGGGAGGCTTTAAGGGAGGCTATAAGTGAATAAAAACAGGGTCACAGGATCTGCACGTAACCGTTCGCCACCAGATTTTGCAGCAGCATATGTGACGATAGCGAAAGCTGCGCCACATCGCGAGGTGCCAACATTCTGGTATTGGCGAGTGCGCGCCACATCAGGCGATCTTTGTTTGGCACATCTGTAGAAATTTGCAGTTCATCGCCATTGATGAAAAACATATTATCGACAAATAAAAATTTTGTCTTCAAATCCAGCTCAACGCCATTAGTTTTAATTTTCTGGAGAAAAGTTCGAGTCGATATTTTTCTGTCAGGCGCATCAAAAAAAACGTGCGATTTGGGTTCGGTAAAGAATCGACCCGCAAATCGTTTGATCATGACCGTTTGGCTCGCCGCCTGCGTGACTTGCGCAAGGATTTGCGTGAGGCGAGCTTGCATGTTGCGGTCGATGCTGCCGGGCGCCTCGGTTGCTGATAAATCACGGTCTTCGTACACCCCAACAGGGGCTAATTCATCGCGCAAAAAATCCAGAAAATCGTATGAAATTTCGGCAGCACCCGGCGCGCGAAAACCGATAGACCATGTGACGCAATCGGTTTCTGCCACGCCGTGATGAGCATAGCCCGGCGGTAGATAAAGCATATCGCCCGTTTTCAATACCCATTCCTGTTCGGGCTTGAAATTCGCCAAAAGTTTTAGCGGAACATCGGGCGCGAGAGATAAGTCACGTTGCGCCGAAATTTGCCAACGCCGCTCGCCAGTGCCTTGTAACAAAAAGACATCATACGAATCAAAATGCGGGCCCACACCGCCGCCTTTAACGGCATAGCTCACCATCAAATCATCAATTCGCGCATGCGGAATGAAACTAAATTTCTGCAATAACTGATGCGCCTCGCGCGAGAAATGTTGTGTGTCCTGAACCAGAACTGTCCAAGCCAACTTTTTCACCGTACCGAAAAGTTTTTTGGAAATCGGCCCTTGATGCATTTTCCATTGGCCTTTGCTTCCTTCGGGTTTGGTGATTAATCGGCTCTCGGCTTCTTCGCGTCCCGCCAGTTCGATAATTTCAGCCTGAGTTAGCGGGGCTTCAAAATCGGGAAACGCGTTACGAATCAGCAGCGGTTTTTTCTGCCAATAGTCCCTTAAAAATTTGGCTGGCGTGAGGCCATTCAGATGCGTCAGCGCAACATTTTTTCTCATGAAAATTTTTCCAAATAGGCGTGTGGCAAATTAAAAATAAAAATGCGCTAGAATTAGTCAGGCGAAATTCTGCCATAGTCTCTATTAGTAATTTTGCCGTCAAAGTTCGCGGTTCACGGTTCGTTGTTGTTGAGTTTGCTGCGCTTGGTCGCTTCTGGGTTACTTTTTAGTTCTGGGTTACTTTTTAGTTATATCGCACTCTGTTCACTATTCAATCAATAATTTTATAATCGCTTCACTATTGATGAGATCAAAAACAATGCTGCATATCGGCTCTGCTGCCCCGTCATTTGAACTTCCGGACGCGAGGATGGAAATGATCCAGCTTTCCAGCTTTCGTGGCAAGAAAAACGTGGTTCTTTATTTCTATCCCAGAGACGGCACGCCCGTATGCACGCGCGAGGCAATCGAATTCTCGGATAGTGAAGAAGAATTTTCTGAATGTGACACCGTCGTGATGGGCGTATCCCGCGATGACTGGATGGTGCATGAAGAATTTTGCGACAAACATGGCATATCGGTGCGGCTGCTTTCTGATACAGATTGCGAAGTGTCACGGAAATATGAAGTCATGATGGAACAATCAGGCGATGGTGCGAGCAATAGCGCTGACGCCAACGCCAATGAAAATGGCAAAGCGGGCAGCAATGGCGGGTCGCATGAAAGCGTCCGGCGCTGTACCTTCATCATTGATAAAAAAGGTGTCCTGCGACATATTTTGCACGACATGAATCCACGCGAACACGTGGACAAGGTTTTAGGATTAGTACGACAAATTCACGGGCATTGATGCCCGGGAGTATTTTTTAACTCAATTCACTTTATAAATGATCATTTCACAAGACGCCGTTGTCAGTCTCACCTATGAACTCTCCGACAGCGATGGCAATATGCTCGAAGAGGCAGGCACCAAATTAGCGTATGTTCACGGCGGCCACGGCGGGATTTTTCCGCTGGTTGAAGAAGGCCTGAATGGCAAAAAAGCTGGAGATGAATTTTCGATTTCGTTGGAGCCGGAGGATGCCTTTGGCGACTACGATGAGAATCTTATTCGGATTGAGCCCAAAGCGGTATTTCCGGCCAATATCGAAGTGGGTGCGCAGTTCGAAGGTCTGCCCCCTGGCGACGAAGATGATAAGTGGGTAGTCTATACCGTCACCAACATTGCGGATGATCAGGTTGTCATCGATGGCAACCATCCTTTGGCGGGCGAGCGTTTGCTGTTCAAATGCACAGTGGATACTGTGCGCGAAGCCACCGCCGAAGAGTTGTCGCATGGCCATGTGCATGGTGAACACGGGCATCATCATTAATTTCGTCTGAGGCGACCACAACCGAAACTATGGCCGCTGAGCCATTTCACTGCTGTGGGCAGAAGCCCACCTGATTTGACCGAAAGCGGAGTCACGCGACCCTACGCGTACAGTCACTTTGACCCAGTTCACGAACGGGCTGCCGACGCGTGGCACGTGGGCAACGTTGCAGATGGTCTGTTTGTTCAGCGGGCTGTGATACGTTGCAACGCGAAGCCGGGGGGCGGTCGCCGTGGGCAACAAGCATTGGTTTTCTGAACGCTGCTAACGCTGCAAAAAGTGTCTTCATTTATTTATTTTCTAAGAGCTGTTCGTAACAGATCTTGAAGCCGATACAGCGCAGCCAACGCCTCTTTCGGCGACAGCTCATCGGGCTTTAAATCTTCCAGCGCGTCCAAAGCGGGACTATATTCAACCTCTAGCACTGGTGGGGTCGCCGAGAACAAATCGCCTTGGGGATGTCGTCCTGCTTGGGCTTGCTCTAATTCGCCAAGCTGTTTTTTTGCCACACGAACAATCGATTTTGGCACGCCCGCCAGCTGCGCGACCTGCAGTCCATAGCTCTGATTCGCCGGGCCGGATTCGAGCTTGTGCAGGAACACAATCTTGTCTTTCATTTCAACTGCATCGAGATGCACGTTGGCAAGATTGGACAGCTCGGCATTCAACCGCGTCAGCTCAAAATAATGCGTCGCAAATAAACAATAGCAGCGCGTTGTTTCCGCCAGATGTCGCGCGATTGCATAGGCTAGCGAGAGGCCGTCGAAGGTCGAGGTGCCGCGACCAATTTCATCAATCAACACCAGTGAATGCATCGTCGCGCTGTTCAAAATTGCGGCGGCTTCGGTCATCTCCACCATGAACGTCGAGCGGCCACCGGCGAGGTCATCGGAAGCGCCAATCCGCGTCATGATCGCGTCAATCTTGCCAATCTCAGCTGATTTCGCGGGCACGAATGACCCGGTGTGCGCGAGCAGCACAATCTGTGCGACTTGCCGCATGTATGTCGATTTTCCGCCCATGTTCGGGCCGGTGATTAATAGCAACTGGCGCGAACGGGAAAGCTCGCAATCATTCGCGATAAAACTTTCGACCTGGCTTTCAACGACGAGGTGACGACCGCTATCAATCGAGACGCGATCATCATCAATAAACGTGGGGGCTACCAATTTGAAATCGCGCGCATTCGCGGCGTTGGCACACAGCACATCCAGCTCGGCCACTGCGCGGGCCAGCGCATGCAAGACTGAAACATCGGGCAATAAACTATCCAGCACTTGATCGAATAAAAATTTCTCTTTCGCCAGCGCTCGCTCGCCAGCGGACAGCGCCTTATCTTCAAACGCTTTTAATTCCGGCGTGATGAAGCGCTCTGCATTTTTGAGCGTCTGGCGGCGTCGATAGTCATCGGGCAGCGCGCCATTTTTGTCCAACTGCCCTTGCGTGATCTCGATGTAAAAACCATGAACCCGATTGTATTCCACGCGCAGGCTCGCAATCCCGGTACGGGCGCGCTCACGGGCTTCGAAGTCGAGCAGAAAACTGCTCGCATTCGACTGCATGCCGCGTAGCTCGTCCAGTTCCGCATTGAAGCCATCGCGAATCACGCCACCATCGCGAATCATAATTGATGGCTCATCTTTAATGGCCGCAGCAAGCCTAGCGTGGATCAGCGGTTCCGGGCAAAAATGCTCCAAGCGCCTCGTCAGTGCTAGGGTTTTAATATTGAAAAGCAATTGATGTAGCGATGGTGCTGCCGCTAAAGCCTCCCGCAACGCACTCAGATCGCGTGGCCGCGCCGTCTTTAAAGCGACTCGTGTGACGATACGTTCAATGTCCGCCCAATCACGGATGATGTGGCGAATATTCATTACATGTGACGCCAGGGAGGCGCTCGCCTGTAAGCGCTCTGCAATAACGCGCCGATCGCGCAGCGGGTGATGCAGCCAGTCGCGCATCATGCGTGCGCCCATGCTCGTAACCGTCGTATTCAGCAACGAAAAAAGGGTCGGTGACGCATCGCGATTGATCGTCTCAGAAATTTCCAAATTGCGGCGAGTTGCCGCATCCATGCGAATAAATTCGTCATCACGTTCAACCGACAAACCCGTAATGTGCGGTAGCGCCGCGCGTTGAGTTTGCTGCACGTAATGCAGCAGCGCGCCCGCAGCGGCAACAGCCGTATTTAATCCGACGCAACCAAACCCTGCTAGGTCTTTGGTGCCAAATTGTTTGGATAAAAGTTTTTTTGCCGATTCAGCATCAAATTGCCAATTGGCCAGCCGCTTGATCGAAACATTATTCAGCTGAATTGCGAAACTTTCCGTGACCACAAGCTCGGCTGCCTGCAGTCTTTCTAGCTCGGATGCAAGTGCTGAAGCAACCGTTTCCATAATCCGAAAACGTCCACTCGCCAGCGACAGCGCGGCTATGCCCAATTTTTCATCCTCCATAAAAACCGCCGCAATAAGCACATCGCGTGCATCCGGCATTAGCGCCGAATCGGTCAGCGTTCCCGGCGTGATGATGCGGGTGACCGCCCGCTCAACCGGCCCTTTGCCGGTCACTTCGCCTACCTGCTCCACGATCACCGCGGATTCGCCGAGCTTCACTAATTTGGCAAGGTAGCCCTCGACCGAATGAAACGGAACGCCCGCCATTTTGATCGGTGCACCATTCGAATTGCCGCGTTGCGTGAGCGTGATGTCGAGCAGCTTCGCGGCCTTGATCGCGTCATTAAAAAACAGCTCATAAAAATCGCCCATGCGATAGAACACCAGCGTGTCGGGGTGTTCGGCTTTGATGGCCAAGTACTGCGCCATCATCGGCGTGTGGCTGGCGGCTGCGGCGTTACTTTTGTGGTTGTCGATGTTCTGTTTTTGCATCAATGGCTTAATGTATTGCCTGCGTGTATTGCCTGCGCCAAAAAGTATTCTCGGCGTAGCGTCGAATTATCGCATGGGTGACTTTTACGTTTCGACAGCGCGGTTTGTCATTGTCCCCTGAAAGAGCGTGAAATCCGCTTTTCAGCGCTGCTGCATATTGGTCGTGGCGATGTCATTCTTACCTGAGCCCGCCATCGTGCCTTGATATTGGATGTCAGTGAAGGCGCTGGACTCGCTCACATTCTTGCTGGCGCTGGTGATTTGCGCTTGGTGGGTGAAGTGGAGCCGCACCACAATACCTTCGGCTTGTGGGCTCACACCTTCCAGTGAGGCACCGTCGCTGATGTTTTAGACGAGCACTTGCAGGCCATGTCCAATGATCGGCTTTGGGGGGTTTGGGGCTTTGGGGGTTTGAGGGACTCTTCGCTTCACCGATCGCGGCCATGAGCAACATCTGAATCTGTGCGAAATTTTCTGAAGCGAGACCGTGTCTTTTTTTGTATCGCCCCTAGAATTTAATCTCTTCCCAACACAACGGGCAAAATAATAAGTGATGCATGAAAATACGCATCGAGTCGTAATCATCGGTGGCGGCTTCGGAAGAGTTGGGGCCAGGCCGCAATACTGTTCGGTTAAGGAAATTTCCCACAGATTTTCCTGTTTTGTCAAAGCGAGCGGCCCAAGCTGCTGTGGCGAGAAATTGTTGAGGCCCGCCGCTGTCACTGCCCGGATTACCGGCGATTGCTCGCCCAGCTCGGCATGGTGCGGTCCATAAGCCGGAAGGGCGATTGCGGGGATCGCGAAGCTCGGGCCTTGGGTCACAATGCACCGATGGAGAGTTGGTTTGCGAGCTTGAAGAAAGAAGAAGTGCATCTGACAAAATACGCCACCGGGGGGGCAGCTCAGATGGCGATATGTGACTATGGCGAAGTCATTTAGTCTACGAAGGAATTGCCCCGAGGATTATCCCGTCAGAAGACATTCAAAAATCAATAACCAGTCACCGCACGACTTCGAGTGGCAATGGCAAAAGCAACAATCGAAGAAATCTGCTTAAATGTTGTTACGGTGCTCGTCTAATTGAGTCCGTTAACATCATTAAAAACCAATAAAAAATTTCACTAATGGAGAGAAATATGAAAATGCAAATTTGTAAATATCTCGTTGCCGTGCTCTTAGCAATTTCTGTTCTACCGGCCCCATCCTGGGCTCTCGGTTACACCCAAACAAAATATCCTATTGTTCTTGTGCACGGCATATTTGGATTTGACAACATAGGCCCTATTGAATACTTTTACGGCATTCCCTCGTCGCTGCGTTCCGGTGGTGCCAATGTCTATGTGTCGCAAGTGTCGGCAGCCAATACCAATGAAGTACGCGGCGAACAGTTACTGACCTATGTTAAACAGGTTCTGGCCGCCACAGGTGCTACCAAGGTCAACCTCATCGGTCACAGTCAAGGTAGCCCGACTGCACGCTACGTTGCTTCCGTGCGACCAGATCTGGTCGCATCAGTCACCAGCGTCGGCGGTGTCAACAAGGGTTCAGCAGTTGCTGACGTACTGATCCATGTTGCGCCACCCGGAGGCTTATCCAGCTCAGTGATCGCTTCGGTTGGCAATGGTCTGGCGAAATTGGTCAACTGGTTGTCGGGTAGCCCGAATCTGTCACAGAATTTAATGGGTGCTGAAACTTCGCTGAGCACAGCGGGTTCATTAAAATTCAACGCGGCGCATCCAGAAGGTATACCCACATCTTCGTGTGGTGAAGGTGCCTATCAAGTGCATGGCGTATCTTACTTCTCATGGAGCGGTGGCAGCGCATATACTAATGTGTTCGACATAGTAGACCCATTCCTCGTGTTGACTTCGCTTGCGTTTGGTGGCGCTAGCAACGACGGATTGGTGTCTAGCTGCTCTAGTCATTTGGGCCGGGTCATTCGCGACAATTATGGGATGAATCATTTGGACGAAGTGAATCAAGTCGTTGGCTTGGTCAATATTTTTGAAACCAACCCGGTTACACTTTATCGTCAACAAGCCAATCGTTTGCAAGGTCTTGGGCTGTAATAGTGAAATAGAAATCAAAAATTGTGATGCAAATAAAAACGGTATATCTTGGAATTGGGGCGACGGCTTGGGCCGCCGCCATTTTTTTTACGATCAAACTAATGCAGCCTGAAGAAAGGGTCGCGCCAACGCCAAGCGCCAAGGCTAGTCTTTTTCCTTTCGTGAAATCAATGGACGGCACCCATCCTGATGGCCACCTTACCGTAGCTGTTGATGACACGCTGGTGGTGGATGCAGAACTGCGAAGAATGTTCGATTACTATCTTGCGGCGGTTGGCGAAAAGCCGCTCGATGAAATTCGAGCAGAAATGGAACGTGAGCTGGAACGACGCCTTAAACCACGCGCAGCTGCTGAGGCAAAGCGTTTGTTGGGACGCTATTTGGATTATAAAACTGACCTGGTAAATGTAGAAAAGAATCCGCAAGTCGTCGGCACTGGTGTTAGCGCAATTAAGGCACGCATGATTGCAATGCAGCAGGCACGTTTACGATTCTTTAGTGCAAAGGACGCACAGGCGATGTTTGGCACTGACGATGCACACGACATGGATAGCGTGGCGCGCCTTGATATCAGCGAGGACAAATCGTTAAGTGAGGATCAAAAGAAGGAACAGATGGCGGTTTTGGATGCTGCGATGCCAGACGAATTGCGCAGGGAGCGTGATGTCCCGCTGGTGGTCGTCAAGCTGGAAGAGTCGGTGGCGAAAATGCGCGCCCAAGGTGCCAGCGATGATGAGGTATATCGCGCCCGTGCTGCCGCATTTACGCCGGAAGCCGCCGTACGTCTGGCCGATCTGGATCGGGAAGAAGCAGCGTGGAAGAGTCGAATTGCGACCTTTCAGGCGGAGCGTAGCAAACTCAATGCTGCGAACGTC
>ENA-OFDM01000332-OFDM01000332.1-metagenomes-genome-assembly--contig:-NODE-332-length-21111-cov-10.552337_pt1 | contig 21111 bp, 25 predicted proteins | sample MGYA00153385_OFDM01 | MGnify analysis MGYA00153385
TACGTCCTAGAGCTTAACTACACAGAGGCTTTGACTATTTTCGGAGATGTCTATTGAAGTATTTCTTGGAGGCGCATCATCCGGGATGTGGGAGGACATCGGTTATTATAGCCGACTTTATCCGTCACTATCCGTCTTTTTCCGTTGTTTACAATAAGTTATAAAATCTTTACAATAGTTCCGTATTATTCCGTCTTTTTCCGCTTTTAAATTTTCAATGATTGATTTAAAGTGATATTATCTTATGATAATAAATATTTCACTATGAATAAAAAGAAAATATTATTAGCAATGTGCACTTCTACATTGTTATTAACTATGGCTGCTAAAGTTTTAGCTCAACAATCTAATGAAATCTTGATTTTAGAAAAAATTAAACAAAGTGATAGTGATTTTATCGAAAAGCAATCATTCCCATTATCGCCTACTATTTCACAGCAACTGTTAGCACAAAATGACAACACTACTGTACAAAAGGTAAAAAAAGAAACGGATTGGAATCTAATAGTTACAGCATTAGTTTCTATATCTAGCTTAGTTGTATCTTCAGCAGTTGCTTATACTTCTAATTTGAGACAAGCAGACATTCAATTATGTTTTAGTAGAGATCTTATATTTTCACCCATCTTTATAAAAGATGTTTCAGGCAATGATATTTTTAAAGGAGTAGGATTCAATCTACCGCTAACATTTTATAATTGGAGCCCACAGGGTGGCACTATTCAGCGCATTCGGTTAGTTATTAACAAGTATAGTCACGATGATAAACTTTATGATATGGCATGGACTACTTTTGTCAAAATTACAGAAGCAGGAGACTTTGTAAATGATAACTTGGCTCAGCCAATTTCTGTAAAAGGACATTCTTCAATAAATAAAGTAATTAAATTTGATTGGATTAGTGAGCAAGACGACAATAATTCATTTGATGTTCAATCTGGCAAGTACGAGTTAATGATTTTTGGATGGACAAAAAGTACGGAAAAGCCTGACTTAAAATACGAAACATTCTTTAATCTTAAAGAAGAACATTATAAAATATTTAATCATAGTATGCTAGATAAGAAGAACCGAGCAATCTGGGTTTTATTGGAGGAAAATGAACAACAAAATCAGCTTTTGCCAAGAAACAGTATCAAGAGACTTTATTTACAGTAAATAACTGTTGAATAAATTTTGATTAATACAAGGAGTAGTTAAAATCATGAGTGGAAATAATAATTCATTTAATCAAACTGTTAGTGGTAGTGTTTACACTGGAAATGTTTCTCAAAACAATTATAATAACAACAGTTTTGTGCAACAATCAGAACAGAAACAAACCCTTGCAGCTTCAGCAAAAGAAATTCAACAACTTCTCGAACAGTTAGCAAAAATTAATCCAAATCCTACTGAGAAAGAAAAGATTGAGTACGTTCATGATGAAACAACCCCTAGTTTCAAGCGTCGCTTGATTGCTGCATTGCAGGCTAGTGGTGAAGCTGCGATCGAAGAGTTTTTAGACAATCCCTATGTCAATGTCGGGAAGGCGATCGTTAAAGGTTGGATAAAACCAGAATAGATTGTGGTGTGCGAAGCCCGATCGCCCTTACCAAAAAAACTAAGTGCGCTCGTCCCTAACTACATCATTTCAACTTGATAAATATCATACCGTCGTGCGATCGCTACTAAAATGCGATCGGCAGGATCTTTGTGAAAATCCCCTGGAAGTTGCGTACTGTCGATCGCATCCAGCGGATTTAATGGCTCAATGACTATACCTGAATGAGTTCTCGCTTGTGCGTACCACTGTGCTATGGGCAACGGCAAAGTAAGCTTCCCCAGACTCGATTTCACGGCTATTTCCCAAACGGAAATTGCAGAAACCAATAAACCGTTTTGGCTTTCCTCAGCCTCGATCGCACGATTTGCCGCCACAGACAAATTACTCGGATCGTGCAGCAGCCAAAGCCAAATATGTGTATCCAGTAAAATCATGTACCCAGCGCATCCCATAAATCTGACATCGGCTCATCAAAATCCTCGGCAATTACCAACGGCATCCCGCGCAGAGGATAATGCTTTTGCGTTGTCAATCCAGCACTCGAAATCTCAGCTAAATCGATAAACAGAGAAGGTTCATACTGCGACAACCGTGTCTGACGCAAAAAACTCAATAGCACCTGAAGTATATCATCTGATGCTTGCTCAATCTCATGGATTAGTTCTTCCCGGACTGTCACGATCACACATTCTCCTTACTAGACCTCATTAACCATTATATCCCAGTGGAACTTTATGCCATCCCACCACCTACGATACTTTTGGTGCTGGTATAGCTTTGATGCAGGCAATGAATCTGGCGAACCACAACGAAAACTGATTATTATGCGATTTCAATACCCTACGCATTAAGACTGTTTCTCCTGCCAAATCGCCTCTCTTTCCGCTTCTAAACCCGCCAATAAATCAGTCAAACCCACATTTTCACTTTCCATAATCGTTGGAATTTGATCGATTAATTGGGGAACTTGAGGTTGTTTGGGAGCAAGCACAATCAGATCACCTATTTGGAGTAGCACCAGCATATCTCCCCGATCGACATTGAGGGCATCTTGCAATAACTGGGGAATGGTAATTTCCCCTCCCTGTCCCAACACAATAGGGAATTGTTGAATCTCTACATCCGTTTCTTGTGAAGTTATTGTCACGACTTTAACCTCAGCTTTTAGTGTTAAGTTTCTAAGACTTCTTATCATAGCAATTTTTGGACATTTTTTGTGAAACCCCCTGGAAGTTGCAATTACTACGTTGACCTGCTACCGTTAACATAGACGCATCGTAGGAAAACAACCGATGACACTAACAGAATTACTCCCTACCATTAGACAACTTTCTGGGAACAAGAAACGAGAGTTAATCCGCATTCTAATAGCGGAAGATGATATCAGTGAAGATATTTTCCCTTTGGAACCTTACCAGATTTACTACCTACCAACTCCCTACGATACTTTTGGTGCTGGTGCAGCTTTGATGCAGGCAATGAAATAGGACTTGCATGGGGATCAGAAACCGGGTTTTTCGCCAAATATGCTGGCTTTAACGCGTCTTTTCGTAAAAAACCCGGTTTCTTTTCGGAGTGTGCCCTCACCCAAAAAATTAAGATCGCCCTGATGATAGAATCGAGATAACGATCGCAATTCCTGATTCCCACTATGACATTCATCAACCCCAAAACCGACTACGCCTTCAAAAGAATATTTGGTTCCTCAGAAAGCAAAGACATTCTCATCAGTTTTCTCAACGCCATGATTTACGATGGCAATCCTACCATTGCAGACTTGGAAATTATCAACCCCAACCTACCGCCAAAAGTCGAAGGTTTAAAAGATACTTATTTAGATGTTAAAGCCAAACTCGCCGATGGTACGTTAGTCATTATTGAAATGCAGGTACTAAATGTAGAGTCTTTCGGGCAGAGAGTTTTGTACAACGCCGCCAAAACCTACGCCTTTCAATTGCAGAAAGGAGAAGGCTACCGAATGCTCAAACCAGTGATTGCCTTGACACTGACTGATTTCGAGATGTTTGAAAATAGCAATAAATTAATTTCGAGATTTGTCTACAAAGAAGAAGCATCTAATTTAGCATATCCTGACAATGACATCAAGTTAGTATTCGTAGAATTGCCAAAATTTACCAAGGAAGTAGACCAGCTAGAAACTCTGGCAGATAAATGGATTTATTTCATGAAATATGCTGTGACAATCACGAATATTCCACCAGTAATGGATAGCGTTCCAGAGATTCATAAAGCCTTTGGCATCGCCGATCAAGTAAATTTAACCCCAGACGAATTGGCGGATTTAGAGCGGCGAGAAATGTTTATTTATGACCAACAAGGAGCTATACTCCAAGCCGTTCAAGCAGAAAAACAGGCGATCGCCCGGCAGTTACTCGATCGCCTAGATGACGCAACCATAGCCCAAATAACCGGACTTACCGTTCAGAATGTGCAGAATTTGCGATCGCGATGAGAGTTATTTCAACAAGGGCGATCGCCCTGATGATACGATCGAGATAACGATCGCAATTCCAGATTTTCACCATGACATTCATCAACCCCAAAACCGATTACGCCTTCAAAAGAATATTTGGTTCCTCAGAAAGCAAAGACATTTGGATCAGCTTTCTCAACGCCATGATTTACGATGGCAATCCTACCATTGCAGACTTAGAAATTATCAACCCCAACCTGCCGCCCAAAGTCGAAGGTTTAAAAGATACTTATTTAGATGTCAAAGCCAAACTCGCCGATGGTACGCTAGTCATTATTGAAATGCAGGTATTAAACGTAGAGTCTTTCGGGCAGAGAGTTTTGTACAACGCCGCCAAAACCTACGCCTTTCAATTGCAGAAAGGAGAAGGCTACCGAATGCTCAAACCAGTGATTGCCTTGACACTGACTGATTTCGAGATGTTTGAAAATAGCGATCGGCTAATTTCGAGATTCGTCTACAAAGAAACAACTACAAATTTTGAATATACCGATAATAACATTGAATTAGTATTTGTAGAACTCCCGAAATTTACCAAAAAAGTAGACCAGCTAGAAACCCTAGCAGATAAATGGATTTATTTCATGAAATATGCTAGAGCAATAACGGATATCCCGCCAGTCATGGATAGCGTTCCAGAGATTCATAAAGCCTTTGGCATCGCCGATCAAGTGAATTTAACCGTTGATGAATTGGCGGATATGGAACGGCGAGAAATGTTTATTTACGACCAACAAGGAGCTATAATTAAAGCTGTGAAAGAAGCCGTTGAAGACGCTGTTCAAGAAGCTCTACAACAAAAAGAACTAGCGATCGCACGGCAGTTACTCGATCGCCTAGATGACGCAACCATCGCTCAAATAACCGGACTTAGCGTTCAGGATGTGCAGAATTTGCGATCGGAAGTTTGATGTGTCGAAAACCAGACATGACATTGTTCGCGTCCATTTTCTTAGCCCGCGCAGGCGGACGAAAGTTTGTGTAGGGGCAATCCCCCCGTGGTTGCCCTGGTTTCAACCGCCGAGTCATAAAACCTACCTCAAAAACAACTTATAAGCCGGATTCTGACTCTCATCCCCATACTGATAGCCCAGCGTATCCAAAAAAGCCTGCCACTCCTTCATCTCATCCGGCGGCACCTGAATTCCCACCACAATTCGCCCGTAATCAGCGCCATTATTCCGATAGTGAAAAACGCTGATATTCCAGTTAGGGCTCATCGAACCGACAAACTTCATTAACGCACCCGGACGTTCTGGAAATTCAAAGCGATAAAATAATTCATGATCTGCCAGCATCGAACGACCGCCCACCATGTGCCGCAAGTGCAATTTAGTTAATTCATCATCAGTTAAATCCAAAGTTTTGAAGCCACAATCTTCAAAACTGGCGGCTATTTTCACCGCATCAGCGCGGTTTTGAATTTGGACGCCGATAAAGATATGCGCTGCTTTTTCATCCGCAATTCGATAGCTGAATTCAGTTAAATTGCGCTTTCCCAGACACTCGCAAAACCTGCGGAGACTTCCCGGTTGTTCGGGAATTGTGACAGCAAAAATAGCTTCGCGGCGTTCGCCAAACTCCGCTCTTTCTGCTACAAAACGCAGGCGATCGAAATTCATGTTCGCACCGCAAGCAACGGCAATTAACGTTTGTGCTTCGATTTGTTCTCTTTCTACGTAAGCTTTCGCACCTGCGATCGCCAATGCGCCGGCCGGTTCTAAGATCGATCGCGTATCCTCAAAAACATCCTTAATCGCGGCACAAATATCATCCGTATCCACTAAAATAATTTCATCCACATACTGCTGACAAAGCCGAAAAGTTTCCTCCCCCACTTCCCGCACCGCCACACCATCCGCAAATAAACTAACCTGCGACAAACGCACCCGTTTCCCCGCTTTCAAAGACTGATTCATCGCATCGGAATCGACAGGTTCAACACCAATAATTTTAATTTCCGGCCGCAACCTTTTCACATAAGCCCCAATTCCTGAAATCAATCCACCGCCGCCAATTGCCACAAAAATTGCGTGAATTGGTTTTTGATGTTGTCGTAGAATTTCCATGCCGATCGTACCCTGTCCCGCAATCACATGGGGGTCATCAAAAGGGTGAACAAAAGTCATGCCTGTTTCCGCCTCTAATTGGCGCGCAAAAGCGTAAGCATCATCATAAGTATCCCCATGCAAAACCACCTCTCCACCACGGGCTATCACCGCATTTATCTTCACCTGGGGCGTAGTTACAGGCATGACTATGACTGCGCGAGTTCCCAGGTGGCGGGCGGCGAGGGCGACTCCTTGGGCGTGATTTCCGGCAGAAGCTGCGATGACGCCTTGTGCTAGCAATTCCGGCGAAAGTTGCGCCATTTTGTTATACGCACCCCGCAGTTTGAACGAGAAGACGGACTGCATATCTTCTCGCTTCAGCAGCAGTTGATTGTTGAGTCGCGCTGATAGATTGGGCGCAACTTCTAGGGGGGATTCTTGGGCTACATCGTAGACGCGGGCGGTGAGGATTTGTACTAGGTAGTCGCAGAGCATGGGCTGGGGGGTTAATAGATGCGGGGTGGTGGGATTATTGTACGGTATTTTGTGCGATCGAACTTTGAGAAAAATTTTATCTTGCTATTTGCTTTACGATAAATACCTGAGATATTTAGATCCCCGACTTCTTCAAAAAATCGGGGATTTAGACCCATAAAACCCGCCGTTTCCAACTCTGCACATATCTAATCTGGCCGTGCAAATCCAGTTCGAGGGTCGCTAATAAATAACCCTAAAACCAACGTTTCCATCACCGTATCCCAGACAGGAGTCAAACGCTCTGCATCATCAACCCAGTAATCAAAAGTAATCAAACACTGAACATTAGAACCCAATCCGACACAGATTCGCGAATAAGCCGCCCGCTGTTCTGGAGGGTCAATAAATTTGAATTCCGTCCAAACAATCCGAGCAGTTTGTCGATTCAGTTGTATAATTTCTCCCATGTCGAACGGATTTCGGGAGTCCTCTTCCGCCACTTGCTTCAATAGCGGAGCCAAGGGAAAATCTGCCCAGTTTCCGGGGGGAAGTAAATTAAACGAAACTTCTAAACCACAATCATCATCCGGCGGCTTTTTGTCCGTAAACCGGAACGACTTTGTATCCGGTTCAAAATGCCAATCATCGGGGACATCAAAACGGACAGCACCTCTTCCTGCGACAAAGATGCGAGTTCCCGGCTTTGATTTCCAGTTATGATTCTCTTTGAGCTCTAGGGTTTCCTTGAGCCATTCTTGCTTTTTGCGCTTAGACATAAACAGAACGCGAAACTGCTGCTAAGGTGTAGTTTTAGACATCGTAAGTATATTTTAACGCTATTTTGCTCGCCCTTTGCTCAAATATAACAATCCTTACAAAAATTAAGCACGGGTATCGAGAAACCGGGTTTTTTCACGAAAATAATACGTCCCCGCCCTATAATTAATAAAAAACCCAGTTTCTTTAGTCGCAGCGCGTAATTCATGTATAACAATCCTTACAAAAATTATGAATCCCTCTCTTCTCCATTCCTCTTTAGATTTTGGATTTTGGATTTTGGATTTTAGATGGCAGAATTGACCTGATAGATACATCTGTTCGCAGGTTTAGCTGTCCAGTATTGGATTTTAGCAATTTTTGCGCCATTTACCAATCTTTATTTTTCACTCTTTGGAATCACATACCTAATCCCGCTTTTATTTCCAGTCGCATCACCTCGGTAACGTGGAATAATATGAATAGCAGCGTGACTTCGACTTTGACCCGCATCTTTATTAATATTTATTCCCACATTAAAACCGTCAGGCTGAAACTCTTTCTTTAAAATTTCCTGCACTTTATTAGCCATAAACCAACAAGCAGATTGTTCTCGAAATGGTAGTTCAAAATAATTGGCAACATGACGCTTCGGGATAATTAAAACATGACCTTTACTGGCTGGATAACCATCAAGTATAGCATAGGCTGTTGCGGACTCAGTTAGCAAAGTTAGATGTTTATGCGGGTTACAAAATATGCAATTGTTAGCTGAATTTCGTTGATGATTATAATGGACATATTCGTAAATTTCGCAAGACTCATCGGAGTGCGCTGACTTAAAAGGAAGTTTGACAATGCACTGGTAGGTAGGTTTTTTGTGGACGTAATGTTCTCGAAAGCCTTCTTTTTTGAGATCCCTTCTGACTGCGAAATACGCTTTACCTCCCGGTTTCAACAGGTGCGAGACTTCCATGAGGACATTAGCTTGTTCTTCTGGAAACAAAACATTCAAAACATAAAAACAAATTATTGTATCGAATTTATTGTAGGGATATTCCGGGAAATAATAAGGGTCATAACCTGCAATATCAAAGCCTTTTTGCTGCAATAATTTCACATCGTTCCCGAAGCCGCACCCAAAGTCTAACACTTTACCTTGTAGCAGGTTTTTATCTAATAAATATTTTGCCGGAAATGATAGGTATATTCTTTCAATAGCTGTCAGGTGGCTGAATTTATTTTGCTGTTTCTTCATAGCATAAATTTTGTTTTAATCATTTTTTGAATGTTTGCGTAAAGGTTTTGTTAAGATTCCGAGAATTTTGTCCACTTCCTTAATATAATAATCATTCAAGTCAATAAAAGCTGTTTGATTAACCAATTTGAGAAACTTCCAAGCATTTCCTGTGGTAACTCCTCCGTAAATCGCCTCAATTTCATCATCTTGCTGTTGATTGAATCGCTGGGCTCCCAGCATTTCAGCAATACACTGTCCCAATCCGTTTTTGATGTTTTCATTTTTGGCTTCTACTAATGTGACAACTGGTGTTCGGATTTCATATAAATCGCTAGATGCGGTAAGAATATAATCGCAGTACCCATTAAGTCCACTTTCTGGATCAGCGTTAAATTCAGTGCCGGAAAAAAAGCCGATTTGGAAGTTTAAGATGCGCCGTACTTCTAGCAATACAGGAGCAATAATCAACTCCGATCGCGCTTTTTCCGTATTGATAGCGCTGGCAAGGGGGATGTATTCTGTTAAAGTTGTTTTGAGATAGTCGCTAGGTTCGATTGGTTCTACATCTGCGAACAAAACAGTTTTTTCATTAATGGTGAGGTTAAAGGCTGTTCGCACTTTTGCGATCGTAGTAAATTCACTATATGACATTTTTCAAATCCATAAAATTAACTAAAAATTACCGATCGCACTTGTTGACATTTTACCATTATTGCAGTTTGGCGATCGCACCTCTGTCCACCAAAACCCGATCCGTCACCAAATCCCGCACCGTCGCCAACAAAACCCGCCTCTGATCCACCTCAAAACTCACCGAAACCCGATCGACCCCCAACACACCAGGCGGACTCAAATGCGCCACACAAACCTGCTCGTGGTGGCTTTCCAAAGAGCGAAAATCCGTCTGTTTGTTGAGCAAACTGCTCGTCATTTGCCCTTTTTCATTAAAAGTCACCTCCGCTTGCGATACCTCGGCAACTTCCCCAATATCTAATCGAATTTCTCTTTGCCCTTCCATAGCCACTTGCAACGTCAACTCTTCGGAACTTTGACAAGGATACTTCATTTCCTTGCTAAATATTGGCGAATAAGCATAAGCTTTAGCGTAAGGTTCCCAGAGACGAACTGCATAGGTATGGCGCAAATAATCGTCAACACTAGCCAATTGTGTTAAGGCTAAAGCACCATGGGCTACAGCTTCAAAGGGCTTATCAGTTTTGACTTTTTGACGGCCAAAGTACGAAACAACTAAATTAGAAACAGCCGGAATTAGAGACGTTCCTCCTACCAGCAAAACCTGTTCGATATCGGCTTTGCCGATACCTTTTCCCAGTGCAATGCTCAGCACTTCATCTAAAGCTTCCCGCAACTGTTCTAACAACTGCCGATATTCCAAAATTTCCTCAAGCTTTTCTCGGTTTAAATCCAACTCATAAGACATAAAATTTTCATCGTCGAACCAACTTTCCTTCGCCTCATTAACATGAGAAAGTTGAATCTTTAGTTTTTCTGCTATTTCTAATAAATTTTGCCAGCCAACTGGGCTGACTTCTGCCCGCGACGAATTAATCTGTCGCAAATAATCTTCGACAATCCAAATGTCAATATCTTCGCCACCGACATAAGCATCAGACTTTGCTAATACTTCCGCCCGCATTAAATTGGGAGTTTTCGATTGGCTATTTTTGACTAAGGAAGGAGGGGCTGTGCGGACTAAACTTAAATCTAAAGTGCCACCACCAAAATCGACTACTAAAACAAGGGAGCCGGGACGTTTTACGGCATATCCCAAGGCTGCGGCTGTGGATTCATCGATTAGCTGAACTTCGGCAACTCCCAGATTTTCTGCTAAGTCGCGAAACCAATCTAAATATCTTTCAAATGCTCCGACGGGTACTGTAAAAATTAGTTTATCTGGCTGTATATTTTGCTGATATAACTGTTTCCAAATAGTTTCGATAAACTGTTTGGCTACTGATTCTGGCGTGTAAGTCTCGCCGTCGAGATTTCGGGCTGGGGGCTGAAAATCGGTAGCCAAGTCGCGTTTGAAAGCTTTGAAAAAACGGTCGGGCTGGGATTGTCCTAAACGCTGCGATCGCACTTTTTCGCCTAATACCAAATCTCCCGCATTTTTGACAAATACCAAAGTCGGGACTACAGGTATTTCTCGAATATCTTCGCTCGATTTACCCGTTTTAAAAATGCGGGACATTTCGCCCAATCTCAAAGTTTCTGGTGTTTGCGTATCCGGGTTGAGAATGCAAACAACCGTGTTGCTGGTGCCGAAATCAATTGCAACTGTAGTCATGTTGATTTTAGATTTTAAATTTAATTTTTTATTCCCGCTGGAAGGGTGCGACTAACTTTGGCGGGTGCAAGAATTCGCTCTCCATCCCGATAGCCGACAAATCTAATGTAAACTAACTCTCCTTCTGTTATATCCTCAACATCCGGCTGGTGCAACTGCGGATTGTAAGTCACTTGTTCCCAAGCTGAACCGATTGTTTCAAAACCCCAACTTGACAAAAGATTTTCTAAGGGTGTAAAAAGAGCCGAAAGATTTTTGGCTGGCATCTCCGGCTTGGCTTCTGCCATTTTGCGGGCGGCGGGATAGCTAGTTAACAAAGTTTGCAATTGTTCAAAGGTAGCGCGGCGAAAATCATCAGTTAGTTGAACTTTTTGCTGCTCTAATTTATCGCGCAGCCGGAAACATTGCTGCTTTAATTCTTCAATTTCGGTGGGATTAGCTGTGATTGTAGCCGAGAGTGGCAGCGCGCTCAAAGTACGATCGAACTCTTGAAAATTCAAATTCAGCACTGTTGCCAGCCGCCTCAGTTGGTTTAGGGTGAGTTTTCCCACGTCTCCCTGCCGCACTAAGCGCACCCCGAAGCGAGTTAAGCCGGATTGTGTGGCTAAGTCTTGCCAATCGAGAATATCTAGCTGATTCATGCGTTCCCGCAGGACTGTATCGTACTTAAAGTCGATCGCATCTCCAGCCTCAGATGCAGCATAAGCGTACACTAAAATTAGAAAAATGCCCCCAACAGCTAGCGCAATACTGAAGGGAGGCACTATTGTCACATCAACCGTTGCATTGAAGAGATAAAACATTGTCAATTTTTTAAACTTGTTTTAAAGTCTGGGTTTGTTCAACGGTCAAGTTTTCTTCGCCTTGGTAGTATTCTGGCAACAAATCTTGAGATTCTACTTTTCCGAGGGCTTTTTCAACTCCGGCGGTGGTTTCAGTGCAACTCGAACCGGTGGCGTTGAGGACGGTTTCGGTGATTTTGCCGTCTTTGCCGATGCGATATTCTACTTGACGGTATTCTGCCATATTTCCTCTCGGTTTAATGCTTCAGTGTTAAGTATTGAGCGTTGAGTTATATTATAGATTGTGTTTGCGAGTTATTCCAATGAATTTTTGTAGCGACAATGCAACCGGGGTTTCGCCGGAGATTATGGCCGCGATAGCAGCCGCTAATTGCGGGGCTGTGATGTCTTACGGAGATGATGAATATACACAGCGTTTGCAAACTAAATTTTCCGATTTGTTCGAGACATCGGTGACGGTTTTTCCTGTAGCAACTGGTTCGGCTGCTAATGCTTTGGCCCTAGCGGTTATGACTCCGACCTACGGGGCTGTTTACTGTCACGCCGAATCTCATATTAACCTGGATGAATGCGGCGCGCCGGAGTTTTTCACTGGCGGTGCAAAGCTGGTAACGCTAACAGGAAATCATGCTAAAATAAAGGCCGACACTTTAAGTAAAAAGCTCGATCGCGCTGGTGCAGGTGTCGTCCATCACGTACAGCCCGCAGCCGTCAGTATTACTCAAGCAACGGAAGCCGGCACAGTCTACAATCCAGCAGAAATCTCCCACATTTCGGAGGTGGTTCGCAGCCACAATTTGCACCTACAAATGGATGGAGTTCGCTTTGCCAATGCTGTTGCTAGTTTGGGCTGTTCCCCTGCGGATATTACTTGGCGGGCTGGTGTGGATATTCTCTCGTTTGGAGCAACAAAAAACGGTGCGATGGCTGCGGAAGCTGTGGTATTTTTCAATCAAGAATTAGCAAAGACTTTCCCTTTTTACCGCAAGCGCAGTGGCCATCTGTTCTCGAAGATGCGGTTTTTGTCCGCGCAGTTAGAAGCGTACATAACCGATGATTTGTGGCTGAGAAATGCGGCTCATGCAAATAATATGGCCGCCAAATTAGCCGAAGGTTTTGCAGGTGTTGAGGGAGTCAAACTTTGCCATCCTGTCGAAGCTAATGAAATTTTTATGCAGCTTCCCGAATCGGTGATTACAGCAGTTTTAGCTGAGGGATTTCTGTTTTATCGGTGGGATAAATATACTGTGAGATTGGTAACGGCTTTTAATACTTTGGAAGCGGATGTGATTGCTTTGGTGGAAGCAGTCAAACGCTATTCTGTATAGATTGTAGGTGGGGATTGGCGGGTTTATTAAGCCTTTTGGTCGTAGTAAATATTTCTGTAAACCCGCCCCGCTTGGCGCTACAAACCTACAGTTTAATCGATTCAGGAACAGGTTCTGCAACGGCGGCTAGTTCGGGTTCAACTGCTTGGAGGTGCTCTTCTAAAAGCGCCAGATTTCTCATGTTTGATTTATAAAAAGCATCGAAAATATCTCCGACTAAAGGTACTGAGCCGATAACTGCTTCTAGACCGATATTGTAAATCATTTTGCCTAGGGTTTTTTGGGGAATGTTGAATTGAGTTGCTAAGTAAATTAGGTATGCGGAGAATGCGGTATCTACGATATCCCCAGCACCTGGAACTAAACCGATAATCGGATCTAAACCAATGCGGAATTTAGTGCCGGGGATGCCAATGGCGGTATCCATCAGGCGGCTGAGTTTGCGGATACGGTTGAGAGTGGCAAGACGCTCTATGTTGTTCATATTATTATTGTTGAATTAGGTTGAGAATTAGAAATCTGTCTGAAGACTGAAAACAAGCATCTAGTTAATAAAAATATATCAGACGAGCGCGATTATCTGATCGGGGGCATCTATCTATTTAGGAAAGTGGAAGGACTGAAGTCCTTACTACAAACGACTCGTTTTTAATCTTTGGTAATATGCTGAATTCCCCATTCGTGCATAGCGTTAATAATCGGTTTGAGACTTTCACCCACAGGCGTTAGGGAATATTCAACTTTTGGCGGCACTTGCAAATAAATTTCCCGGTGTACAATCCCGTCTGACTCCATCTCTCGCAATTGCTGCGTCAGTATCTTCTGAGTAATCCCATTTACAGCCCGTTGCAGTTCGTTAAAACGCTTCACTCCTGGAAACAACTCCCGGAGAATTAAGACTTTCCAGCGCCCGCCAATCACGTCTAGAGTTCGTTCTACAGGGCAATTTGCCCGATCGACCTTTGCCTCTTTAACTTGCATAGTATCTTTTTGGTAACTACCGTACTTTTAAGTGCGTACTTTCCATAATAGCTTGACTCGGTTTAAAGTAGAAATATCTCAGAACACCGATAAACTTCACTGAGGATGTAAAAAATGATTACCGTCAGAAAAAGTGCAGCCCGAGGACACGCCAATCGCGGTTGGCTGGACAGTTACCACACATTTTCCTTTGCCGATTATTACGATCCTAACTATATGAATTTTCGCTCTTTGCGGGTAATTAATGAGGATGTCGTTAGCCCGGGAAAGGGTTTCGGCACTCACGGGCACAGCGACATGGAAATCATTACCTATGTATTAGAAGGAGTGTTAGAACACAAAGATTCTTTGGGTACTGGTGCAACGATTAAACCCGGTGAAGTACAGCGGATGAGTGCGGGTACGGGCATTCAGCACAGTGAGTTCAATCACTCGCAAACAGATTCGGTTCATTTGCTGCAAATTTGGCTGTTGCCGGATACGAATGGATTGCCGCCGAGTTACGAACAGCGGGATTTTCCGGTAGCAGAAAGACGTGGCAAATTGCGCTTGGTGGCGGCGCGAGATGCGAGAGATGGTGCGGTTAAAGTGCATCAAGATGTCGATTTATATGCGGCAGTTTTGGATGAAAAATCGCGGGTTTCTCATGCTTTGGGGTTGAATCGCCATGCTTGGGTGCAAGTTGCTCGCGGCTCGGTTTTACTCAACGGTTTGGCTTTGGAAAATGGGGACGGCGCGGCGGTTAGCGGTGAGTCTGAGTTGATTGTTGAAGCGGCGGAAGATGCGGAATTTTTGCTGTTTGATTTAGCGTAATGCCACACAAATCATTAGCTGTAGGGTGCGTCAGGATGAAGCTAACAAGCTTGTAGAAAATTATCAATCCTGACGCACCTTCTTTCGCTCGCTGTGCGTCACTCGGCGGTTGAAACCGCGACTACACAAACAAAGTCAAAATCCCTCTCTAAGATACTAAGAAATTAATCAGCCATCCAAGATTTTGTCCCGAAAATACCTGCTACAAGTTCGGGAATACCAAAATCAACATCTAAGCTTTCCCAGTGTACGCTGCTACCGGAAGGCGGCAGCCAAACATCAGCAAGTTGTTCTGGTGAAGCACCTTTTAAGCCTTGTGCCAGTTGTGGAGGAAAAGAAAAAATAGCACCGTTTTTCAGTTTGATCACAATTAAATCTTCAGACTGATTGTAATGCACAGATTCGGCGCGGGGCTGTGTAATCTCGGCTTGTTTCCATGCTTCTTTGGCTTTGGCTATTTGCTCTCGGAGATTTTCCCCAGTTAACTTTTTGTCCCAGTTTCTAAATATCATGTATTTCTTGCCATCGGTTTTGTTAAGTTTGGATACTTGATTATTGCTGCATGGGATTGTGTTATGGCAATTTAATGTGAAGTTGCACATATCTCGATCCCCCTCGCATCCCCCTTAAGAAGGGGGACTTTGATCGGAATCTTGTCCCCACCTAATTAAGGGGGGCTAGGGGGGATCAGATTCTATGCAGCCTCATAAAAAATTGGTGTTAAGCGGACTGTAAAGAACATGATACTTAGTATAGGTTACTACTTAGGAAATAAGCAAATAGGAGGAAGAAAGTAACTTTTATTTGTGCTATTTTTACTAACGGTAATTACTTAGGATAAAATTTTATGGAACAACAGTCGATCGCCCGCAAGCATCTTGTTTTGAGCCTGATCACCGGTATAGCAGTTGGCGCGATCGCAGGCGCACCCATCGGCTGGATGGCTAATGGGTATTATACCGAGCAGCGTTTGGCTCAAATTCTGATTTGCCGAGAAAAGAATAGAGATAAGCCAGTGGCTATTGTTGAGTCTATTTGCGGTTCGAGATTCTAAATTATTCTGCTAGATGACGCCAGTGTCAAATATTGTGAGGCTTGCGCGGATGTCGAAAGTTCGATCGCGCAGGCCATGAGTGCATTTTCAACCGTCAATACGCCACCAACCGGAAAAGTTATCCGTCGGTTGATATGTGGCTATGTTAAATTGACACAATCATGAATTACAGCAGAACAATTCCGGCTATTTTGAGTGCTACGATCGCCCTTAGCTCGATCGCCCTTATCCCCTTCACATCACCTCAAATCGCCCTCGGATTAACCGCTGACGCAGTTAAAACCATCGCTAAAGACATTACCGTCCGCATCCAGGGGCCAAAAGGCGGTTCGGGAGTGATTTTAGAGAAACAAGGCAGCACATACTATATTCTCACAAACTGGCACGTTGTTGATAAAGCAGGTGATTACGAGGTCGTAACTCCCGATGGCAAAGCTCACTCTGTATCATATAGTCTCGTGCGGCGAATGCCCGGTGCGGATTTGGCGATCGTCCCATTCAGCAGCACTCAAAGCTACCGCCTCGCTCAATTAGCCAATTCGCCTGCAACTCCGGGAAAAAAGGCTTATGTAGCTGGTTGGCCGACATCCGGCGGTTCCCTGAGACAACCGATTTTCATCGCTACCGAAGGTCAGCTTACCGGCCGCCAAACTGCTTGGAACGGTTATACATTGGTATACAATAACTTAGTGAGAGCGGGAATGAGCGGCGGGCCGGTGCTCGATGATGCGGGGCGAGTTGTGGCAATTAACGGCATTGTCAGGTTAGAGGACAATTCTGATAAAATCGTGGCGGCGGGGATAGAAATCAATACTTTCATGAAATGGCGATCGACTGTTTCACTGCCGTTAGTTCCGCAATCTCCCACTGCGGTCAACCCGAAAACTCCTGCTATTAATGCGCCTCGCAGGCCCGCAAGTGCGATCGCCTTTGCTGCGACAAATACCCTCAAAGCGCCTTCGGAAGTTGTGAGTTCCCTTGCCCTTGCTTCCGCTTATTTTACCACAGGAAATAGCAACGGCACAATCTCAGTTTGGAATTTTCCCAGCGGGGAATTGAAAACTACGCTGCGGGGACACGCCGAAGCAGTAAACGCACTGGCTGCAAGTGCCGACGGAAAATTGTTAGCTAGTGGCAGCGACGACAAAACTGTGAAGATTTGGAATTTAGAAACGGGGACGTTTGTACGCACTTTGCTAGGGCATTCCGGTGCTGTTTCGAGTGTTGCCGTTAGTCCTGAAGGCGATTTTATAGCGAGCGGCAGTTGGGATAAAACGATTAAGATTTGGAATGCGAAAACCGGGGAATTAGTGCGGACTTTGACTGGGCATTCTGGATTGGTCAATGCTGTTACCATAAGTCCCGATAGCAAAACTTTAGCTAGCGGTAGCAAAGATGGTTCAATTAGGTTATGGAATTTAACCAGCGGTCAAGGAATTCGCACGATGGGCGGCAAAAACTTATCTGTTTTGTCCCTAGCTTTTACTCCCGATGGCAAAAGTTTAGCGGCGGGAAACAGCAACGGTAGTGTTGGGTTGTGGAATGTCGGAAACGGTCAGTTAATTCGGCGTTTGAGCGGGCATACTGACGGGGTTTGGTCGGTGGCGATCAGTCGGGATGGGACTATGCTGATTACTGGAAGTTGGGATAAGAGTATCAGGATTTGGGATGTGCGATCGGGGGATTTGAGAGGTACTTTGAGCGGACATTCTGGCTATGTTAGCGCTGTGGCGATTAGCGGGGATGGGAAGACGATTGTGAGTGCTGGTTGGTTGGGACAGATTAAGATTTGGAAAAGGAGTTGAGAGGGCGATCGAATATGCTAGGATTAAATTAGATCATGATTGAATCAAAATAATAGTCTCATCAAAAGGTAAAAAATGAGTACCTTAATTACTAAATTACCGACAGACACCTGGGTGGTAGCAACATGGGAAGAATTCATCGCGATGGCAGATGACCCAGCTTACAATAAAGCAAAATGCTACTACCGCAATGGACAAATGAGGATTGAAACTATGTCAGTAGGGCCAGATTATGCTAGAGACAATGGAAGTATTTTTTTAGGGGTGAGTCTGTTCTGTATTGCGAAAGCTATCCCTTTAAATGGATTGGATAACTGTAGCTACCGGAAAACAGGAGTGCGAGAGTGTCAACCAGATGTATCATACTATATTGGAACCCGATCGCAATTAGCACCTCAAGGAACTTCGATCGCAAGTCTTGACGTTACTCCACCACCAGATTTGGTTATAGAAGTTGCTGACTCAACCTTGGCTGATGATATCGGTGAAAAACGGTTGCTTTACGAAGAGCTAAAAGTCGCTGAATATTGGGTGGTAGACGTGCAGAAATCCGAGATTATTGCCTTTGCAATTATTTCGGATAATGGCAGTCGGCGGATTGTGCGATCGGAAGTTTTGCCGGGATTAACTATTGCTTTGCTAGAAGAGGCTTTGCGCCGGAGTCGCACTCAAGATCAATCCCAGGTAGGTGCTTGGTTGTTGGCTCAATTTCAGGAGCAGTAATCATGGATAGAGGAATAAACATCATGGTTCAATCACCTCCAAAACTTATAACTATTGATGAATTTATTGTCAACTACGGCGACAGCGATTGTTACGAATTAATTGATGGTGAATTAACCGAAATGGAACCGACAGGGCCGCACGAACAAGTATCGGGGTTTCTGGGACGAAAACTGAATGTAGAAATCGATCGCCTGGATCAGTCCTACTTTATCCCTCCTCGCTGTCTCATTAAACTATTAGGAACATCCACAGCATTTCGCCCCGATGTGCTTGTATTAGATCAAACTCGACTAATTAACGAACCTTTATGGCAACAAGAACCCGTAATTACATCAGGTTCCTCAATTAAACTAATCGCTGAAGTCGTTAGCACCAACTGGCAGAACGACTACGCCCGAAAAGTTGAAGATTATGCCCTATTAGGAGTGCCTGAGTATTGGATTGTTGACTATTTGGGCATTGGTGGCAGAGAATATATTGGCAAACCTAAACAGCCGACAGTAACAATTTGTACGCTGCGAGAGGATGACTATCAAAAACAGTTGTTTCAAAATGACGATCGACTTATTTCCTCAATCTTTCCAGATTTGCAATTAACTGCACAAAAAATCTTCGCAGCAGGCAGAATTGCTATGTAATTGATAGTTGGCGACACGTTAACCAATTTTTTATGAAGCTGCATAGAATCCGATCCCCCCTAGCAAAGAGGGCGGGCACGGGGGCACCGCCCCTACAAAGGGGGGGGACAAGATTCCGATCAAAGTCCCCCTTCTTAAGCTATGCCTTATAAGAATCTTTCTTAACAATCCTGAAAGCTTTGTAAATCAAGGCTTTTGGGAGCAATCACGACACAAGCCTTGACAATTTAACAACCTTGTTTATTGAAAATAGCTGGCATTTATTGAGAATGGGCGATCGAGGAATAAGGGTTTGATAGCCTCGATCGCGATCGCTCTCAAATGTTAAGAAAGATGTTTATAACGCATAGCTTCTTAAGGGGGATTTAGGGGGATCGAGATATGTGCAACGACCCATTAAATTGGTGTTGACGACAATATTATTGTCCCAGCCCGATCGCCTTCAACACAAAATTGGCGATCAACCAAAATCATCAAACAGCAAAAGCAATCTCAACCTTAGCCGAAAACTCGCCGCCAGTCTCCAAGTCCGATCGACACTTATGATAGATTTGGTACTCGCCAGACTACACTGGAATACAAAATCAAATTAGCATTTGCGCCATAAATTTGATCGACCTCTATGCTGGCGGAACTCTGCACTGCGTGGAACAGGCGTCCCGCCTGTGGTTGGCAGAGTCAATCTCAAATCTCAAACCTAAAATCGACTAGCTGCTGACAAATGATTGAAGTAGAACACTTAAGCAAAACTTACGGTTCAACCGCAGCAATCGCGGACGTGTCTTTCTCGGTCGAATCAGGAGAAATTCTCGGTTTTTTGGGCCCCAACGGCGCTGGTAAAACCACAACAATGCGGATTTTGTCGGGATATTTGCCTGCATCCAGCGGTACGGCCCGCATCGCCGGCCTCGACGTTCACGAAAACTCGATGGGAGTTCGACAGCGCATCGGTTATTTGCCCGAAAACCCGCCCCTGTATCCAGAAATGAGTGTGGAAGGGTTTTTGTTTTTTGTGGCCAGGATCAAGCAAGTACCAGCGGGCGATCTCGCGCGAAGAGTCACTTCGGCGATCGAACGCTGCGGCTTGGTTGAAAAACGCAAAGTTTTAATCCGCAAACTTTCCAAAGGTTTTAAACAACGAGTCGGTATCGCCCAGGCGATCGTCCACGATCCACCCGTGATCATCTTAGACGAACCAACCGTCGGCCTCGACCCCCGGCAAATCATCGAAGTCCGCAATTTAATCAAAAGTCTGGGCGGCCAACACACAATCATTCTTTCGACTCACATTCTGCCGGAAGTCAGCATGACTTGCAACCGCGTCACCATCATCAATCGCGGTAAAATCGTCGCTGCGGGTACTCCCGAACATTTGATGGGAGAGTTGGCCGCCTCAGAAGGTTACGAGCTCGAAGTTGAAGGCGAGGCGGATTTGTTAGACAGTCTGCTGCTACCTGCGGTGGAAAATTTGCCGGGAGTTCGATCGGTCGAATTGATTCCAAACCAGCAATTTTTAGCTAATCGCTACCGCCTGCGGGCTTTGTGCGAACCGACAATAGAACCGGGACGAGAAATTGCCGCAGCTATTATCGCCTCTGGATTCGGACTTTGCGAAATGCGTCGCAATCGGGCTACTCTCGAAGATGTGTTTTTGAGGCTGACAGCGGCTGAAAACAAACCGCAAGAAACACTGGTTCATAGCGAACCGGAAGTCGATCGCAATCTACAAGAAACGATAGAAATCCAAGATTCGATCCGAGATGCCGATCAATTGGAATCGCCACTGATTGTGGACGATTCGCCAGTTTCAGACAGGGAAGAGTCGCCTTATGATTCTCATCAAGCAGAATCTGAACCAGTTGCGGAAATACGAGAGTCGATCAAACTTCCAGAATCTGAACCAGTTGCGGAAATACGAGAGTCGATCGAACTTCCAGAATCCGAACCAGTTGCGGAAATACGAGAGTCGATCGAACTTCCAGAATCCGAACCAGTTGCGGAAATACGAGAGTTGATCGAACTTCCAGAATCCGAACCAGTTGCGGAAATACGAGAGTTGATCGAACTTCCAGAATCCGAACCAGTTGCGGAAAT
>ENA-OFDM01000337-OFDM01000337.1-metagenomes-genome-assembly--contig:-NODE-337-length-20908-cov-4.131156_pt1 | contig 20908 bp, 16 predicted proteins | sample MGYA00153385_OFDM01 | MGnify analysis MGYA00153385
AAACGAACGCCCGTGTTTGTTCGATTTTCAACGGTTGCCGGTGAGCGCGGATCGCCCGATCTGGCGCGCGATGTGCGCGGCTTTGCGGTCAAGTTTTATACCGATGCCGGTAACTGGGACATCGTGGGAAACAACATGCCCATATTTTTTATACAGGACGCCATGAAATTTCCCGATCTGATCCATGCCGTAAAGCCCGAACCGAATAATCAAATCCCGCAGGCCGCTTCAGCGCACGATACGTTTTGGGACTTCGTATCGCTGATGCCTGAGTCCAGTCACATGTTGTTATGGCTCATGTCGGATCGCGCGATCCCGCGCAGCCTGCGCATGATGCAGGGCTTCGGCGTCCACACCTTTCGCTTGATAAATGAAGCCGGTGAATCCGTGTTCTGCAAATTTCATTGGAATCCGGTGGCAGGCACCCATTCAGTGACATGGGATGAAGCCGTCAAAATCAACGGTGCCGATGCGGATTTTCATCGCCGGGATTTGTGGGACGCGATTGAGTCTGGGGCATTTCCCGAATGGGAATTAGGCGTGCAGATATTCACCGAACAGCAAGCCGACAAATTCAGTTTTGATGTGTTGGATGCAACCAAGCTGGTGCCGGAAGAATTGGTGCCCGTGCAAGCTATTGGCCGCATGGTGTTAAATCGCAACCCGGACAATTTTTTCGCCGAAACCGAGCAGATCGCATTTGGCACCGCCAACGTCATTCCCGGTATTGATTTCAGCAATGACCCGTTGTTGCAAGGCCGCCATCATTCATATCTTGATACCCAGCTAAGCCGCCTTGGTGGGCCCAACTTTCATGAGCTCCCGATCAATGCGTCTCTCGCCGCAGTACATAACAATCAGCGCGATGGTATTCATCGCCAATCTATCCCGCGCGGTCGCGTCGCCTATGAGCCAAATTCGCTCGGTGGCGGCTGCCCGTTCCAGGCAGGGATGCGCGGTTTTGTGAGTTTCCCGGCGCCCGTCTTTGAGGACAAAGTGCGAGGCAAACCCGAGAAATTTGCAGATCATTTTTCGCAAGCCACGTTGTTTTGGAATAGCCAGACAGCGGTCGAGAAAAACCACATCATCAGCGCGTTCCGTTTCGAACTGACGAAGGTACAGGTGCCAGCGATCCGCGAACGCGCTGTCTCGATGCTGGCAAACGTGGCACCGGATTTAGCGCAAGGTGTTGCTGATGGGCTGGGGTTTGCCGTGCCGAAGCCACAGCTGCGCGCGCTGGACAAGCCCGCAAAGCCTGAGCTAACCACATCACCCGCACTGTCACTTTTTGCGCGGCAAGGCGACGGCGGTGTCAAAACACGTCAAGTAGCACTTTTGGTATGCGATGGGGTGGAAGCTACATCGCTGCAGGAGGTTCATTCCGCGCTTATCGCGGAGGGTGCGGTGCCTAAATTTTTGGGCGCAACGTTGGGCATGGTCGCACCGCATGGCGGATCGCCGATCAAGGTAGATGTGACCTTTGAAGCGACCGCATCAGTGTTGTGGGACGCGGTGGTATTGCCCGCCGGCACCGACGCACAAACCACATTGCAGGCGGACGAGCGGGCGCTGGAATTTGTAAAGGAGCAATATCGCCACTGTAAACTCATTGTGGCGTTGGGTGATCTAGATACGCTCCTCGCCGCAGTCGCGATGCGCGCCACGCTGGAAGATCTCAAAAGTGATCCCGGCATTATTATGGTTCGCGATTCTGTTTCAGCGACGAACCCTAAAGACACGCAAGCAGCCAAGCCTGCCACAAAATCATCCGCCGAAAAAAACAACGGCGTGTTTGCCGCGGATATTATTAAAGCACTTGGCAAACACCGTTATTTCGAACGCGAATTGGCCTAGCACTTTCAGAAAACGGGACTCGCGCCGCGGCAAAATAGGTTGTATCTTGGGCTCGCCCAACCTCGGTCACCTCTCCTCACGATTGACAAAATAACCGGTATGAAAAATCCATGAAAAACGCCCTCCTTCCGATCTCTCTAGGCACGCTTGTCATCCCTCTGCTTGTCATCTCGTTATCAGGCTGCGGCGAAATTGCGCGCTTGCCGGTATCAGCCGGGACCGGTGCAAATCCAGTCTTGCCGCCGCCGAACAAGACCTTGCTACCGACCTTGAATATTGCACCCGCACAAGGCTGGGCGGTCGGTACTAAACCGGTTGCAGTGTCGGGCATGACGGTGAATGCGTACGCGACCAATCTCGATCATCCGCGCTGGATTTATGTGCTGCCGAATGGCGATGTGCTGGTGGCAGAATCCAATGCGCCCGCCAAACCGGACGACGCCAAAGGCATTCGTGGCTGGGTTCAAAAACAGGTGATGAAACGCGCCGGCGCTGTCACAGAAAGTGCGAACCGGATCACGCTGCTGCGCGATCTGGACGGTGACGGTGTAGCCGAAACTCGCACCGTGTTGCTGGAAAATCTGGTTTCACCGTTCGGCATGGCGCTCGTCGGCGATTCCCTTTACATTGCCAATACCAACTCCATTGAACGCTTTCCCTACATTACCGGCGAGACGAAAATTGTCGCCAACGCACAACGTATTGTGGAGCTACCGGCAGGCACCATCAACCATCACTGGACAAAAAACATCATCGCCAATGCCGACGGCAGCAAGCTGTATGCGACAGTGGGCTCGAACAGCAACGTCGGCGAGAACGGCATCGCGGCTGAAGAAGGCCGCGCGGCGATCTGGGAAATAGATTTGAAGACCGGCACGCATCGCGTGTTCGCGACCGGTCTGCGCAACCCGAACGGAATGGCCTGGGCGCCGGAAACGGGCGCACTGTGGACGGTGGCGAATGAACGCGATGAAATTGGCAGCGATTTGGTGCCTGATTATTTGACCTCTGTTAAAGACGGTGGATTTTATGGTTGGCCGTACAGCTACTACGGTGCGAACGTAGACGAACGAGTGAGCCCGCAACGCCCGGACCTGGTCAGCAAAGCGATTAAGCCAGACTACGCGCTCGGGCCGCATACGGCGTCCCTCGGCTTGGCTTCTGCACAAGGCTCATTACTTGGCGCAAAATTTTCGAACGGCATGTTCGTTGGCCAGCATGGCTCATGGAATCGCAAACCTCACAGCGGCTATAAAGTTATTTTTGTGCCGTTCAGCGCGGGACAGCCGGTCGGTGAGCCTATTGATGTTTTGACCGGATTTTTAAGTGCTGACGGCAAAGCTAATGGCCGTCCGGTAGGCGTGGCAATCGACAAGCGTGGCGCGCTATTGGTGGCCGATGATGTCGGCAACGTCATATGGCGGGTGAGTGCAACGACGACAAGTGCGGCAAGTACAGCCGCGAAACGTTTCTAGCAAATGCCGCTGAACAATAATCACATCATGGTGCTAGGCCGCTTGGATGGTTGGGCGGTTAAAAGCATTTACGCAACTTGCTTCAGCTATTGAAGTGTAGAAAGTCTGGCGGCTGCGTGCACGGCTGCATCACCGATCTCTGCAGCTGGCAACGATGTAGGATTTTTAGCTGGACGTTGTGCCATTAGCCGATCAAATTCCATCTTCACCACGCCATAGCATTCACATGCGGCGCGTTCCAAACCGGGCCGGTCAAGAACCTTGATATGCCCTCGGCTGTAGCTGACGATTCCCGCGCGCTGCAAGCCGCCAGCCGCCTCGGTGACGCCCTCACGCGGCTCCCCCCGCATGTTGGCAATCAGTTCTTGCGTCATATTGATGGAGTCGGAAGGCAGACGATCTAGGCTAAGTAGCAGCCAGCGACACAGTTGCTGCTCAACTGGGTGGTGGCGATTACAAACAGCGGTTTGCGTCATCTGCGTGCTCAGCGCCTGCGTGTAGCGCAACAACAAATGTAGCATCGGCCCGGCGCGGTCAAATTCAGCTTTTAGCAAATGCGCTTTGAGTCGCTAGCCATAACCGGCGCTCTGGATGATGGCACGACTGGGTGTCGTGTCGCCGCCCATGAACAGCGCGATACCGAGTAGACCCTCGTTACCCACAATCGCGATCTCCGCCGAAGACCCGTTTTCAAGCACATACAGCATCGAGACAATCGAGGTCGTGAAGAAATAGAGGTGGCTTAGTTTGCCGCCTGATTCATATAACGCTTCCCCCAGCCGCATCGGCACCAGCTCTAGATGAGGTTAGAGGCGATTGAAGTCTTCGAACGGCAGCGCGTAAAGGAAGGCGATTTTGCAGTGGATGGTGAAGCGAGGGCATCGTGGGCCTCTAATATTATGGTCAGAGTGCTTTTGTGCGCATAACGGGAGCTAAGTACCACGATCCACGAGACGCCAGCATTTTTCAGTTCGGTGTTGGAAAGATCAGAAAATACCTATATCCGACAGTCATTGCGTTTAGTCTGATCGTTTGGTCGACGGCAAACTATGAGGCGCCTCGTCGGTGGAATACTGCGCAACTTCTTGCGTAGCCGGCAGAAAACCCGCGACGCTGGTGACCATCAAAACGATGCCGACCGCAAGCGGCAAAATCCGCGTTGAGGTTTCAACGCTTATAAAAAACTGCGCTACATCAAAGCCGACACGTTCGATTACGCTAACACCGTGAACGGTCAGTAGAAGGCCAATAACGAGCAATATTAACGATGCATATTTCATTTTTTTGTGTCGGTTTGATGTCGGGTAATACCAGATGCCCTTATCGTGCCGCGTATGCCACGATGCCTCTGTACGCTGCCGTACATACAGGCCGTGATTTTTTCCGTAGCCTGCGAATCATACTCAGAGGAATTGCTTGAGCGACAGTTTGTTGATGTGAACTGACCGAGTTGATTAAGCACACATATCCTTTCCTGGCATCCAAAATGAACCTTGGTTTCTCCGCCTGCCGCGCTATATAACGATGTGGCGGGGACAACAAGATAAGGGATGAATTTGATATCAAACCGCCCGCCCGTCACCAATAAACTTTTAGCGGAGCTGCCTCGCGCCGTATACAACCGCATGCTGCCGCAGCTTGAAACAGTCACGCTGATGTATGGCGATATACTTTTTGAGGTAGGCGAGGTCATCAAGCATGTTTATTTCCCCAGCGATTCGCTGGTTTCGCTGCTAACACAGGTAGACAGTCATCACGCGCTCGAAGTCGGCATGGTGGGTAATGAGGGGCTTGTCGGAGTCGGGTTTGCGCTTGGTATCAACACTTCGCCAGTCCGCGCAATGGTACAAGGCAGTGGTGCCGCGCTGCGCATGAAAGCAATCCGGTTTCGCACCGAATTGCAGCAATCAACGCATCTTCAAAAAGGCGTTAGTCTGTATACCCATGCGCTGATGGCGCAAATCGCGCAAACCGCTGCCTGCAATCGCTTTCACAACATCGAGGCGCGCCTGGCGCGCTGGCTACTGATGACCCGAGATCGCGTCGGGGCGAACCAATTTCATCTCACACAAGAATTTCTTAGCGATATGCTTGGCGTGCGTCGGGTTGGCGTGACCAAGGCCGCGCACGCTCTAAAAAACCGTGACTTGATCGACTATCGCAGAGGCAACATAGATATCGTCGACGGACGCGGCCTTGAAAAGGCGGCCTGCTCCTGCTACTGGTTGACCAACGGTAAACACCACGAAGCGTGAGGCGGACGACTGCGCGAATTGCACAATTTTACCGTAATCAGACGCGATTCTGGTGCGCTCATCTGAGCTCGCCGATCGGTTTGTCCCCACAAAATTGCTCTCTGTGCTTGCTGACACTTTAACTACGATTCTTGCTGAACGCGGTCTGTAAGCAATCGTGGGACGCTGTAACGCTCGTGAAGGATATGCACAGTAAATCGTGCACCTTATGAGTATTGTGAGCCTCGTCAGCCAAAAGACTACCAAGGATTACCGCGTTAAAAAAGGCTCGGCTCCGTTTTAGTGGGGCCGAGCCGCGTAATTCAGGTGCCACGAGAAGGGAACCCGGGACCTGGTGTTGAAGCGCCCTTTGGGGGATAAAGAGCGCTCAATGGAATATTGAGCGCGTAGCCAAAAAGTCTCTGTTCGCTGGCGCACACAAGACGTCTCATTTAACACGCTGGTCTTTGAAATTCAGCCTCAGACCTTTTTTTGGCGGGCGTATGCAATGTCCTAAATGCTGCTACAGATTATTCTTCAAGCTGATCCATGCGGCTTCACAGCTGGCTTCAATTCTGCGTCTACAGGATTACTCGTCGCCGATTCGGCATGTCGCTTGGTCGGATAACCGACCACCGGGAGCGAATCAGGATTGTTTTGTAGTTTTGTTTGCTCAGCCAACGCCGCGATCCGCATGACTTCGTCCTTAAGCAGTTCGCTATGACTCCCGCTTAGCTTTGATTCAGGTTCGTTTTCAGGTTCGCTTTCAGTGTCGAAAGCGATACTTTGCTTTGATTGACCGACCAACACACTTTTCTCTTTTGACTGGGTTGGCGGCACTTTCTTATGAGTACGAACCGGACTTAAATCGCCAGGTTTGGGTTTGGTTTTCATATTTATGCTCCAATTCAGATTATCCAGCGCGCGGTATTTAATTGTGCCCTAGCGAAAACGCTCGTTACTCAGCAGCCGACCCATCTCAGTTTTAACCACCGCATAACATTCACACGATCTGCCCGCCAGCCCAGCGCGATCTAATACCGTGATGTGGCCGCGCCGATAGTGAATATAACCCGCTTGCTGCAGGTCACGCGCTGCTTCAGTAACGCTTTCACGGCGCACGCCAAGCATGCTCGCTACCAATTCCTGCGTCATCGTTAATTCACCCGATGGAATTCGATCCAATGTCACCAGCAGCCAGCGGCTTAACTGTTGCTCTACCGAATGATGCCGATTGCAGACCGCGGTCTGGCACATCTGCACCATCAGCGCTTGCGTGTAGCGAAGCAGGAGGGCCATGACTAAACCGCGCTTGTCAAATTCTTGCTTCAAAAAATTGCGTGATATTCGGTAAGCGTACCCGGCTGTCTGCACCATCGCTGAGCTCGTCGTGGTGTTACCGCCCATAAACAGCGAAACATTCACCACGCCTTCATGACCGACGCCAGCCACTTCCGACGATGCACCCGACGCCGTCACGTAGTGCAGCGACACAATGCAGGTGATTGGGAAATAGGCATAGTGCGACTGGCCACCCGGCTCATAGAGAATTTCACCGAGCGGCATGGCCACTAATTCCAGGTGCGGCGCAATTCGATCAAACTCAGCTGCGGGTAGAGCTGCAAGAAGGTGGTTTTGGTTATGGTTATGGAGGTGTTGGTTTGAGATTCGCAACATCAATACGATCTGACACCTAATGCTTGCAATATCCCCACGCTATGCGCCCATATTGACTTCGACGCCAATGCCGCGATAGCCCACAAAGCGGCTCGATCGGTTGAATATGGGTTCGCCACTGACGTGAAATTTTTGGATGCTGCCATCAGGGTTGACGCGGTTGAACACAAAATCCAGAAACGGCTCGCGCGTGGCAATGCTCGCCTGCAACGCCAGCCGTTCGGCCTCGTTCCAGCCTGGACCTTGCGACGCTGGCGAATGGCTAGCTTCTGGCGCGACTAACCCAAGTGGGGGCTGTGGAAAGCCAAGGATCTCCAGCACAGGGCCGGAAACCTTGGTGAAATGACCCTGCTCGTTTTGCTCCCAATACCAGTCTGATGCCAGCTCCACCAGGCTGCGATAGCGAGCTTCGCTTTCACGAAGATCGGCGGTTCTCGCTTGAACTTCCAGTTCCAGCATAGCGGAATAGTTGGCGAGTTTTTTGTACAGCAGACGTACTTCCAGCATGTTTCGGATGCGCGTTTTAACTTCTACCATATCAAACGGCTTACTTATAAAGTCCTTGGCCCCTGCCCGCAAGGCGCGCAGTTTGTGTTCAGGCTCAGCGGTTAGCACCAGCACCGGAAGATAGCTGTCACGATCAATCAGGTCGACTTTCAGTGCCTCGATCACAGCAAATCCATCCATATCCGGCATCACCAGATCGAGCATGATGAGATCATATCGATGTGCACGATTGAGCGCGCATACCTCGCGCGGATTGGTGGTGGAAGTAAAGCCGGTATAGCCCGCATCGTGCAGCAATTGTTCAAACATGACGACGTTTGCCTGTTGATCGTCGACGATCAAGATACTGGCATTGAGGATATCTGCTTCAGCAATGTTCATGTCTACACCTTCGTTGTTAAACGTTCATGTTTAAATCTTCATCCTTCGATCTTCACGTTTGCGCTATCGTGGCAGCAATATCAGCCCATCGGGCGTTCTACAGCCCACCTGTTGCTTCAGCGCGATCTGATTTCGCGTATCTGTGATGTGACTCGCCGCTTCGATCAAGTCGTTGGCAGTTTCACTGTTTCCCCGTTCAGGCATTGCTTGTTGCTATAAAAGTACCAAAAGCCCGACAAGGAGACCTTGTAGGACAATGCTTACATTTTAGCCAGCGAATGTCTTGCTGTATGTGCGGTGGCACACATAGCGCACTGGGTCAGACCATAGGTCTTCAAAAAACGGATGTCACGTAGAACGCTTCTCGTGCAGCGCAATCGGCATCATCGCGCGGGTATCGCAATTATTTTTATAAACCCTAGCACTAGCGTGCCGTTCCAGTCATTTTTGCTCCAAGATGCACGCCCATAATCGACCCTGATTTATGGAACGGCCGACCGTCGATCAATCCGTCGCCATATGATTGACTGCGTGCGCTCCCGCACATACCAGAAATCGAATTTGGCTCAGGATAGAACAAGTTGAAAAAGCAGTTTACTGAGATTGGTGATGCAGCTGGGCATATCGTTTTAAGGCGAATAGCAAATTTAATTAACCTCGATTTTTCAGCCCATTCTTTTGCCTAGACGGTGGCGTCAAGTGATCCACACCTATTTTCTCGAACAAGGATTTTATGAAAGCAACCACCCAGCTTCACCAGCTTGGCCAGCGCTTATGGCTCGACAATATCAGTCGAGACCTGCTGGACAGCGGCACGCTAAAAACCTATATTGATGAATTTTCGGTCACCGGATTAACCTCGAACCCGACCATATTCGATCAGGCCATTCGCAGCACGGCCGCTTACGACAACGCTATTCACAAAAAAGTGCAAGAAGGGCAATCCGGCGAGGGATTATTTTTTGAGTTGGCGCTCGAAGATTTAAAACGGGCAGCGTTACTTTTTTCTTCTATCCATGAGGCGACCGGCGGTGTGGATGGCTGGGTATCGCTCGAAGTGTCGCCGCTGTTGGTTCATGATGCCCCGGGCACGATCAAAGAAGCCGCCCGACTGCACACACTGGCGCAATGCCGCAATCTTTTTATCAAGATTCCCGGCACGGTAGAGGGCGACATCGCTATTGAAGAATCCATCTTCGCCGGCATACCGATAAATGTAACCCTGCTGTTTTCAAATACACAATATGTGGCAGCGGCGGAAGCCTATATGCGCGGCATCGAGCGACGCATTGAAGCGGGACTCGACCCCAAAATAGCATCCGTCGCGTCTATTTTTGTGAGCCGTTGGGATGCGGCAATAAAAGACGAGGTGTCCCCTCAATATCACAATCGACTCGGCATAGCGATGGCGATGCGCATCTATAAAACCTACCGAGAGCTGCTCGCTGGACCGCGCTGGCGGGCGCTGCTGAAGGCGGGGGCGCACCCTCAGCGGCTGCTGTGGGCCAGCACCGGCAGCAAAGATCCGGCCGCACCCGACACGCTTTATGTTGAAGCGCTCGCCGCCGCCGAGACGATAAATACAATGCCTGAAAAAACGTTAAAGGCATTCGCCGATCACGGCAGCGTCCATGCCGCGCTACCCACCGACGGTGGCTATGCGGAAGTGGTGCTCGAAGAATTCCACCGCGAGGGCGTTGATGTTGTGGCACTTGCCAAAAAACTACAGGACGAAGGTGCCGAGTCATTTAAAAAATCATGGGACGCGCTGCTGACCAGAATCGCTGAAAAAAGCGTTCAGCTCGCCGCTAAGGCTCACGCATGAGTCCGACGAATGATAATCAAGCAGCGGGTTATTTATTGTCTGCCTTCGAATATAAATGAATCCGAAAATTAGTCCCCTTGCCGGAAAGCCTGCGCCATCAGAAATATTGGTGAATGTTGCAAAACTCGTCACCGCCTACTTTAGCGAAAGTCCGGATGCGTCAAACCCCGCCCAAGCTGTGGTGTTTGGAACATCAGGCCATCGCGGCTCGGCATTGGATTCAACCTTCAATGAGTCGCATGTAATGGCAATGACGCAAGCCGTATGTCTGTATCGACATCAACACGGCATCAGCGGCCCGCTGTTTCTGGGCATTGATACCCACGCGCTTTCCGAGCCTGCATTCATCACCACGCTCACAGTATTGGCCGCCAATAATGTAGAAGTAATGATTTCGGCGGGTGGCGAATATACGCCAACACCCGCGGTGTCGCATGCAATTCTTGCCCATAACCGAACCCGAACTGATCAATTCGCCGACGGCATCATCCTCACACCATCCCACAATCCGCCCGAGGCGGGCGGGTTTAAATACAACCCCGCCAATGGTGGCCCGGCAGATACGCGGGTGACAAGCTGTATCGAGAAGCAGGCCAATAGTTTGCTGGCGGGAAATTTAAAGGACGTGAAAAGGATACCTTTCTCACAAGCCCGCCGTGCACCAAGCGTTCACAACTTCGACTTTTTAGACGCTTACGTACGCGACCTTAGTAGCGTGATTGATATGGATGTAATTCGCGATGCGGGTATACGCATAGGGGTTGATCCGCTAGGCGGTGCGGGCGTGCATTATTGGGCGCGCATTGCTGAGCACTATCAACTCAATCTCAGCATCATAAGTGACGAAGTCGATGCGACTTTCCGGTTTATGAGCGTGGATTGGGATGGCCGGATTCGCATGGACCCATCATCGCCGTATGCAATGCAGCGGCTGATTGGACAGCGCGAGCGCTTCGATATTGCATTCGCCTGCGACACGGATCATGACCGGCATGGCATTGTCACTCCAAGCGCAGGTCTGTTGCCGTCAAACCATTATTTATCAGCCGCAATTTATTACCTTTTTCAACATCGTAAGGGTTGGCCGCAAAATCTTGCTATCGGCAAAACAGTCGTCAGTACCTGCATGATTGATCAAGTTGTTGCATCCCTTGACCGAACACTTGTTGAAACCCCTGCTGGTTTCAAATGGTTTGTCGATGGCCTTTTTGGAGCTTCCCTCGGCTTTGCAGGTGAAGAAAGCGCGGGTGCATCGTTTTTGCGCCGCGATGGCGCCGTCTGGACCACCGACAAAGACGGCATTACCGCTGCGTTACTCGCGGCCGAAATGACCGTTGGAACAGGCCGTAATCCCGGCGAAATTTATGGCGAACTTGAGGGCAAATTTGGCGCGCTTGCCGCTGCGCGAATTGAAGCTCCCGCCGATGCGGAACAACGTGCCAAGCTATCCAGAATGTCGCCTGAGAAAATTACGTTGTTGGAATTAGCGGGCGATAAAATCACCAGCAAAATAAGCCACGCGCCAGGTAACTCAGCCGCCATCGGCGGCATAAAAGTGTCGACCGAGAACGGCTGGTTTGCGGCGCGCCCATCAGGGACAGAAAATATCTACAAAATTTATGCGGAAAGCCGTAAAGGACAAACGCATCTGCAAAAAATTCTGGCGGAAGCGCAATTGGAGGTTGATGCAGTACTCAAGGCAGATACCCTGCGCTGATTTTTGCCGTGTATGTGTGCTGGCACGCAGACCGGGCAATGTCGGTAGCGCAGACTGTATTCTGTAGTTACCTTAAGAATTACATCAACGCAAAGGTCGTCCATCATGGAATCGTTTGACGCTGTACTGTTAGCGCGTATCCAGTTCGCATTTACCATCAGCTTCCACATCCTGTTTCCGGTTTTTTCGATCGGGCTGGCCAGTTATCTGGCGGTACTGAACGGCGCTTATTTATTGACCGGCAAACAGGCCTATCAGGCGTTGTTTAATTATTGGAAAAAGATTTTTGCGGTGGCGTTTGGCATGGGCGTGGTGTCAGGCATCGTTATGAGCTATCAATTTGGAACCAATTGGAGCGTGTTTGCGGACAAGACCGGCCCCGTGCTGGGGCCGTTGATGGGCTACGAAGTGCTGTCGGCTTTTTTTCTCGAAGCAGGCTTTCTGGGCGTGATGTTGTTCGGGCTACAGCGAGTGGGCGCAAAACTGCATTTCTTTGCCACGTTAATGGTGGCGCTGGGTACCTTCATGTCTGCCTTCTGGATATTGTCAGTTAATAGCTGGATGCAAACGCCTGCCGGTTACGCCATGAATGCAGCCGGACAGTTTGTGGTGATCGATTGGGTCGCAGTCATCTTTAACCCCTCTTTTCCTTACCGTATGTTGCACACGGTACTGGCCGCCTATTTGACCACCGCGCTGGTGGTCGGCGGCGTCGGCGCTTTCCACTTGCTAAAAGACCGCTTGAACCCGGCGGCAAGAACCATGTTTTCGATGGCAATGTGGATGGCGGCGATCGTTGCACCGTTGCAAATTATGGCGGGCGATCTGCATGGCCTGAACACGCTGAAGTATCAGCCCGCCAAAATCGCTGCAATGGAAGGTCATTTTGAATCGCACCCTGACGGTGCTCCGCTTATTTTATTTGGCATCCCGGATTCGGTAGCTGAGCGCATGAATTATGCGGTCGCGATTCCGAAGCTCGGCAGCCTTATCCTCACCCACGATTGGAACGGCAAAGTCAAAGGTCTAAAAGATTTTCCGCCGGACGCACGTCCGCCGGTAGGCATGGTGTTCTGGAGTTTCCGGGTGATGGTCGGCATCGGGCTGGCCATGCTGGGGCTGGGATTGTGGAGCTTGCTGATCCGTTATAAACGACAGCTTTACGACGCACCTATGCTGCACCGCGCGGCGGTGTTGATGGCACCTTCCGGGTTCGCGGCGGTGCTGGCAGGCTGGATCACCACCGAGGTGGGCCGACAGCCCTATACCGTTTACGGGCTACTGACAACCGCACAATCGGCGTCATCTATTGATGCGACGGCGATTGGCGCATCGCTTGTCGCTTTCATCGTGGTGTACTTCGCTTTATTTGGCGCGGGGACATTCTATATCCTGCGGCTGATGCGCAAGCCACCTGAATGCAACGAGCCAGAATTGCCTAGGGGTGAACCGATCCGCGCGGCCGGGCTGATGCCCGCACCCGCGCTCCAAATCGCTAAGGCGAACTTATCGGACTTGGGCAAACTGGGCACGTTCGATAAAGGAGCACCGGCATGACATTTGATCTCCCGCTTATTTGGGCCGCGCTAATTGCGTTTGCGGTGATGGCCTATGTGGTGCTCGATGGTTTCGACCTGGGCGTGGGCATCCTTTTTCCATTTTTCAAAACAGAAGACCAGCGCGATCAAATGATGAATTCGGTCGCCCCGGTTTGGGACGGTAACGAGACCTGGCTGGTGCTGGGCGGGGGCGGGCTGTTTGCGGTATTTCCGCTGGCCTATGCGGTCATCATGCCCGCGCTTTACGCGCCGGTTATTGCGATGCTGTTGGCGCTGATCTTCAGAGGTGTCGCATTCGAATTCCGCTGGAAAACACAGCGCGGTAAATTTTTATGGGACTGGGCTTTCGCAGGCGGCTCAACGATGGCCGCTTTTGCTCAGGGCATCGCACTCGGTGCGCTGGTGCAGGGCATCCCGGTAACTGGACGGGCCTACGCAGGCGGCTGGTGGAGCTGGCTCACGCCGTTTAGCGTGTTGACTGGTTTGGCCCTGGTCGTCGGCTATGCGCTGCTGGGAGCGACGTGGCTTATTTATAAGACGGAAGGCGAATTGCAAACCGCCATGCTGAAGGTCGCAAAACTGACTGGCACGGTGACGCTGGCATTGATCGGAGTCGTGAGCTTATACACGCCGTTTTTGAACCCGAATTTTATGGAACGCTGGTTCACCTGGCCGCATATGCTGTATGCATCGCCGGTGCCGATCCTGGTCGCGTTGTGCGGTTTTTTACTTTACCGCGGGCTCAAGCAGAAACATGATTTGCTGCCATTTTTGGCCTCGCTCGGGTTATTCATACTTTCTTACATCGGCCTGTGTGTGAGCTTTTTTCCGTATATTGTGCCCTCCTCCATCACTTTGTGGGAAGCCGCCGCGCCTGACAATAGCCTGTCGTTCCTGCTGGTCGGCGCGGTGGTGCTGATTCCGCTGATCTTGATCTATACCGTGTATTCATATTGGGTGTTTCGCGGCAAAGTGGGCGCAGTTACAGCCTATCACTGATGTTTAAATTAAATACGATGCGCGCCGACACCAAGCAGCCAGCCCCCACAAATGCGCATCGCCCGCGCTGGATTCAGATTGGCTGGTTTGTCACTATCTGGGTGACGAGCGTACTGTCGCTAGGCATTGTCGCGATGCTTATTCGCTGGGCAGTCAAACCGGGCTGATCGGATAGCGCTCAGGGCGGGGGTGAGTGCGTCGACGGTGGCGCAATTGACGCTAGAAATTCATCACGAGAATTAAAAATATTTTCCGCTCCTACGCGCTGCAAGAAACCGGCACGCGTCAGTTTTTCGGCCACGTTTTGCCGAATCTCGCACAGCACCAGCCGCACCTTGCGTTTCCTGAACTCATCGTGCAGTTCTTCCAGCGCCTCGATGCCCGTTGAATCCACGAACGGTACGCGGCCCATGCGCAACACCACCGTATGCATGCGTTGTTGAATACTTTCGAGGATGTGTTCAAGTTTGCTGGCGGCACCAAAAAAGAACGGACCATCGATGCTGTACATCAGCATGTCGGGCGGCAGCGCAGGCGATGGTGGCAGCGCCTCCCCGTCTTTGGCCTCAGCCGCGATTTCATTCGGCTCGACCTCGATGAGTACTGCCTTTGCCATGCGCCGCATAAACAGCAGCGCCGCCAGCATCACACCGGTGTTGACCGCGACCACCAAATCTGCAAAGACCGTCAACAAAAACGTGATGAGCAGAATCGCCACATCAGGCTTAGGCGCGGTTCTTGCCAAGCGAAAAAAATGCGATAAATCACTCATGTTGTAGGCCACCACGAACAGCACTGCGGCGAGCACACAAAGCGGGATGTAGGAAGCCAGTGGCGCGAACAATAAAATAATCAGAACCAGGGTTACGACATGAACAATACCGGCGATAGGACTGGTGCCACCATTGCGAATATTGGTGGCGGTGCGCGCAATGGCACCTGTAGATGCAAAGCCACCAAACAGAGGTGAGAAAATATTGGCGACCCCTTGGCCCACCAACTCCTGATTTGAATCATGGCGCGACCCTGACATGCCATCGGCCACCACGGCAGACAATAGTGATTCAATTGCGCCGAGCAGGGCGATGGTAAATGCGGGCCCGATTAGCTTGATCACATCGCTGTATGAAATCGACGGGACAGTGAAGCTGGGAAGGCCTTGCGGAATTCCGCCGAATGCACTGCCAATCGTGGCTACACCATCGAATTTAAAATAGCTTTGCATGGCGGTAATGGCGATCAAAGCCACCAATGGTGCGGGGACGCGTTTCAACAATTTCGGGCCCGCAATAAGTATGGTCAGGCTCAAAAGAGCGAGCCCGGTCGTGGCGATATGCAGAGTGGGGAACGATACAAGCAGGCGCCCTAATTTTTCCAGAAAGTGCTCGCCGGCACCGGTCGGCTGCAGCCCAAAAAAATCTTTCCATTGGCCTACCCAGATGATGACGCCGATACCGGTGGTGAACCCGACGATCACCGGGCCGGGGATAAATTTGATGACCGAGCCAAGCTTGAGCAATCCCATGGCTACCAACATGAAGCCCGCCATCAAGGTCGCCACTTGCAAACCGGCAATGCCGTACTGGGCCGTGATGCCGGACAAAATCACGATGAATGCGCCCGTGGGACCCGCAATCTGAAGACGACTTCCACCAAATAGTGAAGTCAGCAAACCCGCCACAATCGCGGTGTAAAGCCCCTGTTCTGGTTTGGCCCCGGACGCAATCGCAAACGCCATTGCCAGCGGCAGTGCCACCACGCCCACAATCACGCCGGCTATGATATTTTTTCCCCAATATTTGGGGCCGAGCAGTCCGGCGCGCTTCGCTTCAACAATGGCTATCATTGGGTTTCATATTGGAGGTGGTCGCAATTCATTTTTTGGGCCATTTCCAATCCCTGATTTCCGGCATGTCCAAACCGTGAATACAAATATAACGTCGATGCTCAATCAGTTTTTCGGTCATTTCCTGTCGTAAGGCGGCACCTGCGGCCTCAAGTGATGGCAGGCGATCAATCGCGTCTTGCACCAGATGGAAGCGATCCAGATCGTTCAACACCCGCATATCAAACGCGGTGGTGATGGTGCCCTCTTCCTTGTAACCGCGCACGTGCAAATTGCCGTGGTTGGTGCGGCGGTAAGTCAGCCGATGAATCAAGGTGGGGTAGCCGTGAAACGCAAAAATGATCGGTTTATCCTGCGTAAATAGCGCATCAAAATCTGCGTCGTCCAGACCATGCGGATGTTCGCTTGGCGTTTGCAGCTTCATCAAATCCACCACGTTCACCACACGAATTTTTAATGTGGGCAAATGGCTGCGAAGAATCGATACGGCAGCCAAAATTTCGAGCGTCGGCACGTCCCCTGCAGCGGCCATGACGAGGTCGGGGTCCGCGCTGCCAGCATTGCTAGCCCAATCCCAAATGCCAATGCCGGCCGCGCAATGCGCCGCCGCGTCGGCCATCGTCAACCATTGCGGCGCGGGATGTTTACCGGCAATTACCACATTCACGTAATGACGGCTGCGCAAACAGTGATCCATCACCGACAGCAAACAATTTGCATCCGGCGGTAAATATACGCGCACGATCTCCGCTTTTTTATTCACCACATGGTCGATGAACCCGGGATCCTGGTGCGAAAAGCCGTTGTGATCCTGCCGCCAGACGTGTGACGACAAAACATAATTAAGAGATGCAATTTCGCGACGCCATGGAATTTTTGACGCCACCTTTATCCATTTCGCGTGCTGGTTAAACATCGAATCGATGATGTGAATGAAGGCTTCGTAGCAATTAAAAAGCCCGTGGCGGCCAGTCAGCAAATATCCTTCCAGCCAGCCTTCACACTGATGCTCACTCAACATCTCCATTACGCGCCCATCGCTGGCCAGAAACGCGTCATTGGCGTCGGTCGCGCCTTCCCACTGGCGGTTGGTCACTTCAAACACGGCTCCGAGACCATTAGAAATAGTTTCGTCTGGCCCAAACACCCGAAAATTTCGTTCTGCGGCATTAAGCTTGACCACATCGCGTATGAACTGGCCGAGCACATAGGCATCACGCGCTTCAACGGCACCCGGTGACGGCACCGTGACGGCATAATCTTGATAGTTCGGCAAATGCAAATCGCGCAACAAAACGCCGCCGTTCGCATGCGGGTTTGCGCCCATGCGGCGATCACCGTGCGGCGCAAGTTCAGCCAGTTCTGCGTGAAGCCGACCAGCCTCATCAAACAACGCTTCGGGCCGGTAACTGCGCAGCCACTCTTCAAGCAGGGCCAGATGTGCAGGATTGGTGCCCGCATCCGACAGCGGCACCTGATGCGAGCGAAATGTGCCCTCTATCAGTACACCATCGACCGCCTTTGGACCGGTCCAGCCCTTCGGCGAAACCAACACAATCATCGGCCAGCGCGGGCGTTCGATATTTGCAGCCGATTTAGCATCTTGTTGAATAGCCTTGATGTCTGCAATTACATGATCAAGGGTCGCCGCCATCGCCTGATGCATCAATTCTGGCTCATGGCCTTCCACAAAATAAGGTGTCCAACCGTAACCGCGTAACAGCTGCTCTAATTCATCGCGGCTGATGCGCGCCAGTATTGTCGGATTCGCGATTTTATAACCGTTAAGGTGCAAAATCGGCAGTACCGCACCGTCTGTCGCGGGGTTCAGAAATTTATTGGAATGCCATGCCGTGGCGAGCGGGCCGGTCTCCGCCTCACCATCGCCAATGACGCAGGCCACCACTAAATCCGGGTTATCAAAAGCGGCTCCAAAAGCATGGCTGAGCGAATATCCCAGCTCGCCACCCTCATGAATGGAGCCGGGACATTCAGGCGAAACATGGCTGGGAATGCCGCCTGGAAACGAGAACTGGGTGAATAATTTTTTTAAGCCCGCTTCATCCTGGCTGATGTTTCGATAAATTTCGCTGTAAGTTCCTTCCAGATATGTGCTGCCGACCAGCGCGGGGCCACCATGTCCGGGCCCCGATATATAGATCATGTTCAAGTCATATTTTTTGATAACGCGGTTCAAATGTACATAGATAAAGTTCTGACCGGGGGTGGTGCCCCAATGACCAAGTAACATCGGTTTAATGTGCGAGGTTTTTAACGGCTCGCGCAACAGCGGATTGTCGTAAAGATAAATCTGGCCGACCGAAATATAATTCGCCGCGCGCCAGTAGGCATCGATTTTTCGCAGAGCATCTGGTGTGAGTGTGGTCGAATCTATTTTCATGTTTTGGCAGCCTGCAATTTAAACAAACGATTCATATGGCGTGCGATCACCAGCTCTTCATCGGTATGAATGACTCGAACGTTCACGCGGGTCTTGGCAGACGATATGAGCGGCGCATTCACTGCGTTGAGTTCGTCGTCGATTTCAATGCCCAGGAAGCCCAGCCCCGCACATATTCGAGACCGAATGGCGTCGTTGTGTTCACCGATGCCGCCAGCGAACACGAGCGTGTCGAGACCACCCAGCGTCGCGGCAAACGCACCGATCCATTTTTTTATTTGATAGCAAAACAGCGCGACCGCTTCAGCCGCACGGATATCGATTAATTCAAGTTCCATCAGCTTTCGCATATCACCAGTCGTCTCCGACACACCCAGCAGGCCGCACTCATGGTTGATAAATTGCGTCAGCCGCTGTGCGTCCATAGCTTCTAGCGTGGCGAGATAGGCAATGAGACCCGGATCAATATCGCCTGCACGCGTCGCCATCACCAGCCCGGCGGCGGGTGTGAACGCCATGCTGGTGTCGATGCAGTGACCGTGCTTAAGCGCGGCTAGACTCGCTCCATTACCCAAGTGCGCGAGAATCACCGACCCGCTGGTAACGGTGGGATCGCCGAGACGCAATAACTCGTCACGCAGGAATTCATATGAAAGACCATGAAAACCATAGCGGCGAATACCGCTGCTCTCGTAGCGTCGCGGGATCGCAAGCAGCGTTGACAGGCGCGGCATGTCACGATGGAATGCCGTATCAAAACAGGCGATCTGAGGCATCTTCGGGAAACAAATCGCCATGTGTTCAATGAGCGCAATTTCTGCAGGCAGGTGCTCGGGCGCGAATGGAATCAGACGCTTCAATTCCGCGATCAACTCAGCATCGATAATTTGTGGTGCTGACAACTTGGGGCCACCGTGCACGAGCCGATGGCCGATGGCCACAAGCCCGTTCTTTCCGGTAATTTCCACCACCTTTTCCAGCACCGCATTAAACGATTTGCCGTCACTCTCGGCGCGGCTAACTTCACCACGAAACACCGCATCTGGCTTGCCGTTTAAGCCAAAAATGGCGTACTTATGGCTTGAGGAACCGACATTAAGGGTCAGCACAAATTTTTCATGCTGATTAACCTGCGGGTGAGTGTTCATTTTCTGAGCGCTTTTTTAATCCATTAAGTGCATGCTGCGGGCAGCATGAGTACAAAAAGTAACCGTTCGGCTGGTCGCGCTTGGTTCAAAGCTTCACGCGGTTAAGCCTGAGTGCATTCGCCACCACCGACATGGAACTCAACGCCATTGCGGCACCGGCAAACATCGGCGACAGCAGCAAGCCAAAAAATGGATACAGCACCCCGGCCGCCAGCGGAATACCGAGCGCGTTGTAGCCCAGCGCGAACGCCAGATTTTGCCGAATGTTGCGCATCGTTGCACGGGATAACATTCGCGCCCGAACGATGCCGCGCAGATCACCTTTTACCCGCGTTACGCCAGCGCTTTCCATGGCTACATCGGTGCCAGTTCCCATCGCGATGCCCACATCTGCCTGCGCCAAAGCGGGCGCGTCGTTGATGCCATCGCCCGCCATCGCGACCTTACGTCCTTCCGATTGCAGGCGCTTGACATGCCCGGCTTTGTCGGCCGGCAGTACTTCCGCCAGCACGTCTTCAATGCCAATTTTTCGTGCCACCGCTGCTGCTGTCGCGCGTGAATCACCCGTCAGCATGACGATGTGTAAACCTTCTTTCTGTAAAGCGGTAATTGCTTCAACGGCGGTGTCTTTGATTGGATCAGCGACTACCGCCACGCCGGTCACGGTGCTACCGACAGAAAAATAGACCACGGTCTTTGCTTCGATCCGCCAAGCGTCGGCTCGCTCGGTCCAGCGCTTGGTGCTAACACCACGTTGATAAAGAAAATCAGCGCTCCCCACTAGCACTCGTTTCCCATCGATATCGGCTTCAACGCCTAGACCGTTGGAGGCACCAAATGCATCCACTGCACGCGGTGTTAGACCTCGTGCCGCGGCGGCTTCAACAATGGCCAGGCCAATCGGGTGCTCAGACAGTTTTTCCACCCCAGCAACTAATTCAAGCGCTTCGTTTTCAGCCATGCCCTCCGCCGCAAAATCGGTCAGCGTAGGATGTCCCAAGGTTAACTTGCCGGTCTTATCCACCACCAAAGTGTCGACATCGCGCATTCGCTCGATTGCCTCGGCGTTACGAAACAGCATCCCTGCCCGGGCACCCTGCCCCATCGCGACCGTCATCGAGATTGAGGGCGCGAGCCCCACTGCACTGGGGCAGGCAATGATCAGTACCGCAATGACATTGATAAACACATAGGCCAGTCCCACGCCAAGCCCGTTCAGCGGGTACGTACTGAGCGCCCGATGCGCCAGCGATAGCCAAAATTTGCGCAAGATCGGTGCGCCAAC
>ENA-OFDM01000339-OFDM01000339.1-metagenomes-genome-assembly--contig:-NODE-339-length-20847-cov-2.494180_pt1 | contig 20847 bp, 16 predicted proteins | sample MGYA00153385_OFDM01 | MGnify analysis MGYA00153385
GTAATGGCGTGTTGTGTAACCCCGAGGCAATCTTCCGGGAAGTTCTTCGATCGTCTGACCTGGCTGAGTTGCGCCACATCTGGGCGCTGAACAGTTTGTCCGAGCATACGGAGGTGCAGCAGGAGTTCGCCGAAAATCCTCGAGTGCGCTTTGTGAGGCGACGATCCCTTGCATACTTTCGCGCCCTGGCGACCAGCAAATACCTGGTTAACAATGCGACATTTCCGGCCGAGTTCAGCAAGCGGTCCGGCCAGATCTACCTCAATACCTGGCACGGCACTCCGCTGAAGCGAATGGGCTACGACATGCCGAACGGAGCCCTCGACTCCGCGAACACACTGCGCAACTTCGTCGCCGCAGACTTTCTGCTCTCCCAGAACTCCTTCATGACAGAGCAAATGTACGAAAAGGCGTACAAACTGCGCGGTGTGTTTCGCGGACTGGTGATCGAAGAGGGGTACCCCCGGGTCGACCGGCAGTTTCTCAACGAGCGGGAGGCGGCTGAGGCGCGGTCGCGACTGGCGGACGACGGAATCGACCTCGGCAACCGCACCGTCATCCTGTTCGCGCCCACCTGGAAGGGCACTGATTTCAGCTCCCCCGCGGACGATGCCGGTGATCTCTTCGCGCAGGCACAGGCGCTCCAGAAAGAGGTCGGTGAGGGTTACCGTGTACTGCTCAAAACGCATCAGGTTGTGCACCGATTCGCGGCTGACCGACCCGAGTTGAGCAAGATTTTGGTCTCGAACGATATGCCGACCAATGTGATGCTCGGGCTCACCGACATCCTGGTGACCGACTATTCGTCGATCTTCTTCGACTTTCTGCCTCTCGACCGACCCCTGGTCTTCTTCACTCCGGATGACATGGACTACTCCGCATCCCGGGGCCTGTATTTTCCCCTCGACGAGCTCCCCGGGCCGGTCGCTCACACGGTTTCCGAGGCGGGCGATGCGATCCGCTCGCTGAGCTCTGCCGACGGCGACGAGAGCTATCGCGCCGTGGCCTCGGCCTGGAAGGAGCGCTTCGCGCCGCATGACGATGGTGTCGCCGCACGCCGGATCGTCGACCTCGTCTTCCGCCGTCTCACCTTGAACGCTCGAACGAAGTCCCTTGCAGAGGATCCCCGAACCTCGATGCTGCTGAGCTTGGGCGGAATGCGCTCGAATGGCATCACGAACTCGGCGCTCAACCTGCTCGGCGCGATCGATCACAGCGCCTATGACGTCTCCGTCGTTTTCAACCGTCCTCGTCGCGCCCAGCAACTGTCGAACCAACAGCGGATACCAGCCGAGGTGCGACAGTTTCTTCGGGTCGGTGGCATGAATGGCAGCAAATTCACGCATGTGTTCCGTCGACTTCAAGAGCGTTATCCCGCGCTCCGGAGGCGGCCAGAGACGATGAACGAGCAACGGATGTGGCGCAGCGAGTGGGCGCGCTGTTTCGGCGACTCGAAATTCGAGTCAGTCGTTGAATTCAGTGGATACACCGCTTTCTGGGCATCGCTTCTTCTTCATTCTCCTGGCGGGTTTCGCTCCATTTGGCTGCACAATGACCTGGCACTGGAGAAGAGCCGGTTCGTCGGAAGTCGCCGCCGGATGAAGCGCTCCCTTCCCGCGGTATTCAGCCTGTATCGGGATTTCGATTCGTTGGTTTCCGTGTCGGCGAGCCTCGCCCGGATCAACCGTGAAGCGCTCGGCCCGCCATACGGACTCCGCCAGGAATGTTTCGTCTTCGCCCGCAACCTTGTGGACGAATCGCATGTGCGAAAGGGACTCGCGAGCCCGTTATCGTCGGTCGTGAATTATCACAACGAAGACGAGACACCGGAGCAGGATGACCGCCGCTGGATCGACGAACTGCAGCGGGTGGACTCGGTGTGGTTCACAACTGTCGGACGGTTCTCTCCGGAGAAAAACCAGGCTCGACTCATCCGCGCCTTCGCCGAGGTCTATCGAGAACACCCTGCGGTCCGATTGATGATCATCGGCCATGGCCCTCTTCGCGGCGAACTTCAGGCGTTGATCGACACACTTGGCCTGTCACTCGTCGCGTTCGTCGTTGGTCCGTTCCCGAATCCCTTCCCTGTGCTTGCAGCGTCCGACTGTTTTGTGCTCTCCAGTAACTACGAGGGTCAACCGATGGTGCTCCTCGAAGCCGCGCTCGCCGGTATGCCCATCGTTTCGGTAGAGTTCGACTCCGTTCACGATGCGCTCCCCGATTCGGCGATTCGGATTGTGCCGCAGAGCGATGAGGGGCTCGCGGAAGGGATGCGTGCATTCCTTCGGGAAGAGGTGCGGCCCTCGTTCCTGGACGGGGTTGCCTACAACCGAGCCGCTGTGGTCGAGTTCTACGCGGTCACCGGCACGCAGCGTGTGCGAGATAAGCGGTCGATCTGACAGTGGCGGCCGACTGCGAAGCGACCCTAAACCGGTTGGTCATTCGGCATCGTGCGATGGCACAGCCCGTTTGCGCACGATGATCTCTCGCACGACGATCGGCACGACGGAAACGACCACAATTACGATCAAGACGATGTCGATGTACTGCGAGACGAAGTCGGTCACTCCCGGCACATGAGCAAGCCCGAATCCGAGAAGGATTATCAATCCGGACCAGAGTGCGGCTCCTGCGAGGTTAAATACGGTGAAAAGCCGACGTGGCATGCGTCCGACACCGGCAGCGACAGGAGCGATTGTGCGCACGACAGGTACGAATCGGGCGATCGTTACCGCGACCGGTCCGAATCGATTGAAGAAACCCTGCGTGCGACTAACACTCTTTCGGCTGAATAGCCCGGACTCGCGGCGCTCGAAGACAGCGGGCCCCGACCTTCGCCCGATCGTGTAGCCGAGTTGGTCGCCGAGCGCCGCAGAAATGCCTACGAGAAGGATTACCAGCCAGAGTGGTTGCCGGATGGCGCCGCCAAGGGTGAGCACGCCGGTGAAGAATAAGAGGGTGTCGCCGGGAAGAAAGAACCCCACGAGCAAGCCAGTTTCGGCGAACACCGCAGCGCACACGATCACCAGGCCCCAGGCGCCGGCACCCGAGATGAGAGACTGAGGATCGAGGAGCCCCGCGGGGATGTGAAGAGGAATCATGGTGCTCCAAGTCTGCGCAAGCGGAATTTCGATAAACGTCGAAGCCGTTCGATTCTCAGGCCTTTCTTAGTTCTTGAACGACACGCTTCGCGGCGTGAAGACAAGCCCCCCGCTCGTGTGCTTGCGAAGTTTCGCGCCGGTTTCTGCAGTGAAGGTGCCACAGGTCACGGCCATGTTCTGGATCGTCAAGGCGCTGACGACGGGAATGGGTGAGCCCGCCTCGGACTTTGTGGTCCGTTCGATCGAACCTGCCGTCGCTGTTCGCGTTGGTGTCGTCGTCGTCACCATCGCCGTGGTTCTCCCATTTGCGGTAACCCGCTCTGTGCCCTCGGAAACGCGGCCGGGGATCTGACAGGCCGGACACTGCACCTCGGCTGCCTCGCCTCTGGCGTACTGTTCGTCGGGGTGATCGCGATTCCCGCGCTGGGTAACCGGACCGGTGAGCACTGCTCCGGTTACAGCGGGGCGACACCTTCGTCATCGGTCGAGCTATTGGGGCCATCACCCACCAATCGACGGAGCGCCGGCGATGCAGCGCCGTGAATTGGGTCGCCCACCATGGGCGAGACCTCTTCCGATTTCCTGAGCGTCAACCGGAGCCTCCTGTATTGCGCTCGCCTGTTGTTGCTCTTTCTGACCGGTCCCGAGGCGAATTTCACCAATTGCTGCGGTTCACCACGGCGCTCTCTGCCCCGAAATTTCCACGGGGAGTTCAGACCGATATCCACTGTGCACACCACCCTCGAGAAGTGGATCAACTCTCAGGTCGGTTTTCTCGTCGTCACACTCTCTCCCTGGTGCGCACTGCGTGACGGTTCTGGCAGTCCTGCCTGCCTTTCTCGGTCCCGTCTGAGAGGCCATCCCGCGTCATAAACTGGGGGAGGCGACGCGCCGGTTTTCGAAGGGAAGGTTCGAGATGGACATTTCCATGATTGTGCCCACATCCACTTGGGCAGCGAATATCCCGGAACTCGTCACGCGGATAGGTGCAGCGGAGACCCGGTTCGAGACGACATCGTCTGTGTTGATGACTCGACGGATGACACCCCACGGGCGATCGCTCGGGCAATCGCTCAGGTCGACTCCCGCGCGGATGTGTACCCGGTCCACCGGAAGAAGCCCGCTGGTGAACTATCCGGTGCGGTCGTTGCGGGGATTCGGAAAGGTACGGAGGATGGGGTCATCGTGATGGATCGGGCCCTGCAACATCCGCCGGAGATGGTACCCGTCCTCGTGACTGCGGGCAAGTCCACCGGGGCAGATGTTGTTATCGCCTCCCGACACGCTCAAGGTGGTTCATCGGCTGGCCTCGATGGGTCGGCCCGCGCGATTGCATCGTTGGGAGCGGAGGTGCTCGCGTGGGCTACGTTCCCGCTCAAGTTGGGTTCGTGGTCTGATCCGATGACCGGCTTCTTTGCAGTGCGCCGCGCGTCTTTCCTCCCGGCACTGAGATTCGGGCGTCTTTCAGGCTTGCCCGTGATCGGTGGCCTCCTCTCCGCGGCTGATCCTGGCCGTCCTGCCGCTCAGCTCTAGGGTTCGTGGGTGTCTCAATGAATCTGGTCGATGTGCTCATCGGAATTGCCGCATCCCCCTTGGCCTATGTACTTCTCGCTGCTCTTCTCATTGTTGATGGCTTTTTCCCTTTCGTCCCCGGGGAGACCGCGGTGGTCACACTGGCATCCCTGTCCGCTGCGGGCCACGGACCCCCTGTGTGGCTGGTGCTGGCGGTCGCGATTATTGCGAGCACCGCCGGAGACGCTGTCGCTTACGCGAACGGAAAGCGACTCGGTACGATGCGGTGGGCATGGATGAGGCGGCCGCGACTCGTCGCGATGTTTCGGTGGGCCGAACGGGGGCTCCTGCGCAGGCCAGTTCTCTTTCTCGTCTCCGCGAAGTTCGTACCGGTGGCTCGCGTTGCGGTGACGATGACGGCAGGTTCCTCACGACTCCCGTTCGTTCGGTATTTGCCGATCGCCCTCCTCGCCTCAGCGGCCTACACGAGCTATCACGTGATAGTGGCAGTTTTTGCCGGATCGCTCTTTCGGAGCAATCCCCTGATCGCGGTCGTCGTGGCCATCGCGACGGTCATCGTCATAGGGACGATTGTCGAGCTTGTAGGCCGTGCAACTCGACGGCGCGGAGCGCGTCGTGCTGATCAATCAGCCCCGAAACCTGGCGACCCAATACCGTAGGGGGCCGCCCGCCTCGCCAAAACCGTGACGCCCAGAACGAGCGTGACGAAGAGTAGTCAGGGTGGGCCTGTCTGGCGCTTGGATGATAACCAGGCGAATCCTTTCATGCCGCTGACCAGCTATCGTCCACGCGATCCAGCAACCAGTCGGGTTGATTGCCTGACAGTGACTTTTTCGACAGACAGCAGAGTGGCTTCGCTGTCGTCCACACGGTTCAGCGGAACGGGAAGGTCACGTATCGTGACGCCGCGAAGGCATCAACGGTTCATCCTCACCGGTGCGCACCAATGGTACGGGTGGGCGGCTCGGTGCGGGGCGAGGTGTTAGTCCCGGTAAGACTTGCGCGGCGGTCGATCGGCGCCGTGGTCAATTCGGGCACCCTCCGTTCGGGCTCCGTCTCTTCGTGCCCCGCCGCGATCCGCCCGGATCTCGATGAGCTTGCCACTGATGCGAGTGCCCTTCAGTTTCTCAAGCACGTCACCGGGCAGGTTCGCCGGCAGGTCGACGAGCGAGAAGTCGGGCAGGATTTTGATATGCCCGAAGTCTTCGCGGCTCAAGCCACCCTCATTGGCGATCGCTCCGACGATCTGGCGGGGCTCCACCTTGTGGCGCTTGCCGACCTCGATGCGATAGGTCGACATCGGGCCCGCGTTGGGGCGTGCACGCCGTTCGGTGCGGTCGGCTCGTTCCGGTCGGTCGGTGCGTTCGGGGCGGTCGCCCCAGTCGGCACGTTCGGCACGGTCGTGACGCTGTCGCTCGGGGGAGAGCAACAGGGGTGTCTCGCCCTGGGCGACAATCGCGAGCGCGGCCGCGACATCCACTTCTGGCACATCGTGGTGCTCGATGTAGTGGCTGATGATGTCGCGGAAACCCGCAACGCGGTCACCCTGTCCGAGTGCCTCGGTGATCGCGTCGTCAAAGCGAGCCAGCCGAGTGACGTTGACGTCTTCGACGCTCGGAAGCTGCATCTGGGTCAGCGGCTGGCGGGTCGCCCGTTCGATCGCGTCAAGGAGGCGACGCTCGCGGGGCGTGACGAAGCTGATCGCGGCACCGCTGCGGCCCGCCCGCCCGGTGCGCCCGATGCGATGCACGTATGACTCGGTATCGATGGGGATGTCGTAGTTGATCACGTGGCTGATGCGCTCGACGTCGAGGCCGCGGGCCGCGACATCCGTTGCCACCAGGATGTCGAGCTTTCCCGACTTGAGCTGGTTCACCGTGCGTTCGCGCTGGGCCTGCGCAACGTCACCGCTGATCGCGGCAGCGGAATAGCCGCGCGCCCGAAGCTTTTCGGCCAGTGTCTCTGTCTCGTTCTTGGTGCGCACGAACACGATCATGCCTTCGAAGTTCTCGACTTCGAGGATGCGGGTGAGGGCATCGACCTTCTGCGGATAGGACACCATCAGGTAGCGCTGCGTCGTGTTCGCCGAGGTCGTGGTTTTGTTCTCCACCGTGATCTCGGCCGGATCATGCAGATACTTTTTTGAGATACGTCGGATCTGCGGAGGCATCGTTGCCGAGAACAACGCGACCTGCTTGTCGTCCGGGGTGTCAGCGAGAATCGTCTCGACATCCTCGGCGAAGCCCATCTTGAGCATCTCGTCTGCCTCGTCGAGCACCAAATACTTGAGCTCGGACAGGTCGAGAGTGCCCTTGGCGAGGTGGTCCATGATGCGCCCGGGGGTGCCGACGACGATGTGCACGCCGCGTCGCAGTGCAGAGAGCTGCACGCCGTAGGCCTGGCCGCCGTAGACCGGAAGCACGTGCACCCCGCGCATGCCGGAGGCATACTGCTCGAACGCCTCACAGACCTGTAGTGCGAGCTCCCTCGTCGGCGCGAGCACGAGCGCCTGCGGGTTCTTCTGGGCCAGATCCAGGCGCGAGAGAATCGGGAGCGCGAACGCGGCGGTCTTCCCGGTGCCGGTCTGGGCGAGGCCCACGACATCCCGACCGGCCAGCAGAGGAGGGATGGTCGCGGCCTGGATGGCCGAGGGGGTCTCGTAACCGACATCCTTCAGCGCCTTGAGTACAGCGTCGGTGAGTCCGAGTTCGGAAAAAGTCAGGGTGGCGGGGGCAGCGTCTGCCTCGCTTGGCATGGTGGTGTCAGGAGGCGTCATGGTTCAAAGGTAATCGTTCCCCGGCGAGGTCAACGCCCGCGCGAGTACTGACCGGATTCGGAGCGAACAGGCCATAGCGACAAATTGCTGCCCGGGGAATCTCCCGTGCCAGCATTTCGTCCGGGGCGAAGCCGCTCGTTACAGCGAGTCCGAGAACTCGACCTCTGGCGCCTTCTTCCGGAAGCCCTTCGTCATGAAGAGGAGATAGACGAACCCGGCGCCAAGCCAGATCAGCCCAATCGTGAAGGCACTCGCCGTGAGGCTGGTCCAGATCCAGATAGTCAGGAGGAAACCCACCCCGGGAAGCACGCCGTAGAGCAACACGTCCCGGCCACTGCGGCGCTTCTCATCCCAGAGGTAGCGCTTGATGACCGACAGGTTGACCACCGAGAATGCGGCAAGAGCGCCAAAGCTCACCACCGAGAACAGCAGGTCGACATTGGCATTCACCCCGATAATCGAGATTACCGAGATCACCAGAATCGAAATCACCGGCGTCTTGAACCGAGCCGAGAGCGTGCCGAAGATGCGCCGGGGCAGAATGCCGTCACGCCCCATGCTGTACATGATTCGCGAAACGGATGCCTGGGAGGCGATTGCCGACCCGGTCGCACCGGCGACATAGGCGGCAATGAAGAAGATGTTGAGGAAATCGCCGCCAGCCTTGGCCATGACCTCACTCGCGGCGGATACCGGGTCCTTGAATGCCGTACCGGGGAACACGAGTTGGCTGATGAAGGCAAGCACCAAAAACAGCAGGCCGGCCCCGACCGTAGCGATGATAATCGCCCGCGGAATGTCTCGCTTCGGGTTTTTGGCCTCTTCGGCCAGGGTGGAAATGGCATCAAACCCAAGAAAGGAGAGGCAGAGCACCGCGGCGCCGGTCATCAGCGCGGGGAACGTGACGTTCTTCCCTCCGTCACCGACGAACGGGGCGGCCAGGTCGATGCTGTGGCTCCCGGAGGAGATGAAGGCAACGGCGATCGCGACGAACACGGCGATGAAGATGAATTGAACCAGCACGATGATGTTGCTTGCTCTGGCTACCGAAGCGATCCCGACGATGTTCAGCACCGTCACCAGCAGAATGCAAGCCACCACGAAGACCCAGGCTGGCACGACCGGGAACAGGATGTTCAGGTAGATCCCGATAACGAGATAGTTCACCAGTGGTAACAGGACGTAGTCGAGCAGGAGAGCCCAGCCGGCGAGGAATCCAATGCTCGGGCCGAAGCTCTTGCTCGCGTAGGCATAGGCGGAACCGGCAACGGGGTACACCTTCACCATCGCGGCGTAGGAGAGCGCGGTGAAGATCATCGCCGCGAGGGTGACGATGTAGGCCAGCGAGGTTCGGCCACCAGTATTGGCCGAAACCACGCCGTAGGTGGTGAAAACGGTCAGTGGAACCATGTAGACGAGCCCGAAAAAGACGAGGGACGGAAGCCCGAGCACCCGTCGGAGGGTGGTTCCCTGCGCGCTGTGAACATGGTCACTCGAGCGTGCAGGCGGCACATTGGCGGTTCCGGATAAAGGACTGGACATCATTGTCTCCTTGCGGGGTATGGGTATCGATGACAGGGAAAAGTCAGGGGGTCGCGAACGTCTCGCGGCCGGCCAGCCAGGTGCGTACCACCGCGATTTCGGTGAGCGCAACAGCGGATGCCGCCGCTCGCGGGTCTCGATCGAGAAACGCGAGATCGGCGCTATGCCCCACGCGGAGAGTTCCCCAGGGCCGCTCGGCGAGATCGGCAAATGCCTGGGCAGCGACGCCGGCGGTGTAGGCCGAGAGCGCCTGGGTCAGGGTGAGCTTTTCCGCGGGGGTCCATCCGCCGACCGGCAGATCCTCGATGGTCTGGCGCGTTGTCGCAACGCGGATGCCCTCAAAGGGTCGCGGCGAAGAACACGGCCAGTCCGAGCCGAACGACAGCGTTGCTCCGGTGTCGCGGAGGGTCGCGAGCGGGTACTGGCGGTCTGAGCGCTCATCGCCAAGCCGGGGAACCGTCAATACGGTCATGAGGTCGTCGAGTTGGGCCCAGAGCGGTTGAGCGTTGACGATGACTCCGAGCTCGGCAAACCGGGGGATGTCTGCCGGGTCTACGAGTTGCACATGCGTGAGCACCGGTCTGCGGTCCCGCTCGCCGTTGCGTGCCCGTGCGTTGTCGATCGCGTTGAGCGCCGATCGCACGGCCGCGTCTCCGATCGTGTGAATGTGCACCTGGAAGCCGGCGGCATCCACCGCCTGGACCGCGGCAGAGAGCGCAGCAGGCTGCCAGACAGCCATCCCGTGATGGTGAGGGTCGCTGTGGTACGGCTCGAGCAGATCTGCTGTGGCATTCTCGACTACACCGTCGGCGAAGAACTTGATGGTGTCTGCGGTGAGCAGTGGATGTTTCAGCCGCACGATGCGCTCGCGCGCGGCGAGCAGCTCCGGGAGTTGCTGTGGCCAGCGCAATGGGTCCGCGCGCAGTGCCAGGTTGCAGCGGGTTGAGAGCAGACCGCCCGCCGCCGCAGCGACATAGACATCGATGTCGTCCGGTTCGACCCAGGCATCCTGAATCCAGGTGAACCCGAGACTGGCGTAGTACGTGGTCGCACGATGAAGCGCGACAACGCGGGCATCGAGCGGAAGCTGCGGCACCACCGCAGCGATGAGATCGACGGCTCCCCACTCGCGCATGGTGCCGAGAGGTTCACCATCCGCACGGCGCGGAATCTCGCCAAGCTCGGGTTCGGGGGATGACGCGGTGACCCCGGCGAGGTGCAGCGCACGCGAATTGCACCAGACGGTGTGGTAATCCCACGACCGCAGCATCACCGGACGATCGGCGACAGCCTCGTCGAGCCACCGCGCATCGAAAAGGCCGTCGGGGGCGAGGCTGCTGTCGTAGGAAGCCCCGATGATCCATTCAACGTCGGGATGTTCCGCCGCCCAGCGTCCCACCTCAGCCACGATTTCGGCGACGGTGGTGCAGCGCCGAACCTGGGGACCGTCCGATTCCAAAGCACCAAATAGCGGATGCGCGTGGCCCTCGCCGAAGGCGGGCATCAGAAAACCGCCGGCGAGATCGACGACCTCTGGGCTGGTGGTGGTCGCCCACTCGAGAGCATCGTGATCGAAGGCGGTGATGACCCCGCCGACGATCGCGACCGCGCTGTGGTCACTGGCTCCGTCGATGCCGCTCCAGATTGCTCCGCCTCGGATGAGTATCGAGTGAAGGGTCGAAGAATCGTGCACGTCGTTGTGTCCTTTAACTTCGTGAAGCCATACGGGTGCCCAGAGTCTAATCAGTCAAGCGAGCATTGTTTGCCCAACACGACTGCCCGCTCATAGCCTCGTTTTCCGCAATTGTTACTCACAGTCCGGCAGCTCGAGTTTCACGATTGTGACATCGGCAGGCGCTCGCTAGTGGGCGTATTGCAGGCGTTCCTTCACGGGCACGATTCGGTACGCCTGCGTTGCGGTCGAATAGTGGTGCGCGGGTGGTGGGCTCACGTTCGCCCAAGCCGCTTGGCACTACTCCGTCCACAACTCCGGCGGTTGTGCTTCGTGGTGAGGCGCACCGTGTGTGCGGCGGTCTTCCTTCATCTCGGCCTCATAAAGGTGGCGCCTCCCGCCCACGAGTTCCTGTCGAGCATCGTTTTCGGCGTCTCTCAGGGGGGCGTAATAGTTTTCGTCGTAATCCTCAACGATTTGGAAGGTCCATCGTCCGTCGATGACATTCCGCCCGACGATTTTCTGTTCGAGTTCGTCGGCGATGGTGTGGTGCCCCGCCAGTCTCATCAGCTGGGCGGCTTCTCCAAGAGCCAGATCCGCTCTCCCGGTCAGCCGGTGGAAGCCGTACAGCAGCCCCCGAGCGTGTTCGACGACTTCAAACGCCTCTGACAACTTCCCCAGGGCTTCGACGGTCTCATCGGATACACCGGAGGGACGTCGATGCGCATCATCCGGCCCATTGTTTACGCTCATTCCCGCCGACCTCCCGCTTCGTGCAGCTACGGTTCTTTCCGGCCTGCGTTATCTTGATGAAACTCTCGAACCGCCCATTTTTGAAGGGGCAGAAGTTCGAATGCAGGGTTTCGACGTCACCCTGGTCGAGTATTTCCGCCGAATGCTCGCGCATCACCACCCGTCTGGCGGCGGTTCTTCGGTGGGATTGGGCTGGCGCGGGAGACATCGACGATCCGATGAGCGGCGGACGCGTGGAACTTGGCCTGGGTGCTGGATGGTGGGAACGCGAGCATGCGGCCACCGGCATCGAATTGCCCGGTAACCACCAACGTTTCGATCGACTTGCGCAGCAGCTGGAAATTCTCGACGGCCTCTGGAGGGCCCCGGTGCGGAGCTCTATGATGCCGTCGCCGACCGTGAACATCTCGATTATTTCGCGTGCGAGGTCGGGCAACGGGTGCCGCACGGGATGATATCGAGCCGGTTCGGACCGGGTGGGTCGCCGCGCGAGGGTATCGGGATTCGCCGTCCCTTGCCCACTCTTCTCCTTCCCAGTTTCGTATAAGCATTCCTGCTCACGTGTTCTCTGGTTCCCGGCTGAATCGGCGCGGAATGTCGGTGGTGTGGTGTGGGATTCGGTTATGGAAACCACCGCGACGACCGCCGCCGGGCTGGATCGCCGGCCGGGTTCCCTGCTGCTGAACGTGTCCTCGGTGCTCCCAGCTTCTGTTGCACTCCCAGCGTCTGTTGCACTCCCTGCTGCTCTAGCGGCCAGTTTTCTCGACACGATGGGCGAGTTGATCGACGATGTGGTCGAGGCCGATCGGGTGATCGCGCGGGCCGCCGCCACGCGGGCCGCGCTCATCGACCAGGCACGCAGTTGGAGTGAAGCCACCGCCTCACTGATGCCGATCGATGCCTCCCCGGTTCGCCGGTGGTCTGCCTCCCATGTGGCCCGGCGGTCTTTGGTGAGCGAACTAGCCGCTGCCCTGCGCCTGCCGGAGCGCAGCACCGAGACTCTCATCGAAGAGAGCCGGTCGCTGCTGCGGGAGTTGCCTGCGACCCTGACGGCCCTCACCGAGGGACAGATCAGTTACCGTCACGCGCAAGTGATGATCGACCATGCCAACTCCCTCCCCGCTGAGTCCCGTCGAGTCTTCGAGGAGTCCGCGCTCCCGTTCGCTCTGAAACTCACCGTGAGCCGGTTCGAACACCGGGCTCGCATGGTGCGGGAGCGGGTCCATCCGGAGTCCATCGAGGTGCGGCACAGCAACTGCCGGGACAAGCGTGAGCTGAGGTTGGATCCGACCCGGGATGGCATGGCCTGGCTCACCGCCTACCTTCCCGCGGTCAACGCCCACGCCATCTACACCCGCATGACGGATATCGCAGCCGACCTCCAAGGCCCGGACGAGGGACGCACCCTCACCCAGTTGCGGGCCGATGTCTTCTGCGACCTGCTCATCGACGGCCAAACCGATACTGGACCCGATGCTGCACCGGATGCCGCGTCGGATGCTAACTCCGGTACTGCAGCCGGTGCCGCGCACTCCTCCCGGCGGGGTCTCGGGCGGGGCATCCGTGCTCGTGTGCTGATCACCGTGCCGGTGCTCACCCTCCTCGGCCGTGGCACGGAGCCGGCGGTCCTGGAGGGTTACGGTCCGATCGACCTTGATACCGCCCGGAACCTTGCCGCTGATGCCCCCGGTTTCGTGAGAATTCTCACCCACCCCGAGACCGGCGCAGTGCTGTCCCTCGGCCGTGACCGGTACTCGATCCCACCGGACCTGCGGGCCTGGCTACGGATGCGGGACGAAACCTGCCGGGCGCCCGGATGTGGTGCCCCGGCCCGGCGTTGCGACCTGGACCATACGAAAGATTGGCAGTATCACGGGCCCTCGAACCACAACAATCTTGCCCACCTCTGCCCGAAACACCACGACCAGAAACACCACACCCGGTGGACGGTCGAACACCTCGGCGACGGCGACCTCGAATGGACCTCCCCCACCAGACACCGATACATCACCGAACCAGCAACCCGCATCGCCGCGGCACCCTGACCGAACCGCGCAGACCAAACCGCCAGATCGAACCCTGCAGACCGAAACGTCGCAGCTCGAACCCTCGGTGAACGAGAAGACACGCAGCGATACAGCCGAGATCGTGCCCGCACTATCCCAGCAGCGCCGCCACCACCATCAGCACCGGAATCGACCCGATCGTCGTGATGAGCACCGTGTCGCGGGCGATGATCTCCCCACGACTGTAGCGCTGCGCATAGTTGAACACGTTCTGGGCCGCCGGCAGGGCGGCGAGCGCCACCACCACGAACAGCGGATGCCCTTGGAGCCCGAGCACGAAACGTCCGAGTAGCCACGCGACAAGTGGCATCCCGACCAGCTTGATCGCGGACGCGACGAGCACATCCCGCCGCCCGCTGCCCGCTTGCAGCAGTTTCTGGCCGTGGAGTGACATTCCGAATGCCAGCAAGACCACCGGCACCGCCGCCCCTCCCAGCAGTTCGAACGGTTTCAGGACCGCGGCCGGCGGATGCCACCCCGTCACCGCCAGGATCACGCCGAGCGCAGACCCGATGATGAGCGGATTAGTGAGTGGCTTCAGCAGTATCCGCCCGATCGACGCGCGTCCTGTGGTGGTCACATCCAGGATCGTGAGCGCGACCGGAGCGAAGACGAGCAACTGCAAAAGTACGACCGGAGCAGAGTAGGCGGCGCTCCCGAGCACATATACCGCCACCGGAATGCCAATGTTGTTCGCATTCACGTACCCGGCACCGAGCGCTCCCACCACGATCTCCGGTGCCCCACGGTGCCAGACGAACCGGGCCACGGCCAGGTACACGGCAAAAGCGGTGAGAGCCGCGACAAGTGACACCGCCATGAGAGACGAGAACAATACCGAGACCGTCGCCGATTCGAGCACGGTGAAGAGCAGGCAGGGCGACAGCACGAAGAACGCGACCCGGTTGAGCACGAATCCGGCGCTGGGCCCGAGGATACCGAGGCGGCCGGCGAGATACCCCACGGCGATGATGAATCCGATGATCGCGAAGCCGACGAGCACCCCGGTCATGCGCCACCCCCGATATCCCCGCGCCCTTCGCGAACGGGACTATTCACTTTCAGGATAGGCGCGCTCGGTACTATGGGCGCATGATCGATCGCGGCGAAATCGAGTGCTGGCTCACCGACATGGACGGCGTGCTCGTCCATGAAAACCATCCGGTGCCCGGGGCATCCGCCCTGCTCCAGCAGTGGCGCGACCAGGGGAAGCCATACCTCGTGCTCACCAACAATTCCATTTTCACGCCGCGCGACTTGAGCGCGCGGCTCAAGGCATCCGGACTCGACGTGCCCGAGGACCGCATCTGGACCTCCGCTCTTGCCACCGCCGACTTTCTGGCCTCGCAAATGCCCGGTGGCTCGGCCTTCGTGATCGGCGAGGCTGGCATCACCACTGCCCTGCACGAGGCCGGTTTCATCATGACCGAGACGTCCCCCGACTACGTGGTGATCGGAGAGACCCGCAACTACTCCTTCGAAGCGATCACCAAGGCCATCCGACTCATCGTGGCCGGGTCGCGCTTCATCGTGACGAATCCGGATGCCACGGGGCCGAGCGCCGACGGACCGCTTCCCGCCACCGGGGCCGTCGCAGCCCTCATCACCAAGGCCACGGGCAGGGAGCCGTACGTGGTGGGCAAGCCGAACCCGATGATGTTCCGTTCGGCCATGAACAAGATCGGTGCGCACTCGGAAAACACGGGCATGATCGGTGACCGCATGGACACCGACATCATCGCCGGTATCGAAGCTGGTCTGCACACGATTCTCGTGCTCACCGGGATCAGCGACCAGGCCGAGATCGACAAGTATCCGTTCCGCCCCGATGAGATCCTGGACAGTGTCGCGGATTTGCTCGAGTCCGAGCCGATCGAGTCCGACGAAATCTGAGCATTCCACGCCCGCTGTAGCCACGCGAGCTGACGCCTCCGTTCTCCCCGTTCGCTCCGTTCTCTCCGTTCTCCCCGTTCGCTCCGTTCTCACCGTTCGAAATGCAGGACGCAACGTGACAGGTGTTGCAGGTGAGGCGCACCCGCCTCTTGCGTCACCTGTCGTCCTGCATTTCGAACGAGGATGATCCCGGGGGAACGCGGGGTCCGTAGAGACCAGTCCGCTCTATTTCGCTGGGGTTCCCGCCACAGTGCCGGTGATCGGCTGGCCACCCGAGCGGTTCACGAAGCAGAAGTAGTCGTGCTGGCCTTTCGTCCATTCCTCGGTCGTCGCCGCAAAGGACGCCTGGAACTGGATGTCGCTGTAGGTACCCGCCGTGGCAAGGTCGATGACCCTGGGTGCGGTGCACAGCAGATTGATCTGCGACTGGAGCGCATCGAGCCCTGGATAGGCCGCCGCGGCTTCGCCGGGAAAGGTGCTGCGGAAGACCATCTGGGCTGAATGCGGCGCAGCACAATCCACGACGGTGTAGTTGAGCTGGAACGGGTTCGTGTAGGGGTCGATGCATTCGCCCCCGCGCAGCGCACTCCACAGGTGCACTCCCGCCGCGGCCTGCCCGGACGGAGCAGGAGTCGGCGTCGGCGTCGGTGAAGGGGTAACTTTCGGCGTGGCACTCTTCGTGGCAGCGACCGGTGCCGGAGCCGCCGAAATCTTCGTCCCGAGAGCGAACATGACCGCACACACGAGCAGCGCAATCACACCGCCTGCCACCCAGAATGGGACTTTCTGATTCTTCGAGAATTGGGGCACGGGAGCACGAGGTGGCGCAGCAGTCGGGGTTTCCAACGGATGCGCGGACGCCGGGTCGATCGCTCCCGCTGCCCCCGTACTCGCGGTCGCGAATGGGTTAAGCCCGGTGGGAACCGGTCCGACCAGCGGCTCACCCTCGTATTCCTTGAACTGGGTCTCGCCAAAAAGCGCGTCAATGGGAGAGGCCGGTTCGGCATCCGAGTCCGAGGTGAAATAGGGTTCGGGGCGGCGCTCGGCGATCGGCGACCCGAAGGACGGCGCGGATTCGGGCGGGACGGACGAAATCAACGCAGCAGGCACGGGTGGCGCGGATGGCGCGGCAGGTGCAGGCGCGCTCGCGCTGCCGATCCCCCAGTTGAACGGTGAGGTGATCGGGTGAGGTCCGGCGTTCTTGCCGGTGCCCTCATCGGTATCGTCGCCAGAGGCCATGGTGAGATTCGCTACTTCGAGAGTCCGAGGTCGGCGAGACCGATGGCGGCAAAGTACGGGTAGCCCGCGGCTTCAATCACCTCGCGGGCACCGGTGTCACGATCGACCACCACGGCGACTCCGGCGATTTCCGCGCCAACCTTCTTGAGCGCTTCGATCGCGGCGAGCGGGGATCCTCCCGTGGTCGACGTGTCTTCCAGGACGATCACGCGTTTGCCGGCGAGATCCGGTCCCTCGACTTGGCGACCGCGACCGTGATCCTTCGGCTCCTTGCGTACGACGAAGGCGTCATAGGAGAGCCCGCGCGCGGCTCCCTGGTGAAGCACGGCAGCGGCGATCGGATCGGCGCCCATGGTCATCCCGCCGACGGCCGAGACATCCGCGACATCCGCGATCAGATCCAGCATCACCTGGCCGATGAGCGGAGCGACGCGGTGGTCGAGGCTCACCTTGCGCAGGTCCACGTAGTAGCTGGCTTTCTTGCCGCTCGTGAGGGTGAAGTCGCCGTGGAACACCGCTCCCTCGGAAATGAAGTCGATGAGCTGCTGTCTGGCGTCGGTCACGGGCCCGATTCTACTGGGGATGATGCTGACAGCCGATCTCTGTACGGAGAAGAGAGCCCAGGCGCCGTCGATTAAAGTGAGGGCATGCGTGTTGCCACCTGGAACGTGAACTCCATCCGAACGCGGGCTGCTCGCGTAGTTGACTGGCTCAGCCGGGAAGACATCGACGTGCTCGGTATGCAGGAAATCAAGTGCACAGAGAGCCAGTTTCCCTTCGAACCCTTCGAGGAGGCGGGCTATGAGGTGCAGTTGCATGGCCTCAACCAGTGGAACGGCGTGGCTTTCGCCAGCCGGTTACCCATGGAAGACGTGCAGATCGGATTTCCCTCGGCCCCGGGATTCAGCAAGACCGCGGTCGAGGGCGGCCCGCCACTTGAGGCCAGGGCAATCGCAGTAACGGTCGAGGGGCTGCGGCTGTGGAGCCTCTACGTGCCGAACGGGCGCGGCCTCGACGACCCACACCTCGCCTACAAGATCGACTGGCTTGGCACGCTCGCCTCCGACACGAAGACCTGGATGTCCGAGCATCCCGACACGCCGCTCGCGCTGATGGGCGACTGGAACATCGCTCCGCTCGATACCGATGTCTGGCCGACCTGGGACTTCGAGAACAACACCCACACCTCTGCTCCGGAGCGTGCGGCGTTCGCCGAGTTCGAGCTGATCGGCCTCACGGATGTCGTGCGCGATCGCGTGCCGGAGGGGTTCACGTTCTGGGACTACCAACAACTTCGCTTCCCCCGCAATGAGGGAATGCGCATCGACTTCATCATGGGGTCCCCGGCCTTCGCCGACCTCGTGACTGCCGCGAGCATCCACCGCAACGAACGCAAGGGAGACGGGCCGAGCGACCACGTGCCCGTCGTAGTGGATGTGGCCGTCGACGAACCCGAAGACGTCGATCGCCCGATGATCTTCTAGCAACCGGGCTTCTTCCTCGCCAGCTTGCCCACAACGGTCGGGTTGCGCCCTTTACGGTGCGAAGCCCCGGGTAGGGTCGAGAGGTGAGCGAGGTCCGAGCGAATGGCACCGGTACTGCTGATAGTGCTGTGACGGAGTCCTTCGCCTCTAGTCCGGTTGTCAACTTGGTCTTCGACCGCGTGCTATCCGCGGTGCACGAGGGACGCCTGCTGCCTGGCCAGCGCATCAGCGATTCCGAGCTCGCCGAGCAACTCGGCGTCTCCCGAACGCCGGTGCGAGAGGCACTCCAACGCCTGCGGGAGATCGGCATCATCGAGGCATCCGCGAGCCGGTTCACCCGCGTCGCACTCGTCAATCCGAAGCAGACCGCGGATGCAATGGTCGTCTGGGTCGCTCTGTACAGCGCACTCGTCAACGAGGTCATTCCGCTGGTCACTCCGGAGCTCGTGGACGAGATGCGCGCCGACCACGCGCTATTCCTTGAGCACGTGAGCTGGGCCCTCGATGCGACCAGGATGGCAGAAATGCGCGCCAATCCCGAGCTCGTGCGGGAGCACGTCACCGCTCTCGTGCCGCAGAAGATCGCCATGGCCAATGCCAATTTCTTCAACCATCTGGTGAGGTTGTCACAGAACCCCTCTCTCGTGCGTGGCATCAACTCTGTGGTGCACCTCATCCAGCTCGGCAGCCTCTACCTGCCCGACTATCTGGACTTCCGCGCGTTGAGCGAGTCCCAGCTGCTTCTTATCGCCGCCGCCCGCGATCATGACCGCGCGGCGGCCCAGGGCGCCCTGCGGATGCTCGGTCTGATCAGCGTGCCGACGGCTGCCCTCGAAGCCGAGGCCGACGAAGCCGACGAGGCCGACGAGGCGCAGTGAGCCGGCCCCGAACGGGGGGTCATGTCCTCCTTTTGGAGGACCAATATACTGCTAGCGTGAATCTACGCATGAAAGTGCGGACACGGTTTCGCCGTCAGGAATACCCCTCGATGATTACCCGAATCGAGTCCGGACGACGTATCCCGAGCCACGTCGCCCCTTACCCGGGCGATCCAGCGGACTGGCCGCCCGAACGTCCAGTCCGCTGATCTGCCTCTGCGCGTCTTTCCGAGTGACGCACCGGGCAACGCGCAATTCTCGTGCGCATCCCCGGCCCTGTTGCGCAACTTTCCCGCGCCAGTGACAACCAAACGGCGCGATTGCGCAGATACCCTCGAGGGAGACGCATTTCGCGTTGTTCGTCGTTTCTTTTCGGGATCGGAGGTCGAACCATGTCACACGCAGTTTCAGCAGCACAGAGTGCAATCGTCGGGGAGCCTGAGGTGCTCGAAGACGATGTTATTTTTCCGCTCGTGGGTTTGGCTCACGCGGCCGAGTCCTCCGCGGCCTGGCTCGCACTCAAGGCCGCCGTCTCGGCGCTCCGTCCGTTACAGGTGCAGGACGGCAGTATCCCGAACACCGAGCACCATGCGGATGCCCGTGCCCTGGTCTCCGCCATCGCCGAGAACCTCCGCACCTTCGTGCCGGTCTTCCCGCACGATGAGGCATACCTGCGCGCCGCGGCAGTGGACTTCGAGCATTGGAGCACCCGCGCTTTTCCCGTGCCCGACTTCTTCGACTCCCTGGCCGCCTTCCAGCCCCAGCTCCATCGCATCGACGGTCTTCGCCACCTGGTGGTGTTTCCCATGTACACGCAGAACGGCAGCACCGATCGCCTGGTCGAAGCGGTGATCGTGGAAGTGATCTGGCCAGAGTTCGTCGCAGCCCTCGAGGCCGGTGACTACTCGAACCCGCTGTTCGTGCCCATCCGCTTTGTCGATTTCACCGACGGGTACGACACCAACTCGGCAGTACTGTTCCCCGAGACGATCGCCATGCGCGCCGTACCGACCTTCACCTGGGGGGCGATCTTCGCCGACCGGGAGGCGGCCCGATTCCGGCGGGTTGTGCGGGAGGCATCCGCCATTACGAAGCTTGAACTGCCGGCGGATGCGGTGCGGCTGCTCGACGACCAGCACCTGGCCGAAGAGACCTTCGTGATGTGGGACCTCATCCACGACCGCACCCACATGCGCGGTGACCTGCCGTTCGATCCATTCATGATCAAGCAGCGGATGCCGTACTTCCTGTATTCGCTCGAGGAACTGCGCTGTGACCTCACGGCGTATCGCGAGGCTGTTCGGCTCGAGCGCGCCGAGGACACCGATGAGGTGACACGCGACCATGCGAAACTCGTGCAGTACACGGTGCTCTTCGACCGGATATTCCGGTTTGCAATCACCGGCAACCGGGTGCGCAACTACGACGGCGTCGGCGGCCAACTGCTGTTCGCGTGGCTGCACCAGCACCACGTGCTGCACTGGACCGACACTCGCCTCACGATCGATTGGGCGGACGTGCCAGAGGTCGTGATCGCTCTCGGTCACGAGATCGAGGAGCTCTACTGGCGCTCGATCGACCGACCGAAGACCGCACACTGGCTCGCGGCCTACGAGTTGGTATCGGCGACACTCACGCCGCATCCGGCCTCGAACTGGGCTCGGGTTGTCGATGGTCGCCGCGACCTTCCGCTGGACGGCCCGCCCAAGGGATTCACGGATGCCGTGCTTCCGGACGAGTTCCCGCTCTCGATGTTCTACGAGGCCCTCGGCAAGAAAATGGCCGACGTGATCGAGTCGACGGCGGGTCTGACCGGGCGCGACTAGCGACCCCGGGTCTCACTCCCACCCGCGAAGTCTCCGCGCCTGCGAGTGACACGTGCGCCCAAACGTTCCGGCGCACGTGTCACT
>ENA-OFDM01000343-OFDM01000343.1-metagenomes-genome-assembly--contig:-NODE-343-length-20710-cov-8.680465_pt1 | contig 20710 bp, 10 predicted proteins | sample MGYA00153385_OFDM01 | MGnify analysis MGYA00153385
TAGGGCGGCTTGGGGGTTGGCATCTCGGACTCCTTCTTGAGTGAAAAAGTGTCCGCGAAATCGGGGCAACTTCACTATTGAGGGAAGCGCGAGCTTTCAAAGGCTGCCGTATTAGCAAGGCGGAAGCGCATTGACGCGAGCGAAGGTCACGAAGTATGTGATCGATGCGCTCTTCCAAGATATATGCATGATATCGACGCGATGCCTTGTCGGAGAAACGGTGGACGAAATTGAGTGCAGGCGATATACCTAATGGGTGCGACCGCACAAACGCGAAATCCTCTACTCTGGAATACACCATGCAATGCCATCCATCCCCAACAACGCAACTGTCGGGCGCAAGAAGACGTTCTATCAATCGCCTCGCTCATCGGGCACTTGTCGCCTATGACGAACGCCACTGCAGAGGCTTGCTGATCTTCGAGTTGAAGTTGTGCTATCTCAAGGAAAGCGGAGCGACTGACGAGCAACTGATGGCGATGGCGCCGTGGGTCTACACCGACACCGTGGGCGAGATGCAACGGATCTGCCCTGATTGGGATGCCGGTTTGGATGAGGAGCAAAGCGATGAAGCCCTGCAAGGCGCATTGATCTTCGCGGCCAGGGTTGAACGGCTGCGATCACATCTACGGCTGATCAGCACGATGCGCCTGGTTGTCGGAAAGGATTGGATACCGCCCACTTCCGACAGCGTAGGGCAGGTTTAGTTGGGCACCGCGCGGTGAATATCTCAAACACGCTCGGCGCGTGCGAGTATCACGACATGTCTGGATTGATAGAAATCTTCGGACGACTTGACAAGTCGCTGTCGATTTGTTTATCTAATCAGATTGGTAAGGTATCACTCTGTTCGATTGACGGCAGTTAGAAGGCTGGATATGATTGTTCCCACAGCTGATAGATTACATTTCTGTGGCTGTGTCGAAAGTAAAGTGAGTCGGCATAATTAAAGCCTTTGAGAGGGCAGCCGACAGTAGATTGCAGCGGGCGCGAAGCGCTCTTGCGACACGATTCATCTGTCGCACAGCGGCTGCTACTGGAGACGCATCGAACGATGCGTTCCCGACGCGGCTCGTAGCCAAGTCGGACGACCCAAATAAGAGGGGTCACCGTTCGAGCCCAGGCTTGTCCGGTTCTTTTGACACGTGAACTAGCGGCAGTTCTCAGGACCTCCTGACAGGGGTTCAGCTCGGCTGTAGGCGGCGTCATTAAGGAGTCCGACTGTGACCAAAAACCCTTCCTGCTCACCCCTTCTTTCGCATCCTTTCTGCGGACCTTGGCTTGAATACTTTGGCGACGGAGCTCGAATGGAGACTCTTAAGCGCCACGCGGCTCAGCTTGAGCGGGAACTTGGGCCTTCGCACTCCCATACGCAGATTGCACGGTCTTGGGCTGCAGTCGCGTATGGGGCGGAGGCATTCGATAAAAAGCAACTTGCCATCTTGAAAGACGCCGAGGCCGCTATTCGCAGCGACTTTCCGCAAGCGTATTGGGCGCTTGCGATGAACCTCGCGGCGCAGGGTTGCCACACGTGGTTCCTGCACTCGCATGAGGCCGCGGTCCCTATGCTCACCGAAGCACACGACATCATGCTCGTGCATCAGGTCGGCTGCGACGCCGATGTCGTCAAGGTGGCTGAGGTCCTTGCGGATTGCCAAGCCCACTGTGGTCATGTTGACGATGCGCTGCGAACTCTCCATCGGGTTACCAAGCACGTTCTTGGCGCCGTGAGTCAGAGCGCCATCATCGTGGCAGCCTATGAGGAACTGCGCGAACAATTCATCGAGGCGTATGCAACCGACGTGAGTCCGGATTTGGAGTGGATGGTAGATGTCCTGGATTGGCCGCGAATGAGCATGCCTTTGCTCATTTCGAAACGCCGAGTGAAGTAGTTGGAACGAGGCGCGTCTCCGTGCTTCGTTCCACAACTGACGCAGATCCTAAGCCAACCATTCCAAGCGGAGTAACTTTCATGAACACTCAGACTGCTGACTACCAGAGCGCAGACGACTCAAAGAGAGCAAAGCCCTTCGACGTTTTGCCGCAGACAGAAGCGGCGCCGGACGGAGCCTTGCGCGTGATAGACCGCCCAACGAAGAAGACTGCTACATCGAAAAAATTTAAGAAACCGACCGTCGAGCCGACTCCAATGGCCGCCGTCGCGACGCTGAAAATCGCAATCGACCAGCAACTGGCGATGAAATTGACGCGAGACGGAGATGGCTGGGACTTGAGGGGCAGGTGGGACAAAATCGAGTGGAAGCACTACGAGGCGCTGGCTGAAGGAATCGCTCGCGCCATCGCGGCCCAGCTCAAACTAAAGGTGAACGAAGTCACAACGGACTGTTCAGTCCTGATTGGCAACGATGTGGCCGAGCCCAGAGTCATCGTGGAAGTGCCTGTCGAGCACAAGCAGGCCGTCGCTACCGATAAGGTTTGGGCGGCGATCCGATACGTTATCGACCGTGTCACCGGCCTTGCTGCATTGGAAAGTCATGCCGACAGTTCTGATCCGATGGGACGGACTGTGGCCGCAAACGACCCACTTACTGTCCATGAGGAGCCTGACACGCCCGATCTCGGCATCGACTTGGACGGATCGGTCAGCGAGGACGGGAGTGCTGCAACCGAGGCAGGTGAAGACATGTTCGACACGGCTACTAAAAGGCGCCTCCAAGTCGCGACGAGGATACTGCTTTCCAAGGTCGGGGGCGTCACCCTGGCAGCCCCTTGCAGAATCGAGGTCGACGGCTTGGCCCGTCTGCCGATCGAGCTCTCTGGCCCATGTGCGAGCAAGCCGGTGCCTCCACCGAGCGAGCCCAAAGTCGATTCGTTTGGCTGCTACGTGGACGGGTTCATTCGATCGCGCCACACTGTCCACCTTATCGAGGTCGGTGGGAGTGGCGTCGCAAGGGAAGTGGCCATGGCGTCGAAGTGGGAAGGCCGCATCGCGGAGTATGCGGCGAACGAGTACCGGGGACGCAAATTCATGGCGCAGGTCGCCGTCCAGCGTATGGGTGAGAAATTCACGCGGGAGCTTGTGGACCTCGTGCCCGTTGACGACGCCTTGCACGCCTCACGCGGTGTGGTGGGTAGCTCAGCCTGCCTGACCGGCACATAACCAAGCGACCCATAAAAGCAGCAACTCGTATGTTGTGTCGACTTTGCCGCCTGGCTTCGGGATCATCACCATCCGGTCGGGGTAGACACACTTTCTTGGTAGGCGCTCAACAGCCACGTCGAGTTGAAACTTTTCACCACGCGTTGTCGACGGTGACAGCAACGAGCAAAGTATGGGGTCGCTCGCCAAATGCAGAGTCTCTGGTCCGGCGTTGTTCCGATGCACGAGGGAGCAGTCGTTTGCCTGGAGACCGAGAGCGGCGAGAAACCGGGCCATCCAGTCGAAATGCACTGGATGGAACAGCACGATTTGACGACTGGAGCCTATCGTAGGCAGCCAGTCCGAATTCATGACTGCTGGCGACAGAGTCCGTACGGTACCCGCGAGAGAGGCCAGCCCACGCCAGCGCTTTTCGGTCACCCGCCTGATCAGCAAATCTTGCGCCTCAACGCCAGGCTTGCTGATCAGTCTGCTGGTCACTGCGACCAGTGCGTCCTCCAAACGCAGCAGCTCCGCGGCGGAAACGCGAGAAATCTTGCTTGGGTCGCGATGACGCCTTGCGCGCAGGCGCAGATGCTGGATGTAGCGTTCAAACAAGGGCTCGCTGGGAGTGTCTAGGGACACCGCAATCGGCTCCAGACGGGATATCAAATCGACTCGCGGAATCGCATCCAGGTCCACGACCTCGGGCCCATGCGGCGAGTCGAACAGCGAGAGCCGAATCGGTGGCGGGGGGAGCCATTGGTCGAGCACATGCAAATACGATTTGAGTGACGACACGCCGGAGGCGTGACCCAGGGCGCGCGCCACGGCCCAAAGCGTCCGACGATCCGGCGCGTCCGCCTGCAGCAACAGGCGCCGGGCCGAGCGCGTTCGCTGATCGTCACACGGCAGGCCTAGTCCGCAGGGGTGACCGTGCAGAAGCGTCAACAAACGACAGGCGAATCCGTGCCGCAGGTGATGCACCGTGCTTGAGAGGTTGCCTGTTGCCGCCTTGATCAAAGGAAGCAGGCGTTTGGCGATCCGGTTCCTATGCACACCGAATGTCGTTGACTCCACACCGGGGAGCAGACTTGCGGTCAACTTTTGCGGATCCTCGCGAAGGATCCATCGTCTGCGGACCTCAGTGACGACCTCTCGCTCCAGGGCGTTGAGCTGTCCGACAAGCGGAACTTGGCGTTTCGAGGCATCGTTCTTCAACACGCGGATGGCACTGTGTCGCACGAGCACTACGATCGCGCCGTCGACTTCGACCCAGTCGCCGTAACTCATGCCGACGGCTTCGCCGATGCGCAACCCGAACCGGGCGCAGGCCACAGCAACAAACGCAGCCGACAGTGTTGACTCGTCGAGCGAACTGCAGCCCTCGACGACAGCCAGGGTGGCGAGAATGGCCTCGTATTCCGCCATCAAAACAAGGCCCGGTCGACCGCTTCCTGCGCAAATGCCGGGGGAGACTTCTGACCAGTCCGGCTCCTCCAGCCCGTAGATGTCTCGCGCGAACTCGTGAAATGACCACAGCTCCTCGAAGGTGCGCTTGCCCCCATCGGTATCGGCCATGAGTTGGCGCCGCCTCGCCGACCCAGCTCCTGTGGCCCGAGCGCCCGACTTGTCGTGGGACGTTTCCGCCGCCTCCACGATTCGTCGATACAGCTCCGTCACATCCTCGTCATCCAACGCGGGCAAATGGATGTCGTAGGCGAAGTCTAAAAAACCGGGCTTGAGGGCGTACCAGTAGCGCAACGCGGTCGTTGCCCTTAACGTCTTGGACGCATCCGTTTTCTTGGGCCGCGTCAGCAAGTAGTGCACGTAGTGAGTCAGGACGAAGGGCGCGGACCCCTTGCTGAAGCCCGATCGTTTGAGCAGCTGTGATACGTCGCTCGCCATTTCCCGAGTTGACATTCCACGGGGTCCGATTAGCACCTCCTGGATCGCGTCGAATAGCGCCGCGCACCGACTCAGGTCGCCGGCGTCCCCAATCGCCAGAGCGGGACCATGACTCGTGAGGAACTGTGCAGGGTCGTAAGCCGGCGGTTTGACATCGGGATCGATCGTCTCTTCTATCAATGGAGCCTGAAGGAAGGTCGTCCTTACCCAATCGGAGTGCGGGAGTGCCGAACTCTCATGCGTTCCGCGCAAGAAGGCGGCGATAGTGCACGGTAAATCGAATGCATTGGCCTGAGCAACCAAGTCGGCGACTCGGCGCAGAACTTCAGTGAAGCGTTCGGACCGGATGCCGCCGAGGCCCTTCAATGGCTCGGGAACCGGGGGCAGTGTCTTGAGTCGCTTCTTGGCCCCCTTTCTCAACGTGATCCAGCCGGCCGCGCGTGCGGTGATAGGGACGCGATACACCGGCCGGCCATCCACCCAGTCGCCGTGGTGCGCGTACTCGAGCCAGTGCCTATCTTGGAAGCGGACCACATTCACGCTTGGCAAATTGCGAGCGACGGCTGCGAGGACAGCGAAGTTGCTGACGCGGCAGTGCAGGCCGAGTTCGAGGGCGGCCAGGCACCCAGCCAAATCTGGGCGCGGCGGCCGCTTCAAGCCTTCGCAAATTCTGTCCACATCAACTCGCAGGCTTGCAATGCTATCGGGCGCCGCGATCACGTCCTCGTCAAACCAGGCTCGCCCCTCCTTCATGGGAAAGTACCGGCGCCGCGAGTCGACTCGGACGCGCTTGTCGCGCCAGAGTTGTGTGAGGTAGTCCTCGAAGACTTCCACACGGAGCGATCCCATCGGATGCGCCATACCATCCTCGCGAACGATCATGCGGCGCGCAATCGTCTCCCAGTCGGCCGCCGACAAGGACTGCGGCGGTCGTTTCGTCAACAGACGGTCGATGTCGGCCTGGGCCACACGCTTTGCGGCTGCGTGAACCTTCTCCCGGCAGATCTCGCGCGCCTGACGGCCGAAGGAAGCGCCTTGCGAGAAATCCGGCTCCGCCAAGCGAGCAGGCGCAATGATCGGTGGTGCGCCGGTGCTGGGCAGTGAAAGGCCGAGGTCGTTGGCGAGTAGGTTGATCAGAGGTCGAGCCACCTCCAAGTCGTCGCACGGAGTGCGCCACGAGAATTCGCCATGACTCTCAGCCCCGCGTTCGCCGTGTGAAAGCAAAGCGTCCCTGATTTCGGCCGGCAGCCCTTTGCGCCGGAGTTGTGTCGATTGCAGATGCCGAAACAAATTCCAGGGCAGAGGCCATGGATTGGCGCAGACGATATCGAGTTGCGTGCTCGAGACTTCGATCCAGTCAAAGTTCGGCTGGACTCTCAGGAAGAAGAACAGCGGAAGGTCGCCGTCAACGTCCGGATTCGCGATCTTGCTCAATCGCGCGGCGAAGCCCGGCGCCCGAGACGCCAGCGCCCGCTGCAATGATTCGATGTGCGGGAAGTAGCGTTCAGACAGGAGCCGATGTGCGATGTCGCTGAGAACGCACAGTCTTGCGCCTTGCGTCGGTCCGCTGCGCTTGTCCTCCACATAGACGATTCGCCTGTCGAAGTCGAACCAGCGTGATGACTCGAACGGCGAATTGACCGGACGGGCGCCGGTGCTGGCGAACAGCGTCACGATGCAAAGTGCGGTGAGCAGGTTGTGATGCGCTACCCACTCGTTGCCGTCCGCCGCCGACACGTTCACGCGGTGCGTCAGTTGTCCGATGGCATTTCGAAGTCGTGCGAGGTCGACATCCAGTTCGCTGCCGGCGGCGTTCCCGAGCGCGCTTTTCCCGAGCGCCAACATGCTGCCGAGTTCGGGGTGCAGACCACGATCCCAGGTCCTTCGAACTTCGTCGAACCGGAATGAGCCGTACATACAGGCAGCCGGAATGGCCGAGCGTGTGCTCGACGTTAGAAGGCGCGCTTCTGCGTGATCGCCGTTCGCTTCGTAGAAGTCCTGGGCGAGGGCGTTCGAGATGACCGGGCTTGTCAAACGAGACAGTGTTTCGCCGATGGCAAAGCGGCTCCCGAACCAGTGCTCCAGGGTGACATTTGGGCTGACGTCGTCCCAGAGCGCGTCCAGCGAAACGCCACCCCTCTTCCGCAGCCCTCGTAGGCTCGATTGAGTTGCCACCGGGAGAACGATCTGCCACTCGTTCACTGTCGGTTGAACCCAATCGGCGCTGGCTGAATTGGGATTCCAGCCGCGTGACACTCGGGGCGGCCGTCGCCGGAGGCACCCCTGTCTGAGGTCCACCGTCCAGTCGTCGATCAATTCGCTTTGGACGCGGATGCGCGAGATTCCGGAGAGCGGCACGCTAGCCGCCACCGCGATTCCCACCAAGGCAGTGCCGAGCCGATCCTGGAGTTCCGCGCCGTCCCTCAACTCCACCAATCGGGCGAAGAACGCGGGCACTTCATGTTTGCCCAGGCGATGCCAGCTGTGACGTAGGAACTGGCTGTCCTCGATCGACTGGAAGATTAGACCGATTCCCTTGGTGCGTTGGGCCGCAGGCGGGCGCCTGGAATCCACGTCCGCGACCAGGAAGGACTGTTCCTCCCCGGCATCGGTGGTCGCGCTGACAAAGCTACCCGACGCGGCCGCCGTGAAAGCGTCCGCAAGCGGTGCCGCCTGACCCGCATCCGGTATTCGGCGCGGCGGCAGGGGCGCATGGTCCGTACTGCTCGGATTTCTTTCCCCGTTTTGCGCACGGGACGCTACGCGTTCTCCGGATAGAACCGCAAGCAGATGCTTAACGGCCTTCCGGGCTGTTGCGTCCAGGGATGGTTTCGCAGCCAGGTCAAGCGCTTCTTCGCAGCGGAACGTGGTTGTGAAAACGAAATCGTCCAGTCCAGCGTTTTCTGGGTGGGAGATACAGCGGATCCAACCCCAATTCGGGCTGTACTCCCTTTCCACAGCGTGACGCAACGCCAGGCAAACTGCCTCAAGGTGCAACTCACGGGGAATTCCCGCGATGGTTGCTTCCAGGGCGCGAACGATTGTTAGAAGTCGCAAGCGCTCAATGAAGAAGACGGCGTCGGGGTGGGCGTGCTGAGTGGGTCTTCTTGGGGAAGCCATCGCTGCGAGGTAAAGGTTTTGGACCCTGCCGTGCAGCAGCTTCGTGGATAGGTGGGACTCCCCGACTAACTGAATCGCTGCTAGAAGATCGGGGTTGGCCCAAGCGACCCGGCCGATTTGGGCTAGATCTTCTGCTACCCATGAGTCGGGGGCCCAGCGTCCGAGATAGCTGATTCTTACTGGCGACGCGAGGTACGACACAAATCGACCGACGACCGCGATGTCGTTAGGCGCCAAAGAGGCCTTCCGGAGAAGACCCAGAATCGAGGTAGTGTGGGTGCTCGCCGCTAACGCTTCTAGGAGCGCCAATGGCCTAACGGTCGTGTCCAAGATTTGCGGCGCGGCTGGGGTGACCGTCGTATATCGGCACTAAAGGGTGCTGTCTGTAGCCCGAGGCGCGGTGGCGGCTCCGCGGCAACCCGCGCCAGACAACGATTTGCGCCAAACTGCATACCTACAGGACTGATTTAGGCCGCTGATGTTGCAAGGGCTCATAACCCAAAGGTCGCAGGTTCAAATCCTGCCCTCGCAACCACAGAATAGCTATAGAAAAAGCGGCCTAGCGCTGTAGTGAACACCAACCCAAAAGGTTGGTGTTTTGCTTTGTGCCCATCTTGTGCCCAACTCGTGCCCGGCGATTCGGCGCAGAGAATCAATATGACCGTTGGTGTTCGTGCCCACAAGCTGCTTTGTCCTGGTTCATCGCAGCGACGCAACGGGGACTTTGAACTGCCAGCTTGCTTTTCACGGCTCCGGTCGGATGCGTGCTCCCACGTGCTTTGGCTACAGGATGGTCCTCGGATCGCATCGTGACGGTGACCAGTCGCATCTCCGTCGGAACACCCGCTAAAGACTTGTTGCAGTCAGTCAGATTTCGCGCGCGAACGTCGGCAGCGGCAGAAAGCCGTCATTCAGGCACCGATGCCGTGGCCGACCGCTCCACACATAAACCTGCCGTTTACGCCCAACTTTGGGGCTGATCGACGCCGCGGCCAAAACATACAAGCCCGGTGACCGCTTCCTTGAACCACGAACTGGCGCAATCGACCCATTTCAGCCGGAGGGGGTTTTCTTAGGGAGCGACCGGTCTACTTCGGAACTTGACGTTCGCTCGCGCCGTCGGAAAAGTCAACGACGGCGACAGAGGTCGTTCGAACGTGGCCAGCATCGCCTGGAAGAACATCTCGGCGGAACGACTGCATTCGAAGATCGTGTACTCACACTGCCGACCCAAACCTGCCAGCCGATTTGCTCCAAAGCAGCCGGACGGCGAGTCGTCGCCCTTCTTGTTTCACTTCTACGAAGCGGCCGTTCGTGATCTCACACACTCGGCAATTAGCTGACGGTGGTGACGGGCAGCTTTCTTGCAGTCCGTCTCATCGAAGCTGCGCGAGAGGCGTTCACGACCTGCTCACAAAAAAAGGACACTGGCGACGGCCATGAGGGCGCCCCAGCGTGGCCTCGTTGGCTGCGTTTGTGAAGCGACAATCTTGTGCTAAGGCTTTTGCGCTGGGTCAATCACGCGCGCCCACACCATCTGGCATTTTTACTGTTGGTGCTACTGGCCGGCATGCTTCCGTGCCCTTTGATTGAGAGCACATGGCGGCCGCATTGGCTTTGGCGTCTTCGGCATCGTGCTGCTGGTCGTCACCACCGGCCTGGCTCGTCACACGCCAGGCCTGAAGTGGGTGTCGGGCGGCATCGCGCTGCCGGCCGTGGTGTTGCTTCTGTTGCAGGCGTGGTTCGGAAGGCCTGGCTGCTTCCCTGGTCGGCAGCGCTCAAGGCCGTGTTTTGGTTCTACGCCGCCGGCTGCTTGCTTGCCTACCTGATGGCCGACCGCCGGGCCACCGTGGATGAACTGTTCGCCGTCGGTACCACGTTCACGTTGCTGGCCTGGGGCTTCGCCTACTTGTACGTTTTGATGCAGGCGCCGCAGCCCGGCTGCTTTGCCGCAGCCGTCAATCCGCAGTGGGCGCGCACAGGGACCAAGTTGATATCAGGAGCTTTGCGTTGCTCTCGACCACCCGCGTTGTCGACGTCATCCCAATCAGCACCCATGCCCGCATGCTGACTGCGCTCGAAATGTTTGTCGGCGTGATGTACCGGACCGCGGTCGCTTCCCGTTTGATCGGACTGACCCGGCGACGGTGATGTTCGCCGGCAACGCGCCGTCAGCGTCCCGCCAGCAGGCTGCGCAGCTTGATGAACGCCAGCCCAGCCATCACCGCGTCGTTCAGTGCGTCGTGTGCACTGCGCAGCGGCAGGTCCAGCTGGCTCATCATTGTTGCGAAGCGCAGGTCAATGGTGCCGCCGCGCTGGTGCGGCGGAAGTTGTCGGTTCTTGAAGTCGTAGTACATGGCCGACACCTCGATCTTCGGCTGAGGCAGGCGCACGCCGAGCAGCGGCCAAATCTCGCGATTGAGCATGGCGACGTCGAATTCGAGGAAGTAGCCAACGAGCGGGCGGCTGCCGACGAACTCGAGCAGCTGGCGCATCGCCTGTTCCGGACTCATCCCCTGCGCAACGTCGCTTTCACGCAGCCGGTGCACGCGTATGCTTTCGGCATTCAGTGCGCGCTCGGGGCGCACCAAAAGCTCGAGCCGCTCGCTGGTCAGCAGGCGGTTGCCGACAATGCGCACCGCGCCGATCGAGATGATCTGGTCGCGACTCGCGTTCAGCCCGGTGGTCTCGCAATCCAGCGTCACCCATTCGCCAATTGGCGGCGGGTCGTACAGGAACGCAAAGTGCGGGTCGGCCAGGTGATGCAGCATCCATGCGCGGTACGCCTTGTGGAGCCAGCGCGGTTGCATGACCCACTGGCGGCGTTACGCCGCCTCCAAATGGAATTGGTGCCGCACCAGCACCTTGAAGCGCTTGACCACGGCCAGAGCGTCCTTCAGCAGGTCGCGCTCGAGACTGCTGAGCCGGTCTTTCGCAACGCCACCGCTTAGCGGCCGCTCGCTGTCCAACTCGGCCAGGCCGGCCTTGAGCTTGAGCGACATCAAGAAGTGCAGGCTGTCGGCCAAGTCGGTTGCGAAGGCGGCCTGCAGTCGGCCCTTGGCGACCAGCGCGTCGAGCCGCTCCACCGTGCCGGTGGCCAGCACCTGGTCGCGCAGCGCTAGGCTGCGCACGCCGTGCACGATCGGAAAGATGCCGCCCTTCTTCAGGTCGAGCATCGGCTTGCCATGCTCGCCCTTCAGCAGCAACCGGTTCCACCAGCCTGCGGACTCATCGGGGAAGGAGTCGACCGCCGCGGCAAAGCGGCCGAGCAATGCATCGTCGGCCGCGACCAGCCCGTCGGCCTCAGCACGCAACTGGGCCAGCAGCGCCACATCGCCGGCCACCGCATGCGCATCAATGAAGATCGCCAGTGCCATCAGCCCTTCAGGGTCGGGCTGCAGCAGCCAGCGGCGAACGGTGCCGGCAAAATCGCTGAAACTGCGCCGCCACGACGGGTTGCTGACCATGATGCCGCCCGGGCAATCCGGGTAGCCAAAGTCGCGCAGCACGGCCGAAAAGCGCTGGCACGCCTGCTCCACCTGGTCCGCGCTCACTGCCGTCCCGTCGCGCATGATCAGGCCGTTGTCCTGGTCGGTCTTCAGCAATTGTTCGCCGCGTCCTTCACTGCCCATCACGAACAGGCAGCTGTCGGCCAGCAGGGCGGGCGACGCGATCAGCTGCCAGGCGCGTTCGAACAATTTGGCGTTCAGCGCCTGCACCAGCTTGCCGATCTGGCTGACCTTGGTGCCGCCGCGGTAGAGCAAGGCGACGAAGCGGGTGATGCGCTGCGCGGCCGAGCGCAGGGCGTCTAGGTCGTGTGCCTGCGCGATCTGCACCGCGATCACATACGAGTGGTTCGACAGGAAGCTCAGTAGGTCGAGCTGCTCCAGTAGCCCGGCGATACGCTGGCCGTCGGCAACCACGAGACGGTGCACCTGGTGTTCGATCATCAGCGCCAGCGCATCGAACAGCGGCGCCTGGGGCGAAATGGTGACGAGCTCGAAGGTCGCCAGCTCGCGCACCGGCAGCGTCGCCAACGGCCGGCCGTCGACGATGGCGCGCTGCAAGCCGGTGTTGGTGAAGATACCCAGGCGCTCGCCGTCGCGCACCAGCACGCTGCTGCTGTGTTGCGCCTGCATCAGCGCGGCCACGTCGACGATCCCGGTGCTGCCTTCGACGACGTGTGCCGGCCGCAGAAAAGCCTCGGCCACACGCGACGTCGTCAGCGCCTGCATCTCGCGCTGGCAGTGGCGCTGCGCCAACGCGCCGAGCTTGATCGACAGGTCCGAGAACAGCAGCGCGCCGAAGGTGGCGTTGCGCGAGATCAGCTCGTTGACGGCGGCCTTCGCAAGCTGATAGGTCACCACCTCCTCGGCCGCGATGAAGCGGCTGCTGGGCCGGCCGGCCACCAGCGAGCGGCCATCGAAGCAGTCGTTCGGGCCGAAGGTGGTCACCGGTTCGTCACCGTCGAACTGCGTGACATGGCCCTTGATGACGACGAACAGGTGCGACGCCTCGATGCCCGGGCCGAGCAGCGTCTCGTCGGCCCGAAAGTAGGCGATGTCGACGCTGTCGCGCACGATGCGCTGCTCGGCGGCGTCCAGGCAGTCGAAGGGCGAGGCCGTGAAGTCGAAGGCGTTGGGCATGGCGCATCATGTAGCAACTGCAGAAAGTGGCAATGGCTCAGCGCAATCCATCCGCAGCACTGCACGCCGAGCACCGCAGGCTGATCCGGCCGCCAGGTCGACCTCGAGACACTGGTGCACTGCCTGCGGCCCGCTGGCTCCGCCATCAGGGCAAACACTACAGCGTCGCAAACACCCAATGTGTGCCAGCGCACAAACGCGCAGCTTGCGCACGATTAAGCTCCGGCCGCCCCGCAACCGGGCACACTTCACACACTTGCCGGCGGCGTTCGACGCCAGCGGGTCGTCTGAAACACTTCAACGGAGAACCGCATGAGCAGCAGTCCTTACCTACCGCCGGACAGCCTGGTGGCCGGCGCGGTGGTGTCCGGCATGGCGGCGTACCATAAGCTGGTGGCCGAAGCCGACGCCGATCACAGCGGCTACTGGTCGCGCCTGGCCCGTGAGTTCGTCAGTTGGAAGACGCCATTCACGAAAGGGCTGGACGACAGCCAGGCGCCGTTCTTCAAGTGGTTCGAAGACGGCACGCTCAACGTCTCGCACAACTGCCTGGACCGGCAGGTCGAGCGGGGTCTCGGCGACAAGACGGCGCTGATTTTCGAGGCGGATGACGGCCTGGTCACGCATGTGAGCTACGCGGACCTGTTGGCGCGCACGTGCCAGCTGGCGAATGCGCTGCGCGCGCGCGGTGTGCAGCGCGGCGACCGGGTCGTGCTCTACATGTCGATGAGCATCGAGGGCATCGTCGCGATGCAGGCCTGTGCGCGCATCGGCGCGCCGCATTCGGTGGTCTTCGGCGGTTTCTCGGCGCACAGCCTGCGTGACCGCATCGAGGGTGCCGGTGCGGTGATGGTGATCACCGCCGACGAGCAGATGCGCGGCGGCAAGCCGTTGCCGCTGAAAGCCATCGTCGACGAGGCGCTCGCGGAAGGTCATTGCGATACAGTGAAAAACGTCATCGTCTACCGACGCACCGGGGGCGTCATCGGCATGGACCCGTCACGCGACCACTGGATGCACGAGGAGATGCAGGCACAGCCGGCGACCTGCGAGCCCGAGTGGGTCGGCGCCGAACACCCGCTGTTTCTGCTGTACACCAGCGGTTCGACCGGCAAGCCCAAGGGCGTGCAGCACAGCAGCGGTGGCTACCTGCTGCACGCGGCCCTGACGACGGAGTGGACCTTCGACCTCAAGCCCGACGACGTGTTCTGGTGCACGGCCGACATCGGCTGGGTCACCGGCCACACCTACATCGCCTACGGCCCGCTGGCATTGGGCGCGACGCAGGTGGTGTTCGAGGGCATCCCGACTTTCCCCGACGGCGGCCGCTTCTGGCAGACCATCGAGAAGCACCGGGTGAGCGTGTTCTATACCGCGCCCACCGCCATCCGCTCGCTGATCAAGATCGCCGAAGGCAACCCGGCAGTGCACCCGGACCGTTCTGACCTTAGCAGCCTGCGCATCCTCGGCACGGTCGGTGAACCCATCAATCCCGCCGCCTGGGAGTGGTATTACAAACACATCGGCGGCGGGCGCTGCCCGATCGTCGACACCTTCTGGCAGACCGAATCCGGCGGCCACATGATCACGCCGTTGCCCGGGGCGACGCCGCTGGTGCCGGGCTCGTGCACCTTGCCCTTTCCGGGCATCACGGCCGCCATCGTCGACGAGGCCGGCCACGACGTGCCCGACGGCCAGGGCGGCATCCTGGTGGTGAAGAAGCCCTGGCCGAGCATGATCCGCACCATTTGGGGCGAGCCGGACCGCTTCAAGGCGAGCTATTTCCCGGACGAACTCAAGGGCTACTATCTGGCCGGCGACGGCGCCATCCGCGACAAGGAGACGGGCTACTTCACCATCACCGGGCGCATCGACGACGTGCTCAACGTCAGCGGCCACCGCATGGGCACGATGGAAATCGAATCTGCGCTGGTGTCTCACACTGCCTTGGTGGCCGAAGCCGCGGTGGTGGGCCGTCCCGACGAGACCACAGGCGAGGCAATCTGCGCCTTCGTCGTGTTGAAGCGTTCGCGGCCGGTCGGCGACGAGGCACGAGCCATCGCCACCGAGTTGCGCAACTGGGTCGCCAAGGAAATCGGCCCGATCGCCAAGCCGAAGGACATCCGCTTCGGCGACAACCTGCCCAAGACACGCAGCGGCAAGATCATGCGCCGGTTGCTGCGCCAGGTCGCCAAGGGCGAGGCGGTGACCCAGGACACGAGCACGCTGGAGAACCCGGCGATTCTCGAGCAGCTGGCCGAGAAGAACTAAATTCCGTTCGGCCGCCAACCGGGCGCCATAGGCATCAAAAAGGAACCCATGGACACCGACCTGACCACCCGCATTGCGAACCACCCGGCTTACAAGGAATTGAAAGCCAAGCGCACCAGCTTCGGCCTGTGGCTGACCCTGGCGATGTTGGTCGTCTACTACGGCTTCATCCTGCTCGTGGCCTTCAACAAGCCGTTCCTCGCCACCCGTCTGGGCGCCGGCGTCACGACGTATGCCATCCCGATCGGCTTCGGCGTCATCGTCTTCACGGTCGTCATCACCGCCATTTACGTCTTGCGCGCCAACCGCGAGTACGACGATCTGGCTGCACAAGTCAGCAAGGCGGTGCTGAAATGAGCCGCTTTTCAAACCCAGTGCGTCAGTTGCTCACGCTGGCTGCTTTGTTCGGTGTGGCGGTGTCGGTCTGGGCAGCGGGCGCCGATCTGGGCCAGGCCGAGAAACAGCCGACCAACTGGACAGCGATCGGCATGTTCGCCGTCTTCGTGCTGTTCACCTTCGGCGTCACTAAATGGGCTGCCGCCAAGACGAAGTCCGCAGCCGACTTCTACACCGGCGGCGGCGGCATCACGGGGTTCCAGAACGGCCTGGCGATCGCCGGCGACTACATGTCGGCGGCGTCGTTCCTCGGCATTTCCGCCGCGGTGATGGTCGGCGGGTTCGATGGCCTGATCTTCTCGATCGGCTTCCTCGTCGGCTGGCCCGTCGTGACCTTCCTGCTGGCCGAGCGCTTGCGCAACCTGGGCAAATTCACCTTTGCCGACGTCGTCTCTTTCCGCTTTGCACAGACGCCGGTGCGCATCTTCGCGGCCGCCGGCACGCTGGTGGTGGTGGCCTTCTACCTGATCGCGCAGATGGTGGGCGCGGGCCAGTTGATCAAGCTGCTGTTCGGGCTGGAATACTGGATCGCGGTCGTGCTCGTCGGCTCGCTGATGATGGTGTACGTGCTCTTCGGCGGCATGACGGCGACCACCTGGGTGCAGATCATCAAGGCATGCCTGCTGCTGGCCGGCGCATCGTTCATGGCCTTCATGGTGCTCTACAACTTTGGCTTCAGTCCCGAGGCCATGTTCGCAAAGGCGGTCGAGGTCAAGACCGGTATTGCGGCCGCTGCCGGCAAGCCGCCAGACGCAGCCGCCGCGCAGGGTTTCTCGATCATGAGCCCGGGCGGTTTCATCAAGGACCCGATCTCTGCCATTAGCTTCGGCATGGCGCTGATGTTCGGCACCGCCGGGCTGCCACACATCCTGATGCGCTTCTTCACCGTCCCCAATGCCAAGGAAGCGCGCAAGTCTGTGTTGTGGGCCACCACCTGGATCGGCTACTTTTACCTGCTGACCTTCATCATCGGCTTCGGTGCGATCACGTTCGTGCTGACCAACCCGCAGTTCCTGGATGCCAAGGGCGGGCTGCTGGGTGGCGGCAACATGGCGGCCATCCACCTGGCCAACGCGGTCGGCGGGAATGTGTTCCTCGGCTTCATTTCGGCAGTGGCGTTCGCGACCATCCTGGCGGTGGTGGCGGGCCTCACGCTGGCCGGTGCGGCCGCGGTGTCGCACGACATCTACGGCGTGGTGATCAAAGGCGGCAAGGCGGAAAGCGCTGCGGAGCTCAGGGTGTCGCGCGTGACCACGGTGGCGCTCGGCATCATCGCGGTGTTGTTGGGCATTGCATTCGAGAAGCAGAACATCGCGTTCATGGTCTCCCTGGCCTTCGCCATCGCGGCGTCGGCTAACTTCCCGGTGCTGCTGATGTCGGTGCTGTGGAAGGATTGCACGACCCGTGGCGCGGTGATCGGCGGCTTCCTGGGCTTGGTCTCGTCGGTGGCTCTCACGGTCGTCTCGCCGTCGGTCTGGGAGGTCACGCTCGGCAATCCGAAGGGCTCGGCGCTGTTCCCTTACCAGTCGCCCGCGTTGTTCTCGATGACTTTGGCCTTCGTCGCCATTTGGCTGTTCTCGATCCTCGACAAGAGCCCGCGAGCTGCACAGGACCGTGCCGGTTTCCTGGCGCAGCAGGTGCGGTCGGAGACTGGCATCGGCGCGTCGGGGGCGTCCGGGCATTGAACATCGGCCGGCCTCACCGGCCGGCTGCAACTTCGGCCTGAGGCCAAGCGGTCGGGTCGCCTGCCGCGGCGCATCTGGGACTTCGCTTGTGAGTTTGTTCCGCTTGCGGCAGCCGACCAATGGCAGACTTCGAGCACCCAGTTGTCGACGACGTAAGGCGGCTCTGGGTCGGGGCCGGCCAACCAATCCCCTGAACTCGGCGCCCGAAACCTGCCTGTCGAGTTGGGCTGCCATTCAGCTGACGTTGGTCTAGACCGGCTCCCAACCTGAAGAGACTTTCGAAGTCACGATTTCATTGCCTCAGAGCGGACCGTCGGCCCCCTGCTTGACTTGCTTGCGAGAAACCTGCGACTGTGTGACCTCTTGGTTCGTAGACAAAGAAGTGACTTGCACCGTCATCGGCCGGCAAGGTATCGAGGCCATACGGATCGACACCTTCGCTGTCGAATCATGGACGCAGCTCAACTGTTCCCATAGGTGTTCCCACGGTCCAGACCAAGAAAAACGGGTTGCGGCATTTTTGCTGCAACCCGGCAGCGACATCCGCACGGTGCAGGGACTGCTCGGTCACGCCGACGTGGCCACGACCATGATCTACACCCATGTGCTCAAAGTTGGCGGCATGGGTGCACGAAGCCCGCTGGATGCGCTGTTACCTGTTGGATGAAGGCCCTCAAAGCGCACACTCCCGGCCACAAGCTGTCACTTGCCACGGGCTGCTTTGAGGTCAACCAGTCACTCGGTCTGATCCGTGGATCTGCCTCACCGTCATGGATCGCCGCAGGTCCGGATTCGATCACGCTGAAGGGTTCGCCCAGCGTACCGTCGGCTCATCGGCTGTCTCGCAGAGCCGCCAGCATCCGCCGGCGTCCGGCGCCCGACGTGCAGTGGGCCCGGACTTGCACCATCGCCCAGATGACCGACGAGAGGTCCGGCGCTGCCAGACCTAGCGCCCTGTCTATTGGCGAGTCTCGTAACGGTCAAGCATCATCACTTTGTCCCAGACCTTGACGAAGTCCCTGACGAAGCGTGTGTGCCCATCGCTGCCCGCATACACCTCGGCCACCGCGCGCAACTGGCTGTTCGAGCCGAAGACCAGATCGCAGCGGCTGGCCTCGAACCGCTGCTTTCCCGTGGCGCGATCGACGATCGAGAAGGCCAGCGCTTTGTCATCCGCCGGCTTCCACTCGTGATCAACGCTGGTCAGCACACGGAAGAAGTCGTTCGACAGCACGCCGACGCGGTCGGTAAAAACACCGCGGGCCGACCCGTCATGGTTGGCGCCCATCACGCGCATCCCGCCGACCAGTGCGACCCATTCAGGCGCGGTCAGGGCCAGCAGATGCGCCTTGTCGAGGAACATCTCTTCCGGCGCGACGCCCGGCGCCATGTTTGCGAACTGGTCGTCCGTGTAATTGCGGAAACCGTCGACCAGCGGCTTCAGCCAATTGAACATTTCAATGTCGGTGAGTTCCTGCGTGGTGTCGCGCCGGCCCGGGGTGAACGGAACCGACACTTGGACGCCCGCATCGGCGGCCGCCTTCTCGACTGCCGCGCAACCGCCCAGCACGATGAGGTCGGCCAGCGACACGCGCAGGCCGCCCGATTGTTTACCGTTGAATTCCGTCATCACGCCTTTCAGCGCGCCGATCACGGGCACGGTGCGCCGGTTGACAACCCAGTCCTTCTGCGGCGCCAGCGCCAGCCGCCCGCCGTTGGCACCACCGCGCTTGTCGCTGTTGCGGTAGGTGGCGGCCGCCGAGAAGGCCGTGAACACCAGATCCGACACCGAAACGCCGGCGGCCATGATTTGCTGCTTGAGCGCCGCGACGTCGCCTGCGCCGATCACGCCGTGGTCGGCGGGCGGGATCGGGTCCTGCCAGAGTAGCCCGTTCTCGTTGCGCTTCTCCGGGCCCAGATAGCGCTCACGGGGACCCATGTCGCGGTGCGTCAGCTTGTACCAGGCCTTCGAGAACGCCTGCGTAAACGCGTCGAAGTCGTTCAGGAACTTCTCGCAGACCGCGCGGTAGGCGGGGTCGGTCTTCAGCGCGATGTCGCTGGTCATCATCATCAAGGGGTTCATCTGCCCGGGGATGTGCGCATCGGGGGTCTTGGGCGCATTCGGATCTGCGGGTGTCCACTGCAGCGCCCCGGCCGGGCTCTTGGTCTGCTGCCACTCGAAGTTGAACAGGTTCTCGAGGTAGTCGTTATCCCACTGCGTGGGGTGGGGCGTCCAGCTGCCTTCGATGCCGTTGGTCGACGTGAATTCGCCGGCCCCGCTGCCTTCCGGGTTGTGCCAACCCAGACCCATGGCCTGCATCGGCGCGATCTCCGGCGGCGGACCGATGCGTTTGGCCGGCACCATGCCGTGGCTCTTGCCGAAGGCGTGCCCCCCAGCAATCAGCGCTACCGTCTCTTCGTCGTTCATGGCCATTCGCGTGAAGGTGGTGCGGATGTCACGTGCAGACCCCATCGGATCGCCCTTCGAATAAGGACCCTCTGGGTTGACATAGATCAAAGCCGAGTGGCTGGCGGCCAGCGGGTTCTCAAGGTCGTAGTCGGCATCGCCGTTCTGGCCTCGCCAGCGCTTGTCGCGCATGACCATAGCGTCGGGGGAGTTCGCGGCGCCCGCGTCCCACACCTCGGGGCCCCAATAGGTGCTGGTGTCGGCTTCCCAAGCGTCACGGCGGCCGCCCGCAAAACCATACGTTGGAAAGCCCATGATCTCGAGCGCGCAGTTGCCGGTCAGGACCATCAGGTCGCCCCACGACAGCGCGCTGCCGTACTTCTGCTTGATCGGCCAGATCAGGCGGCGCGATTTGTCGGTGTTGCCGTTGTCCCACCAGCTTTCGACCGGCGCAAAGCGCTGCAGCGCCTCGCCCGCACCACCACGACCATCGGCGATGCGGTAGGTGCCTGCGGCGTGCCACGCCATGCGGATCATCTGCGGACCGTAATTGCCATAGTCCGACGGCCACCAAGCCACCGACGTCGTCAGGAACGCCTTGATATCTTGTTTCAGTGCTGCGTAGTCGATCGTCTCGAAGGCGGCGGCGTAATCGAAGTCCGCGCCGAGCGGATCGGCCTGCGGACCGTTCGCGTGGAGCTGCTCGACCTTCAAGCGGTTCGGGTACCAATCCGACAGCGCAGGGGGTGTGCCCAATGAGCCCCCGATCCGGTCGCCGCCAAATGGGCAACGACCGGTCATGTCGTGGGTCTGCGTGTCGGTCTTGTCGTCTTTAATGTCCAGCATGTCGTGTCGCCGTTGTTTTGATTCAGCGACAGTTTACGGTCGTCCGTACTCCCCGGTTGGCGACGTTGTTGATATTGCCAAGGCCCTTGCCGAGCACGCGCCAATCAAAGCCGAACCGGAAATTGATGGCGCCAGCAGTGGATCGGTCCTCGGAAGGTCAGGTTCATAGGGAACAGTCCCTTGATCTACTTCGAGGCTGACCGGCAGAAATCGAATTCGCATTTCGTCGGCGCTTGCCGGCCATGTCCGGTCGTTCGCGAAGGGCAGCTTCCGTGCGGGCCACCTCGCGGGCTTCGAGCGGCGGGACGGCACGTTCTGCGCGAGACGAGGG
>ENA-OFDM01000345-OFDM01000345.1-metagenomes-genome-assembly--contig:-NODE-345-length-20636-cov-3.003401_pt1 | contig 20636 bp, 16 predicted proteins | sample MGYA00153385_OFDM01 | MGnify analysis MGYA00153385
GCCATATTCACGCCTCCGCTTCCGGCGCATAGCAGGGCGCACCTCGATACACGCACGACCCGCACCATGCGCCCACGTGCGCGTCGTCGCTTTCGAGGAGCCCGACCTCTGCGACCGCTTGCGCGATCGCATCGTACGACATCGGCTCGGCATGCTCGAACGTTGCCGCTTGCGGCGAGAGGCGAAGGATCGTCGCGTCGACATCGTCGCCGGGATAACGCAGCGTCGCGACATGGCGATAGAGGGCGAGCTGGAGCCGGTAATGTTCGCCTGCGGTGCGACCCGTCTTGTAGTCGATGACGATGATGCGCCCGCGATCGTCACGCGCGATGACGTCGATTGCGCCCTCCACGATCGTCTCGCCAAAAGCCGTCGAGAACGTCGGCTCCACGGCGAGGATGTCGTATGGTGCGAGCGCTTCGACGGCGCGTTCGGCGTTCGCCCGTGCGTCCCGCGCGGCGGTATCGCTGACGTCGGTAAACTCCGGGAGTGCCGTATCGAATGCCGTGCCGACATCGATCGGGCGCGCGTCGATCCGCGCACGGCCCCAGTGCTCGAGTGCGCGATGGGCGAGCGATCCGGCGCGTGCCGACGACGTCGCGAAGCCCTGCGTGTCGTCGAGCCCGACGAACCGTGGCGCGGCATCGCGCAAACCCGGCACGTGCAGGCGATACCGATAGCGCGCCATGCGCGGACACGTCTCGAACGCGGCGATCGCAGAAAACGAAATGCGCGGCCGATACGTCGAGGCCCGCCCGAGCGTTGGCGGAGCGTCCGATGCGACGATGCGCGCCGTTTGCATCGGTAGGGCGGCGTGGCCGTTCGTCGCGGGCGCCTCGCGCGTTTCGCGGACGAACGAGAGATCGATGCCGGGTTCGCACGATTCCGCCCATGCGCGCAAATGCGGTAAGTACGGTGCCTCACCTTTACCCGGTGCAGCGGCTGGAGCCGTCACGTAAACGCGTTTTTGCGCGCGTGTGAGTGCCACGTAAAAAACACGCGCCTGCTCGCGCTCGGCCAGCATTTTCTGCCTCGGCTTTGCCGGGCGTTCGCCCGTTGCGGGATCGTGCTCGCATTTGGCACAGAGCCAGCGGAACGTCTCGACGCCGTCGATATCGCATTTGAGTGCGAACGTCCCTGTCCTGAGGTCATACATCACGACGCGATCGGTCGGATCGCCGCCACCGTACTGTGCGTTCGTCGAGCACGCAACGAAAACGTACGGCCACTCGAGACCCTTGGCCTGATGAATCGTGAGGACGCGAACGCCGTCGAAATCGAGTTCGGCTTCTTGCGGGTCATCATCGTAGAGGATGCGGCGCTCGATATCATCGACGAAATCGCGGAGCCGCGCACCGGGCCGCTCGTCGGCGAATTCCGATGCGAGGAGGTCGAACCCACGGAGATTGACGATGGCCTGCGCGCCGATCGTCTCCCCGAGTCGTGCGTAACTTGCGGCGATGGGAACGTAGCGTGAAAACTGCGCCATCGCGAGGTGAAGCGGGAGCGCGGCGGCGGGTAAGATCTCCGTCACCCGCGCGCGGAAAGCGGCGAGTCGCGCGCGCGTTTCGTCGTCGATATGGTCGAGCGTTTCGGCGCGCAGCACGCGCGCGAGCCAGTCGGTGTTCGCGGTGAGTGCGATCGCGGTTGCATCGGAGAGACCGCAGAGCGGAGATTGTAAAACGCGAATTGCGGCTGCGTGATTACCGAGATCGAGAACGAGTGAGAGCCAGGCGAGCGCGTCGCGAATCTCATCCGAGCGAAAGAGACCGCTCCGGCGATCGAGGGCGGCCGTGACGCCGCGTTCGTTGAGTGCGCGGACGTACGCGGCCGCGTGCGTGCGCTTGCGCACGAGGATCGCGATATCGTCACGTTGCGTCCCCGGCTCTGCCAGAAGAAGCACGATCTCACCCGCGATCGCGCGCGCTTCGACTTTGACGTGTTCCGCAACGCCACCATCCGGTGCGGCGAAATGCTGGAGCCGCACGCATTGCCATCCCGCCGACTTCGCTGAAGCATCGAGTCGCGGTGTCGTCGCGTCGGCCACGCCCGCAACGCGCAGAACCTCGTGCCCCGCATCGACGATCTCTTGCGGCGAGCGTCGATTCACCAGCAGCGCATGCGTCGCATCGGCCGTGGCTGCGATGCGTGCCATCACGGCTTCATCCGCGCCGTTGAACGAGTAGATCGCCTGACGCCGGTCGCCCACGGGCATCATGCCCGCCGCATCGAGGTCGCCTGGCTTCCCAAAGAGCGTCTCGATGAGCGCCAGTTGCTGTTCGCTCGTATCCTGGCTTTCGTCGAGCAAGACGTAGCGATAACGCGCGCGGATCTGCGCCATCACGTCGGGGTGTGCGCGCACGAGTCGCGTCGTCATCCCGATGAGGTCGCCGTAGGTCGCAGCATTGCGCGCGAGCAGTCGGCGGTCGAATTCGCGAAAGAGTTCGGCAACGACGGCGACGTTGCGTGCTTCGCGCGTGGCTTCGCGTTCGCGCTGCTCGTGCGTGGTCGGCTCGTCAGGCTTGAGCGCCGTTCGCTTTCCGCTCTTACCGAGCGTCCAGAGTTGACCCCACGTTTGCGTTGCGAACCGGTCGATCTCTGCGATCGCGCGCGCTTCGAAGTCATCCGGCGAGATGCCGTGTCCTTTGAGTCGCAGGGCCAGCTTGCCGAGATCGCGTTCGAGCTGATCGATCCTCATCTCGCCGATCGGGAGCGCGGTCGTATCGACGCCGAGCCGATCGTCGAGCAGCGCCGCAAACGCGTCGTGAAAGATCGCGTACGCCTCACCGTCGGTAATCGCGCGCGGTGGCGCGATGAATCCGAACGTATACGCAAACTCACGCAAGATATCGGCGGCGAGCGCATGAATGGTCGTGCAACGGACCCCACGTCCATCGCCCAAGAACGCACGGTCGAGCGTATCGCCGATGCGCGCAGCGATTTCGGCTGCGGCTTTCCTCGTGAACGTTACGACAACGATCTGATTCGCTTTGACCTGTTCGGATTCGACGAGATAGAGGGCACGTAGCGCGAGCGTCGCGGTCTTGCCCGTTCCCGCACCTGCGTCGACGCTATGTCGACCGGTCGGCGGCGCGGTGATCGCCGTGATTTGATCGTCGCTGGGATTGCGTCCAACGCCGAGTGCCGTGCGCCAAAGATTCGCGTTCATTCCTCGTCCTCGAGATATCCCGGGCAAACCGCGACGAAATCGCAAAGCTTGCACGATCGTGCGAAGCGCGTGGGTTCGAGTGCCGCGAGTGCACCCGACCGCCACGGTTCGAAAAACGTGCGTTCGAGCACGTCGTCGATCGTCGCGAGCGTCGCGATACCGGCATCGTCATCTGACCGAAAGGCGATCCGATCGACATGCGCGCGGTCTTCGTCGGGTCCCGATTTCGGATCGCGCGCCAGGTAGACGAAAGCGAGTTCGCGCGTGGCGGGTTTGGCATGCCGATACAGTGCGAGCTGCGGATTCGCACGGGGCGTGGTTTTCGTCCAGAGTGCTCCACGATCGACGAGCTCGGCGATCTTCGGAAACGCCTTTGCCATGGTATTTTCCGCCTTGAGTTTGCCCGTCTTCACATCGACGAGGACGATCGATGCATCGTCGCGTTCGTCGATCCGATCGATGCGACCCGAGAAACGCATGTCGTCGATAGGATATCGAACGGTCTCCTCGATGCCGACGACGCGAAACCCACCTCGGGGTTCGCGCGCGGAGTCTTCGAGATGGCGCGCGTATCGTCCCAACAACCGCCGTGCGCTTCGCCGTGCCGCCGCTGTTTCGAGCGTCGATTCGAAAACATCGAAGTCCGGCTCGCCAACGATCGCTTCCGCACGTTCGATCAATTCGCGTTCCCACGCAACGTGCTCGCCTTCCGCGACCGTTCGAAAATCGTTCGTGACCGTATGAAACTCCGCGATCGCGCGATGCACGAGCGTGCCGAGCTTCGCGTGGTAGCCGCGCGTCGACGATCCGATCTGCAAGAGCGCGGTATAATAAAACTGTCGTCGACACGTGAACCACGTGTCCATCGCGCTCGTTCGAATCGGGCGGATCGGGTGTGCGGCCACGAGCGGCTGCGCATCGAGAAGATCGTTCGGGCGCACGTACACGAGCGGTCCGCGAAAACTCGCGCGCTCGGCTTCTTGCGTGCGTGCATCGAGCGGCACGAACCGACTCGACCCGTGTGGCGAACCGTCGAGTCCGTGTTCCGACCACGTCACCAGCAGTTCGGATTTCGCGCGCGTGACCGCAACGTACCAGAGCGACCGCTCTTCGAGATCGTGTTCGGGCGCGCGCGTCCCCAAATCCACGCCACAGTCCCGAGCGAGCGCGATGTCCTCGGTCGAAACGAGCGCATCCGAGCGCCACGCTTGCGGAAAATGCCCATCGACGGCATCGCCGATGACGACGAATGAGAATTCGAGGCCTTTCGCTGCATGGACCGTCAAGATTCGCACGCCGCCGTCGTCATCCGACGCCTCATCCTGGGCGCGCCATGCATCGCTTCCGGCGATAAATGCATCGAAAAGTGCGGCCGACGTCGTGGTACGTCCGAGCCGCGTGTGGAGATCGCGTAGGTCGGTGAGCGCGTCGAAGACGTTCGTGAGGCGACCGCTCGTCCGTCGCGCGCGATCCTCGTCGCCCGCAATCGCGAAGGCCAACAGATTCGAATCGGCGACGAACGCTTTCGCGGCCCGGGCAATGTCGTCGCCCTGCCAGAATGCTGCGGCCGCACGTAAGCCCGTCGCGAGTCGCATCGCAGCTTCGCGCGCGGGACCGCCGAATGCATCGAGGAGCGCCGTCATCGACGCAAGGTCGGATGCGGTGGATGCACCCAGGGCGAGTCGCACGTCCAGTGGCGGCAACGCAAACGCGGGATGCGCGAGCAGGCGTTGCCATCGCGTGGCATCGTTCGGTCGCGCGAGTGCCGAGAGCGCCGCGCACGTCGCATCGACGACGAGATCGTCGATGACGTTCTCACCACCCGCACGTGAAACCGCGATGCTCCGCGCGCGCAGCGCTTCTTCGACGAGCGATGCCAACGGCTCCGCACTCCGTAGGAGTACGGCGATCTCGGTCTCGGGAATGCCACGCTCTAGCGCGCTCGCAATCGATTCCCCGATGAGCGCGGCTTCGTCATGCGGCGTGGCCGCACGTCGGAAGACGATCGTCCCATGTGTCGCGACGCGAGATGTAAGCGCGACGGTCTCCGGCATCGTCGACGCCGCGAGCGCGCACATCTCGGGCGGGCAACGAAAGCTTTCATCGAGCGTCAAGCGCTGCATCTTCAAACGATCGCGCGCGTGCGTCATCGCGTCGCGCGCGGCTCCGCGAAAGCCGTAGATCGCCTGCGCCGAATCGCCGACCGCGAAGATCTCGGCATCGAAGAGCGCGAGCAACGCTAATTGCAAGGTATCCGTATCCTGAAATTCATCGACGAGCACGTGGCGATACCGCTCGCGCAGCGTCCGTGCGACCTCGCTTGCAGGTTGCGAGCCGATCGCGACCGCGCGCGCGACGAGATCGTCGTAATCGGCGACCGCGAGGCGATCGCGGACGTCGCGCTGTGCGCGTGCGAGCGCGATCACATCGCGTAATCGGGGTGTCGCGCGTGCGGCGAGTGCGTCGATTGCGGCCGGCCCGGCGCGTCGAATCCCATCGACGCACACGGACGCTTCACGCGCGAAGTCCGGCGACTTTGCGACCGCGGCGGGCAACGATACGAGCGGCGTGGTCGCAAGCACGTAATCGAAGAGCGCGCGCTCCGCGGGTTCCGTAAGGAGGCGCCGCGAGTGACCACCCGTACCCGTCTCCGCGAGCAACCGCGCGGCAAAGCCGTGGAACGTGCGGATATCGGGAAGTGCGCCCGTTCCGAGCCGCTCACCGAGGCGCACGCGGAGTTCGCCGACCGCACGCCGTGAAAACGTGAGAAGAAGGATCTCCGATGCGCTTGCTCCCGCCGCGATGAGCGCGGCACAGCGCGCGGCAATGACGCGCGTTTTTCCAGATCCGGGCACGGCTTCGACCACGACGTTCGTGCCGCGGTGGTTGACGGCACGCGCTTGCAACGGGGTCAGTTCGAAAGCGAGCATTTCGGTTACAGTACGCCACCCGAGTGCCACACGCATGGCACACGCACCATGCATACTCGGGTGCATGACCGCATCTGCTCTCGACTTCACAACCGTCATCGCGTTCGTTCTCGGCGCGATCGTCGCGACCGTATTGCTCATGATGACCGTGCTTCGCGCGAACGCCAACGACGCGCGTGCGCTTCGGGAAACGATCGCTGCGCGCGACGCCGATCTCGCAACCGAACGGGTCGCCACGGCGACCGTCCAGGCGACGATCGCGCAGATGAAGCTCGGTGAACGCGATGTCGAAGAACGCTTGCAGCGCGTCGCCCAAACCTATGTCACGGAGGCACGCGAGGTACTCGTCAAAACCGCAGCCGAACGGCTCGTGGCGCAGGTCACCCCGCTCAACGAACGTCTCGATCTTCTCGGCAAATCACTCGTCGATCTCGGCACCGCGCGCATCGAGGATCAAACGCGGGTCGCGACCCTACTCGAGAGTCTGAGCACGAAGATGGCCGGCATCGATGATGCGACCAGGCGCGTCGAACGCGTCCTCGGTCATTCGCAAGCACGCGGCTCGTGGGGCGAATTCGAGCTCAAACGCCTTCTCGAACTCACGGGCATGACCGAGCACGTCAGCTTCGAGACGCAGCAATCGGGTTACGGCACCGATGCAACGGGTCGGCCCGACGTCGTGCTCCACATCCCGGGTAATCTCACCGTCCCAATCGATGCGAAGGTGCCGTTCGCGCGCTATCAGGAAGCGGTCTCCGCGCAATCGGAGGCCGAGCGCGAGCCGCTGCTCGATCAAGCCGTCGCCGCAATTCGCAGTCATGTCAAAGTTCTCGGTGCGCGCCGCTATCACGATGGCCCCGCGTGCATTGGTTGGACGATCATGTTCGTTCCGATCGAAGCGATGCTCGCAACCCTCTTCGCGCGCGATCACGAGATCTTCGAAGTCGCACGCGCGGCGCGCGTCCTTATCGCGAGTCCGCTGACGCTCATGCTGTATCTCGAAGCGTTCTCGCGCGGTTGGGCCGCACAAAAACAGAGTGAAAACGCGACCGTTATTCTCGAAGAGGCGCGTCTGCTCGTCTCGCGCCTCGGCACGTTTACGGAGAAATTCGGCAGAGTCGGCGCGACGCTCAACAGCGCCGTCGAAAAATACAACGATGCCGTCGCGAGCTACGAGGGTCGCCTCGGTCCGCAAGCTCGAAAAATCGTCGCCCTACGCGGCGATACGGAGAGCGTCGTCGATCTCACCCAAGCGCCTGCGCATGCCCGTATCATCGACACATCCCGACTCCCCGCGCCGCTCGCGCTCGAGGCATAGAGCGCCGAGCCGAGGGACGTTCGCGAAAGAGCACAAACCATGAATGAAAGGGGAATGCCATGGTCGCCAAGGTGCCGGCTCCAACGACACTCGACGATGTCGAGCGCCTCTCGCTCGCAAATCCCGGTTGGCAGATCGAGCGTGAAGCCGATGGGACGATCACGATGAGTCCGACGAGTTCTGAAAGTGGACGTCGTAGTTTACGGCTAGCTCTTTTGATCGGAAATTGGAATGCGATCGATAATGCCGGCGAGGCGTTCGATTCGTCTGCCGGATTTACCATGCCGGATGGAGCGATTCTCTCCCCGGACCTGTCCTGGATCCGACGCGACCGTTGGGAACGACTCTCCGAAATCCAACGCCAACACTACGCACCAATCGTTCTTGACGTTTGCATCGAGCTCGTCTCATCGAGCGACCGCATCGATGCCACGATCGCGAAAGCACGGCGTTATCGCGGATACGGCGCATCCTACGTCGTCGTTCTCGATCCGAAAACGCACACCGTCTGGGCCGACGGCACGCCCCCCGACGCGTTTCCAAGCGATTTTTCGACCGTCATTGCGTAACGCTCGCGCGATGCGCCCGAACTAATGCCCGAGATGCCAACCATGCGCGGTGCACGCATACGCACCGAGACCCTTACTCGTCTTAGGGATCGCGCGCTCGGCCGCTTTCTTCGTTGTGAACGCCGCTTTTGGCGCCCCGCTTTTCTTATAACACGTCCGAGCGCCGCCGCTCTTGCGCCCGTGCGTATCATCCATTTGACATGACCGAAGAAACACCCGGATCGCGCCGGAAAACGCGATTCGCAAAGCGCGTCAGCGCGTCGTTCGTCTCGGTCGCGCGTTCGTGCATCATCCAGTGTCCCGATGCGATCGTCTCGATCGTCACATCGGCGCACGCTGCCTTCATCGGTTCCATCAGCGACGACCGCTCGGTATCGCAAACGAAATCATAAAGTCCCGAAAGAAAAAGCACGGGCAGGTCGATCGTTTGCGACACCGCCTCATCCGCATAGCGAACGTTGTCGGCATCGTTCATATACAGCGAACACGCCCCGAAGAACCCCGAACGTTCGTAGGCGCGCACGTACGCAGCGAGATCGTTCTCGCTTAGGATCGTTGCATCGAGCGCCACGTCGGGTGCGGCTCGCCCACCGAACCAGCCGCCTTTTTTTCGCACGAACGCCGTCGAAAACACGTTCCCCGCATGTGAGGGATCGCTCGCGCGCAAGAGCACTTTGATCGACCGCGTGACGTCGGCTTCGAAGACGGCGCGCGCGATCTCGAAATGTTCGTGATAGAACGCAATATATTCGAATTGGCCCGCTGGATACGTCTCGATCGGATATTGCTTGCGGTTGACGAGTGCGCAAAGTGTCTCGAGCCCTCGGTCGAATGTTGCGTATGGGATACAGAGCGCTGCAACGGCAACGCAACGCTCCGGATAGTGGCGCGCGATATTCCACACGGTCGCCGCGCCCCAATCGTGCCCGACCCAGAGTGCGCGTGAGATACCGAGCGAATCGATGAGTTCGATGAGATCCGCGACGATCTCGCGCTGCGCGTACGCGTCGTGCACGTGGTACGGCGCGGAACGACCGGAGCCTCGCAGATCCGGCGCGACGACCCGGTAGCCGAGCGCCGCGAGCGCGTGCATCTGATGCGCCCACGCGAGTCCGATCTCAGGCCAACCGTGTACGAACACGATCGCCGGGCCATCGGCGGGACCCGCTATGTGGTAAAACGTCGCATGACGCGCCGTCGTGCAAACGCGTTCGCCAAGGGGATAGGATGCGAGATCGTCCATCGCCTCGCTATCCCATTTAAAGAAAACGCAGGGCGACGATCGCGATATCGTCACGCCGCTTGCCGTGACAGAACGCGTCGACGGCAGTCATGACGGCCGCGACGATCGCGGCTTCGGGTTCGGTGCGATGGTCGCGCACGGTCGCGATCAACCGCTCCATACCGAAGAATTCCCCGTGTTCGTTTCGGGCTTCGGTGACGCCATCGGTCGCACCGAGAAAGATCGACCCTGGCTTAACGTCGACGAAGGCTTGTTTGAAGAGATGGTGCTGGTCGTCGAAAACACCGATCAGCGGCGCCGTCGGCGGCAAGTCCACGTGCTCGCCCGATGGCAGCATGAGAAAGACGGGTTCGTGCCCAGCACACGTGTAGTGCATGAGGCGTCGCGTCGGATCGATGGTTCCGAAAAAGACGCTCGCAAACGATTCGACTCTCTCGAATGCGTTATTCTCGAGATAGAGTCGATCGAGTGCACGGATCACACCTTCGGGCGTCATCCCCGCCGACGAATACGCGCGCAAGCCATATTTGATCATCGCCGCATGGATGGCGGCCTGCGGGCCTTTGCCGGCAATATCCGCAATCGCGACGGCCACGGCATCATTATCGTAATGGTACACGTCGACGATATCGCCGCCCGTATTGCCTTGCGCGAGTTTGTAGCTTACCGCATAGGAGATGCCGGGAATCTGAATATCGTTTTGCGCGAAGAGATGCTGCACGAGTATCTGCGCGGCTTCCTCGGATGTCGCTTCGAACGGCATATTTTTTTTGACGATGACGTTCGCCGAGCCCCGCTTGTGGCGAACCAAGTCTTGGACCGGCTTCGTCTCGATGCCCTGAAGCGATCGGTCGCTCGCCATCAGCGACGGCCCGACAATGGAGGTACGAACATGGGCGGGATCATTCTCGTCATTCGCTGCACTCCATTTCACGATCGGTAGGTCAAGCGCTCGTTACCACACGTGTCGACGAACGTGCGAACGCTGCATCGGGAACGAAGAAGTCGGCTGCGAGAGCTTCGCCGTCCGCATCCGGTGCGTAGATCGTAAAATCGGTCACGCCGTTTTCGCGGAGCACCTCTTCATCGATGAAGAAGTTGCCCGTGCACGATCGCGCGGGACGCGTGAGGATCGCGTAGGCGGCGTCGGCCACGATCTCGGGCGTGCGACTGATACGCGCCATCGCGTCGCCGCCGAGTGCGAATCGCACGGCTGCCGTATCGATCGCCGTCAGCGGCCAAAGTGAGTTGACCCCGACGCCTTGGGCGCGAAATTCTTCGGCCATACCGAGCGTGCACATGCTCATCCCGAATTTGGCCATCGTGTAGGCGGTGTGGTGCGCGAACCACTTCGCCTGCATGTCGAGCGGCGGCGCGATGTTGAGGATGTGCGGATTCGCACTCGCCAAAAGATGCGGGAGCGTCGTCTTCGAGCAGAGATACGTGCCGCGAACGTTGACGTCGTGCATGAGATCGTAACGCTTCATATCGGTCGCGAGCGTGCCCGTGAGTGCGATCGCGCTTGCGTTATTGATGCAGACGTCGATGCCGCCGAATCGTTCGACGGCCGCGGCGACGGCAGCGACGACTTGTGCTTCGTCGCGGATATCGCAGGGGATCGGAAGCGCTTTGCCGCCGGCGGCTTCGATCTCTTCGGCTGCGGAGTAGATCGTGCCCGGAAGCTTGGCATGTGCCGTCGCGGTCTTCGCGGCGATGACGACGTTCGCGCCATCGCGTGCGGCGCGCAGCGCGATCGCTTTGCCGATTCCGCGGCTCGCACCGGAAATGAAGAGCGTCTTACCCCGTAAACTCATGCGGGCGACGTATCGCCCAGAAAGGCACGACTCCTTGGCGCTTCGTGCCGACAGTGCCTGAGATCGACTTCGCGGGTTCGGCACTTGTATGCGAGGGTGAACCCGGACCAATGTGCCGTATTTTTCCCGACTCGGTCTGCCTATGAAGTCGTGCTGATTGTAAATCTGGTGGTCTTGGGCACGGGGAAGCGCATTTTCGCGGAGGGACCCCCTTTACGCCCATTCGAACTCTGAGGATAAAAGTAACGCGATGACGTGATAAAGCTCCCATGAAAGTCCGCGAGATCATTCGCAGGATCGAAGCTGCCGGATGGGCGACGGTGAAGTCGCGCACGGGCACCGCCAATTCAAGCATCCCGAACGGCCGGGCCGGGTAACAATCTCGGGAGGGCTCGGCGACGATATGCCTATCGGAACTTTGAAAGCGTGGAGAAACAGTCGGGAGTGAGGCTTTCATGAATTATTTCGTGGTTATCGAAAAGGGTGAAGCCGCGCAGTCGTTTGGCGGATACGTGCCCGACTTGCCAGGCTGTGTTGCGACGGGATCGACCCGCGAGCAAGTGCGCACGCGTATCCGATCGGCGATCGCCATGCACCTCGAAGGCATGCGCGAGGATGGTATTCGACCACCCAAGCCGTCGATGCCCGAATTTTATGAAGTGACCGAACTGCCTGCGGCAGCATCGGAATCGTTTCGCGTCGAGTCGATTACCCCGCACGTGAAAAGTCTCATCGCGGGGGCGACGATGCATCGTGCCCCGACATCCGTGAGCCATAAGAAAACAGCCGCGAAGAAGACGATGGCGCGAAAAAAAACGACCCGCGGAGCCGCGACACGCAAGGCATTCGAACCCTCAAAAACTCGCCGCCGAACCCACCGCTAATTTTCAGGGGCTCCGTGTAAGCCGATTCGGACCGCAATCCCAATGAAAATTGCGGCCGCGACTTGCGGCAACCACGTTGGCCACATTTTCCGATTCTCATACGACGCGGGTAGCTGATACGATCGGCATCGCAGCGACGTCGGCGCGGCTCCCGAACTCGCGGCGATGCTCGCTCGCGATCCATTCGCGCCCATCTCTCCCGACGCTCGTATAGACTATCGCTATCATGCCATACCGGGGTCTGCCTTGTTCGTGAGACGAGGGGAGGCTACGATTCGTCTATCAAGATGTTGAGCGTCGAGACATTCACGACGCCACCACAAACGGAGAAGCGTACTGCATGGCAAAATACGAGCGACTGACACAACCGTTAGTACGAAAGAACGGCGTTCTCGAGCCCGCCACGTGGGACGAGGCGCTCGACGCCGCTGCGGACGGCTTCCGCCGCACGATGGCCGACTATGGTGGTGACGCGCTCGGCATTTTCAGCTGTTCGCGGACGACGAACGAGACGAACTATCTCGCGCAGAAGCTCGCTCGAACGGTCTTTCGCACGCACAACATCGACAGCTGCAACCGAACTTGACATGCTCCCTCTGTCGTCGGTCTGGCGGCAGTCTTCGGTGCTGGTGGCGGCACGAATTCGTATCTCGAAGCGGAGCATACGGACGTCGTTCTCTTGTGGGGCTCGAACGCGCGCGAAACGCATCCGATTTTTTTCCATCACGTCCTCAAGGGCATTCATAACGGCGCGAAGCTCGTCAGCATCGATCCGCGCCGCACGGCATCGGCCCAGTGGGCTGATGAATGGCTCTCGATCAATATCGGAACCGATATCGCGCTTTCGAACGCAATCGCACGCGAGATCATTCACGCGGGCCTTGCAAACGATGGCTTCATCAAGCACGCGACGACCGGGTTCGAAGCATACCGGCAATCGGTCGAGCCGTTCACGCTCGAATACGCGGCGAACGAGTGCGGTATCCCCGCCGAACAGATCAAGACGATCGCGCACATGTACGCACGTGCCGATCGCGCGATGATCTGCTGGACGCTCGGCATCACCGAGCATCACAATGCCGTCGATAACGTCCTCTCGCTCATCAATCTCTCGCTCCTGTGCGGCCACATCGGCAAGTACGGCTCGGGCGTGAACCCACTGCGCGGCCAGAACAATGTCCAGGGCGGCGGCGACATGGGTGCGATTCCCAATCGATTCGTCGGCTTCCAAGATATTCTCGACCCGGCGATTTGCGACAAATTCTCGCGCGCTTGGGGCGTGCCGCAGAAGAACGAACTCGGCATGACGCTCACGCAGATGTTCGATGCGATGGACCGTGGCGTGATGAAGTCGATCTTCGTCATCGGTGAGAATCCGGTCCAGAGCGACGCCGATCAAAATCACACCGAGCACGCGCTGCGCGGGCTCGATCACCTCGTCGTCTTCGATATCTTCCGCACGCAGACGGCCGAACTCGCGCACGTCGTGCTTCCGGCGGCCTCGGGCTGGTGCGAATCCGACGGCACCGTGACCAATAGCGAACGTCGCGTCCAGCGCGTTCGCAAAGCGCTCGAGCCCCCGGGTGAAGCGCGCGAAGAGCTTTGGGTTTTGAGCGAAATCGCCAAGCGCCTCGGCACCGATTGGGGTTACCCGAAGGCTGAAGAAATCTGGGAAGAGGTTCGTGCTCTCGGCGGCGAGATGTTCGGCGGCATGAGCTACGAGCGGCTCGAAACGATGAACGGCATTCAATGGCCGTGTCCGACCGAAGATCATCCCGGCACGATGTTCTGCCACGCGCGCCTGTGGGAATCGGGCGAAGCGCAGGGGATGAAGGCGCCGTTCCACGCCGTCAAACACGAGCTTCCGCTCGAGACGCCCGATGCAGAGTATCCGCTCACGCTCACGACGGGTCGCCGTCTTTCGGATTACAACACTGGCGTGCAAACCAGCGGTTTTGATTCGCCATTGCGACGCTCGGAATCGATCGATATGTTTCCCGCGGATGCCGCGCGCTACGGGTTCGAAGAGAACGAAGTCGTCCGCATCAGCTCGCGGCGCGGATCGATCGTCGCGCCGATCCACATCGATCCGGCGCTCAAAGCGGGCATCGTCTTCATGACGTTCCACTTTGGCGACGAATATAGCGTGAATCGACTGACGATCAATGCAACCGACGAAAAAGCCGGAACGGCCGAATTCAAGGCCTGCGCCGTCAAGCTCGAAGCCGTTGTCCCACGACACGACGCCGCGAAGAGCGCGGCGCTCGAAGTCCCCCGAGAAACCGCAGCTGTAGGCGATTAACAAATGCCCGATCTCAAGCTTCTCGGCGACGAGCCAACAATCGAAGAGCGCGAGGCGATCGATACCGCGATCGCTTCGCTCCACCAACACGGCACGACGGGCATCCACAAAAAGCGCCACCTCTTACTTCCCGCGTTACAGGCGGCGCAAGAACGCGTCGGCTGGATCAGCGAAGGCGCGTTCAATCACATCTGCAAGACGCTCGAAGTTCCGCCGGCCGACGCCTACGGAACCGCGACGTTCTATGCCTTGCTCGCCGTCGAACCGCGCGCAAAACGCGTGTTGCACGTCTGCGAAGACGTTGCGTGTATGCCGCGCGGTTCGGGTGCGCTTATAGCGGAACTCGAGCGCACGGTCGGCCCGGCAGCTCACCACGGGCCCGAAGGCTCGCACGTCGAGATCGCCGATTCGGATGCCGTTTGGCTCAAATCGCCGTGCCTCGGGCTGTGCGATCACGCGCCTGCCGCATTCTTGCAAGTTGCGGGCGAAAAGCCGATCGAGCATCTCTTCGGCGACGTCACGATGGACACGATCCGTGCCGCGCTCGGCGGAGCGCTCGATATCGCGCGCGTCGCGCGGCCGAAGATCCCGCAAGCCGGTCAACCGCACTTGCGTCTCTTGCAACGGGTCGATGTCGTCGATCCGACGAGCCTCGATGACTACCGCGCACACGGCGGCTACGCGGCATTGCGCCGCGCGACGGAAATTGGGCCCGCAGGCGTCGTCCGCGAAGTCACGGATTCCAAGCTCATGGGCCGCGGCGGCGCGGCCTTCCCCACGGGTCGCAAATGGGAAGCTGTTGCCAAGCAAACGGTACGCCCGCATTACATTATCTGCAATGCCGACGAGTCGGAGCCGGGAACGTTTAAGGACCGTAGCATCATGGAGGGCGATCCGTTCTCCCTGGTCGAGTCGATGACGATCGCGGCATACGCGACGGGTTGCGAATTCGGGTACATCTATCTCCGCGGCGAGTACCCTCTCGCGCACGAACGGCTCACGAACGCGATGGCGAAAGCCCGGGCGCGTGGTTTGCTCGGTAACGACATTCTGGGCACCGGCTTCAATTTCGACATGGAGATCCGCAAGGGCGGCGGCGCGTACATCTGCGGCGAGGAAACCTCGATCTTTAATTCGATCGAGGGCTTCCGTGGCGAGCCGCGCAACAAGCCGCCGTTTCCGGTCGAATCGGGTGTCTTCCATCGCCCGACGCTCATCAATAACGTCGAGACGCTCGTCAACGTGCTCGCAATCGTCACCGAGGGCGGACCGGCCTTTGCAAAGACCGGCACCGAGGCATCCACGGGTCCTAAACTCTTCTGTCTCTCGGGCTGCGTCGAAAGACCCGGCGTTTACGAAGTGCCGTTCGGCGCCACCTTGCGCGAGCTCATCGACCTCGCGGGCGGTGTTGCGGATGGGAAGAAGCTCGGCTCGATTCTCCTCGGAGGCGCGTCGGGGCTCTTCATCGGGCCGGAGGATCTCGACATGCCGCTGACGTTCGAGGGTGTGAAAGCCTCGCACGCGACGCTCGGTTCCGGCGTGATCCTCGTGCTCGACGATAGCGTCGAGATGCTGCCGATCCTCCAGCGTATCGCGGCGTTCTTTCGCGACGAGTCGTGCGGCCAGTGCGTGCCGTGCCGCGTGGGAACCGTGCGGCAAGAAGAAGCGCTCGCGCGCATCGCCGCCGGCACACCGATCGGCGACATGAAGACGGAAATCTCGCTCCTCGACGATATTGGTTTGGTCATGAAAGATGCCTCGATCTGCGGCCTCGGCCAAACGGCGTACAGCGCGATCGAATCTGCCATCCATCGTCTGAAAGTCATCGCATGATCACGCTCTTACCGCCCAAAGCTCCGCCGCGCCAGATCGAGGTCGAGATCGACGGCGTGAAAGTCATGGCCGAAGAGGGCCAAACGATTCTCGACGTCTGCAAAGCCAATGCGAAGACGATCCCGACGCTCTGCTTTCTCGATACGCTCCATCCGGTCAACGTCTGCCGGATCTGCGTGGTGGAAGTCGTCGGCGCCCGCGTGCTCGTGCCGTCGTGTTCGCGCACGATCGAGCCCGGCATGCAGATCAAGACCGATAGCGATCGCGTCAAGCATAGTCGCAAGATGGTCTTGGAATTTCTCGATTCGTCGACCGATCTGAGCACCACGCCCAATATCCCCGAGTGGCGCGACGAGATGGGTTCGAACGTCGATCGCTACGGCCCGGCCGCGCCGCCCGCCCTTGCGGGCGCCCGCGATCGCGTCCATACGGGCCACCACGACGCGCCCAATCCCGCGTATCGCGAGACGGTCGCGCAGCCCACGAAGATCGATAACAACCTCTACGTGCGCAGTTACGAGAAGTGCATTCTCTGCTACAAGTGCGTCGAAGCGTGTGGCACGGATTATCAAAACACGTTTGCAATTGCCGTTGCCGGACGCGGATTTGCAGCGCGCATCTCGACGGAATTCGCCGTTGAATTGCCCGACTCGGCGTGTGTCTATTGCGGCAACTGCATTGCGGTCTGCCCCACGGGCGCGCTCATGTTCAAGAGCGAGCACGACATGCGCGCCGCAGGCACGTGGAATGAAGAGAAGCAGAAGCAGACCGATACGATCTGTCCGTACTGCGGTGTGGGTTGCACGCTCACGTTGCACGTCCAAGACAACGAGATCGTCAAAGTCACCTCCCCCTTCGATCAGACGGTGACGCGCGGCAACCTCTGTATCAAGGGCCGCTTCGGGTGGAAATACGTCGGCAATGTCAAGGCGAATACCGACGCCCCGAGCGCATGACGACGCGCGATGCTGCGGGGCGCGAGACGCTCGATCCGCAGCATCCGCTTTTCGGTCTTGGCTACGCGCACTCAGTCGAACGGCGCACGTTTACGCGCGTCCGCGATACCGATCGGACGACTGAGGAAGCGCCCGTCGCCGAAGAAGTTCCGGTCGCGCTCGCCTATAACGGCAAGCCGCACGTCGTGATGATGTGCACGCCCGCCGATATCGAAGATTTCGCGCGCGGCTTCACTCTTACCGAAGAAATCGTCGCAAGCGCGAGCGAAATCGGCGCAATTAAAGTAGTAAAATATAGCCAGGGTATCGAGGTCGCGATCTCGATTCCCGAGGCGCGCGCGGCTCGGCTCGCCGATCGCGGTCGTGCGCTCGTGGGACGCACGGGATGCGGACTCTGCGGCGTCACCACGATCGACGATGCGCTCCGCCCGGGACGACACGTCTGTGCGCAGGCTGATGCCGATCGCGAGGGTGTTCGGGATGCATCGGGCTTTGCGAAGCTTGCAGTCGATGCGCTCTTTGCAGCCGCCGATAAACTCCCGGCCTGGCAGATTTACAACGACGGCACGAATGCCGTGCACGCAGCGGCCTGGGTCGATCGCGCCGGGACGATCGTCTTCGCACGCGAGGATGTGGGGCGCCATAACGCGCTCGATAAATTGATCGGTGCGATGTCGGTTGCGAAACTCGATCCGCGTGCCGGATTCGCTCTCGTCACGAGTCGTGCGAGTTACGAACTCGTGCAAAAGTGTGCGGCCGTCGGCATCGTTGCCCTCGCCGCGATCTCGCGCCCGACGGGTCTCGCGATCCGCATGGCGGATGCGGCGGGCATCGGGCTTGCCGGTCTCGTGCGCGGCCGCAGTGCGAACCTCTACGCGCATCCCGAGCTCTTCGGCGCGTGACCACTTCATCGGTGCGTTCGAAATTCGCAAACGACATCGCGCGGATCGCCTTCCCCGACGCTCGTGCGGCGATCGTCGCGCGAACGTTTGCGCTGCAATCGGAGACGCTCTCGCTCGTCGCGGCGACGGGTCGCGTCGTCGCGCAGACGTATCGTGCGGCTGAGGATATCGTTCCCTTCGCGCGCTCTGCGATGGACGGTTATGCGCTGCGTTCGGCCGACACGTTTGGCGCATCTGCGGGCACGCCCGTAACGCTACCCGTCGTCGGGGCGAGCTATGCCGGCGACGGCCACGCGATGCTCGCAGCGGGTCATGCGTCGGTCATCACGACGGGTGCGATGCTCCCCGATGGCGCCGACGCCGTCGTCCCGTTTGAAGATATCGACCGCATCGGCGAGACGATCGTCGTACGTGCGCCACTCGTCGCACTCGATCACGTCTTCGAGCCGGGCGACGATGCGAAACGCGGCGAGATCCTCGTGGCCTCGGGAAGCCTCGTCTCACCTGGTGCTGCTGCGTTACTTGCGTCCGCGGGCTTCGCCCAAATTGCGGTCACGCGCCGACCGCGCGTTGCGATCGTGTCGACGGGCAACGAGATCGTCGCCATTGAGGCGACCCCGCACCTCGGCCAAATTCGCAATAGCAACACGACGATGCTCGCCGCTTCGCTTGCAGCCGATGGCGCGGAAGTCGTCTTCGAGGAGCACGTGCTCGACGACGCAGATGCCGTCCGAGCGACGCTCGTACGCGCGATCGCTAGCGCGGATCTCGTCATTACGACGGGTGGCGCATCGACGGGCGACCGCGATTACGTCAAGGCGACGCTCCGCGATCTCGGCGCCGAATTCGCCTTCGATTCAATAGCGATGCGCCCGTCGAAGCCGACGGCATTCGCCACGCTCGGTTCCACCGCAATCGCCGTCTTGCCAGGAAATCCGGCCGCCGCATTCGTCGCCTACGTCGCGCTCGTGCGCGGTGCGCTCCGACGCATGAGCGGCCATGATGTCGCGTATCGCCCGTACGTCGACGCGACGCTCCGTGGTTCGATTCACCGCAAAGCGAACCGTCATTTCCTGATGTTCGCATCGCTCTCGGTCGTCGGCGGACGACTCGAAGTGATTCCGTTAGAAAATCAGTGTTCGTCGCTCGTCCGTACGTCTGCGGATGCGAACGTGCTTATCGTTGTGGAACCGGGGTCGGGCACGATCGCTTCGGGCGATATCATCGCCTGCGAACTCATCGCTTCGTTGATTTAAAAAGACCTTATCGAGCGGTTTCGCGCGATTACGGCGTTTGGACCGCTTCCACATCGATCTTCACCGTGATGTCGTTGCCGACGATTGCGGACGGGAAGCCCGTTCCGAGCCCCCATTGTGTCCGATCGAAAGTCGTCGTTGCGTTGTACCCGACATGCGTTCGGCCTTTTCCATCGACGATCGACCCGACGTATTTTCCGGCGAGCGTAACGGGTTTTGTCACGCCGTGATAGGTGAGGTCGCCCGCGATCGTCATCGCTTTCGCGTCACCCGTAATCTTCGAACTCTTAAAGATCATGTCGGGATACTTCGCCGTGTCGAACCAATGATCGGAACGCAAATCGTTGTCGCGATCGGCTTCCCGTGTATCGATCGTCTTGAGGTCGAAATCGGCAGCGATGCTCGTAGGGAGGCGATCGGGACCGATGCCGTCGAGCGTGATCTCCTTGATGGCGACGCTTCCGGCGACCGTCGTTAGCGTCAGATGGCTCACGCTAAATGAAGCAGTCGTATGAGCGCGATCCACGACGAACCGTGATTCAGCAGACGCCGAACTCGCCGAAGAAGCGAGCATTATGAGGCCAAAAAATACGATACGATTCGTCATGTCTGCCTTATGTGCCACGGGGAAGAAAAGATTCGAGTCTCGCGGCGACTGTTCGTTTGCGCAAAGCCGTTCGGCCTTCTTTGTACCGAGGCGACGGAGTTCGCACGTGTACGTTGCGCAATCGTTCTGTGAAACGTTCCGGTGCCGCAGTACGCGATTGCGCATTGCCGATCACGAGCTTAGCCGGGGTCGCTCGGAATCGACGCCGAATCGCGAATGATGGCAAGTGTTTCCCGTGCCCCGGCTCCATGCGACGGCGTGGTGCCTCCGACGGGAACGGTCACCTTTCTCTTCACGGATATCGAGGGGAGTATCGAGCGCTGGGACGCGCATCGCGAGGCAATGTCGGCGGCGGTGCTGCGGCACGACGAAATCGGACGTGCGGCGATGGTCGCGCATAGCGGCTACGTCTTCAAAGGGCTCGGCGATGCATTTTGCGTCGCCTTCGCGCGACCCGAGGCCGCCGTCGCCGCCACGCTCGACTTCCAGCGCGCGCTGGCAACCGAAGACTTTGCCGCGGTCGGCGGTTTGCGCGTTCGAGCGGCCCTCCATACCGGTGCAGCGGATGAACGCGACAGCGACTATTTCGGACCAACCCTGAACCGCGTCGCGCGGCTGCTCGCGATCGGTCACGGCGGGCAGACGCTGCTCTCGGGCGTGATGCACGCGCTCGTTCTCGGCGCACTTCCCTCGCAGGTGAGTTTACGCGACCTCGGCGAGCATCGGCTCAAAGATCTCTCGCGCCCGGAAAACGTGTATCAGCTCGTCGCGCCCGGGCTCGCGTCGGAGTTTCCGGCATTGCGGTCGCTGGAATCGATGGCCAACAATCTGCCCTTGCAGATGACATCGTTCG
>ENA-OFDM01000348-OFDM01000348.1-metagenomes-genome-assembly--contig:-NODE-348-length-20489-cov-8.660468_pt1 | contig 20489 bp, 19 predicted proteins | sample MGYA00153385_OFDM01 | MGnify analysis MGYA00153385
TTTTTAGTATATCATATTAGTTGTTTTGTGTAATTAATTTTGTTTGACTACTTACCAGCTAATGGCCGAGTACAATTGCTGGATGAACCAGAATATATATTCAGTTTGCGAAGCAATTCCAGATGAACAGCGCAAACAGGATCTGGGTGCTTTCTTTAAATCCATTCACGGGACTTTAAATCACTTACTCTATGGTGACAAAGCATGGATGGGCCGTTTCATTGGTAGCCCATTTTTAGTCACAGTAATTGGACAGGAGTTGTATGCTGATTTTGATACTTTGAAAGCAGAACGAGAAAAATGCGATCGGCAAATTATAGAATGGTCTATTCATCTCGATGGTGACTGGTTGAATCAACCCTTTGAGTATACCAGCAATGTAGACGGCAAACACCGCGTGTTACCGACTTGGGTTTTGGTGACACATATGTTCAATCATCAAACTCACCATCGAGGACAATTGACAACACTGATTAAACAACTTGGCTATGAACCGGGCCTTACGGATATTCCCTGGCTACCCACCCTAAACACCACAGTCCTGCAAAAACCTAAAATTCCGTAGCCTCTGATACATTTATTTAATTAATGATTGTTTACACTTTCCAAGTGTAGATTGTGTATTTTTTATAATTCTGCCAAAACCCACATAAATGTGTTATTTGGTAGAATACGATTTTGCGATCGCACAAAGCAGTGAAAAACCCCAAGTAGTGTTGACCTGAATTCATAGGATATCGATCGGCACAAAACTTTTGAGCTTACCCAGGGTAAAGATTCGGTACTAAATCTGTGCAATGTTGACATCTATAATATTGACTCAAATTTACTACACGCTCTTGTCATCTACAAAATTTCAGACTGTTTGCTAATAACCGAAATCCAACTGAATCTCAAACTGGATTGTCGTCAATATACTGGTAATGCGATCGCAACTCGCTTCAATTACCCGTAATAAAACTTGTTTTTAGTAAAGACTAAAGTCCTTATTAGAAAACAAGACAGAGGACAAACCTTCTCACTAAAAACCGGCTTTTTCTAAGCCGTATCTTTTCAAAACTACTCGTCCCCTAATCATTAACAGAAATAACCATGAGTGGAAACGAATCACGCGTTCAAGCAATTTCTCAAATCGTCAACCGCAAACTGATGCCAGCCCGACCTCCCAAGCGGCTAGAAGATATGTGGGCAACAGACGTTTTTAGTCTTAGCAAGATGCAAGAAAGTCTGCCCAAAAGCATTTTCAAATCAGTAAAAAATACAGTTCAAACCGGTCAAAAAATCGACGCTTCCGTAGCTGATGTAGTTGCAGTAGCCATGAAAGATTGGGCTATTTCCAAAGGAGCCCTGTACTACGCCCACGTATTCTACCCACTTACCAACGGCACCGCAGAAAAGCACGACGGTTTCATCTCAGTCCAAGGCGACGGCTCAGTCATCTCAGAATTTGCCGGCAAAGTTCTAGTACAAGGCGAACCGGATGGTTCCTCATTCCCCAACGGTGGCATCCGATCCACCGCCGCAGCTCGCGGATATACAGCCTGGGATGTCACCAGCCCTGCCTATGTCATGGAAACAGACAACGGCATGACATTGTGCATTCCCACTGTTTTCATCTCTTGGACAGGTGAAGCATTAGACAAGAAAACGCCGCTTTTGCGTTCCATTGCCGCCATGAACAAAGCAGCAACCAGAGTTTTGAAACTCTTAGGAAATACCGAAGTAGCTCCAGTAAATTCTAGTTGCGGTGCCGAACAAGAATACTTCTTGATAGATTCAAATTTTGCCAAAAATCGCCCTGACTTAATGTTAGCAGGTCGCACCCTATTTGGCAAACCTCCTGCCAAAGGTCAGCAATTTGACGACCATTATTTTGGAGCCATTCCAGAGCGCGTTCAAGTTTTCATGCAGGAAGTAGAAGAAAGAATGTACCGCCTGGGCATTCCTGCCAAAACTCGCCACAACGAAGTAGCACCAGGTCAATTTGAAATTGCACCATTTTTTGAATCAGCAAACGTCGCCAGTGACCACCAACAATTAACCATGACAATTCTTCGTAATACTGCGAAGAAACACGGTTTTGTTTGTTTGTTGCATGAAAAGCCTTTTGCAGGCATTAACGGTTCCGGTAAGCACGTCAACTGGTCTGTCGGAAATGCCACCCAAGGAAACTTATTAGACCCGGGTGATACACCACACTCCAACGTCCAATTCCTAGTTTTCTGCGGCGCTGTAATTCGCGGCGTTCACAAATACGGCCCGCTGTTGCGCGCGGTAGTTGCTACTGCTAGTAACGACCACAGATTGGGTGCTAACGAAGCTCCGCCAGCAATTATCTCTGTCTATTTGGGTTCGCAATTAGAAGATGTATTCGAGCAAATTAGTAAGGGTGGAGTTAAGGATTCTCAAGGCCGGGGAATTATGAATTTAGGCGTAGATACATTGCCTATTTTCCAGAAAGATGCTGGAGACAGAAACCGGACATCGCCCTTTGCTTTTACTGGTAATCGTTTTGAATTCCGCGCCGTAGGTTCCGGTCAATCTGTTTCCGGGCCGCTAGTGGCGATGAATACAATTTTGGCAGATTCTTTGGACTGGGTTGCTAACAAGTTAGAAAGCGATTTGGCTAACGGGACTGAACTGAATGCAGCCATCCAAAATGTCCTGAAAGAAGTGATGGACGAGCATAGTGCGGTGGTATTTGGCGGCAATGGCTATTCTGAAGAATGGCACAAAATGGCCGAGGAACGGGGTTTAGCCAACTTGCGGACTACGGCCGATGCTTTGCCTGTTTTGAAAGCAGGATACATTGAGGACTTGTTTGAAAAGACAGGTGTTTTGACTCCTGTTGAATTGGAAAGTCGTTATGATGTCTATGCAGAGCAGTATTTGCTAGCGATCGAAGTCGAAGCAAAATTGGTAATTAGCATAGCAAAAACCATGATTTATCCAGCAGCAGTGAGTTATTTGTCGGATCTTTCTAACACGATCGCAGGTTTGAAAGAGATTGGCATTGAACTGGACAAAGAAACTGCCCAAAAGGTAGCCACGCTGGTTAAATCGATGACGGATTGTGTTAGCAAGTTGAGTGCTGCTTTGAGCAAGCATGATTTTGCTTCAACAGAAGACCATATGCAGTATGCTTCGCAAACAATTCGTCCTTTGATGGATGAGGTTCGCCAGTATGCGGATGCTCTCGAAGGTGAAATCGCAGATGATTTGTGGCCGTTGCCTACTTATCAGGAAATGCTGTTCATTAAGTAATCGCAAACCTGGTTAATTTCAGGTGAGATTTGTGGGGACACGGCATTGCTGTGTCCTTTCACTTTAACTGGTTCCCAGGCTCCAGCCTGGGAACCTACAGCAGATTCCACGTTTATGAAGTACACCCCGATTGCTCTTCTATTGCCGTAGGGACACGGCAGTGCCGTGTCCCTACCTCTGTTGTGTACCTCACTAACCTGAAAAGTGCTGTATATTCAGAGGCTCTGCCTCGAAAATAGAAAATGGAAATGGAAATGGAAATGGAAATATACTCGTTACCAGGCTCCAGCCTGGTAACGCTGATCGGGAGGCTCTGCCGACCTTTCTATTTTCCCTCTTCGACGAGGCAGAGCCTCTAGATACGGGTTCCGAGGCTGGAGCCTGGGAACCAGTTAACAAGGACACGGCATTGCCGTGTCCCTACAATCAAACGATTTGCTCTTCTGAAGGTTTCTTACTAGCAGGAGGTTCTACTGGATCGCCGAAGGCAATCCGCAGAAATGGCGGCGCCAAAAATGTCGTCAGAATCACCATGATAATAATCGAGACTTCCAGCGGTTTATCCAACACCCCACTCGCCGAACCAATGCCGGCAAAAACCAATCCGACTTCGCCCCGGGGAATCATCCCAACTCCGATCGCCAATCGATTGATTCCCGGCACACCAAACACCACCCAGCCTGTCACAATCTTGCCAATAATCGCCACCACAATCAAGAAAGCCGCAATCAAAAGGCCCGCCCGATTGTCTGCCACTGCTGGATTCAAAACTCGCAAATCTGCTCGTGCTCCCACCGTCACAAAAAAGATGGGTACAATTATATCGGCGATCGGCTTTACCAATTCATCCAACTCGTAGCGCGCATCGGTTTCATCCAAAACCAAGCCCGCAGCAAAAGCACCCAAAATCGCTTCCAGATGAATTGCGTTGGCCAAAAACGCCATAAACAAGGCAAAAATAAAGGCCGGGATGACTATATTGCCGCGAGTTTTTAGTTTCTCCCCCGCCGCCGAAAAAAGTTTGTTGACCACACCGCCTAACAGAATGGAACCTAACAGAAAAGCCGTGGCGCTGACAATCAAATAGATGACATTAACAACATCAATCTGACCAGTTTTAGCTAAGCTAGCGACAACAGCTAGGACAATAATTCCCAGCACATCATCAATCACCGCCGCACCGACAATAATTTGACCTTCTTTAGATTTTAGTTGTCCTAATTCCGACAACACTTTCGAGGTAATTCCGATGCTGGTAGCAGTCAAAGCAGCCCCTGCAAAAATTGCTGGAATTGCCGGAGTATGGAAAATCGTCATCAAGCCAACGGTACCGGCAGCAAAGGGAACTGCCACCCCGACACAGGCGACCACAACAGCTTGAGCTCCGACTTCCTTTAGTTGTCTGAGATCCGATTCTAAACCAATTTCAAACAGCAGAATAATCACGCCCAATTCAGCTAGCACTGAAATGACTTCACTCTGCGATTCAAATATGCTGGTGAGGGCGATAGGGGACAGATGATTAATCGATTGCAGAACAGTCATAATCCCGGAGTCTGAGGCTGACAGCCCACCTTCGGCAAAAACGATCAGGTGTAAAGCAGACACCCCGACAATCACCCCTGCTACGAGTTCACCCAAAACAGGGGGAAAATTGAAATTTCTAGCCCCTTCTCCGCCTAATTTACTGGCGAGATAAATCACTACCAAACTCAGTAAAACTCCGCTGAGGACGATCGGCGAATTTTCGGGATCGACTGTTGCTAACAAAGGTATGGGAACAACTAGGGATGCCATTGCAGAACTTAAGGGTGTAATTGTATGGTTCAAAAACATGAGTGAGGTGATGGTAAAAATGACGATTATACGCTGATTGATGATTGAATTTATGAAGTGTAGTAGGGACACTCCAAAAGCCCTTCTTCGTGTCAACTTAAGCCGAAAGACCGTCAGGGGTTAAAACCCTAATCAGCTAGGAACATGGCTAACAACAATTAGTCAACTTAAGCCGAAAGACCGCCAGGGGTTTTAACCCCTGTCGGACTGTGGGTTTTACCTGGAAAGTTGACACTCCTTGGGCTCTTGGAGTGTCCCTACGGGGATATTGAATGTACTTCATAAACCTCCAATCTGCTGTATCAAGCAAAGCTTGAAGAACCCAAATCTGGCGGTACATCCTGCCATCTTCCTTGTCCGACTGCTTGAATTGCTTCTTTTAGCAAGATGTCGCCTGTATAAATTGCCCTACCGACGATCGCACTTTTGACACCAATTGGTTCCAAAGCCAACAAACTCAACAAATCTGCGATCGAACTAACGCCGCCAGAAGCAATCACCGGAATCGAAATAGCATTAGCAATTTCGCGCAAAGACTCCAAATTCGGCCCTTCCATAGTACCGTCGCGGTGAATGTCTGTATAGATAATTTCAGCAGCACCTAATTGGGCCATTTGCTGTGCTAATTCTGTTGCTAAAACTTCCGATGTTTCCAGCCAGCCTCTAGTAGCAACTTTACCATTTCTAGCATCGATTCCCACTAGAATCTGACCGGGAAATTCGGTGCACAATTCGCCGACTAATTGCGGTTGTTCGACGGCGACAGTGCCGAGAATCGCCCGCCGAACGCCTAAATTGAGGATAGCAGTCACAGAAGTGCGATCGCGCATTCCACCTCCTACTTGACAGGGCACATCAACGGCTCTGACAATGGCTTCAATGGCTGCTAGGTTGACCGGATGACCTGCTTTGGCCCCATCGAGGTCTACTAAATGCAGCATGGTTGCGCCTTCATTTACCCACTGTCTGGCGACTTCGACGGGGTTGTCGTTAAAAATTTGGGACTTCGCGTAGTCTCCCTGATATAGTCTGACGCATTTTCCATCCAAAAGGTCGATCGCTGGAATTACATTCATAATTTGGGAATTGGGAATTGGTAATTGGGCATTGGTTATTCGTTATTATCACCAACAAATAACAACAAACAAAGGACTACTGACTACTGACTACTACTCTACATTCGCAACCACTGTTTAAATGAAACATAATCGATGACGAGAGAGTTGACCATAAAGGAGTATTCACCTCAGCTTTTCGCAAAGCTTCTGCCGTCCAATCATTGCAAGTTCTCAAGATAGAGTAACTGCCATTTGCTTCATAAAAACTGTCGTTGTTGTGGTAGCCGTAGCTGATTTTTATTTTATTACCTGCTGCGTCTAATTGAAACGAATTTTTAATAAAATTTACCATCCTCAGATAATTTTCCCCATTAATTTTAACACATTTGGTTTCTATCTTTATGGGAAAAACCCGATAACCTTTGACCTGCAAAGTAGAGGGAGTAGGGAGAAATAGCGCCTTGAAAGCTATAACTGGGTTGATACCTGTTGACGTTGGGGTTTCCAGCATAAAAGCTCTGTCTCCCCAGCCGAAAGACAAATATTTATACTCAAAATTAGTATCCCGCCCGATTTCAGTTAGCGGTAAATATTGATTCCAGTTAAAGTATTCATTTTCAACTGGAACAATGATTTCGGTGTGGATGCCTTGATTTGAAATATAAATGGGAATTGTGCAATTTGTTTGCGAGTAATTTCCCCAATTCCTCGGAGTCAGGTAGCCGATAGCTAGTAAAGTAGCGAAGCATAAATTAGCAATAATGAATCGAGAGAATATTTCTTGTTTCAACATTGGCAATTAATTAAAACGTTTGTAGTGAGAACTTTAGTCCTTAATAATCCAAGAAAGAAGGACTGAAGTCCTGACTACGAACCTTTAAATAGAGGGGCGCGGCATTTTTGTGGGAAAGAAAGTTCGCAGTGCAGAGTCTCGCTGTTCCGGCGTTTCTTTAGCCCAACTTGATAAGCTTTCGTAGAAAAAGAAAGACACACCAGCAAAGTTTCTTTTTCGGACTTCTTGGACTTGTTCTTGAATTTGTTTCAGTGGAACCGGATTATTTCTTAAACCAGTTAAAATCCCGATCGCAGTTGGAATATGTACTTTTGCCAGTTTAACTTCTTCCCGTTCGAGTTCCTGATTAAAACGTTTGATATCGCTGCGATAAACCTGCAACACAATTTCTTCGATGTAACCGCGTCTTTCCCAGGTAAACCAGTCTTGCAAGTGGGCGGGTAATGCGAAGTGAAGAGGGTTGGGAGATAAGCCAATAATACATTTTTCTTTACGGGCTTTGATAGCTGTGAAAAGTCGTGCCATAAAGTCGTTAATCCTGTCAGCCCGCCAGCGAATCCAGAAAGTTTCACGGGCATCATCGGAGGGAGGATTTTTGATAAATTTTTGATACATGAAAACAGTTAATGGTTCGTATCCAAATTCCGAGGGTAAGCCAAAATGGTCGTCAAATTGAATGCCATCTAGATCGTAGTTTTCCACAAGTTCAACAACTAAATCTTGGATAAACTTCTGTACTTCAGGATGGAAAGGACTCAACCAAACTCGATCGTGTACGCCTTCTTTCCAAATAGTTGAACCGTCGCGCCGTTTCGCCAGCCAGTCGGGGTGCAATCTCGCTAATTCTGAGTCGGCTGGTGCCATGAAACCAAACTCAAACCAAGGGATTACTGCTATACCTTTTTTATGCGCTTCTGTAATGATTTCTTTGAGGACATCTCGTCCTTTTAATGTTGGCGTGGGGTCGTTTAAATATCCGAATACTCGTTTGGCTACAGCGCTTGGATGAATGGTGTAACCCCCTTGCCAAACCGTAGGATAAATGGTATTAAAGTTTAGTTTGTCTAGCCTATTTACAGCATCAGTTATGTTTTTTGGAGAAAAGATCGCGTCGCTATCGATGTTAGTCAGCCAAATGCCGCGCAATTCGGTTTTTGTGGGCGTTTTTGGCGGAGTTTGAGCCGAGACACGGGATGAGAAGATGGCGGTGGAGGTAAGGGCGATCGCAAAAACAACTATTAAAGCCAGTATCCGCTGCCATTTATGCAGTTTAATCATCAATTTGTTCGCAAACACGATCGTTTTTTGATTTATATTTTACTATTTATGGACGCATCGAGCAAGCGAAGCTAGTTTTTTTTTACCTACTCTCTCGGCTGCGGCAATGAAGTTTTTTCGTAAAAAACCCAGTTTCTTTGGTTGTAGCACCTTACTACTAGAAAAATTATGTAATATTACTTGAATCAAAAAGACCCTCGAATTGCGCTAGTAGAGTACCTTCAGAATTATTTTCCATACCATAAATCTTAGGTAATTGACCTGTTGTAGCTAAAACTTGCCTTACTTCTTGGTTAGATATATCAGCCATATTTTTGTTATTAAGAATGGCAATAATCGCAGCGATGCCGACACCTTGACCGACGGCAGCGTTGAATTCAACAATTCGTCCCACAGAACAAGCAAACCATTCAAATCCTGAACATGGACTCACAACTGCCAAATTAGGAACATTTTTAACTAATGCGTGACCAATGCCAATATTGAAAGTTGGCTGTTTAAAACTGAGACTTTTGAACCACCCTTGGCTATTCGCTTTTTCACCAATATCTATGATGCCTCCACGCACATCAAATTGATAGCTAAATGTTGCCAGTGCCTCATTAGCTGGTACGCCACCAAACAGCATTTGAGAGCCAGTTAAAGGTTCTACAACTCCTGTAATATTGCCAGCGTGTCTAATATAAAGTTCTGAAGCAGGAATTACCGAAGTAGCTCCCAAACTCTTTAGCCAACTTACCACAGATGACATCTCTTGTAGCATCCTAGGAGTGGGTTTTCCGCCACTTCGTGCTAAGGTTTCTGCTTCAGTGCTGTTGACTGCAAATAACAGCGCATTCCACGAAAGTTTTTCTCCCGGAAGTATGGCGATATTTCCTTTATCTAAGATTGCACTGGTTTGAGGAAATAATAGTCTAGTTCCTCTAAAGGAGTGATAAGATACAGACAAAGCCGATGAGCGAACATCGATGTAATCATTGCCCGCAAACAGAGTTTTGAGATTTCCTCTAATATCGAACATTTCCATGCGGAGTTTTTCTGCTAGCTTGGCATCCATGCCAGCAGCTCGCAGCAGAAATTTTTGCCCATCAGAATCTGCAATATTTGTAAAGCGTTTGAGATAGGTAAAATCGAGTTCTTTTAGTCTTCTTGTACTGATTCCTATGGTTTCAAAAGCGAGGGTGACAGGAAGTTCTGAGTAAGGAAGACCAAAGGTTTCAAATCCCTGGAGCTTTTTGACGCCGGCAGCTTGAGCTAATTCACCATTGACAGTAGCATCAATAAATTGCTTCCCGGTATAAATAGTGCCTTTAGATGTGGTGATACTCGCAATCTTTTGACCTTGTTTGCTGACTGATTTAATCTCTACCCTGCTGAGAAGGTCTACCTGAGCTTGGGACAGCATTTCTTTAAGCGCTGCATTGGCTTTTTGGGGGTCGAGTGCGATCGCAATTACGCCGGATTTTTGCAGGAACTCTTTATAGATTGCAGGCGGTGAACCAAAGGTATCTAAACCTAAAGATTTCTGAAGTTCTCGGCTAATCTGAGCTCTATCTAAATAAGAGAGTTTACCTCTTACCAAATGCCCGCCAATGCCTTCCTGCAAATTTCCATTGGACATTAGCAGAATTCGCGGATACCGATTTGTGCGGCGGCGATGTTCTCTGGCAGCGGCAATGACAGCTAGAACGCCTGGAACTTCATCACCGAAGCAGATGACATCGTAAGAACTTACATCGCTGACCATTTTTAATAACCTGTCCTAATTGTTATCTTTTTGAGTTCCATCTCTATTCAATTGTGGTTAATTAGCGATCGACCCTATACAAAAATAGGGCATATTCAGACCGAAGTCAACTATTCAAGCGGAGATTATACAGCGTATTCCATGTTTGTGAAGTGTAGGGACACGGCACTGCCGTGTCCCTACGGGGAACTTTAGTCCTTAAAATAGGTATTTTTTAAGAATAGCCTTGCAGTTTCATGACTTTTCGATAGTGGGCTTCAATCTCGCTCATCATTGGCGATTGACGCTTGCTAGTCCACTCACTGCGATCGAATAATTGCTGCCTCAAATCATCAACATTGATCGTTTTTACCTTTCCTTCAGCCACAATTTGCTTGCCGTTTACCCAAACACTGTGTACTGCATTAGTTGGTCTGCCCAATATTAGCAAGCCGATCGGATCGGTTCGTGGTAACAATGATAAACTGGTTAAATCGTACAGCACAAAATCAGCTTTTTTACCGACTTTCAGCGAACCCATTTCATCAGCGACATTCAAGCCTTTTGCTCCTCCCAGCGATGCCATTTCTACTGACTCTCGCGGTGTAATCCAGTGGCGGTAATCCAAATCTGTGATATTGTGTAAGATGGAACCAATTTTAATCGCTTCTAGCAAATCTTGAGAGTCATTGCTAGCCGCGCCGTCGCAGCCAAAGGAGACGTTTACTCCGGCTTGACGGTATTTCAAAATCGGTGCGATGCCGCTTCCCAAACGCAGGTTGCTGAGGGGATTGTGAACGACTGTGGATTGGGTTTCTGCCATGATGGCGATATCTTTATCGTCCAACCAAACGCAGTGTGCTAGGGATGTTTTGGGGCTGAGATAACCGATTTGTTGCAGGTGTTCGACAGCGCTGCAACCGTATTTTTGCTGCGCTAGCTGTTTTTGAGCGGGGGTTTCTAAGAGGTGGGCGTGACGGCAAAGATTGTAGCGATCGCTCAAATCGATGCAGCCTTCAAACAACGCATCCGAACACAGTTGAATTCCCGTCGGTGCCAACAGCATATTAACACCTTTTTCCGGTTGGTGGAACTGTTTTATGGCTGATTCCATTAATTCCAAGGTTTCGTTTGTAGATCGAATGTAAGCACTATGTTCTATCGCACTTTCAGCAGCAGGCATTCCTGCCGTCAGCGATTCATCTTGAATTAGCGGCCCGATAAAAGCGCGAATGCCGATTTCTTGATAGGCGCGAACTGCGGCGGCGATTGTCTCTAATTCTTGTCCCGGAATCAAAACTAAATGATCGACTACGCTTGTACCGCCAGATAGCAATGTTTCTACAGCAGTTCCCAGGGCGCTCAAATAAACTTGTTCGGGATCGAGAGGGGTAAAATCGTACAATTCGGCAATCCACAATTCCAGCGGCAAAGGGGAAATAATTCCCCGCTGCCACATTTCTGAAGAGTGCGTGTGGGCGTTGACAAAACCGGGTAGCAGTAGCTTATTAGTGCCGTCGATAACTGTTGCACCCCCCCTATTCTCTCCTTGGTAATGGATGGTATTAAAGTACCGATTGTGCAACCCGATCGCACTTATGCAATTATCCACCACCTGCACCTCTGCGGTTGTATAGCCACCCTCAATGGGAATTAAAACATTTTGAATTGTAAAGCTCACAGATTGACCCCTTCTGGTGAATTCACATCTATTACTATTGTAATGTTTAATGTCCTTTAATCTTCCAGTCAGTGCCTGCTAACCTTAAGTAAGTCAACCGACTTAAACATAAAATATGAATCCTGATTCTCTCCGTACCTTGGGCGTACCGCCGAATGCTTGGAAAGTTGATGCCAAAATTGCTGATATCACTCGCCCGCAACTTGACCCACAAATTGTTACTTTAGAAACAGAAACTAAAACCCTGCGTGTGGATTTAGCAAAAGCCGCAATGTTGGTGATAGATATGCAAAATGATTTTTGTCATCCCGACGGTTGGTTAGCACATATTGGCGTAGATGTAACACCTGCGAGAAGTCCGATTAATCCTTTACAAAATTTACTGCCGAAATTGCGATCGCACGCAATGCCAATTATTTGGATCAACTGGGGAAACCGTCCCGATTTGATGAATATTAGTGCAGCTTCCCGTCACGTTTACAATCCCACAGGCGACGGCGTAGGTTTGGGAGATCCGTTGCCAAAAAACGGCGCATCTGTTTTGATGGCGGGGAGTTGGGCGGCTTCGGTTGTGGATGAATTGACACCGAAACCCGATGATATTTGCGTTGATAAATATCGGATGAGTGGCTTTTGGGATACTCCTTTAGATAGTATCTTGCGGAACCTGGGAAGAACTACACTTTTCTTTGGAGGAGTAAACGCCGATCAGTGCGTCATGGCTACCCTGCAAGATGCTAATTTTCTCGGTTACGACTGTATTTTGGTCAAAGATTGTACAGCTACGACATCTCCAGAGTATTGCTGGGAAGCGACTCTTTATAACGTTAAACAATGTTTTGGTTTTTTGTCAGATTCTCAGGCTATGTTAGAAGCAATTAAGTAGTCCTTAGTCATTAGTCACTAGGAATAAATTTTTGAGGCTAAACTGGAAACTAATGACTCTGGATTAACTGCTAATGACATCAAAAACATAACAACTGACAACTAATAATAAAAAAATGACAAACCAGTGTATGATTCCCGTGGCAAAGTCTCCTCAAGACTACCAAGCATTTCGGATCAGTCCCGGCGATAGTAATAGATTAGCAATTGTCTTCGATCCGGCAGCAGCTAATAGTTCATTAACCGTTTGTATCGAGATTTTTGATGCGGGGGGTAAAACTCCTCCGAACCGACACTTATTCGCAGTAGAAATGTTTTTTGTACTCAAGGGAGAAGGGCGAGCAACCTGTGACGGCAAAACTGTTACTATTAAGGCGGGAGATAGTTTGTTAGTACCACCAATGAGCACTCACGTAATTGAGAATACGGGTAATCAACGTTTGTACACTTTGTGCATTATGGTACCGAATGAGGATTTTGTAGAATTGATTCGCAGCGGCACACCAGTTGAACTCGATGACGAAGATATGAGAGTTCTCGGGCGATCGGACGTACTTGTATCGTGCTAGGTTTGTAGTAAGGACTGAAGTCCTTACTACGAACTCTCATACAGCACTTTTCAGGTATGTGAGATATGTAGTTCTTGTAGGGACACGGCAGTGCCGTGTCCCTACAGGATATTGAATGTACTTCACAAACATGGAATACGCTGTAAGGTTTGAAATAAGGACTTTTTTAGTTAATTATTTTTAAGATTTATGCTGAAAGTTTGTCCAAAAGAAACAGCGTCAATGCTAACTAGAGATGGCGTGCGTTTGGATGCTGACATCTACCGCCCCGATGCAGAGGGCAAATTTCCAGTATTATTAATGAGACAGCCTTACGGAAGGGCGATCGCCTCCACTGTAGTATATGCCCATCCCGCATGGTACGCTAAACACGGCTACATCGTTGTCATTCAAGACGTGCGGGGGCGCGGCACTTCTGAAGGCGAATTTAACTTGTTTGTTAACGAAACACCAGACGGTTTTGATACCGTAAATTGGGCTGCTAATTTGCCGGGAAGCAGCGGCAAAGTAGGAATGTATGGCTTTTCCTACCAAGGCATGACTCAACTCTACGCGGCGGCTGCTAAACCCAGTGCCTTAACAACAATTTGTCCGGCAATGGTAGGCTGCGATTTATACGCAGATTGGGCCTATGAAGGCGGCGCATTTTGTTTGCAATCAAATCTCGGCTGGGCAATTCAGCTAGCAGCAGAAACTGCTCGCTTAAAAGGCGATATTTCTGCCCATCAATCCCTGTACGCAGCTTCGAGAAATCTCCCGCTATCCGATATTATCCCAGCGCGTCCTGAGATTATTAAGAATCTGGTATCAGATTCATACTATCACGATTGGTTAGATAATTATCAAGCAGGTGAGTATTGGGAAAAGTTATCGCCAAACATTAAAGATTTAGACTTGCCAATGCTGCACGTCGGTGGTTGGTTTGATACTTATTTGCGGGGAACAATTCATCTTTATAAGGAAATGGTGGGCCGGAGTTCCTGCCCGCAGCATTTGATAATTGGCCCTTGGGCGCATTTACCTTGGGGGCGAAAAGTTGGAGGGTTAGATTATGGTTTTGCTGCTGCAAATCCTGTGGATGAGTTGCAAATTCGCTGGTTCAATCGATTCCTCAAAAGTGTTGATACAGGAATGTTAGATGAGGCGCCAGTTTCTTTATTTGAGATGGGAAGCAATGATTGGCTGAAATTTGATAAGTGGCCGAATAATCATCCTAAATCCTATTTTTTAGCAAGTAACGGGCTGGCTGCGATGAGAGAAGATACAGGTATTTTAACGGAGAGTTGCACGGATGTTGGCACTAATGATATCTTCGTACACGATCCTTGGCGGGCTGTGCCGTCGTTGGGAGGACACGCGGCATTTCCGGCTGGTTCATTTGAGCGATCGACTATTGACTGTCGCACGGATGTGTTAACATACACCTCTGCACCACTAACCGCAGATTTGCACCTTGCAGGAGAAGTGTTTGTCGAAGTGTTTTGTACGGCAGATGCGTCAACTTTTGATTTGTGTGCGATACTTTCTGAGGTCAAAGATAGCGGCAGCATCTACAATTTTACTCAAGGTTACGTCCGGGTTGATTCAGAAGAAATACCTGTAAGAATTGTACTGCAAGCAACTTGTATGCAAATTGCTAAAGGTGATGCTTTTCGTCTGAGTTTGAGTGCGGCTTGTTTTCCGGCTTATGACGTGAATCCGGGAACTGGTGCGCCTCCCGGTGTAGCGCGGGCGATCGATGCTAAGATGATCACGCTGACAGTAAGTTGTGGCGGGAATAGTCCCTCCCAAATTTTACTACCAATTGTCGATCGCACTTAAAACCATTCCATTATGAGCGTTATCTTTCACATCACCCGCAGCCAACAGTGGGAAGAAGCAAAACAAGTTCAATCCTATCGTGGGGATACGCTAGATTCTGAAGGATTTATCCACTGTTCGACACTCTCGCAAACTACTAGAAGTGCTAATAAGTTTTTTCTGGGACAAACAGGATTAGTGTTGCTTTCGATTGACTCGGAAAAAGTAGAATCTGAACTTAAATATGAATTGGCTGCGGGTGAGAATTACCCGCACATTTATGGGCCGCTAAATGTTGATGCTGTGTTAAAAGTTATGGAGTTTGAAGCGGCTGCTGATGGTAAGTTTGAATTGCCGGAAGAATTAAAGGACGTTGGTTGATAAGGAATGAGAATTAAATAACTTACAATTTGATGGTTCTTGTGGGATGGGCGGGACGCCCATCCCACAAACTTGTGTAAATTATTTAATTTGCGATCCTAAGCTGTTCTGCATTTAAATTGTATGTTAAAAAATAATCAAACTCTTGTGGGGTGTCCCGCCCGCTCTGAATATACAATTTAAATGTGCGACAGCTTATTCAGATTTTGTGCCATTATCTACTAACTTTTTAGAGCGGGCTAGAAGCCCACCCCACAGGAAATTTTAATTGTTTGTGGAATGGGCATCTTGCCCGTTTCTAACATTAGTACAACATCTAAATTTAAACAGACTTGTCAACAAACTCTTTTGCCAATTTCAGTGCATCTTCACGAGTCGCAATTCTCCCCTCCACCCGCGCTAATTGAATTTCCATCAACAATTGACCGACTTGCGGACTTCTCGGCAAATTCAAATATTCCATTAAATCATTGCCACTAACTAATTGTGTCGGATGAGCAATAATATCATCAGCATCAAGATAGCGATTAATTAACAGTGAAATATCATCAACCGCAACTCCCGCCGCCACCGCCAAAACTGCTAAAACTGGAAATACTATTCCGACATCGCGAAACAAGAAATACTGTTCTCGCAAAGACATTTCCGCAATAGGTTTTGCTGGCAATTTGGGCAAGTATCTCAAAAGTGCGATCGCACTTTTAATCTCAGCATTGCTATACTTTAACCGTAGCAACTGGGTTTCAGCAATTGTCGGGTCAGAATCTGCCAACATAGCCAACTTCGCAACCGCCAACAAAGGCGTTTTAATCGTATCTCGAATCGATCGCGAAAACTCTGTTCCCAAATCTGGATAAATTACCGCCAAATCCGTAGCACACAGATCAATTTTTGTCAAAATATCAAAACGGTCGATCGCACTTTCAAACCAAATCGAAAACAAACCATCTTCCCAACCGCGACAAATCCAAGGAACACCGTCAGGATTGCTCAATAAGTAACCCAATTCAGTCCGCACTCGTTCCACCGCTATCTGACTCAACAACGGTGCTAATTCGCGAATCGCAGATAGAGTTTCCGGTTCGATCGCAAAACCCAACTGCGCCGCTTGGCGGTAAGCTCTTAATAACCTCAGCGGATCGTCCTCCAAATTTGACCGCGAAATCATCCGTAGCAAACCCAGCCGCAAATCAGCTTGACCATCCACAGGATCGATGATTTCTCCCGTAAAAGGATTGCAGGCGATCGCATTAATCCGAAAATCTCGGCGCCACAAATCCCCCTCCAGACTCCCCCCTTCCGCCTGCGCAAAATCCACCGTACCGCCCGCAAACACCACCCGCGCAATTTGACGTTCCGCATCCAACAAAACAAATCCAGCTTTCGTGCGATCGGCAATTTTTCGAGCAGTTTTCACCGCCCGTGTTAGCATAACGAAGTCCAAATCAAAATAGTGCGATCGCCTCCCCAGTAGCGCATCCCGCACAGCACCGCCCACCAAATAAGCAGGCGCAGTCAGCAGTTCCAAATCAAACGGCCAAGAATCAGGAGATAATGTAGGTGGCAAACTATTCGACATCGCAACAAAAATAAATAAACTTACACACAATAAAGCTCTTGCTACGCTAGATTAACAGAAAGCTCAAAATTCACCAACCTTTTGAAATGCACAGAGGATATCAAGAATGTGTATTTGTATTAACTGCCATTATGTAGATCGCTGCTTCACCTACCACGCCGTAGAAGGACAGCACGAACAGATTCATCTCACCGAAACACCCGATTTCGACCCCGTAGAACCGACAATCAACGTCAATATCCGCTCCCGCCAAGATGAAATTGAAATGGAATGGGATGTAGTCGGATGTCAAAGTTTCAAGCAAGAGAGTGGTAAATGGGCTAAGTTGCGGCCCGGCGAACTCGTACCGACTTGAGCGGAAGTCAGTAGTCAGTAGTCATTAGTCATTAGTTATTAGTCAGTAGTCAGTGGTTATTTGTTATTTGTTACTCGCTTAAGCTGGCAATAACCAATAACAAATAACCGATTTCCAATTCCAATTCCCAATCCCCAATTCCCCATTACCAATTACCAATTCCAATTTCCCAATTCCCAAATCTAAAATCTAAAATCAAATGAGCTATTGCTTAAATCCAACTTGTCAGAATCCGCAGAACCAAAGTGATGCAGAATTGTGCCAAAGTTGCGGCTCAAAATTGTTGTTAACTAACGAACAATCGCCATCAGCATCTCGCTACCGTACCATAAAGCCGATCGCACAAGGAGGCTTTGGGAGAACATTTCTAGCAGTTGATGAAACCAAACCCCCGATTTTTTAACAGTGCGTCATCAAGCAATCTTTGCCACAAAACACCGCAGCCGAAAAATCTGCCCAACTATTTCACCAAGAAGCAGCCCAGCTAGAAACCTTGGGGAAACATCCCCAGATTCCAGAATTAATCGCGCACTTTGAACAAGAAGACAGACAGTATTTAGTACAAGAATTTATCGACGGCAAAAACCTAGCCCAAGAATTACAACAAAAAGGAGCATTCACCGAAACTCAAATTCGGCAAATTCTCAATGATTTATTACCAGTGATCCACTTCGTCCACAAATCCAAAGTTATTCACCGCGATATCAAACCAGCCAATATCATTCGCCGCCGACTATCTCCAGCCCCTTTACCCGCCTTAGAAAATTCCTATCAACCATCTCCTTTCCAAAAAGATATCGTTTTAGTAGACTTTGGTGCAGCTAAGAAAGTAACAACAACTGGCTTGCCACAAACTGGTACAATCATCGGCAGCGCTGCTTATACAGCCCCAGAACAATTGATGGGAAAAGCAGTTTTTGCCAGCGACATCTACAGTTTGGGCGTTACCTGCATTCACTTGCTAACTCACATTCCTCCCTTCGATTTGTTCGACAGCACAGAAGATTCTTGGGCTTGGCGAAATTATTTGAAAAGTGCTGTTAGCGACGATTTCGGCCGCATCCTCGACACCATGCTCCAAAGTGCCACCAATCGGCGCTACAATTCAGCATCAGCAGTCATGCGGCAGTTGAACCCCAAACCGCTGTATTTAGAGGCTTCGCCTGTTTTAGATGCGCCGGAGGAGCCCGCAGAACGGGTGCTGACACCTGCGCCCGGTGTGTCGCTGCTCACTCGCCAAGAGCAAGCCGAAATTCAGCAAGCTTTGCAAGAGGCGATCGCCCCGTACAATGTTACAATCCAAGTCAGTCAAGCCAAACAACAGCTCAATATCGTCATCAACAGAACCGAAGACAACCCCGTTTACTATCCGCACTTATCTCAAATAATTGCCACCAGACTCACCGATTTGGAGTTAAATAAAGTCGCAGCCGTGAAGCTGTTGGGAAGAGTCAACAATTCTCGCCGCCCGGAGTGGAAGCAAATATTGCAAATCGATCCCAAGATTCAATTGAGAAACAAACTCGTGCGGCTGCAACACCATCAATTACTCAAGAAAATCGCCCCTGTTACTACCCAAGAATTTTGGCTGCCGAAGTTGAAAACTCAGGATTTTTGGATAGATGCGCTAATGTTTGCCTTAGTTTGGTTTATCTTTGGCTCTCAAATAGTCATTTTTAATTCTTGGTTTGCGCTAATAGTTTCTTCTTGTTTTATGGCAGTCAAGCATCAAGTTTCCCAACACAAAGAATTTGCCAATAAAAATTTATTTGCAAGTTTAGTAGTGCTGTTTTTGATGACTGGGGGCATGGGTAATTCCAGGATTTTAAATACGGGAATATTTGGCATTCTTTTGGGTTGCTTAGTTGTGGCTTTGCCTCTGTTTTTTGTTAAGGAAAATTACCACTAATCGTGAATAGCAATCCCCAAGACGGAACATCAGTTAAAAAATACGGCTTAGCCCTGCACACAGCTAGTCGCGAACTCGGTTTAGCCATCAGCAATTTTGCTGGGGATTCTCGCTGTGAAACTTGGAATTTGGATCGCGATTTAGCAACTCATTTGCATCAGTATTTAGTCGAGTTTATTCAGCCGCAAACTTGGGCGGATTTAGCTTTTATTGCAGTGGCGAAGGGGCCCGGAGGTTTCACGGGGACTCGGATGGGTATGGTGACGGCGCGGACTTTGGCTCAACAGTTGGATATTCCGGTTTTTGCGATTTCAACTTTGGCGGCTGTGGCTTGCAGCAGTAGTAAAAAATCTATCTCAACTCAGGATATGGCGCTGCAAATGCCTGCACAGCGGGGTCAATTGTTTGGTGCTGTTTATTCAATTAACAAAGATTCTGGTTTAACTGAGTTGTTTCCTGATACGGTGATGACTCCTGAATCTTGGCAGGAAAAGTTGGATAGTTGGGGAAATTCTTATCAGTTGATTGAAGTTGGTAGCGAGTTGGGATGGTCGGTTTCTAGTGTGTTGGAATTGGCTTATTTGGAATGGCAACAAGGAAGTCGCCCTGATTGGTCGGATGCTTTGCCTTATTACGGGCAACATCCGGTAAAGGGACACTGAAAAAATGATATAATAGTTAAAGGTTCTCAGAGGTAAAACCATGAAAATCACTCTCAAGCCTGAGCAGGAAAAGTTCATAGAAGCACAAGTTACAAGTGGTAGATATCCTTCGGCGGAGGAAGTGATCGCAGCGGCATTAGCACTTTTAGCCAATAGCAGCGAGCCAAAAGAGAGCAACACCTATCAAGAATGGGTAGAAGAAACGCGCTCCAAAGTAGCAATAGGAATAGCTCAACTCGATCGTGGCGAAGGGATTGATGGAGAAACAGTCATCGCAAGATTGCAGGAAAAATTTCGCAAAATACGGGAGAACAAAAGATGAGTCGCTACATTGTTTCTCCAGAAGCGAGTCGCGATTTAGATGAAATTTCTGATTACTTTGCAGCTAGAAATATTGAAGCCTGAGAACAGTTTGTTGAGGAGTTCAATCGAAAGTGTCGTAATTTAATTAACTTTCCTAATATGGGACGTAGTTACCAGCAAATCGTTGCTTCTGTTCGGGGGCTTTCTATCATGGGTTACATTATTTTTTATCGGACGATAGACAGTGGAATTGAAATTATCAGGGTTGTGAAGGGAGAACGGGATTTACCGTCGCTATTTCCTGATGAGGATGAGTGATACCAAATCCGTTTGCATCGGAATGATATAAACAGAAGAGACGGAGGAGACGGCAGTGCCGTGTCCCTACCGCGATCAATTGTAGGGACACG
>ENA-OFDM01000355-OFDM01000355.1-metagenomes-genome-assembly--contig:-NODE-355-length-20362-cov-4.601615_pt1 | contig 20362 bp, 18 predicted proteins | sample MGYA00153385_OFDM01 | MGnify analysis MGYA00153385
CCGCCGATGTTGTGCGCCTGCTTGCCGGCGACCTTGACGGCCCGGTCGCCACCGACGGTCGTGGCCTGGTTGGCACCGACGGTCGTCGTCTGCGCGGCACCGACACTGGTTGTCTGGTTCGCGCCGACGGTGATCGTCTGCGCCGCACCGACCGTCACCGCCTGCAGTGCGCCGATCGTGATCTCCTGCGCCGCCCCGACCGAGATCGTCTCGTTGACGCCGACCGTGTGCGTGCGCTGCAGTGTCACCGTCTTGGTCTCGCTGCTCCCGACCGTCACGCTGCGATTCGAGCCGACCGTGATCGTCTCGTTGGAGCCCACGCTCTCAGTGCGATTGACGCCGATCGTGATGCCCTCATTCAGATCGACCTTCTCGGTCCGGTTCTTGTGGATCGTGATCGTCTCGTTGTTGTCCACCGTCTCGGTGCGGTCGTGCTTGATGTGGCTGGTCTCGTCATGATCGATCGTCTTCGTCCGGTCGTGCCCCACCCAATGCGTCTCGTCGTTCTCGACCTCGATGTCCTGGTTCTTCTCCGCATGCAGCCAGACCTGCTCCGAGCCCTTCTTGTCCTCGAAGCGCAGCGCGTTCGCGTTCGCGGCGCTGCCGCCCTTGCTCGATCGCGTCAGGATGCCCGATTGCGTGGCGTTCGCGGGCAGATCCCACGGCGGCATCTGCTCGGCGTTGTAGACGCGGCCGGTAATCATCGGTTGATCGGGGTCGCCTTCGAGAAAGTCGACGACCACTTCCTGGCCCATGCGCGGGATGTGGACCAGCCCGAAATTCTTGCCCGCCCACGGGTGCGACACGCGCACCCAGCACGAGCTCTTCTCGTTTTTCTTGCCGAGCCGGTCCCAGTGGAACTGGACCTTCACGCGGCCGTACTTGTCGGTGAAGATCTCTTCGCCGCCCGGCCCCACCACCACCGCCGTCTGCGGCCCCTGCACGAAGGGCTTGGGCGTGCGCCGCGGCGGGCGGAACTGCTGGCCTGACGGGATCGCCGAGAAATCGCATCTGAACGCGCCGGCGCTGCTGTTTGCGCTGGTGTTCGATTCGTAGGTATCGACATGCGCATTCACTGCGATCGCAGTGATCAGGTACTTGTCATTCTGGTCGGCGCGCGGGTGCTTCGCGAGCTTGAGCAGGCGGCCCACTTCGATGCCGTGCGCATTCGAGCCGCCATGCGCCATCTGGAAACGCGACTGGCGCTCGTCGAGCCGGTCTTCGGCCCACTGCGTGCCGTCGCCGGTCACGATGTAATCGCCTTGGAAATCGAACATCTCGAAGTCGGGCAGCGAATACTTGTGAGACTTCTTCGCGTCGGCCTTTAGGCTCGTCGACGGGCGCTCGAAGTCGTAGCTGTTGAGGGCGACCTTGTCGGTCTCGACCTCGCTCGCGAAGCTCCAGTCGGAGACGCATTCGGTGTCGGGCGACGACCCGCCCGCATTCTCGTAATAGGGCAAAGACTCGTATCCCGGTGCCGCATCGTGCGCGCTCTGCGAATCGACCAGCACGACCTTGCTCGTGCCTTCGCCGTGCTCGATGTACCAGTAGATGCCTTCGTGCTCGAGCAGCCGCGCGACGAAGTTGTAGTCGGTCTCGCGGTATTGCACACAGTACACCCACTTGCGGTAGCTGCGGAAGAGCTTGAACTCGAAGCTGGCGTTGCCGTGGTCCTCGAACACCTTCTTGACGATGTCGGGAACGCTCTGTTCCTGGAAGATGCGGCAATCGGCGGTGCGTGTGAGGAACCACAGCCAGGGCCGGACGCTGGCCTGGTAGCCGAAGTAGCGCCCGCGGTGCGCGCCGATGCCGAAGCGTGTGACGTAGCCGTGGAAGTGCCGCTGCTTGTCGTCGCGCAGGGCTACGCTCACGGTCATCGGCTTGCCGAGCAGGTCTTCGGGCTTCAGGTCGGGTTTCTCGCTGACGAGGCCGAGCTGCATTTCGCCCAGCATGCTCAGGCCTGCAGATGCGGTCATCGACTCGAACATCAGGTCTTTAGCCGGCAGCGGTGATTTGAGCGTGATGGGGACCGGCATGGGGGCTCGTGTTGAACGCATTCACGCCAGCAGCGTATGGGTCACTACGGTAAGGACCGGCGCCTCGCCGGTAAAGCGACCAAAGTCATGGCGGCAGGCTCCGTGGCCGACGTGGCCCCGAACGCGCGATGCGTCAGCAGGCGCTCTTGAACGCCAGCTCGATAACGCGCCCGCGCGCGTCGCTGCGGATGCGACCCTGGCAGTTGCAGACCTCGCCACCGAACACGGTGTCGGTTGCCCCAGCCTCGACGGGCGCGACACGGGCCTTGGTTGGGCTCCAGTCGATCCCGCAGCCCTCCGCACCGAAGGCGGCCCGCTCGGTGCGCATCAACGCGTTGATCGCAGACTCTGCAGGCGGCGCGGCGAAGCGGGCGACCTGCTCGCTGTATTCGATGCGCGGGTCACGCGTCGCCCGCACACGGCCGCCGTCCACGAAGTCGTATCGCAAGGTGACCACGCCCGAGTTCTGCTCGACGCGACAAGCCGCGAGCGGCGAGGCCGAGCGCGCCATCGCGTACAGCGGGCCGTCTTCGACGCTGCGTCGCAATTCCAGGAACCGTGTCGAATCCATCGCCTGCGTGGCGGCTTCTGCGTTCGCGCAAGTCAGCGGTGCGGGCGGCGCCGCTGTGAGCGCGGAAGAAAGCGGCAAGCCTGGCGGCGAGCACGCCGCGAGCAAGGCAATCGAGCCTGCCGACAGGCCACGCGCCATGCATGCGAGCCAACGCGCGCGCTCAGAACTGCGCATGCCAGCGCACGAGTCCGCCTTCGGTGTCGAGAAATTTCGACAGGCCGGCCAGGCCTCGAATGGTCTTCTTGATCTCGTCGGCATCCTTGTCGACCGGTTGCACATCGAAGGCCTCTCCGGAGAGGTGTTTGCTGAATTTGCCGAGGTCGGCATCAGCCACCGCATTGAACACCGAGACCAGACCCTCGGCGATCTCGGCGGCGCTCTTCTTGTTGGGATTGGCATCGATCCAATCCTGGCATTTCGTGCGCAGCGGGCTGTCGGCATAGGTCTGCTCGATCCACTTTCGGTTCGCCACCACGTTGCCTGACATCGCGCGAGCCTGATCCTCTTTGCTGCGCCGCCCGCTCGTGAACACGACACTCGGGTACGCCGCCTTCAAGGCATAGGCGCCGGCGCGTGCGGTCGCTGCCAAATCAAGCGCCTCGATGGCGGCGTCGGTGGTGGGCGGTGCGGCATCAGGCGCGGTGGCCGGCTTCGGCCCGGCCGCCTCGGTGCCGTTCGGCACCGGCAGCGGCGAGGCGATCACAGCCGAAGTGCCCTGGTCCACCACGGGCTGGTTCGCGCCGATGCCCAACGGGCCCGGGATGTTGGCGCCGGCCATGTCTACCTCGTGGGCCGGAGCCGCTCGCGGTCAGTCGAAGTCATAGCCGAAGTCGCCGTCGCTGACGGTCAGCCGGATGCGCTTCATCGCCTGCCCCGCCGCCAGCCGGCTCAGGTACTCCAACGACACCCGCGGCAGCACCGTGTTCGTCAGGATCGAGTCGATCACCCGCCCGCCCGACTCGGCCTCGGTGCAGCGCGAGACGACGAGCTCGACCACGTCGTCGCCATACTCGAACGGGATGCCGTGGTTCTGCGCCACGCGCTTCTTGATGCGGCCGAGCTGCAGGCGCACGATGTTGCCCATCATCTCGTCGGAGAGGGGGTAGTAAGGCACGACCACGAGCCGGCCGAGCAGCGCGGCCGGGAAGGTCTTCAGCAGCGGCTCGCGCAGCGCCTTCGCGATGCCTTCGGGCTCGGGCATCAGATCGGGGTCGCGGCACATGTTCATGACCAGCTCGCTGCCAACGTTGCTGGTCAGCAGGATGATCGTGTTTTTAAAATCGATGCCACGGCCCTCGCCGTCTTCCATCCAGCCCTTGTCGAAGACCTGGAAGAAGAGCTCGTGCACGTCGGGGTGAGCCTTCTCGACCTCGTCGAGCAGCACCACGCTGTAGGGCCGGCGGCGCACCGCCTCGGTCAGCACGCCGCCTTCGCCGTAGCCGACATAGCCCGGCGGTGCGCCCTTGAGCGTCGAGACGGTGTGCGCCTCCTGGAACTCGCTCATGTTGATCGTGATGACGTTCTGCTCGCCGCCGTAGAGCGACTCGGCCAACGCCAGCGCAGTTTCGGTCTTGCCGACACCGGAAGTGCCGCAGAGCATGAACACGCCGATCGGCTTGCCCGGGTTGTCGAGCCGGGCCCGCGAGGTCTGCACGCGCTTGGCGATCATCTCGAGCGCGTGCTTCTGGCCGATCACGCGCTGGTTCAGCGTGTCGGCCAGGCGCAGCACCGCTTCGACCTCGTTCTTCACCATGCGGCCGACCGGCACGCCGGTCCAGTCCTGCACGACGCTCGCGACGGCCTGCTCGTCGACCGTCGGCAGGATCAGCGGCGAATCGCCTTGCAGCGCGGTCAGTTGCGTCTGCAACGGCGCGAGCTCGGCGAGCAGCGCCTCGCGCTCGGCGACGCTCAGCCCGGGTTCGCTCAATGGCGGTTCGCCGGGTGCGGGTTCGGCCTGCATCGGCGCCCGCAGCTTCGCGCGAATCTGCAGGAGGCGATCGACGACGACCTTCTCTTCTTCATGCCGCGCCTGCAACAACGCGAGCCGCGTCTGCTCTTCGTCGATCGCCTTCATCGTGCGCTTGCGGCGCTCGGCCGTGTCGATGCCGATCGCCTCTTCGCGGCCGATGATCTCGCGCTCGATCTGAAGCCCTTCCAGGCGCCGCTGGCTGTCTTCGAGCGCCGGCGGCGTCGCATGCTGGCTGACCGCGACGCGCGCGCAAGCCGTGTCGAGCAGGCTCACCGCCTTGTCGGGCAACTGGCGCGCGGGGATGTAGCGGTGCGCGAGCCGCACAGCGGCTTCGATCGCTTCGTCGAGCAGCGCGACGCGGTGGTGCTTCTCGAGGATCGACGCCACGCCGCGAAGCATCAGGATCGCCTTCTCCTCGCTCGGCTCCGCCACCTGCACGACCTGGAAGCGCCGTGTCAGCGCCGGGTCTTTTTCGATGTATTTCTTGTACTCGGCCCAGGTCGTCGCGGCGATCGTGCGCAGCTTGCCGCGCGCCAGCGCCGGCTTCAGCAGGTTCGCCGCGTCGCCGGTGCCGGCCTGGCCGCCGGCGCCGATCAGCGTGTGGGCCTCGTCGATGAACAGGATGATCGGTTTGACGGACGCCTGCACCTCGTCGATCACCGAACGCAGCCGGTTCTCGAACTCGCCCTTCATGCTCGCGCCGGCCTGCATCAGGCCGATGTCGAGCACGTGCAATGCCACGTCTTTCAACTGCGGCGGCACGTCGCCGCGCGCCAGGCGCAGCGCGAAACCTTCGACCACCGCCGTCTTGCCGACGCCGGCCTCGCCGGTCAGGATCGGGTTGTTTTGGCGCCGGCGCATCAGGATGTCGATGATCTGGCGGATCTCTTCGTCGCGGCCGGCGACCGGGTCGATCTCCCCGTTGCGGGCGCGCTCGGTCAGGTCGGTCGCGAAGCGCTTCAGCGCCTCCTGCTTGCCCATCGCGGCCGGCGCGATCGCGCCGCTCGCCTCGCCGGGCTCACCCACACCTTCGGTCGCGCGCTGGCCCTGCTCGGGCGAGCCTTCGACGATGCGCGCGAAGTTGTCGGTCAGGTCTTCGATGCGGATGCGGTCGAACTGCTTCGAGATCGACAGCAGCGCGTTGCGCAACGCCGGCGTCTTCAGCATGCCGACCAGCAGCGTGCCGGTGCGCACCTGCGTGTCGCCGAACATCAGCGAGCCGTAGACCCAGCCGCGCTCGACCGCGTTTTCGACCCAGCTCGACAGGTCGGTCACCGACGACGCGCCACGCGGCAGGCGATCGAGCGCGGCGGTGAGGTCGCTGGCGAGCGTCGACGCGTCGATCGCGTTGTGTTTCAGGATGCGGTGCAGGTCGGAATCCTGCGTGTTGAGGATCTGGTACAGCCAGTGCTGCAGCTCGACATACGGGTTGCCGCGCAGCTTGCAGAACACGGTCGCGCCCTCGACGGCCTTGTAGGCGAGCGGGTTGAGTTTGCCGAACAGCGCGGTGCGCGAGATCTCAAGCATGGTGGGCTCCGTGTCGTAGCAGGAACGAGGTGTCGGGGCGCAGCCGCAGGTCGGTGCGGTCGCGCGCGGTCTTTGGGTCGACGCGCCCGAGCCACGCGGCGACCCCGAGCATCGGGCGCGCGCTCAACTGCGGCGAGGGCACGGCAGCGCCGGCGAGGCAGAGCTGCACATCCCACAGCAGATCGAGGCCGGTGTACTGGCGCACCCAGTCGCGCAGCTGCAGCCAGGCCGTGCCGCCGGGCAAAAAGTTGCGGTACTGCGCAAGCGTCAGCGGGCCGAGCGCGATGCGGAACTTGTATTGCCGGTCGCGCAATTTGTGCCCGGCGGTGGCCGTTCTGCCGAGCGCGGCCGGCGTGCTCGCGGCGCGCTCGGGCCGGTTGCGCGTGTGGCCGAGGCGTGTGCGATCTGCTGGGTCGATCGCCATCCAGTGCGCGATGTACGGCTCGATGCGCACCGGCACCTTGAAGAACTGCGACAGCATCTTCGTCAGCCCCTCGGGGTGCCGGCTGCGCGAGCCGAGCAGCCCGGCCTGGAACAGCCGCGCGGCCTCGGGCAGATGGCCTTGTGTGCGCACTTCGGTGCCGAGGCCGAGCGTGGCACCGAGCCATGCGGCGAAGCGATCGTCGTTTGGGCGGTCGTGCTGCACCGCCGGTTGCGACTGCGCCCACGCGCGGTAGAACAGCGACAGCAGGCGGTGGTGAAAGATGTCGAGAAAGCGCGAGAGCGTCGGATCATTGCGGTAGCGCAGGCGCTCGCGCACGTACTCGGTCAGGTGCAGCGGCATCGGGCCTTGCGAACCGAGCAGGCCGAAGAAGCGCACGCCCAGCCGCGGCGCGGCCCCGCCTTCATGGGCGAAGGTGGCGAGCGCGGCGGGCGCGAAGTCGAGCTCGGGCTCCTGACCCAGCCGCAGCGCCTCTTGCGAAGGCCGCGAGGCCTTGCCGATGCGCGGCGATTCGGGCCGCAGCGATTCCACCCGGCGCATCAGCGCGAAAAAATCGAAGTGGTACGGCGCGGCCCCGACCGCCGCGAACAGCGCGGTCAACGCTGCTTGCCGTTGCGCGAGCGTCGTCGCGTTGACGGCAGCGTCGTCTCTTGCGGCCTTCATCACACCGTCTCCCGCAGGCCGATGCGTGGCGGCCAGCGCATCACCTCGCCGCGCTGCGGCGTACGCAGCGTGAGTTGCGTGAACGAGTTGATCGCCGCATGCCGCGCGAAGAAGCATTCGAGCACGCTCGCGAACAGGAACGCGCTGCTCCCCTGGTACGCGAGCTCGTCGAGTTCCAGCACGATCTCGACGCCGGTGCCGAAGCTCAGCGGCCCCTTGAACGGCAGCCGCCGCACGACCGTGCGCGCTGCGAGCGAGCGCACGCCGTCGGCCTGGCGCGACCAGCTCACGTCCTCGGGTGGCGCATACAGCCCGAGCATCGTGCGCAGCGCCGCGGCCGCGCGCTCGGGCGATTCGCCGATCAGCGACAGGTGGTTCAGCGTCAGGTGGCTGACAAGACTCCAGCCGAGTTCGCCGACGGGCCGGCGCGTGACTGGCCGCGTCGGCCCGCGCACGGCATCGACGCGCAGCACTGGCCCCGGCCCGTCGAGCCGCCACTGCGCCGCCGCGCCTTCGGCCACGCCGTGCGGCAGCAGCGTCGGCAGGTCGCGGTTGCTGACCCAGGCCGAGACCGAAAGCTGGCGGATGTCTTCTCGGTAAGGCGCGTGTTGCGGGTCGACCAGCGAGAGGTAGACCTCCTCGCCGATGTACGACGAGCGCATCCCCTGCTGCTGTTGCCGCTGCGACATCAGCCGCGGCTCGCGCCGCACCGTGTAGAAGCCGTGCGCCTCGCCTTGCGAGTGTTTTGAGCCCTCGTGGTAGGTCGCGTACAGCGGCGCGAAGCCCTGCTGCGCGACGCGACCGGTGCCGAAGCCGGTGACGGCATCGAGGCTGTGCACTTCGTAATCCATCGGCCGCGTGCGATCGGGCACGACGTGGTACTCCCACGCGCCCGGCCCGATCTGGATGCGGTCTAGCCGCTTGCGAAACAAGTTGATTGCCGGCGTGCAAAACAGCGCCAGGCTCTGTACATCGACCAGCGCTTCGAGCGCCGCATCGCCGCGCTCGAACAGCACGATCAGCTCGGCCTCGTCACCGCTGACCTGTGCGAGGCGCGCCGCGAGGTCGCCGAGCTCGAAGAAGAGCAGGCGCTGCGGCATCGCCGCGGCCTCCTGCAGCAGACGGTAGCCGGAGAACGCGCGCAGCGAGTCGGGCAGCAATGCCTCTTCGGCTGCGAAGCCGATCGGCCGCACGCTCTCGGCGCCGCGCCATTGCGTGGATAACGAAGGGCCGCTGCGCGGCGTGGATGACGAGCCGCCGTCGCGCGGCGTGGGTGCCTCGGCACCGCTGCGCAGCACGTTCACCAGCGTGCCCATCGCGGCGCCGAGCACGAGCTCGTGCAGGCGGAACGCGACTTCGTCGGGCGCGCTGATGTGGAACACGAGGCGGTCGATGCCGAGCTGGTCGAAGCGCTGGCCGCCGCCCGCGCGCAGGCGGATGCGCAGGCCGCCGCGCACGCCCTTCGCGCCTTGCAGCTGCGGCAGTTGCGCCAGCGGCAGGTCGGGCGCGTAGCTGAAATACTGCGCGCTCACCAGCTCTATCGGCCAAAGCGTGACCGCGTGCGCGGTGCGGAACTCGCAGTGCGTGTCCTGCCCGCGCGGCAGCTCCGAGATCAGCGCGGTGCCGCGCGGCACCGCAAAGCCGCGCGCGAGGTTCGGATCGGCACTGTCGACGGCCAGCCGCGCGATCATCATCGACGGCATCGGCGCGAGAAAGTTCGGGTAGGTCGCCTCCAGCAGGTGCGCTATCAAACGCGGCTGTTCGGCGTCGAGCTTGAGCTGCACACGCGCGGCGAGGAACGCGAAACCTTCGAGCAGGCGCTCGACGTACGGGTCGGTGACCTCCATGCCCTCCATGCCGAGCCGCGAAGCGATCTTCGGAAACTCGCGCGCGAACTCGCCGCCCACCTCGCGCAGGTGGGTGAGCTCGTCGCTGTAAAGGCGAAGGAGGCGGGGGTCCATCTAGTTCCAGGTTTTCGAGCCGGCACCAATCTGAAGGCCACCAAGGTCGTCGGTGAGCCGCTTCGACTCGGTCTCGAAGAGCTTGCCGACGATCGGGTTCTCCACGAGGACTTGCACGCCCCCGCGGCCACTGACCAGGCGCAGGTCGAAGACCTCTGCCTGGTCAACGAGTCCAACGTAAAGGTCGGTGCCCGGCGCGATGCGAAACACAGTGAGCCAGAGGCACGAGTTGCCCCACTCCCATGCGGAGAACAATCGCTCAGCCTCGGTTCGGGAATTCGGCCTTTGCGTCGACAGACAGACACCCGGCCGAGCGGGACTTCCCGTCTTGCTGGAATTGCCGCCCCAGGCGCGATAGAGAAGCAATCCCGGAGGCGCCTGCAGCAATCGCGGCGGTGAACTGAATCCTTCATCTTGCCAATTCCAAGCCATCGCGATCCCCCTAGCGCGTCTTCGGCAGCACCGATGCCGCATCCCTGACCTCGACCTGCCCCGCCTCCAGGTCCAGCTGGGTGCGCAACAGGATCTCCAGCGGCACGGGCTGCGACCACAGGTGGCCGCGTATCTCGAACTCGATGACGTTGTGCGTGTCGAGCACGCTGCCGGCTTCGAGTGCGCGCACCTGCAGCGTGTCGGGCAGGATGCGCGGCTCGTAGCGCTGAATCGCCTCGCGGATCATGCGTTCGAGCACACTCACGTCGAGCCTCGACGCGAGCTGGCCCGAGAGCGGCGGCAGGCCATAGTTCAGCACGCTCTCGCTGATCATCGGATACCCCGCAGCCTCGGTGCCGAGCGGTTGCACCGCGTTGAACAGCGCCGAGAGATCTCGCAGCACCGCTTGCCGCAGCTGCGCCTTCGACATCACGCGGTGCTCGTCGATCTCGTGGCGCTCGCTGCGCGCGTCGTCGGTCAGCCGGTCGAGCAGCGCCGGCTGGAGTCGGTTGCGGACATCGGCGGTGACCATTCGGTCAGCCCGCGGGCTCGCCTTCGATGTCGGCCGGCGTCTCTGCCAACACGATCTCGCGCGTCTCCAGCAGTCCGAGCTCCGGGCCGCTGGTCGTGAACAGGCGCTGGCCCAGCCCGCTGAAATGATCCGGCGCCAGTTCCAGCCACTCGGTCGCACGCGAGAGCTGCAGCGCGCCCGTGGCGCTCGCGCCCGAGCCCACGTAGCGCGTGGGGATCAGCGCCACCGTCTGCCCGCCGTTGTGCAACTGAAACTGCGCTGGCGCCCAGACCAGATCGCGCAGATCGACCGGCGCCTCGATCACGACCTTGGCGACGGCCGCGAACGGCACCCAGCAGTAGCGCCCCTTGATCACGGCTTCGATCACCGGGCCAAGGCGCGAATCGGCATCGGCGATCCACTCGAACGCCTTGCCGTTGAGCGTGCCGGGCGTGGCCGGCGCGCCTTGAAACGCCTCGGTACGCAGCCGCGCAGCGCCTCCCGCATCGCCGCGCGCCTGCGCCTGCAATGCCTCCACCAGCCACGCGACCCAGGCCTGCGGCTGCCCGAACGCGATCGGCGTGGTCTTTCCCGCGAACACGGCCTCACGAACCAGCTCGCACTTCAGCGCCTCGCGGTAGGTGTTGACCATCGGCAGCGTGGCCGCGTCGAGCTCGCCGCACACCTCGAGTTGCGTCGATGCGCGCTGCCACTGGCCGAGCACGCACAGCAGCTGGAACAGGAACACGCGCAGCTTTGTGTCGGCCGCGTGCTCGCGCACCTGGCGCTGTAGCAGGTCGAGCGCGCCCTGCGGGTCCCCGGCGGCGATGAGTTCTTCGGCGTCTCTTGGCGACATCATCATCGTCAGGCCGGCAGGATTTCGTCGCTGAAGGTCGAGCCTGCCCCGCCGATGCCGGCCTGCTCCTGGCGCTTGTATTCGATCTCGACCTTGGTGAACGCGATCGTCACATGCTCCACCGCGATACCGCTCGGCTGCACCTCGATGTCGACATTCACGATGCGCGCATTCGACAGCATCATGCGGAAGTAGTCGAGCGCTTCGCCACCGGCCTTGCGCATGGTCAGCGTCGCCTCTTTTACCTCGTCGTTCGAGACAAGCGCGCTGAGCAGGCCGGTCGAGGCGGAATCGATGCCCTTGGTCAGCACCAGATTACGGTAGGAGCGGCGGCCCGTCGACTGGGTCGAGCCGATCGCCGTGTTGGCGGTGACGCCCCAGGCCAAGGTGTGCACGGCAATGTCGTCCGTATGGCCGCTGGTCGTGCCCTCGCCCTTGATTTTGCCGGCACGCTTGGTCACGACGTGCAGGAACACGTCGGCGACGGAATTGCCGCCGGCCGGCGTGACCTGGAGCTCCTTGATCTGGATCGGCATCGCGGGCCTCCGTCAGCTTGTGCCCACGGGGTGGGCGATCAGACCTTCTTGTTGGTCGTCACATCCCAGCCGCCGATCACTTCGCCGCCGAGCGAACCGTCGGGCTTCTGTTCCTTGTACTTGAACTCGACCTTGCCGAAGGCCAGCGAGACCTGCTCGGTCGGCACGATCTCGGAGCCCGCCGAACCGCCATGCTGCCAGCTGGTGACGAGCACCGGCGACATCACGACCGTCAGGAACTCCTGCTGATCGCCGCCGGCCTTGCGACACACCAGCGTGGCGGTCTTGATGTGCTCGCCGGTGGCGCAGGCCGTGTGCAGCTTGGCGGAGGCCTTGTCGACCTTCTTGACGAAGCTGAAGTCCTGCATCGCGACCTTGCCGGCGCCGCCGCCGCCGCCACTCGAGAACGAGCTGCTGTTGGAATGGCCGAGGCTGTATGACTCGAGCTGGATTTCGCCCTTGTGCTTGTCGTCGGTCGATTCGCCGTCGACGCCATCGAGCTTCAGAAAATAGTCTACGGTTGCCATGATGTTTCACTCCGAAAGTTGTTAAGCGTCGTTGAGAACTTCAAATGTTGGGAGGCACACACGACGCGCAGTGCCCCGACTTCTCCTGAGTCACGGTGCGTCACGCCACCTTTTGCGAAGGCAACGTCGAGACCAGCCGCAACGACACGGTCAGGCCTTCGAGCTGGTAATGCGGGCGCAGGAAAAACTTCGACGAGTAGTAGCCCGGGTTGCCCGGAATCTCCTCGACCGTGATCTCGGCCGCGGCCAGCGGCTTGCGCGACTTGACCTCTTCTGACGAGTTGGCCGGGTCGCCGTCGACGTAGTTCATGATCCATTTGTTGAGCCAGCGCGACATGTCGGCGCGCTCCTTGAAACTGCCGACCTTGTCGCGCGCGATGCACTTTAGGTAGTGCGCGAACCGGCAGCACGCGAACAGGTAGGGCAGGCGCGCCGAGAGGTTGGCGTTGGCGGTGGCGTCGGGATCGTCATACTCGAACGGCTTCTGCAGCGACTGGGCGCCGATGAAGGCGGCGAAGTCGGAGTTCTTGCGGTGCAGCAGCGGCATGAAGCCGTTCTTCGCGAGCTCGGCCTCGCGCCGGTCGCTGATCGCGATCTCGGTCGGGCACTTCATCGCTACGCCGCCTTCGTCGGTCGGGAATGTGTGGGTCGGCAGGCCCTCGACCGCGCCACCCGATTCGATGCCGCGGATGCGAGTGCACCAGCCATACATCTTGAACGAGCGGTTGATGTTGACGGCCATCGCGAAGGCCGAGTTCGCCCAGGTGTAGGCCGCGTGGTCGCCGCCGGCGGTCTCTTCCTCGAAGTTGAAGTCCTCGACCGGGCTGGTCTTCGCGCCGTAAGGCAGGCGCGCGAGGAAGCGCGGCATAGCCAGCCCGATGTAGCGCGAGTCTTCGGATTCGCGGAGGGACCGCCATGAGGCGTACTCGGGCGTCGTAAAGATCTTCGTCAAATCACGCGGGTTGGCGAGTTCCTGCCACGAGCCCATCTGCATTAGCGTCGGGCTTACGGCCGAGATGAACGGCGTGTGCGCGGCCGCGGCGACCTTGCTCATCTCGCCGAGCAGCTCGACATCGGGCGGGCTGTGATCGAAGTAGTAGTCGCCGACGAGGCAGCCGAAGGGTTCGCCGCCGAACTGGCCGTACTCCTCTTCATAGATTTTCTTGAACAGAGGGCTCTGATCCCAGGCCGTGCCCTTGAACTTCTTCAGCGTCTTGCCGAAATCGAGCTTGCTGATGTTCATCACGCTGATCTTCAGCATCTCGTCGGTTTCGGTGTTGTTGACGAGGTAGTGCAGCCCGCGCCACGCGCTTTCCAGCTTCTGGAAATCGGGGTGGTGCATGATCAGATTGATCTCTTGCGAGAGTTTGCGGTCCAGCTCAGCGATCATCGCCTCGATCGACATCAGCACATCGCTGCTGATGATGTTGGTGTTCGCCAGCGCCTGCTGCGCGAGCGTCTGCACCGCCTGCTCGACGGCCGATTTGGCATCGTCGGACTTGGGTTTGAACTCCTTGTTTAGCAGCGCGGCGAACTCGCCGCCCTGGAATTCGATGCCCTGCAGCGCTGAGCTCGGGGTGGTGGTTGCTTCGGCCATGGTGGTACTCCGCTTGTGCGTTCGGGATGGTCGTTACGGGAGATGCGGGCGATGCGGGGTCAGGCGGCGTCAGCGGCCGGCTTGCTCGCGGCGGCGAGCGACTTGAGCAGCGCTTCGTCCTTGATCACTTTGGCGATCAGTTCCTCGGCACCGGTCTTGCCGTCCATGTAGGTGACGAGGTTGGCGAGCTGCTGGCGCGCTTCGAGCAGCTGCTTCAGGCCCTCGACGTTGCGCGCGACGGCGGCGGGTGAGAAGTCGTCCATGTTCTCGAAGGTGATGTCGACCGCGATGTTGCCCTCGCCCGTCAGCGTGTTGGGCACCTGGAACGCGACGCGCGGCTTCATCGATTTCATGCGCGCATCGAAGTTGTCGACATCGATCTCGAGGAACTTGCGATCGGCCACTGACGGCAGCGGCTCGCTGGGCTTGCCCGACAGGTCGGAGAGCACGCCCATCACGAAGGGCAGCTGCACCTTCTTCTCGGCGCCGTAGAGTTCCACGTCGTATTCGATTTGCACGCGCGGCGCGCGGTTGCGAGCGATGAATTTCTGACTGCTGGTGGCCATGGGGTGCTCCTTTGGACGGGTCGCTCGGTGAGAGTTGGCAGGCTTACTCGCGGCCCGGGCCGGCGAGCTTCTCGATCTGACCCAGCCCTTCGGGCACGAGGTCGCGGATGATTTCCATGAAGTTCTTTTTCATCAGCCGCTGCGCGCGCTGGATCAGCAGCGGCGCGGGGTTGCTCGGCTCGTTGCGCTCGATCCATTCGGAGACACGCTGCAGCATGCGGATCGCGTCTTCACGCGACTGGATCGCGCCGCTCGGCTTGACGGCCGCCGCGCCAGCGATCACCGCGCCCTCGGCCGCGTCGACGCTGGCTTCGACCCCGCCCTGCGTTGCGCGGCCGGCCGCGGCCACGCTATCGAGCAGCTTGCGCAAGGGCACGAGATCGGGCGAGTGCGCGGCGCCGAGCTTGTCATCGAGCGTTTTCGCGATGCCCTGAACCAGCTCGCTGCCCTGTGACATGCCCGCGGCCAGATCGGCGATCAGCGCCTGCGCCGCGGCGACCGCGGGCGTGGTGCCCTCGCGCGTGGGCACCGATTCGCCCGGCCGCGCCTCGGCGTTGCCGAAGGCGAGCTCGAGATCGCGCACCGTGATCGAGCCGCGCACCGGCGTGAGGCCGGCGGCGCGCAGGTCGGCAAGGCCGGTGTCGCGCGTGAACGGGGCGAAGGCGCTGAGGCGCGCGGTCGGGTCGTTGAGATCGGCCGGGTCGAGCTGCGGGTGTACCTGCTCCCAGTGGCGCTCGATCAGGCCGTGCAGCAATTGCAGGCCCTGAACTGCAGCACCGATACCCTCCACTCGCGCGCCGCTGCGGACAAGCCACACGGCGACGCGCAGATCGCGGGTGCGTGCCGCGAGGCCGAGCGCAAGCTCTCGCACTGTGACCCAGTCGGGCGGTTCGGCCGGGTAGACCTTGTCGTACTCGCGCTCGGGCTTGCCCGCAGCCGCCTCTTCGAGCGCCTGGAACGCCGGGTCGTACTCGAGGTTCGCGCCACAGGGCGCATCGCCGGGCAGCGGCGCGAGAAGCGATTCGAGATCGAGAGCGGGCATGGAGCCGACCTGCCATTCCAGTGTCTGTTGGCGACGACTCTAGACCGGCGCCACAGGATGCACAGTGGTCGAAAGTCACTTCAAGAAGCGAGACCGCGCAGCGCGTCATACAACTTGCGGGGCTGCACCGGTTTGAACAGCACCGGGTACCCGCTTTCGGTGGCGCGGCGGATTTCTTCGTGCGAGGTGTCGCCGGTGATCAGCATCGCGGCCACGTCGCAACCGCACTGGCGGCGGATCGCCTCGATGCCGGCAATGCCATCGGGCCCGTCGCCCAGGTGCAGGTCGGACAGGATCATGTCGGGCGGCGTGTCCATCAGGCTCACGGCGCGCTCGGCCTGCGCGATCGAGCCGGCGGCGATCGCGTCGTAGCCCCACTCCTGCAGGAGCCCGCACAGGCCTTCGCGGATCGCCTCTTCGTCGTCGAGCACGAGCACGGTGCGGGGTTGCAGCAGCGGCATCGGCAAGGTGTCAGCGCCGGCGGTCACGTCCTGAAGGTCGGGCAGGCCGCTGAGCGCTATGCGCAAGCGGAACATCGTGCCGCGCCCGGGCTTCGACGCGACGATCAATTCGTGCCCGAGCAGGCGCACGAGCCTCTTCACGATCGCCAGCCCCATGCCCAGCCCCTGCGTGCGCACGCGCTCGCCGCGGCCGACCTGGAAGAACTCGTCGAATACCTTGCGCAAATCGGCTCCGCGGATGCCGACGCCCGTATCCCAGATCTCGACGTTGATGTGCGATTCGGTCGAGCGCGCCACCACCACGATGCCGCCGCGCTCGGTGTACTTGATCGCGTTCTGCACCAAGTTGCCGAGGATGCGTTCGAGCAGTTGCGGGTCGGAACTGATCGACTTGCCGCCCGGCGAGAAGCGCAGGCCCAAGCCCTTTTGCTCGGCCTGCCCGGCGAAATGCATGTGCAGGCGCCGGAACAGGTCGCGCAGCGGAAATTGCTGCACCCGCGGCTCGATCGCACCGGCATCGAGGCGCGAGATGTCGAGCATCACGTTGAACGAACGGTCGAGCCCGTCGATCGCGCGGCTCATGTTACGCACCAGCGGCTCTTCGGCCGATCCTTCGAGGCGCTTTTCGAGCGTCGCCGCGAACAGGCCGATCGCATGCACTGGCTGGCGCAGGTCGTGACTGGCGATCGCGAGAAAGCGGCTCTTTTCTTGATCGGCCTTGATCGCCGCATCGCGCGCCGCTTCGAGCAGGCGGATGCGGTCGGCCTGCTCGATCGAGGCGCGTGCCGCGGCCGACCAGCGGCGGTGCAGCCACAGCGCCAGCAGCGCCGCGAGCGCGCTGGCGAAGCCGCATGCGAGCGCGATCGCTGCGCGCGAGGAATCGGGCTCGATCAAGTTGGCGAGCGCGGGCGAGAGCGGCAGCGCCGCTGCCGCCGCCGCCATGCGCCTGAGCGGCGCGAGGCCGGCGGCGCCGACGAATGCGGTCGCGACGATAGCCAGCGCGATCAGGAAGGGCGCCTCGGGCCGTGCGGCGGCGTGGGGCAGCCACGGTGCCACGGCCAGAAGCAGCAAGACCGCAGCAACCAGCACGGCGAGGCGTCGATCCGAGCGACGCGAATCCGCGTCGCGGCGGGCGCTTCGGCGTGCCCCGAGCACCGCGGCCATCGCCGCATCGTGCAAGCGGCGATCGATCGAGCGCCGTTCAGGTCGGCGCGCCAGCAACGGGTCGATTTCGTCGGCGCCCGCGGTCGCGGCGACGGCGATAAACGAGGCCGAAGGCAGCGCCTGAAGCGCCCGGTCATTCACGGGGCGGCCGGCCTGCGCGCGGCGCCACGCTCAGCGAAACAGGCTGATCAGGTGCGAGCGCGAGGTCACGTCGAGCGCGAGCAGCAGCGATGAGACGTAGTTCTTGACCGTGCCCAGCGACAGGCCGGTGGCGCTGCATATTTCCTGGTTCGCGCAGCCAGACAGCACGAGTTCCAAGATCTCTAGGTGGCGCGGCCCGAGCTCGGCGACGCGATCGAACATCGCCGAGGACGGGAAGCGCGGGAACAAACTGCTGCGCCCGGAGAGGCCGCGGTTGTCGGGCACGCCGGCCGGCCACAGTAGCGTCGCGAGCGTTTCGCGCAGCTGCGTGAGCATGGTGCTCTTGGCGACGTAACCCGAAGCGCCCAGCGCACGCGCCTGGCGCACGACGAACTCGTCTTGTGTGGCGCTGAACACCGCGACGCGAGCGCGCGGGTGCACTTGCAGAAACTGTCGCAGCCCCTGCAGGCCCTTGCAATCGGGCAGGTTCAGGTCGAGCAGCACGGCATCGACATCGCCCTCGCGCCCGTAGAGCTCGATCGCTTCCAGCAGCGAACCGGCCTCGACCCACTCGATCGGCACGCCGCCGATCTCGGTGTGCAGCGCGCGGATGCCAAAGCGCACCAGCTCGTGGTCATCGACCAGCAGCAGCTTGCGCGGCGCAGGTGCCGCGGCGGCGGTGATTGCAGCAGAAGAGCTGCCGGCGAGTCGCTCCGGTGCAATGTAGGTGCCTTTAAGACTCATCGTTGCGTTCATTCGCTACCCCAAGTCGTTATCTGAATGTGGCTCGGCTGGAGAGCCGACATCGTTGACTGAATACTAGGTCTACGGCGCTTGACTCGCACCATGGAAACTAGGGATGCGAACGCAAAAGACCGTCGTGTGGGCGAAGGGAGGAAGACGCGCTTAGAGCTGGTCTCGTTCGTCTGAACTGATCCCAAGATTTAGAAGGGGACCCTACGGGGTCAGGCCGCGTCGGCCGAAGGCTGATGCAGCGATGCGAAATGAACCACGTCTAGGGTTTGAGCTCGATGACTCGAACGCGGCCGGCGCGTGTTGTAAAAGTTTGTGTAGCGATCAATGCCGAACATCAGACTCGCTCGACGACCACGTTGTCGCGCCAACATCCTTTGCCGTCCATCGAGATGCAGATGCCGTGTTCAAGCATGTAACGGGTGAAAGCGGCAGCTCTTGAACTGGCTACTCTGATCGGTGTTGAAGATCTCGCGTTTGCCGTGCTTTGCGAACGCGTCGTCAACCGCCTAGTTGCAGAACGCCGCGTCCAACGAGATCGACGGGCTTCAGGCCATCACGCGCCGGCTGTGCCCGTCGATCAGGGCGGCCAGATGGACGAAGCCGCGGGCCATCGGGATGTAATGACGTCCATCGCCCAGACTTGGTTTCAGCGTGTGGCCAGCGTGCGTAGCAGCCACGGATTGTTCGTGGGCTCCGGCGTTCGCCTGCTGGTGTTTCGCTTGCAGTACAGCGCCTCGATGCCCATTTGCCGCATTAGCGTGGTCATGTGCTTGGGGACCACCGCGAAGCCTTCGGTTTGCAGCAGGTCTCGCAACATGCGCGCCCGGCGAGCGGCAGCTCCAGTTGCAACTCGTCGATGCGGCACATCAGCCTCGGGTCGGCAGGCGCTGATCGGCTCGCTCTCGTAAAAAGCAAAGCCTCGGCTGCTGCACATGAGCTGCGCCTGACGGGTGACCAGCAGGGGGTGGTTGCGATCGATCATCACCTAGCGCTCAGCATGCCCGCTTTGATTAGCGCGCCTCCGAAAAAATTTTTCGAGGCCGACCGGCTGAGCCTGGAGTACGCACCTTGAGGTCGACCAAAGGCTCGTTTTAGTCTCGGCTCGTCGCCGAACACGCCGGCCGCCTTCCCATCAGTTGCCCGATGGGAAGCCCTCGAACGGCAAATCGAGGAGACGATGACCAAAGGCCGCACCGAAGCCATCGACAAGATCAAGGCGCTGATGGCCGAAACCGGCTTGACCCTGGCCGACCTCGGTGCCCGGAGCTCAGGCCAAGGCAAAACCCGCTCCAAGAACGCCACGCCGACAAAGACAAAGGTTGCAGCGAAATATCGGAACACCGCGACCGGCGACGCCTGGAGCGGCCGCGGCCTGCAGCCCAAGTGGCTCAAGGCCGCGTTGGCCGCGGGCAAAAAGATCGAGGACTTTGCGGTCTGAGGTTTCAGGCGGCGACTGCCCACGTTCCTTTGCACGCAGGGTAGCCTGAGCAGCGCCAGAACGCGCTGCTGGCGTTGACGCCTTTGCGGGCGGTGCGGCTCACCATGGCGGACGCGCACAGCGGACAGGACGGCGAGGTTGCTGTCGCTGCCGTCCCTGTCGCCGCGCCTTTCGCGCTCCCGAACGGCGTAGCGGCTTTGCGTTGGACCGGAGGCACCGGCGTCGCGGGTTGTTGTGCCGGCCGCTGCGACGCCCTCGTGTCCTTCTGCGCCGCCCTCGCCTGCTGCAGCATCGAAAACAGCTTCGTGCCGTCGACCAGCTGCACATTGCGCCCGGCCGCGAACGCGGTGGCCTCGGCTGTGAAACTGCCCGAGGTCACGACGAAGCCGCCGGCCACGCCGCGCGCGGCCATCACGCCGTACAGCTCGCGCACGATTTCCACGCCGACCTTGAACGCCTTCCACTGCTTGCACTGGACGAGGTACTTCTCGCCGCGCCGGCTTAGCACCGGATCCACGCTGCCGTCCGGGCCGGCGCCGCCGCTTTCCAGCACCTGATAGCCCTGCAGCCGGAATCCTTCACCGACGAGGTGCCCGAACTCGCGCCAGCTCATCTCGTGCAGTGCGTCGGGCGCGTGGCTTTGCGCGACCGCGGTGACGGGCGCGCCGCGCCGGCGCCGGCCGGTGATCGAGACCCCGGCTGCGATCGCACACGCCAGCGGCACCAGGAACTGTCCGACCATGGCGAGTGCCTTGAAGATGGAGCCGAACATCGCGCGCGGCACCTGATCGGGCGTCAGGCTCAGGGAACCCGGCTGTGCGGCCAGGCCGTGCAGCACGAAATAGCTCAGGACCGCCAGCGCGAGGCACACGCACCAGGGCAGCAGCGCAAAGACGGCGACAAGATCCTCGAGAAGATTGGGTTTACGGCGGCGTGCCATGGAGGGTCAGCGTCAGGCGCTTGAGTTCAAGAGAGGGGTGGATCAAAGCACGAGCATTCGTTATCTGGGTCGGCTCAGAAAACAGGTCGCGAAGTACGTTAAATATTTTGCGCGAGCAACTGTCCGGTGCAATCGTCTATCGATACCGGCCGTTGTCAAGGCAGTTGTCGCGCAAGTTGAAGATCAAGCCGCCTTTCGATCGACTTGGATGTTGTTGTTGATCGGT
>ENA-OFDM01000358-OFDM01000358.1-metagenomes-genome-assembly--contig:-NODE-358-length-20297-cov-3.725916_pt1 | contig 20297 bp, 19 predicted proteins | sample MGYA00153385_OFDM01 | MGnify analysis MGYA00153385
CCCCGGCGCGGCTCGGCCGGGCGGGGGAGGGGCGGGTGCGCCCGGTCATGACGACCGTCCTTCACCTCGACGCAGCGGGGCCGCTGGCAGGCCGGACCGCGCGCGGTTCGGCGTGGCCGTCATAGGGGCGAAAACACGTCATCATGTGCAGTTACGGCGCGCGCTGGCGTTCGCGGCGGTCCGCTGATGGAGCGTCGCATCTTCGGGCTGGAGAACGAGTACGGCGTGACGTGCACGTTCAAGGGCCAACGCCGGCTGTCTCCGGACGAGGTGGCCCGCTACCTCTTCCGCCGGGTGGTCTCCTGGGGGCGGAGCTCGAACGTATTCCTCAAGAACGGCGCCCGGCTCTATCTCGACGTCGGCAGTCACCCCGAGTACGCCACGCCGGAGTGCGACTCGGCGGTCGACCTGGTCACGCACGACAAGGCCGGCGAGCGCATCCTGGAAGGCCTGCTGGTCGACGCCGAGCGCCGCCTGCGCGAGGAGGGCATCGCCGGCGACATCTACCTGTTCAAGAACAACACCGACTCAGCTGGCAACTCCTACGGCTGCCACGAGAACTATTTGGTCGGGCGGCACGGCGAGTTCAGCCGGCTCGCCGACGTGCTCATCCCGTTCCTCGTCAGCCGGCAGATCGTGGTGGGCGCCGGGAAGGTGCTCCAGACGCCGCGCGGCGCGGTGTTCTGTGTCAGTCAGCGCGCCGAGCACATCTGGGAGGGCGTCAGCAGCGCGACAACGCGCAGCCGCCCGATCATCAACACCCGCGACGAGCCGCATGCCGACGCCGAGCGCTTCCGGCGGCTGCACGTCATCGTCGGCGACAGCAACATGAATGAGATGACGACGCTGCTCAAGATCGGTAGCGCCGATCTGGTGCTCCGAATGATCGAGGCCGGCGTTGTCATGCGCGACCTGAGCCTGGAGAACCCGATCCGGGCGATCCGTGAGATCAGCCACGACCTGTCCGGCACCCGCAAGGTCAAGCTGGCCAACGGTAAGGAGGCCAGCGCCCTGGAGATCCAGCGCGAGTACTTCGCCAAGGCCACCGACTTCGTCGACCGGCGCGGCAGTGACGAGACCGTGCGCAAGGTCCTGGACCTGTGGGGGCGCACCCTGTTGGCCATCGAGACGGGCGACCTGTCGCTGGTGGACCGCGAGATCGACTGGGTCACCAAGTACCAGCTCATCGAGCGCTACCGCGGTAAGCACGGCTTGGCGCTCTCGAGCCCGCGGGTCGCGCAGCTCGACCTGGCGTACCACGACGTGAACCGCCATCGCGGCCTCTACTACCTACTGGAGAACAAGGGCCTGGTCGTCCGGGCCACGACCGACCTGGCGGTCTTCGAGGCCAAGTCGGTGCCGCCGCAGACCACCCGGGCCCGGCTGCGCGGCGAGTTCATCAAGAAGGCCCAGGAGAAGCGGCGGGACTTCACCGTCGACTGGGTGCACCTCAAGCTCAACGACCAGGCGCAGCGCACGGTGCTGTGCAAGGACCCCTTCCGCTCGGTCGACGACCGGGTGGACAAGCTGATCGCGTCGATGTGAGGAGCCAGCCGTGAGCACCACCAAGCCAGAGGTCACCATCCCCGAGGGGGCGCCCCCGGCCGAGTTGCAGATCGATGACCTCACCGTCGGCGATGGACCCGAGGCGGCGGCCGGCAGCACCTGCACCATGCAGTACGTCGGGCACAGCTGGTCCACCGGTCGGCAGTTCGACGCATCGTGGGACCGCGGCCAGCCGTTCACCTTCCCGCTCGGTGCCGGCAAGGTCATCGGCGGCTGGGACCAGGGCGTCGCGGGGATGAAGGTCGGCGGCCGACGCCGCCTCACCATCCCGCCGCACCTGGGCTACGGCGACCGCGGTGCAGGCGGCGACATCAAGGGCGGCGAGACGCTGGTCTTCGTGGTCGACCTGGTCGACGTCCGCTGACCGCCCGCCGGCCTGCGGTTAGCCTGCGCGGGTGTCGGCGAAGAAGACCGAGCGGCTGCTCAATCTGGTGATCTGCCTGCTCGCGACCCGGCGCTTTCTCAATGTGCAGCAGATCCGGCAGGCCGTCCCCGGCTACGACGGGGGCAGCGAGGAGGCCTTCCGGCGGATGTTCGAGCGGGACAAGGAGGAGCTGCGCGAGCTCGGTGTCCCACTCGAGACCGGCACCGACGCCCGGGCCCACGAGGACGAGGTGGGCTACCGGATCGCCAAACGCGACTACGCCCTGCCCGAGATCGCGCTGGAGCCCGACGAGGCGGCCGCCCTGGGCCTGGCCGCCCGGCTGTGGCAGTCCGCCCCGCTGGCGGGGGCCACCGGCAGTGCGCTGCTCAAGCTGCAGGCGGCAGGTATCGACGTCACGCCGGTCAGCGGCGCGCTCGAACCCCGGGTCGCCGCCAGCGAGCCGGCCTTCGCCGGGGCTCTCGAGGCTGTCCGCGACGGCTGCCCCGTGCGCTTCGGCTACCGCACACCGGGCCGGCCCGAGCCCGAGCAGCGTCGGGTCGAGCCGTGGGGGGTGGTGTCCTGGCACGGCCGCTGGTACCTCGTCGGCCACGACGGCGGCCGTCAGGCGACCCGGGTGTTCCGGCTATCCCGCGTGGTCGGCGACCTGGCCACCGATGGTCCGGCCGGCTCGGTGGTCGTGCCGCCCGGGATCGATCTGCGAGCCCTGGTGGCGCGGCTGGCCGGCGCGCCGGTGCGGGCGACGGCCCGCGTGCTGGTGCGTACCGGCACCTGCTGGGCGTTGCGCAGCGAAGCCACCGCGGTCCGCCCGGACGTGCAGCCGGGCTGGGACGAGCTCGACGTCGGCTTCTCAGACCCGGAGCGGCTCGCCGACCGGGTCACCGGCTTCGGCGCGGACGCCGTCGTGCTGGCCCCCGCCGAGGGCCGCGCGGCCGTCGTCCGGCGGCTGCGCGCCGGGGCCCAGTGAGCGGAGCACGCGGGCGGTGCCCCGCGACGAGAGAGCGGGCGCGCCGGCTGCCTGCGCAGCGAGCCCCGGTGTGGCGGTGAGCCCGCCGCCGGTCGAGCAGCTGCCCCGACTGCTCGCCCTCGTGCCGTACCTGCTGTCCCGGCCCGGTGTGCGGGTGAGCGAGGCGGCCGCTGTGTTCGGTGTCAGCGAGGACCGGCTGCGCAAGGACCTGAACCTGTTGTGGGTGTGTGGGCTGCCCGGCCACGGCCCCGGTGACCTGATCGACGTGGAGTTCGAGGGCGAGACGATCACGCTGCGGGAGCCGGCTGGCGTGACCCGGCCGTTGCGGCTCACGGTCGATGAGGCGCTCGCGCTGGTCGTCGCATTGCGCGCGCTCGCCGAGACGCCAGGGCTGATCGAGCGTGACGCCCTGGACCGGGCGCTGGCCAAGGTCGAGCGGGTCGCCGGCGAGGCAGCGCTGCCGGCCGGGCGGGTCGAGGTTGCGGTCGAGGGGGAGGAGCGGGTGCTCCCCGTCGTTGAGCAGGCGCTCGCGCAGCGCCGTCGCCTGCATCTGCGGTACCACGTGCCCGGCCGCGACGAGACCACCGAGCGCGATGTCGACCCGATGCGGGTCGCCTGGGCCGAGGGACGGCCCTACCTGGAGGCGTGGTGCCGGCTCGCCGAGGGCGTGCGCATGTTCCGCCTCGACCGGGTCGCCGCCGTGCAGGTGCTCGAGCTGCCCGCTGAGCCGCCGGCAGGCACCGCCTCCCGTGACCTGTCACAGGGGGTGTTCCAGCCCTCCCCGCACGACCAGCTGGTCGAGTTGGCGCTGCGCCCGGGCGCGCACTGGGTGGCCGATCACCACCCGTGCGAGTCGGTCGAGCAGGCACCGGGCGACGTCCTCATCGCGCGGCTGCGCACGCCCGACACCCGCTGGGTCCGTCGGCTGGCGCTGCGCCTGGCAGACAGCGGCCGGGTGCTGAGCCCGCCGGCGCTGGCCGCTCAGGTTCGTCAGGACGCCCGTGCGGCCCTGGTGGCCTACGACGAGCCCGGGTCGCCGTCCAGCCCGGCCTGAGCGGGCTCCAGTAATCGGTTCGGGCTGCCGATGCCCGTCGTGTCGCCGTCGCTGACGGCCGTGCGAGAGGACCACCCATGACCGCCATCAAGGCGTCCTGCCCCACCTGCGGCGACGTCGTGCTGACCCCCGCTGACGTGGCGCTGATGGTGTGCTCGCGGGCGCAGTTGTCGTACTACGCCTTCGACTGCCCCTCCTGTGCCGAGCAGGTACGCAAGCCGGCCGACGAGCACATCGTCTCGCTGCTGGAGAGCGGAGGCATCGTCGCGAAGGTCTGGGACCTGCCGGCCGAGGCCGTCGAGCCCCGCAGCGGACCGCGCCTGACGTACGACGACCTGCTGGACTTCGCGCTGCACCTGGGCTCCACCGACCTGCTCGCCTCGCTCGCCGGCGCACCGGTCGCCTCCTAGCGCCTCCCCTTCCGTCGTGCACCTCCGCTTCGGCGGTGCGATCGCCCGTGAACGCGACCTCTCGCAGAGTCAGGTGCCCTCTCGCAGGGGAGGGTTCCGCCCGGGGGAGCTACCGTCGGGTGGTGCGCTGGATCCTGCTCGACGTCGTCGTGGCGCTGCTCGCGGTCGGGCTGCTCGGGGTGGCCGGCCTGTCGCTGTGGCGGCGCGTCAAGACGCTGGGCGAGGCCGTCGGCATCGCCGGCGAGCAGATCGCGCAGGTCACCGCGCAGCTCGACGGCCTGCAGGACCGCAACCGCAGCCCTGTCCCGACCTCTGCGGGTCACCAAAGCCGTGCGCCGCAGGCACCTTCCGGCGTACGCTCGTCCTGACCCCTCAGGAGGCGCGCGACATGAATTTACCCGGTGGTTGGGAGCTCGTCCTCGTCCTGCTCGTCGTCGTGCTCGTCTTCGGCTCCAAGCGGCTGCCGGACTCCGCGCGGGCGCTGGGCCGCAGCATGCGCATCCTGAAGGCCGAGACCAAGGGTTTGCACGAGGACGGCGAGCCAGCGCCCTCGACGACCACCGCACACGTCGTGCAGCCGGTGGCCCCGCCGCAGCCTGTACAGGCCAGCCCAGCGCCGCTGCACACCGAGGCGGTCCCGTACGACGGTCAGCAGGTCTTCGACGCGGAGGGCCGACCCGTGCAGCTTCCACTGAACGGGTCACAGCCGGTGCAGCCAGCCCCTCACCCGCAGGCGTAGGACCGGCGGGTGAGCCGCGCCGTCGCGGGCCCGTCTGACGGGCGGATGCCCCTGGTCGAGCACCTGCGTGAGCTGCGTACCCGGCTGGGAATCTCCCTGCTCGTCATCACCGTTGGCATCATCGCGTCGTTCTTCTTCTGGGAGCCGATCCTGGGCTTCCTCCGCCAGCCGTACTGCCGGTCTGTCGGCGCCAAGCAGTGCCAGCTCTACGCGTTCGGCCCGCTCGAGCAGTTCGCCATCCGGATCAAGGTCTCATCTATCGCCGGCGTCGTGCTCACCGCGCCGGTCTGGCTCTACCAGCTCGGCGCCTTCATCACCCCGGCTCTGCACCGGAAGGAACGCCGCTACGCGGCAGCCTTCCTGTGCTCGGCAACGTTGCTGTTCGCCCTGGGCTGTACTTTTGCCTACCTCACGCTCGACAAGGGCCTGACGTTCCTGCTCAGCGTCGGTGGCGACGGTGTCGTCACCCTGACCTCTCTGAAGAGCTACCTCAACTTCGTCAGCCTCACCCTGCTGGCCTTCGGCGTGGCGTTCCTGTTTCCGGTACTGCTGGTGTTCCTCAACGTCGTCGGGATCCTGCCGACGACCAAGATGCGGGACTGGCGACGAGGCATGATCGTCGGGATCGCCGTTGCCGCCGCCGTGCTGACCCCGTCCACCGACCCCTACACGTTCCTGTTCATGGCTGTCCCGCTGTACGTGCTGTACGAGGTCTGCATCGTGATCGGGCGGGTCCGGGATCGGGCGCCCCGCAAGCGGGTCGCCGCCGACCCGGTGGCCCAGCTCGACGACAACGCGCCGTCGGTGATCGAGCACGAGCCGTCGCAGCTCTGACGCTCAGCGCTCCGGACGGCGAACAACCCTGGGGCGGCTAGCCTCAAGGGCGTGACCGCTGCCGCTGCGGGGCCCACGCCTGCCGAGCGCTACGCGGCGTTCCGACGCCACCAGGGCGGGCCCGAACTGGCGGCCTTCGAAGCTGGCTACCCGTTCGGGCTCGACGCGTTCCAGCGCACCGCGTGTAAGGCACTCGAGGACGGCCGAGGCGTCCTGGTGGCGGCTCCCACCGGCGCCGGCAAGACCGTCGTCGGTGAGTTCGCGGTGCACCTGGCGTTGGCGGCCGGCCGCAAGTGCTTCTACACCACGCCGATCAAAGCGTTGTCGAACCAGAAGCACAAGGATCTCGTCGGGCGGTGGGGTGCCGACCGGGTAGGCCTGCTCACCGGTGACAACGCCATCAACGGCGACGCCGACGTCGTCGTCATGACTACCGAGGTGTTGCGCAACATGCTGTACGCCCGGAGCTCGGGCGGCGGCGAGGCGCTGCGGGGGCTGTCGCACGTGGTCATGGACGAGGTGCACTACCTCGCCGACCGGGCGCGCGGAGCCGTCTGGGAGGAGGTGATCATCCACCTGCCGGACGATGTCGCGCTGGTGTCGCTGTCGGCGACCGTCAGCAACGCCGAGGAGTTCGCGGACTGGCTGGTCACCGTGCGCGGCGACACCGAGGTCGTCGTGGAGGAGCACCGTCCGGTCCCGCTGTGGCAGCACGTGCTGGTCGGCGGTCGGCTGCAGGACCTGTTCGTCGGTACCGGCCCGGAACAGCTGCTCAACCCCGATCTGGAGCGGCTGCACCGTGAGGAGTCCCGATGGCTGCCCCGCGAGCGAGGTGGCCGCCCGGTACGACGCTCGGTGCCGTCCCGCCCCGACGTCATCGGGCGGCTGGACCGCGACGGCCTGCTGCCGGCGATCACGTTCGTCTTCAGCCGTGCCGGCTGCCAGCAGGCCGTCGAGCAGTGCCTGCGCTCCGGGCTGCGGCTGCTCACCGACGTCGAGCGGCTCGCAGTGCGCACGCACGTCGAGCGGCGCACCCGCGACATCCCGCAGCAGGACCTGCGGGTGCTGGGCTACTGGGAGTGGTTGGAGGGGCTCGAGCGCGGCATCGCAGCCCACCACGCCGGGATGCTGCCCAGCTTCAAGGAGGTCGTCGAGGAGCTGTTCACGCTGGGCCTGGTCAAGGCGGTATTCGCGACCGAGACCCTGGCGCTCGGCATCAACATGCCGGCCCGCTCGGTGGTGCTGGAGAAGCTCAGCAAGTGGAACGGCGAGACGCACGCCGACATCACGCCGGGGGAGTACACCCAGCTGACCGGCCGCGCAGGCCGGCGGGGCATCGACGTGGAGGGGCACGCGGTCGTGCTCTGGCAGCCCGGCTTCGACCCGCGCCAGCTCGCCGGCCTCGCCTCGACGCGTACCTATCCCCTGCGCAGCAGCTTCCGGCCGTCGTACAACATGGCGGTCAACCTCGTCGACGCAGTCGGCCGCGAGGCGGCCAGGGCCCTGCTGGAAAGCTCGTTCGCGCAGTTCCAGGCTGACCGCAGCGTCGTCGGCCTGGCCCGCCAGATCACCCGCAGTTTGGAGGCGCTGGACGGCTACCACGCCTCGATGACCTGCCACCTCGGCGACGTGTCGCAGTACGCCGCCCTGCGGGTCGACCTCAAGCGGCGCGAGGGCGAGCTGTCCCGCCGGGGCGCCGCGCACCGCCGGGCCGAGGCGGCCCGCTCGCTGGAAGCACTCGCCCCGGGCGATGTCATCGCGGTCCCTTCCGGGCGGCGCACCGGGCTGGCCGTCGTGATCGATCCGGGGGTCGGCCGCGACGGCGACGTCCACCCGATGGTGCTGTCGGAGGACCGCTGGGCGGGCCGGTTGTCCGCTGCCGACTTCCCGTCACCGGTCGAGGCCCTCGGTCGGCTCAAGGTGCCCCGCGCGTTCAACCCGCGCTCGCCGCACGACCGCCGCGACCTCGCCGCCTCGCTGCGGGCGCTCGGCCTGTCGCCGAGCACTCGTGGGCGCCGGGCGCGCTCTTCGGCCGCCGACGACGACGGCCTGGCCGGGCTCCGGATCGCCCTGCGGCGGCACCCGGTGCATGGCTGCGACGACCGGGAGGCGCACCTGCGCTGGTCGGAGCGCTGGGCCCGGCTGCGCGCCGACACCGACGCGCTCGAGCGCAAGGTCGAGGGCAAGACGCACTCGATCGCCCGCACCTTCGACCGGGTCTGCACGGTGCTCGAGCGACTCGGCTACCTGTCGGGGGAGCGGGTCAGCGAGTCTGGCCGGCAGCTCGCCCGGGTCTACAACGACGCCGACCTGCTGGTCGTGGAGTGCCTGCGCTCGGGCCTGTGGGACGACCTGACTCCTGCCGAGCTGGCCGCCGTCGTCTCGGCGCTGGTGCATGAGACGCGCCGGCCCGACGAGGTCGGCCCACCGGTGCCGTCCGGGCCGGTGCAGGTGGCCGTTCAGGAGATGGCCCGGGTGTGGGAGCGGTTGTCACAGGTCGAGGCCGACCAGCAGCTGGCGTTCCTGCGCGAGCCCGACGCAGGCTTTGCCTGGGCGGCCTGGCGGTGGGCGTCCGGCGCCGAGCTGGAGCAGGTCCTGGATGGCGGGGCGGTGACCGCTGGCGACTTCGTCCGGTCCTGCAAGCAGCTCGTCGACCTGCTGGGGCAGGTCGCCGACGTCGCAGCGCTGTCCGGCTCGCCGGTCCGCCGCACCGCGCGCCAGGCCGTCGACGCGCTCCGGCGGGGCGTGGTGGCGTACACCTCGGTGACGTGAGGCTCATCGAGCCGTCGGCGGTGTCGGACCGGATCAGCCGCCGGACCCCCGCGGCTGGCTGATCTAGCCGTCGTGCGCGACCTCGAGGGCTTTCAGGAACCGCTCCAGCGGGGCCTCGAGACCCCAGCGGTCGGACAGCGCGAGCAGCGCCGCGGGGTCGCGCGGAGCGCGGGGGAGCGCGTCGTCGAGCTCGGGCAGCGGCAGGTCGCGGACCACCCGGGTGACGGCCGGCGCGGTGGCAAGGTAGTCGCGGGCGGCCTCGAGCTTGGCGCGCGCGCCGGCCGGGAAGCCGTCCTGCTGCCCGGCGTCGAGCGCGGCGAGCAGGCCCTCGACGCCGCCGAACCGGCTGACCAGCGCGGCCGCGGTCTTGTCGCCAACACCCTTGACGCCGGGCAGGCCGTCGCTGGGGTCACCGCGCAGGACGGCGTACTCGGCGTAGGACCGGCCGGGGATCCCGTACTTCGCGGCGACCTCGGCTTCGCCGTACGGCCGCATCTTCTCCACCGCGTACAGCACCCGCACCGGCCCGTCGTCGCGGACCAGCTGGAACATGTCGCGGTCGCCGCTGACGACGTCGACGGCGCCGACCGCCCGGGTCGCGAGCGTCCCGATGACGTCGTCGGCCTCGTGTCCGGCTGCCCCGACCGCGGGGACGCCGAGCGCGGCGAGCAGCTCCAGGATGACGGCGACCTGGGGGGCGAGGCTGGCCGGCTCGTCCTCGGCGCCACCGCCGATCGTGCGGTGCAGCTTGTACGACGGGACGGCGGCGACCCGGAAGGCCGGCCGCCAGTCCAGGTCCAGGGTGGCGACCAGCCGGGTCGGCCGGGTCTCGCGCACGATCCGCGACACCAGGTCCAGGAAGCCGCGCACCGCGCCGGTCGGCAGCCCGTCGGGCGACACGACGGAGGCGGGCACCGCGTGGAACGCCCGGTACCACAGCGACGGGCTGTCCAGCAGGGTCAGACATCCAGGCATTGGCCGACTGTGCCACCCGCACCTCATGCAGGTGGCTAGGCTCGGCGTCCCGATGACCCGGAGGTCACCGTGGCGCTGTACCCGGTCGCAAGTGAGCTCGACGACCTCGATCGCGCGCTGCTGCGCCTGCTGGTCGGCGACGGGCGGCGCAGCTACACCGACCTGGCCCGCGACACCGGCCTGTCGACCAGCGCGGTGCACCAGCGGGTCCGTCGGCTCGAGCAGCGCGGGGTCATCCTCGGCTACACGGCACGCGTCGACCCGACGATCGTCGGGCTGCCGCTCACCGCGTTCGTGTCGATCACGCCGATCGACCCGGCGGCGCCCGACGACGCGCCCGAACGGCTCGCGCACCTGTCAGCCGTCGAGGCCTGCCACAGCGTCGCTGGCACCGAGAGTTGGATCCTCAAGCTACGGGTCGCCAGTCCCGGGGAGCTCGAGACCCTGCTGTCGGAGATCCGGTCTGCGGCCGGCGTACAGACCCGTACGACGGTGGTGCTGAGCACGCCGTGGGAGGACCGCCCGGCGTACGGGTAGCGGGACCTCGGAGCGAACTGCTAGCCGCGGCCGAGCACCCGGTCGACAGCGATCTCCAGGACGACCCGGGCCGGGTTGACGCCGGGCACCCGGTAGCGCTGGCCGTAGCGCCGGACGGCTTCGGCCACCCGGCCGGGGTCGTCGCTGACCTGCGGAATACCCTCCAGCGACAGCCAGCGGGGCCCGTCGACCTGCGCGACGACGGCGCGGGCGGAGCCCGCCCGGACGTGCTCGACCTTGCGGGAGGAGCCATTGGTGATGATGCGTACCAGCTGGGCGGCGGAGTCCCAGGTGAAGCCGACGGCCACGACGTGCGGGGTGCCGTCGGGACGCAGCGTCGTGAGCGTCGCCAGGTGCCGCTCGGTGAGGAAGGTACGCACCTCCTCAGGCAGGGCACGAGGGTCAAGGGACATGGTTTCCAGCCTACGCAGCGGCCGGATCCGGGCAGGAGGACGATCTACGTCGTGGACACCGGCTTTCCAGCGGCCGACTCACGCGACGACTTCGCGCGGGCCCGGCGCAACGCGATCCTGACCCGGCTGGCCGCCCGGCTGCGGCTGCACTCCGGCGACATGGACGTGCTGCTGCCCTTCGACGAGGTGGTCTCGGCACTCGGCCGTCGCGGTGAGACCCGGCTCGGGCTGCAGATGGTCGACCTGGATCTGATCGTCGGCTCGACCGACCGGGTCAACGGGTTCGACCGGCGCTTCCGGCCGACGAATGAGCTGGCGCGGCAGCGCTTCGAGCGCCTCGCGCACGCCGTCCGCAGAGGCGAACAGCTGCCGCCCGTCGACCTGCTGCAGGTCGGCGACGTCTACTTCGTGCAGGACGGGCACCACCGGGTCGCGGTCATGCGCGCCCTCGGGCGCGAGCTGATCGAGGCCCGCGTGACGCGAGTGCACACCACGATGGGCGCGGATGCCGGGCTGCGCCTGCAGGACCTGCCCTTGAAGGGGCACGCGCGGCTGTTCGCCGAACGGGTGCCGCTGCCGGCTGCCCTCGCACCGCGGGTGCTGCTCGACGACGCGGCCGACTACGCCGTCCTGGCCGAGGGCGTCGAGGCGTGGGGGATGCGCTGGATGCAGGAGCGCGAAAGCTTCGCCGATCGCGCCGAGGTGGCGCTGGCGTGGTTCACCGAGGAGTACGAGCCGGTGCTGTCGATGTTGCGTGAGGCAGGTCTGCACCCGGGCGACGGCGCGCTGGATGCGCAGGTCTACCTGACGCTGGCTCGCGAGCGGTACATGGTCCTGCGTACGCACCGCTGGGACGACACCGTGCTGGCACGCCTGCGCCTGCACGAGCGGCGCTGACCCGCTCGCCGCTTCCCCTGCGAGCGCGCGCTTTCTGAGCTCCGCACACGACCTCCTCAAGGGGAGGTGCGCGCTCGCAGGGGAGGGGTTCAGGTCTGCGCGGCGCCGGCCTTCTGTCGGCGGGTCAGGGCTTCGCCGGACTCGGGGTCGAACAGGTGGATCCGGCGGGCGTCGACCCAGATCTGCGCCTCGGTGCCCTCATCGACCTGGCTGGCCGCGTCGAGCCGGGCCACCAGCTGGCTCTCGTCGCCGCTGGCCTGCTCCAGGTCCAGGTCGGCGGCCAGCGCGTCCAGCTGCCCCGCGATAGCCGTGCCTGCGTCGTAGGGCAGGTAGGCGTACAGCTCCGAACCCATCCACTCGATGTTCGAGATCCGGCTGGCGAACACCGTCCCCTTCGGTTTGTCGTCGTCGGTGACGAGCTCGGCGTCCTCGAAGTGCTCGGGCCGGATACCGACGATCAGCTGGCGCTCGCTGCCCGAGCCGCTGATCCGCGACACGACGTCCTGCGGCAGGGTCAGCTCGGCGAACGGCAGCGTGAGCGTGTCGCCGCGCAGCGTGCCCGGCAGAAGGTTCATCGACGGCGAGCCGATGAAGCCGGCGACAAACAGGTTGGCCGGGTCGTTGTACAGGTTGCGCGGGGTGTCGACCTGCTGGACCACGCCTTTGCGCAGCACCGCGACCCGGTCGCCCAGCGTCATGGCTTCGGTCTGGTCGTGCGTGACGTACACCGTTGTGGTGCCGTACTTCTTCTGGATCCGGGCGATCTCGGTCCGCATCTGGACCCGCAGCTTGGCGTCGAGGTTGGACAGCGGCTCGTCGAACAGGAACGCCTTCGGGTCCCGCACGATGGCGCGGCCCATGGCGACCCGCTGGCGCTGTCCACCAGACAGGTTCGCCGGCTTGCGGTCCAGGTTCTCGGTCAGCTCCAGCACCCGCGCGGCCTCCTCGACCCGGGACGTCACCTCGGCGTCGTCGACCTTGGCGATCCGCAGCGGGAACGCCATGTTCTCGCGCACGGTGAGGTGCGGGTACAGCGCGTAGTTCTGAAAGACCATCGCCAGGTCGCGGTCCTTCGGAGCCCGGTCGTTGACGACGTCGCCGCCGATCACCATCTCGCCTTCGGAGATGTCCTCGAGCCCGACGATCATCCGGAGCAGGGTGGACTTCCCGCAACCGGACGGCCCGACCAGGATCATGAACTCCCCGTCGGCGATATCCAGGTCGACCGAGGAGACCGCTTCTGTCCCGTCGGGGTAGCGCTTGGTGATCCCGCGCATGGTGATGGCAGCCATCGACGTCTCAGCCCTTCACTGCACCGGCGGTGAGGCCGGCGACGATGCGGCGCTGGAAAACCAGCACCATGATGATGATGGGGACAGTGACCACGATCGCCGCGGCGGCGATCTGACCGGTCGGGTTGATGAAGTTGGAGCTGGCCGTGAAGAAGGCCGTCGCCGCCGGGACGGTGCGCGCCGCCGAGGTCGAGGTCAGCGAGATCGCGAACAGGAAGTCGTTCCAGCAGAAGATGAACACGATGATGGCGCTGGTGAAGATGCCGGGCACCGCGAGCGGCAGGATCACCCGGCGGAATGCCTGGAAGGGCGTCGCCCCGTCGACCTGCGCGGCCTGCTCGAGATCCCACGGGATCTCCCTGAAGAACGCCGCGAGGGTCCAGATCGCCAGCGGCAGGGCGAAGGTCATGTACGGCAGGATCAGGCCGGGCCAGGTGTCGTACAGGCCGGTGGAACGCCAGATGTTGAACAGCGGGCCGATGATCGACACCGGCGGGAACATCGCGATCGCCAACGCACCGGACAGCAGCAGGGTCTTGCCCGGGAAGTCGAGACGGGCGATGGCGTAGGCCGCGAAGGCCGCGATGACGACGGCCAGCACGGTCGTGATCAAGGAGATGCCGATCGAGTTGATGAGCGGCCGGACGAACTCGCCGCTGGTGAAGATGTCACGGTAGTTGCTCAGCGTGGGCGCGACCGGGAACAGCTTCTTGTCACCGACGTCTGCCGCGCTTTTCAACGAGAGCGACAGAATCCACAGCACCGGGAACATCGCGTACGCCACGATGAACACGACGCCGAGCTTCCAGACGGCACCGTTGCCCTTCTGCCGGGCCGCCCTCTTCTGGCGCGGTCTTGCCGTGGCGCCACGGTTGGACTCGGCACCGATCCGCTCCGCCCCGATGGTGCTCGCGGTCATCAGCCGGCCCCCTTCACGGTGCCCAGATTGGTCTTGAACCCCTTCACAAAGATGAAGGCAATGAGGATGATCAGGAGAAACAGCAGAATCGAGATGGCCGAGCCGAGCCCGAGGTTGACCCGGGTGATCAGCGCGTTGTAGCCGATGCCGCTGATGGTCTGCGTTTTCAGCGCACCCGCCGTCTGGACGTAGACCGTGTCGAAGATGCGGAACGCGTCGAGCGTGCGAAACAGCACCGCCACGAGGATCGCACCCTTCATGTTCGGTAGCGTGATCTTGAACAGGCGCTGCGAGGCGGTGGCCCCGTCGACCTTCGCGGCCTCCTGCATCTCCTCGGGCACGGTGGCGAGGCCGGCCAGCAGGAGCAGGCTCATGAAGGGCGTGGTCTTCCAGACCTCGGTGAGGATGATCGTGGCGTAGGAGCCGATCTGCCCGCCGAGCGGGTTGAGCGTCCCGATGAAGCCGGTGTCGGGGGAGACCGCGAACTTGAAGGCGTACGCCGCGATCACGGTGATGATGCCGTACGGGATGAGGATCGCCGTGCGTACGGTGCGTCGGCCGAAGAACGCCCGGTGCATGACCAACGCGAACGCCAGCCCGATGACGAGCTCGATGCCGACGGAGAACACGGTGATGACGGTCGTGGAGATGACCGCCTGCCACCAGACGCCGCTGCTGAGCACCAGGGCGTAGTTGCTGAATCCGATGAAGGCGTTCTCGCCGGGAGTCCGCAGGTCGTACCGGAACAGGCTCAGGTAGACCGCGTAGCAGATCGGGTATGCGGTGACCAGCAGCATGATGATGGCTGCGGGTGCGGCGAGCTTGAGGCCGAGCCGCCGTTCGGCAGCCGCCCGGTCTGTCTCGCCCTTCTTGGCGGGCTTGCTGGGCGCAGTGCCGGTGACCCGGGTCGAGCCGGTGGTCGTCGTCATCTAGAGGACCGCCTGGGAGGCCAGGGCGCGCTTGATCAGGTCGCGCAACGCCGGATAGGTCTTGGGCGGGTTGATGTCGCTGAGGGGATGCAGGACCTGGCGGACCGCGAGTGAGATGTCGTTGTAGTTCGGGGTGACCGGCCGGGGCGCGGCGGTCTCCAGCTGCTGGGTCATCAGCGGCAGGAACGGCAGCTTCTCCTTGATGGCCGGGTCGTCGCTGAGCGAGCGGAGCACCGACGGCTGCCCGCCGGTGGTGGCGATCGTGCGCTGCTGGTCGGCCTCGGTGAGGCAGTTGATGGCGGCCAGCGCAGCCGGGCGGTTCTTGGTGAACGCCCCGACGCCGAGGTTGTAGCCACCGAGCGGCGCCTTCGCCGGGGTGCCGGCGACGACCTGCGGGTAGGGGGCCACGCCGTAGTCCTGAGCCAAGGTCGGATCGGCCTTCAACGCGCTCGGGTAGACGAACGGCCAGTTGATCATAAAGGCGCTGCCGCTGTCCTTTGCCTGGAACGCCAGCCGGTTGTCGTCCTCGCCGCTGGTCGACAGTGCGGTCGGCGCCGCCTTTGACGTGGCGAACCGCTGCATGATCTGCAGGGCTTTCATGGTGGGCGCCTCGGCGAGGTCGACCTGGGCCTTGCCGTCGCCGGCGACGCTGACGATATGGCCGCCGGCGCTCTCCTCCAGCGCGTTGAAGAACACCACCAGCGCCTCCGAGCGCTTACCGGTCTCCTGGACCTTGGTGCCCAGCTTGTCCGCGGTGTCGAGCAGCTGGTCCCAGGTCTGCGGTACCGGGTTGTCGCCGAGCTTGCTCTTGCGGTACCAGAGCAGCCGGGTGTTGCTGTTCAGCGGTGCGCCGTACTGCTTGCCATTGGTCTGTGCGCTGTCGAACGGGCCCTTGAGCACCTGTTCGGCTGTACCGACGTTCTTCAGCTCGCCCTGGGCGAACGGCGAGATCCAGCCGGCCTGGGCGAACTCGCCGGTCCAGACGACGTCCATCCCGATCAGGTCGATCGAGTGATCCTTGGCAGCCAGCCGCCGCACCAGCTGTTCGCGCTGCGAGTCGGGGTTGGTCGGCAGGCTCGCGGACTTGAGCTCGTACGCGCCGCCGGCCTTGGCGTTGCAGGCCTTGATGACGGCGGGCAGCCAGCCCTCGCTGCCGATGTACCAGTTGACGATGGGCGCGCCGCTGGCGCTGGTGCTGCTCCCACTGCCGCAGCCTGCCAGGGGCGCGACCATCAGGGCTGCGAGCAGCAGCCCGGTCCTGCGGCGCATGTGACCTCCACGGCGAAGACGGGTCCGCCGGACGGCGGACGGGGGAGTGCGTTCCCTGCCTGTGTGACCTGAAGCACTACTTATACATTTATCACCGGCCGGCATGCGGGAGGCTGAGCCTGTCGGGGCAGCGGTGACTGTCACTGTCGAGTTGGCAGCCCCTGCCGCGGCGACGGTCGGTGTTGCAGCGCGACCACGCAGAGCCGAGCTGCGACACCACCTGACCGGTCTGCCGGGCTCCTGACGTGGCGGCTGACCGTCGCCGCGTGATCCAGGTCCACCCGGTGTCGCCCTGGCGAGCCCACGGTTCCCTGGATCACCGCGCATCCGGGCGCTCGCACCCGCAAACCTGCGGACTGACGACCACGCCGCCCTCCGAGGCTGGGGGACCGGCCGTGCCGCTGCGGGACATTGTGTGTTGCTCTTCTCCGCGATGCACACAAAGTCCGCGTGAGGTTGGCACCGCCACGCTCGGCAGCCGCTGAGACGTGCAACTTTGTGTGCATAACTTTAGGTGGAAGCACACAAAGTACACAGCAGGGTCGCGAGCCACGGCGTCGACGCTCGCGCAGCCGGGCGCAGCCGGGCGCAGCCGGGCTCAGGGCAGCCGGAAGCCGGCGGCGTGTGTGCTGGCGGTCTCGGTGTCCATCTGGGCCTTCTGCAGCTTGCCGGCGTAGTCCCAGTTCATCGACTGCCAGCGGGTGAACTGGTCCAACACCCAGACGCCGCTCTGCCGGGAGCCGTTGCCGCTCTTGCCGTTGCCACCGAACGGCAGGTGCGCCTCGGCGCCCGAGGTCGAGTTGTTGACCGACAGCATCCCGGCCGACACCCGTGCTCGGAACTCCCAGACCGCCTTCGCGTCACAGGTGTAGATCGCCGAGGACAGCCCGTAGCCGTGGCCGTTGGCGAGCTCCACGGCCTCGTCGAACGTCGAGAAGCTCATCACGGGCACCAGCGGGCCGAACGTCTCGTAGCGGTACAGCGCGTCGTCGGGGCGCACCCCGCTGACCACGACCGGGTGCGCGAACACCCCGACGTCCGGGTCGCCCACGAAGCCCTCGCGCGGGTTGACGCTGGTGATGCGCCCGGTCGGGCCGTGCACGGTGTGGTGCGGCTGGATCTCGCCGAGCCACTTCTCCCACCCCTGCAGGAAGCGCTCGGACAGCATCGGGCCGTACAGCACGTCCTCGCGCGGGTCGCCGACCCGGGCCTGCGCGAGCCGCTCGAGCAGCTTGTCCAGGAAGGCGTCGTGCACGTCGGCGTGCACGATCGCGACGCCGAGCGAGGTGCAGCGCTGCCCCGCGGTGCCGAAGCCCGCGAACAGCGCCCCCTCCGCGGCGAGGTCCAGGTCGGCGTCGGGCATCACGACCATCGGGTTCTTGCCGCCCAGCTCCAGGCAGGGGCTCTGCAGATGCCGGCCGCACAGCTCGCCGATCCGCACGCCGACCTCGGAGGAGCCGGTAAAGCCGACCTTGTGCACCAGACCCAGCTCGAGCGCACGGGTCAGCCCCTCGAAGGTCGTCGGGCCGTCGGCGTGCACGGTGTTGAGCACACCGGCGGGCAGGCCGCCGGCGACGAACAGCTGGGTGAGTGCGTCGCCGAGCGCGGCGGCGTACTCGGCGGGCTTCCAGACCACCGAGTTGCCGCACAGCAGCGCCGGTACGAGATACCACGACGGCACCGCGACCGGGAAGTTGCCGGCGGTGATGATCCCGGCAACGCCGACCGGCACGCGGAAGGTGAACAGCTGCTTGTCGCGCATCTCGCTCGGGACGGTCTGGCCGTACAGCCGCCGGCCCTCACCGAGGAAGAAGTCGCAGGTGTCGACGATCTCCTGCACCTCGCCGCGGGCCTCCGCGAGGGGCTTGCCGACCTCCCGGACGATCAGCTGAGCGAGCGCCTCGGCGTTGGCCTCGACCAGCCGGCCGATCTGCGCGACCACCCGGCCACGCACCGGGGCGGGGGTCGCGGCCCAGCCCGGCTGGGCCAGCTTGGCGGCGCGGAAGGCCTCGACGAGCTGGTCGGCGGAGGCCAGCGACACCTGGGCCACGACGTCGTCCAGCAGTGCCGGGTTGCGGCTCTCGAAGGTGCCGGCGGCCCCGTCGACCGACGCGCCGGCCACGTGCGAGACGACGATCATGAGGTGGCGCTCAGCCGGGTCAGGACGCGGTCCAGCGCGGCCACCCCCACCTGCAGGTCGGCGACCGTCACGGTCAGTGCGGGGCGAAAGCGGATGCTGCGCGAGCCGCAGCCCAGCAGCAGCACGTCCTCCTCGTCCCGTAGCGCGTCGACGACCTGACCACGTAGCGCGCCGGTGGGCAGGCTGAACGCGCACATCAGGCCACGGCCGCGGACGTCGGTGACCTCCGGGTGCCGGTCGGCCAGGCCGTGCAGCAGGTGCAGCAGGTGCGTGCCGGTCGTGGCTGCGCGGGCGATCAGCCCGTCGGCCTCGATGACCTCGAGGATCCGGCGGGCCCGGACCATGTCGGTCAGCGAGCCACCCCAGGTGGAGTTGATCCGCGACGACATCGCAAAGACGTTGTCGGGCACCTCGTCGACCCGGCCGCCGGCCATGATCCCGCACACCTGGGTCTTCTTACCGAAGGCCACGACGTCGGGGGCGAGCCCGAGCTGCTGGTAGGCCCAGGCGGTACCGGTCAGCCCGCAGCCGGTCTGGACCTCGTCCAGCACGAACAGCGCGTCGAACTCCCGGCACAGCTGCTGCATCGCCTGCAGGAACTGCGGGCGCAGGTGGTGGTCGCCGCCCTCACCCTGCACCGGCTCGGCGATGAAGCAGGCGATGTCGTGCGGGAACTGCACGAAGGCGGCTCGGGCGGCAGCGAGCGCCTCGGCCTCGCGCTGCTCGACCGGGGCGTGCGCGCTCGAGACGTACGGCGACGGGATGCGCGGCCAGGCGAAGCTCGGGAACCGCTCGGTCTTCACCGGGTCGGTGTTGGTCAGGCTCAGGGTGTAGCCGCTGCGGCCGTGGAAGGCGTCCCGCAGGTGCAGCACCTTGGTGCCGAGCCTGCCGTCGCGGCCGTGCGCCGAGTTCCAGCGCGACTTCCAGTCGAAGGCGACCTTGAGGGCGTTCTCGACGGCGAGGGCGCCGCCCTCGACGAAGAACAGGTGCGGCAGCGCAGGGTCGCCGAGCACCCGGGCGAAGGTCTCGACGAAGCGCGCCATCGGCACCGAGTACACGTCGGAGTTGGCTGGCTTGTTCATCGCCGCTTCGAGCAGGTCGGCACGGAACCCTTCGTCCTCGGCCAGCGCCGGGTGGTTCATGCCGAGCGCGCTGCTCGCGTAGAAGGTGAACAGGTCCAGGAAGGAGCGCCCGGTGCGGGCGTCGACCAGGTGCGAGCCCCGCGACGCACCGAGGTCGAGCACCAGGTCGAAACCGTCCACGAGCATCGATCGCCCGAGCACGGCATGGACGTCGGCGGGGGCCACGGGCCCGAGCAGGGTGGTCATGGCCGGATCCTACCGGGAGGAACGCCGTCACAGCAGCAGGCTGGCGAGAGATTTTCCTGTGCGAGGGCGGTTACGCGGAACGGCTGCCTACGCTCGAGCCGTGACGACGACATTGTTCCGCCGTGGCCGGGTGCGCTGCGCCACCGACCCGTTCGCCACCGCCCTGCTCGTCGACGGCGACACCGTCGCGTGGGTGGGCTCGGAGGGCGCCGCCGACCAGATGAGCGCCGACCTGGTGGTCGAGCTCGACGACGCCTGGGTCGCCCCGGCGTTCGTCGACGCCCACGTCCACGCCACCGCCACCGGGCTCGCCCTGACCGGCCTGGACCTCACGGGTGCACCGTCGCTCGCGGTAGCCCTCGATCGGGTGGCCGCAGAATCCCGAGCCGCCCACGGCGGCGTGCTGCTGGGCACCGGCTGGGACGACACCGGCTGGCCGGAAGGCCGCCCGCCGACGGCCGCCGAGCTCGACCGGGCGTCGTACGGGGGAGTGGTGTACCTGGCCCGTGCCGACGTGCACTCCGCGGTCGTCAGCAGCGCGCTGCTCGCCGCCGTCCCCGAGGCGCGCGCGGCGGCCGGTTACCTGGGCGATGGACTGGTACGCACCGACGCGCACCACCTGCTCCGCCGGGCGGCGTACGAGTCGGTGCGCCCGGCGCAGCGACGCGCGGCCCAGCAGGCGACCCTGCTGCGGGCGGCCGCTCTCGGGATCGGCAGCGTGCACGAGTGCGGCGGGCCCGACATCGGCGGGGAGGACGACTTCAGCCAGCTGCTCGCCCTCGACACCGGCATCCGCGTCGTCGGCTACTGGGGCGAGCTGGACGCGGTCGAGAAGGCGCGCGAGCTCGGCGCGGTCGGGGCGGCGTCGGCGCCG